>QGNH01000420.1_pt1 | contig 13736 bp, 14 predicted proteins | sample 1735481 | NCBI WGS metagenome assembly QGNH01 (sample SAMN09239004, study PRJNA386568) | Viral metagenome, whole genome shotgun sequencing project. | reverse complement strand
ATATATGACCTATAGCTATGCCAAGGTGCCCAATCCTGTTTACGATTAGAGGATGGGTACCCCTCTGAAGGTTCTGTGCAAGTATGACGCGATCCAATCCATTGATGCGTTCAAGCCGCACATTAAAAACAGGAATCATCACTCCGACGAACAGATTGAACGCCTCGCCAAACTCATCCAATACCAGGGCATACGTGCCCCGATAGTTGTCTCAAGCCGCTCTGGGTTCATGGTCAAGGGTCACGGCACCCTACTCGCCATCCAGAAGGCTGGGGGCACTGACGCGCCGTACGTGACTCAGGACTTTGACGACGAGTTACAAGAGTACGCTTTTGTGCAGAGCGACAATTCTATAGCTCAGTGGGCGGAACTCGATTTATCCGGGATCAATGCGGATATTGGGGATCTCGGACCGTTTGATATTGAACTTTTGGGGTTGAAGGATTTTACGGTGGAACCTGCGGATCGCGGGTGCGATGAGGATGAAGTCCCAGAATTACCGAAGGAAGCCAAGTCTAAGCGCGGGGATATTTACCAGCTCGGAGAGCATCGGCTCATGTGTGGGGATGCGACGAGTATTGATGCGGTTGGTAAGCTGATGAATGGCGAGAAGGTGGATATGGTGTTTACCGATCCGCCGTATGGGATAGGGTTTAAATACAATTCTCACCAAGATACTACCGGAGATGAATACAAAGATTTTTGTAGAGACTGGTTCGATGTTTTAAGAACTCAAGCCGAATTTATAGTTGTTTCCACTGGGTGGGCTTACAACCTCTTTTGGTATCAGCAAGAACCAAAAGATACATTTTATTGGTTATGTAAAAACAAAAGAACAGGCGGTTCTATTTCTCATTTTAGAAAAGTAGAGCCTATCTTTATTTGGGGAAAACCAGAAAACAGATATGACTTCGATTTTTTCGAGCAGACAAATCAAATAGAACAAGAGCTAAAGGGCAAGCATACATGCCCCAAACCAGTTAGTCTCATTGAAGCAATCATTGCCGGCGGTAAAAACAAAGGGCTAGTTTTAGATGTTTTTGGTGGGAGTGGGACAACCCTCATCGCATGTGAAAAGACCGGCCGCAAATGCTTCATGATGGAAATCGATCCACTCTATACCGATGTTATTATTCAGCGTTGGGAGAAGTTCACAGGCAAGACTGCGGAGTTACTCAATGCCAGCGGGTAGACCACCGACCGAGACCAACAAGATCGATGCGGCGGAACTTGAAAAGCTCATGAAGCTTTGTATCTCGGATCAAGAGGCGGCGGATTGGTTTGACGTGAATCCCAGGACCCTGGATCGATTCATCAGGAAACACTTTGGATGCAATTTTGTCCAATTCCACCGTAAAAGATTCACCAAGACTCGAATCGCAATCAAACGCGCACAGATTGATAAGGCACTCAAGGGTGACAACACTATGTTGATTTGGTGCGGCAAACAATACTTGGGTCAGAGAGACAAGAATTCAAATGAGATATCGGGGCCGGATGGCAAACCGATTGAGATTGATGACCGGACGAAACTCTCGGACGCGGAACTGGACGCGCTGATTGCGGCCAAGACTGCGAAGCTGAAGTTATGAGAACTCTGCGCCAGGTGAAAATGCAATATATCCGGTGGGCGCTCAAACGGTTCGATGGGAACAGGACTTACACGGCCAAAGCCATTGGATTGTCGATCCGGTCGCTCAGGAATTATATTAACAGCGAGCCTGAGTTTGCAGCGGAACGAAAGAGAGTGGGCAAGTGATTGCCCATTGGGTCAATGCCCACGGTCTGATCATATGCGGCATCTTGGCTATCTATTTTTTATTTTGGGATTGGCTATGAGCCTGTGCGAGGTGCCGCCGCCCAAGAACCCAGCAAGCAAGACCCAGGTTCCTTTCACCGACAATCCTTGCCCGCATAAGTCAAAAATAGTGGATGATTTATTAAACAAACCCGATGAGGTGACGCATGGAAGTGTCGCTCAAGGCAGTGCAGTGGATCCCCGGCGTCCCAATGGCCGGCGTGACTGAGGAATCGTGCGAAGGGATCCCGCTCGGATGCGTTCAAATGGGGGAAGTGTTCTATTTCCTGCGTGAGGGGGATTGGATGTTGACCACGGACTGCGGTGCGATCAGCTTTTGTCGCGGGGATGAGTTTGAAAGAATCTATGGACCGCGCCGCAAAACTTGATTTACTCAAAGACATTGAAGAAAAAGAACGGCGAGCTCGTGGCCGTAAGATTCTGACTTACTTCCCCGACGAGGGCCCGCTGCGGCGCGAGCTCTATGTGAAGCATCTGCAATTCTTTGCGGCAGGTGCTAAGTTTAGAGAACGCTGTTTTTTGGCAGCCAACCGCATTGGAAAAACCGAGTCGGGAGGCGGTTACGAGCTCGTGTTGCATCTCACTGGCCGCTATCCAGAGTGGTGGGTCGGCAGGCGTTTTGATAAGCCGATTAACACATGGGTTGCAGGCGATACTGGTAAAACGGTTCGGGACATCATCCAGGCGAAGTTACTCGGCAAGGTGGGCGAGTATGGGACTGGGCTCATCCCGCGAGACTACCTCGCACGCACGACATCCAAGCAAGGCATTGCAGACGCGATTGACACGATATTTATAAAACACGTTTCAGGTGGAATCAGTCAATTATCATTCAAGTCCTATGACCAGGGCCGCGAAGTATTCCAGGGCACTGAGCAGGATGTGATTTGGCTGGACGAAGAATGCGACCTCTCGATCTATACCGAATGTCTCATGCGCACGATGACCGGCGATGGGATGATCATGCTCACTTTTACGCCGTTACTCGGCATGAGCGAAACTGTCATGCAATTCTTACCCGGCGGTGAGATTGTGGAGCGCAGCGAGGGTTCCAAATGCGTGGTCATGGCCTCGTGGGACGACGCACCGCATTTAACTGATGCCGTGAAAGCGGAGCTCCTCGCAAGCATCCCCCCGTTCCAACGTGACGCCAGGTCTAAGGGTATTCCACAGTTAGGTAGCGGTGCGATATTCCCAGTCCCTGAATCGGAATTCGTCGTGGCGGACTTCGCCGTTCCCGATCATTGGCCGCGGGCGTACGGTTTTGACGTAGGATGGAACAGGACCGCCGCCATTTGGTCCGCGTGGGACCGCCAGGCCGATATCGTGTACTTGTACGCCGAGCATTACCGCGGGCAAGCTGAGCCGCCTATTCACGCGGAAGCAATCAAAGCACGCGGTGACTGGATCCCGGGCGTCATTGACCCCGCATCCCACGGTCGGGCTCAGGCTGACGGCATTCAACTCCTGCAGATGTATGTTGACCTCGGATTGAATCTCGAAACTGCAGACAACGGCGTTGAAACAGGCCTCTATGACGTGTGGACGCGATTATCAACGGGACGGCTCAAGGTTTTCAAAAGTCTTGGGAATTGGTTACAAGAGTTCCGACTTTACCGACGTGACGAGAAGGGCCGAATCGTAAAAACAAACGACCATTTGATGGACGGAACTAGGTATTTAATTCGGTCAGGTATTGCTCGCGCTAAAGTAAAACCTGTCGCGAAAGCGCCGCGAGCAGTGAACTATTCAAGCGGGGGCGGATCGGACTGGATGGGTTAAGGACAAGTTTTTCCAGGACGCAGACGGCATTATCCTCTAGTCACGGTGCCAGCTAGCGCCGCGCCCATTCTTTGTGTTCTTGGTTGGCAATATGGCACGTCGGGCACGGAATTATCGCGTGCATCCAGCGATGCAAACCGCAGGTAAAACTCATGCGGGTTTGTTCCCAAACACCTGAGGCGTCCGCCACGGGAATCCGTCCGGGTATTGGCTTTTACTTTTCTCAAACCAGTCGTCGCGCATCGCAAGCACCTGTTCACGGGTCGCGTTCGCAGTCCCGGTTCCAAGCCGATAATTGACACTCGCAATCGCGGTGCATCCATGCCGATGGCCGTTCTCGGTCAGAACCATTTGAAAGCAGCGGTCTGCGACGATAGGAAGTACCGTCCAGGCGAGTGCATATCGCTGGGCGAGCCTGCGTGAGACTGCAAAGCAGGAATTGTCAAGGATGCGAGTGCCGGGATTAGCGAGCCTCGGCTGATAGGCACCAATGGAACACCAATCGTCATCGCAAATGTACTGGCCGTCCTTGTCGACCAGTCGTCTCAGCGAATAGGCCCACTCAAGGTGATGTTCTTTGACCATGGTCATGACGCTCTGGATATGGTCGGGCTCATAGAAATTATCATCGTCCAGATAAAACACCCAGTCAGAGCGCGTCAAGAATGGAGCGGCGGCGAACACGTCCGCCATGCTCCCGCCCGTCCCGTAGTCGCCGGTTTCTTCTGGCAAATAAAACGCGTGTACGTCGGGGTACTCCCGTAAAACCAACTGTGCAGCGCCGTGGTATTTGGGTCCATTCACATAGATCATATGACGCGCCGGATGCGTTTGGGCCCGCACTGATTCGATGCACTGTCTGAGCTCCGACCTCCCAATGCTTGACGTGATGACGGTAACAGTCATGCGGCCGGCGGTGCCTCAGCGGATTCTGGAACCGCGGCAATCGGCGTGTGGACTTCCGGTGCATCTAGCAAATCCAGCGCACCGCCCATGATGAGGGGAATGATATGACTCCCGATCAGGGCTTTGATTTCTTTCATCTCCCAATCGGAGACATCAATCGGTCCCTCGCTCTGAAAAACTCGCTTGGCAACCTGATAACGGAGTCGCTTGATTTGGGGTGCGGTATTGGGAGCGCCGCCATCCAGGAGTGCCGCACACGCGACCAGTTTCAGCGTACATTCCGCACCCTCGGTGATGAGGGGTTGTCCGTTTAGATTGGTGACCTTCTGACTAAAATCGACTTTCATGGTTTCTCCTTTTTTGGGGTACCCTGTGACTTTACATACATCGTCACAATAGTATTTCTATAGTTAGCCTATAGTTCAAGTCCCACTCACGATTTAATACGTGCCAATCATTCCTACCTCAACTCCAACCGATCCCGTTGACGACGGTCAAACTTTGTCCGCTCCCTTATCTCAAGACGATTTAGACGCGCAAGCTGAGTCTGCGGAACTAGAGCGCGAAAAGCGTGAGGATGAGATTCTAAAAGTCGCACGCGAACGCCTGAAAGTTTCAGAGGAAGCCTATAGCGAGATTAGAGCAAAGGCCCTTGAGGATTTGGAATTCCGTTCAGGCAAGCAATGGCCCGATAGTATCGAACAAGAACGCTCGCGAACAGGTCGCCCGTGTCTTGTCATCAATCGTCTCCCTCAGCTCGTCCAGCAGGTCACTAATAACCAGCGCCAAAATAGACCGTCAATCAAAGTTCATCCCGTGGGTGACGGTGCCGATGAGGACACCGCAAAGCTGATTCAGGGGCATATCCGCCATATCGAGGTCCATTCAAACGCTGATGTTGCGTACGACACCGCGACCGACGGCCAGGTCACCTCAGGCTTAGGTTATTTCAGACTCGCCACGGGTTACGCTGCCGCTGATAGTTTTGACCAGGAAATTTTCATCAAGCGCATTCGCGATCCGTTTGCGGTCTCCTTTGATCCGTTCTCGCAAGAACCCGACGGTTCGGATGCGAACTGGGCATTCTTTGGCGAGTACGTCTCCAAAGACGATTACAAAGCCCAATGGCCGAACGCCAAAGCCATGGATGACCTCGCGTGGGAGCTTTTAGGTGCGAATCGTCCACAATGGATGCGCGATGGGACGGTCAGAGTCACTGAATATTTTTATAAGGACCTCACCGACGTTCTCATTCACCTGCTTTCAACGGGTGAGACGGTTCACGACGACGAGTTACAAGAACGTCTCCAGGCCGCGGCCCAAGCAGGACTTGAGTGTCATGTGGAGCGTTCGCGTGTGGCTAAAATCCCCACCGTTCGTCATCTCAAAATCACGGGCGTTGAAATCTTAGAGGAGACCGTATTCCCAGGTCAGTTCATTCCCATTATTCCTGTTTACGGCTCTGAACTCCTGATCAACGGCAAGCGGGTTCTTGAGGGGATTGTTCGGCACGCCAAAGACCCTCAGCGCATGTCTAACTATTGGAAGTCAGCCGAGACTGAAGCGATTGCGCTTGCTCCTCGCGCCCCATTCATCGTCGCAGAAGGCCAGTTAGAGGGTTACGAGCAGGATTGGAAAACGGCCAATAAACAAAATCACGCCTATCTCATGTTCAAGCCCACCTCGCTCAATGGCCAGCCTATGCCGCCGCCCCAGCGAAACGCCGTTGAGCCCGCCATTCAAGCGATCACGATGGCCGCTCAAGGATCTTCTGACGACATCAAGGCCGTGACGGGTGTTTATGACTCCGCAGTCGGCGCGCAAAGTAATGAGGTGAGTGGGGTTGCAATCAACTCGCGCGCCGGCCAATCCCAATCATCCAATTTCCATTTCTATGACAACTTGACCCGCTCCTTAAAACACGCGGGCCGGATCATTGTCGAAATCCTACCCGAGATTTACGATACCGCCCGCTCCGCTCGCATCGTCGGTGAGGACGGCACTCAAAAGACCGTACGGTTCAATGACCCGACCTTCAAAGACGAGAGTGGGGAAACGCGCCTCTATTCGTTAGATAGCGGACGCTATGGAGTGACTGTCGATACAGGACCTTCGTACGCAACCAAACGCCAAGAGGCCGCCGCCTCGATGATGGAATTTTCGCGTGCGGTTCCCCAAGTCGCGCAGAGTTGTGCGGATCTCATCGTGAAAAATATGGACTGGCCGGGTGCGGATGCGCTCGCTGATCGGCTCAAGAAAATGTTGCCGCCCCAGCTCCAAGACGACGGCAAGAACAAAGACATCCCGCCGCAAGCCCAAGCCTTCATGAATGCCCTTCAGCAGCAGAATAAGATGTTGTCCGATCATTTGAACGAGACGACTAAGATTATTGAGACCAAGAAACTTGATTTAGAGCACCGCGAGCGCGTGGAAGTTCTCAAACTTGATGTAGACCGGGACCGAATTCGTGCGGACGTGGAGATTGCACTCGCTAAACTCGGATCACAAAGCTCCATTGCACTCCTGCACGAGGAAATTGCGGCACTCAAGCACCAAGACATTCAGGCCGCTCAGCGCGAAAAACTTTTAGGCATCAATCAACCGATTGATACCGATCCAGATTTCGATCCCACTCAGGCCGATGGCGGAAATTACGCTGGTTTCGGTCATGTGGGCGGGAGCGAAAACATTGGCGACCCAGAGCCGCCAAAAACCCCTACCGGCGGGCCATCACCGGGTACACCCATGGAGAGTTAAGCCATGCCAATCCAAGTCCAATCAAACGAAAAAACAGTGCCCGAAACGAAAGCAGCACCCGCTGCAGGAATTGAAGGTGCCGGTCAATCTGGATTGAACTCATCCGCGCTGGAAGGTAAAACTTCCGAGCACAAAGACACCGCGGCCTCGGAAACTGTGGAAACAGAAGGTGAAGAAGTTGAGACCGGGAAACCTGGCGANNACGTCTAAAGAGGAGTCAGGTCAAGAGCTCATTAAAAAGAAGGGTGGATTTCAGCGAAGGATCGACAAACTCAATGCGCGGGTAACCGCCAAAGAGCAGGAGACTGAGTTCTGGAAGCAGCAAGCACTTAAAAATGCGGGCGCGACTGAAACAAAACCTCCCGTTGAACAGACGATTAAGACTGCCGTTGGTGACGGTAAACCCAAACCCGAAAGTTTCGATACTCATGCCGAGTACGTTGAAGCTTTGACGGATTGGAAAACCGACCAAAAGCTAAACGAGCGCGACCGGAAGGCGGAACAAACCCGCTTGCAGGTAGAGCAGTCAAAAGTCGTCTCATCCTACAATGAACGTAAAAGCCAATTTGCCGAAAAGCAGACTGACTTTGACGAAGTGCTGGCCGAGGTGGATGACATTCCGTTATCTCCCGTCCTGCGCGACATATTCCTTTCTTCTGAGAACGGGCCAGAACTTGCCTATGAGTTGGCGAAAAACAGGGACGAATTTAAGCGCGTCTGCGCACTCCCTCCACTCGCTGCTGCTCGTGAAATGGGCAAACTTGAATCTCGTCTCGAACCTAAATCGCCTTCTGCGGCATTGGCTTCAACCAAAACAACCAAGGCTCCGAAACCCCTTGATCCAGTTGGAACAAGCGGAAAGGGATCGGCTAAAAAGTCGCTCTCTGATCCCGGCTTATCCCAAAAGGAATATGAGGAACTCAGAGCCCCACAGCGGGCTGCACGACGCGCTCAAGGGCGCTAAGGCATCCCCCGCAGGGAGTGTAAATCGTGTCTAACTCATTACTCACTATCTCGATGATTACGAGAGAGTCGCTGATGGAGCTGAAGAATCAGCTTTCATTCGCGGCATCTGTCAACCGCCAATATGACGACAAATTCGCCGATGCGGGAGCTAAAATCGGTAGCGTCATCAACATCAGAAAGCCCGTTCGTTATGCTGTAACCAGCGGTGCGGCCCTGACCATTCAAGACGTGGCCGACCAGTCTGTCGCTCTCACGCTCGACACCCAGAACCATGTTGGCTTTCAGTTCTCAAGCAAGGACATGACGCTTTCTATCGACGAATTCCGTGAGCGGTACATCAAGCCCGCCATCACGGCGCTCGCCAACCGGATCGACCAGGACGGCACCAAGCAATACGTGAACGTCTATAATTCGGTCGGAACCCCCGGCACTCAGCCGACGACTGTGCAGGCCGCGCTGCTTGCCGGCCAGAAGTTGGATGAGAACGGGTGCCCCGTGGACGGGCTTCGCGCTCTGTGTCTCGCTCCTTCGACTCAGGCATCTGTGGTCAACGGGTCACTGACTCTGTTTCAGGCTCAGAAGCAAATCGCTGATCAGTACATCAAGGGACGCATGGGCGAGGCGGCTGGCTTTGAGTGGAAAATGGACCAGAACATTTACACCCATACGACTGGCGCACCGGACGGCACCTACCTCACGTCTGCGGCCAGCGTGGACGGCGATGCGACGATCGCGATCGACGCTCTGACGACCGCTGCGGTTGTCGGCGTGTTCAAAAAGGGTGACGTGATTACCGTCGATGGCTGCTACGCGGTCAACCCGCAGACGAAGGTGAGCACGGGCTCACTCAAGCAGTTCGTCGTGACGGCGGATGCCACGTCGGCAAGCAATGCGGTCACGGTGACGATTTCGCCGGCGATCACACTGGCTGGCCCGTATCAGAACGTCGATTCACTCCCGGCGAACGATGTGGCGGTCAAGTTGTTCGGTGCGGCGTCGACCTACGCGAGCAAGACAAGTCCTGCCAATCTGGCTTTCCACCGCGATGCATTCGTACTCGGCATGGCGGATCTGGAACTCCCAGGCGGTGTGGAAATGGCGGCTCGTGCATCTGATCCTGATGCCGGACTCTCGATCCGAATCGTGCGGGCTTACGACATCAATAACGACGTTCATCCGTGCCGCCTTGACGTGCTGTACGGCTGGAAAACGATCTACCCAGAACTCGCCTGCCGGATTCAGGGATAACGGAAAATAGGAAAGGAGAACGATCATGCAAACTGAAACTACTGCAAATCTAACCAAAACTCCGCTGACTGCGGCGGGCTATCAGGTCGGCCAGAGCACAACGGACCTCGTGGGCTTTTATGGGGCCACGCCGCAAACACAGTTGACGAGTGCGAATGAGGCGACAATCTCAAGCGTAATCAATCTGAATACGGCGACAGGTGACTGGTCAAGCGGCATTGCCGTCTGTACCGCAACCTACGCATCGGCTGTCGTGAACAGTGCGATTGCGACGCTTGCGCAGAACTGCAACAACCTGCGGACACTGGCTCATCAGCTTCGGTCTGACCTTGTGAGCCTCGGGCTCATCAAGGGGTCTTAAGAATGAAAATACTCGTCGCCGTTCCAGTTTACGCCAGAGCACTCCCGATTCAGACAGTGAAATGTCTGATGCGTGAGCAGCTTCATGCGCTATTCGTGGACGGCGACGAGTTTCATTTTCATTTTCTACCCGCATGTTCACACGCCGCGATGGGTAGAAATCAGATTGCGGCTGATTTTCTGAACGGTCCCTGTGATGTGCTCGTGTTCGTGGATGCAGACGTGACGACTGAAACGACTGGCGCGGTTGCTAAAATCGCGCGCCTGGCACTGAATCATCAACAAGTGGTGGGCGGAGCCTATCGCTATAAACATGATCCAGAATCATACCCAGTCGGCTGGTTTGGCGGACCACTTAAAGGTGTGGCTCTCTCAGACAGCGCCGCACTGATTGAGGTTAAAACGCTGCCCGGCGGATTTCTAGCCATCCCTCGCGAAGTATTCGTCAAACTTAAGGCCGCTCACCCAGAACGCAAATACGATCACGCTGGGCATTCCTTTCACTGCTTTTTCCAGTTCGCATTCGTTGACGGGTCCATGTACGGCGAGGACGCACTCTTTTGTAAGGAATGGTTAGCCCTTGGCGGAAAAATCTATCTCGATCCCGAAATCGCGCTCACCCATTGGGACGAGTCGCGACCATACGCCGGTCACATCGGGAATTGGCTGAAACGTCAAAACGGAATTGCCATTGCGGCGGAAGGAGTCGCATGACGGCCGGTGACTTGATCAACACATCACTAAGAATATTGGGAACTCTGTCGTCTGGCGAAACCGCTTCAGCAGCCGAATCCACCGATGGGCTCAATACACTGAACCGTCTCATTGATAGTTGGAGTAATGAAAACCTCCTCATCCCCAATAAAGTGCGCGAAGTGTTCGCACTCGTCGCCAATCAGCAGACCTACACGATGGGCACCGGCGGAAATTTCAATACACCTCGCGCGCAGAGGATCGAAAATACGATCATTCAACTTGCGACCAATAGCCCGGTGCTTGAACTCCCGATGAAAATGCTCACTAAAGATGAGTACGCAAGCATCATACTAAAGACCAATACCTCGGCCTTCCCGATTTATATGTACAATGACCACGCTTATCCACTCGATAGCATCAACGTGTGGCCGGTGCCGACCTCAAGCGCCAATAATATTGTCCTCTATAGCTGGAAGCCGCTTGCGATTCTCTCCACTCTCACGACTGCGCTCTCGTTGCCGCCCGGCTATCAACGCGCGCTCTCTTTCGCGCTCGCTATTGACCTTTCGTCTGAATACGGGCGCGCCGTTACCCAGATTGTTGCCGATATGGCGATTGAATCCAAAGCTGCGATTAAGCGCATCAATCACCGTGCGCCCCTCTTACAAGTGGACGACGCACTGAGAGCTAATCCCTCAATCTTTAACTGGTACACCGGGGAACCCCAATGAGGTTCCAGGGTTTCATCGGCCCAAGCTACACCATGCAATCCGTCAACGTCGATTGTCAGCGATGCATCAATCTTTACCCTGAAATGGATGAGATTGGCACGGGCAATGCGGGCGAGGTCGCCTCTCTGGTCTCAACCCCTGGATTAAAATTACTCGTCACACTCCCGACCTACCCGGTGCGCGGCGTTTATACCGATTCCACGGGCCATCTCTGGGCGGTCGGTGGAAATACGCTCTATAGCATTTCAAAAACCTATGCTGCGACATCGGCCGGCACCCTTCTCACGAGCAGCGGACCCGTCTCGTTTGCCGATAACGGGATTGAGGTTGTGCTTGTAGATGGTACCTATGGGTACACCTTTGGTGTCGCTGGACCCGCTTCCATTTATCTATTCACTATTTCCACATCCACGACTTGCAACGTCGGAGATATTTACAGTAATAACGGAAATTCTTACACAGTCATGGCCGCACTCGCCGCTCAGACGGGCGCGGTTTTGTTTATGTCTGGCACCGGCGCACCAAGTTCCACGGGTACACTGACCTTGGTTCAAGGGTCCAATACTCCCGCCATCACATTCAGCGTTGCTGCGGCTCAGGCGTTCACTCAGATTACAGATTCAAATTTCTTGGGTGCGAATCAAGTCACCTATATGGACGGCTATCTGATTTTCAATCGCCCGAACACTCAGATTTTTCAACTCACTCCACTCAATGCAGTATTGCCTCTCAGCGGTCTTGATTTGGGTTCAGCTTCCGCAGCCCCGGATAACCTCGTGGGCCTCGTCGCGCTTCAAGAAAACCTGTATCTCTTTAGCCAAAAGCACATGGAAGTTTTTTACGATAGTGGGAATAATAGTTTTCCATTTGACCGCATCCAAGGCGCAGTGCTTGAACTCGGATGTTTATCCGCATTTTCAATCGCGAAGATCCAGAATGCAGTATATTGGTTAGGCCAGGATTCCAGCGGCCGTGGCGTCATTTACCGGGCGCAGGGGTTACAGCCGCAGCGAATTAGTACGTTTGCGATTGAGAGTGAGATTGAACTGCTCGGCGATATGTCTACCGCAAGATCCTGGAGTTACCAGCAGGCCGGACATTTCTTTTATTGCCTGAACTTACCCGGCGCCAATACCACTTGGGTTTTTGATACCACGATGAATCTCTGGCATGAGCGCACGTTTCTTGCGCCAGGCGGGACTTATCTGCGCCATTTAGCTGACTGCCACGCGTTTGCTTATAACACCAATGTAGTCGGCGATTATTCAAGCGGGAATGTGTACTCACTTGACCCGACCGTTTTTACTGATAATGGATCGGCTATTTGCCGTGAGCGCGCGTCGCCGCACCTATCCAAAGACATGAACCGCATTTTTCACTCCCGCTTCAAGCTTGATATGGAAATGGGACTCGGGCTTGACGGCGGCGTTCAAGGGTCTAATCCGCAGGCTATGCTCCAGTGGTCAAACGACTTCGGGCATTCGTGGTCAAACGAACATTGGGCAGGAGTGGGGAAAATTGGCGCTAGAAAAACGCAGGCCGCTTGGCGCCGTTTAGGTGCGTCTCGTGACCGTGTTTATCGCGTGAGGATCACTGATCCCATCAAGGTCACGCTCTTGGGAGCGGAACTCGATATCGACGAGGGGAGTGCCTGATGGCAAACGACCTCCCGCCCATTCCGGTTAACACGCCCATGACCGATCAGTCGGGAAAGCTGACGCAGCCTTGGCTGAAATGGTTCGTGCAGCTTTTCACTCGCGTGGGTGGGAATACGGGTTCCGCACTCATTAATCCCATGACCACTTTGGGAGATACCATTTATGGTGCCGACACGGGCACCGCCACTCGTTTAGCGGGGTCGAAATCATCGTCAAAAAAATTTCTCAGTCAAACCGGAACAGGGTCAGCGAGCGGCATACCGTCATGGGTAGTACTCGCCGCATCGGATTTGCCGCTTCCGACTGCGAGCACAGTGGGCGGTGTAGAATCCTACGCGGCTGTAACGAGTCAGTGGATTAATGCGATTTCAACATCAGGCGTTCCAAGTTCTACGCAGCCGAACTATTCCGACCTCGCGGGCACACTCCCTGGATCGGCACTCCCTAATCCATCAGCGACGACTTTAGGCGGCATAGAAAGTTACGTCGCAGTCACGCATCAATGGATCAATACGATTTCAACGTCGGGTGTCCCGTCGTCAACTCAACCGGCTTTCACCGATATCTCGGGGAATCTCGCGACCGCGCAGCTTCCGAGTGCCCAGACCTGGCCCGCGTCCGGCACCGTTCAAGCGATCACACCGAACCAATACGGGGTTTTACTCTCTGGGACCGGCGCAACGGCAAATGTCCTCGATCCGAACGCATCGACTGCTTATCCACTCGTCTCAGGCGGCGCATCGGCCAATCCCTCTTGGGCGCTCTTAAGTGTTGCGGGCGGTGGGACCGGACTTGCGTCAGGTACATCGGGCG
>QGNH01000617.1_pt1 | contig 13737 bp, 14 predicted proteins | sample 1735481 | NCBI WGS metagenome assembly QGNH01 (sample SAMN09239004, study PRJNA386568) | Viral metagenome, whole genome shotgun sequencing project. | reverse complement strand
TTTTTCAGCGAGGTCTTGCAGCCGAGCGCGCGCGCCTTGCTCTCGAGGAGCGTCGCGGCCGACTCCGGAGAGACGACCGAGATCCGGACGCCGTAGCCGAACGGCGCGCCGTGCTCGCGGAGCATCTGGAGGGCGAAGCCGTGGAGGGTTCCGATGTAGCCGNNTAGCCGAGCGGATCCCACTGGGCCGGATCCTTACCGTCGACGTGCTCGAACCGCTTCAGGCGCTCCTCGAGGACGCGCGCGGCGGCGTTCGTGAAGGTGATACAGACGATCGAGGCCGGCTTCACGCCGTCGGCGAGGAGCTTGTGGATCCGGTCGACGACGGTCTTCGTCTTACCAGATCCCGGCCCGGCGAGGAGGAGGACGTTCTCCTCCGTGGTCATGACGGCCTCTTGCTGCGAGGCGGTGCGGTTGTTTTCGGTCTTCATGTTCGTGTGTTTTACTGGCGGTTAAGTGACTTCGTGGTAGGCGGTCGAGACTGTCTTTCCTCCAAATTCGAGATCTCCACCCCATAGGACGTACGAATCCTTACGGGAAGGGTCGACGCCGACGAAGCTATCGATCCGTCCGTCGACGACTGCACGGGCGACGCAGTCGAAGAAGCGGTCGATCTGGACGTTGTCGATCCGGGCGAGCTCGTCGAAGAGCATCAGGCGGATGGGTGACTGCTCGGCCAGCGCCGCTTGGATCGCGCCGTAGGTCAGAGCCTTCTCGAGCCCGGAGAGCGTGTGGTGGCTGACCCAGAGACTCCCCCGGTAGGTGCCGATCTCGCCGTCGTGGTACGCGATCGGCGTCGGTAGGATCTCGTGGAAAATCGAGTTCGCGGAGGCGAGCAGGGGCTGGAGCGCCTTCTCGACGATCTCCGCCTTGACCTCGCGGAGCGCGGCGCCGGCGGCCTTCGCGACCTCTTGGTTCACCTTCGCCTTGTCGCGACCGAGTTCGGCGGTGGCGAGGCGTTTCAGTTCCTCGGTACGGCCGGCGATCTTATGGCGCCGGGCGACGACGTCGTCGATCTCGGCCGTGGTCTTCTGGAGCTGGAGCTCCGCCATCTTCGTGGCGGTCTCGAGCTCGGGATCCTCCGGCGCGAGGCGGGTCTCCTCGGCCTTCAGTCCTTCCGTGCGGGCGAGGAACTTCTCGACGTTCGCGATCTCGTCCTTCAGGCCGGCTCTGGCCGCCGAGAGCTCGGTGTGGCGCCTCTTCGCGCTCTCGACGGTCTTCAACACGTCGGCGACCCGGTTTGCCTCCTTCGCGTGCTCCGGAATCTCGTCGGCGCACTTCTTGATCTCAGCCTCGCAGAGCGCAAGCTCGGAGGTTAGTTCCGCTTTGCGCTTGGCCTTCCAGCTATCGCCGGTCGCGCCGCAGTACGGACACTCAGTCGCCGAGTCGATTCCCGCGATCTTTTTCTCGATCGTCTGGAAGATCGTTTGATGTCGGTTGAAAGCCGCTTGCGCGTTAGAAAGTTTCCCCCGGGCCATAAAACCATCGTCTCGGTACTCCGCTTCCTCCTTCGCCGTCGCGGGTCGGACCAGCTCGAGGCGCTCGGTCGCGTCGGAAAGCCTACCTTTAAGATCCGCGAGCTTGCCCTCCATGCCGGCGACTGCCCGGACTTCGCTCTGGATCTCGGAGCGCCGGCGCCGGGAGGCGAGGATCGCCCCGAACTTGGCTTTCTTCTCGTAGTAGTCGTCTGACTCGATAAGCCGGCGTCGGAGGAGTGTCTCGTTGAGCTCGAGGAGCGGCCCGTCGGCCTCGGTCTTGCCGTCTTCGAGGCGCAGCGACGAGAGCCCTTGGATGGTCTTCTCCATCCGGACGGCATACTCGCGCTCAAATGCTTCCACCTCGGTCACGCCGGTCGCGACGCTCTCGATCAGTTCAGGGAGCGCGAGCTTGTGCTTCGTCGTCCCCGTGAAGAAGAGCTGGTCGATCCGGTCGCGGACGTCGTCCTTCTCCGCGCGCGGGAGACCGGCGAGCGCCTTCTGTACCCGTTCGCGGACGGCGGCGCCGGTCCACTCGTCCGGCATCTTCGTATTAGCGAAGAGGTACGCGACGCGCTGCCGCTCGGTGAGCGCGAAGTAGGAGTCGGCGTCGAGCATCACGCGAAGGCGGTCGTCCTCGTCGAGGAGCTCGCGGATGTCGATCGGCCCGGAGATCTCCTTCTTAATCGAGTCGCCCTCGAGCCGCCACGAACGCGTAACTGTAGCGAGATCCGGAAGATTCTTTTCGGTCTCGAAGATCCCAGTGACGGACATTGCGGCGCCGCTCGAGAGGCGGAAGGTCTCGCGGTTCTGCTTCCCGAGCTCGGGGAGGTGCCCGAGGATCAGGAGGCGGATCGCGTCGAGCCGAGCGGACTTACCGGCGAAGTTGGCGCCGCCGTAGACGGTCAGGCGGCCGAGCTCGTCGTCGAAGTCTAATCCCTTGAAGTTCTTGGCGGAGATGCGGATCAGTTTCATGGCTTCAGCGGCTCGTGCGTTGCTTCGCGTACTTCGTACCCGGGGTGCGAGCCGATCCTCCAGATAGATGGATCTCGTAGAAACTCGAACGCAGCGACTTCGGTCGGGAAAGTCCTTACGTGTAGATATGGGGAATTTTGGTCGAAGCCGAAGAACTCGATCCACATCGACGGCGGTCCGGGACTATACTGCGGCACGAAGAACATCGGCTGGGGGCTAGCCGGAATAACCATTAGGATTCGGAATTTCATGGTGGGTCAGCGACCGCCGCGATCGTAGCGCGGCTTGCTGCGGAGGTCTTCCTCGTCGCAGTAGGCGTCGAGCGCGGCGCGGAGCTTCCGATCGTCGCCCGTGATCGAGGTCGCGCCGCCGAACGGCCGGGGCTGCCACTCCTCGGCGTAGTATTGCATCTGGTTGGCCGAAAGGTCGCCGAGCTTCACGCCTTTGTTCTTCCCGAAGTGGATCTCGACCGCGCGCCACTTCCCCTCCTTGTAGGACTCGCGCTCGGCCTCCGTGATGTTGTTTGGGTCGCGGCGGACCTCGACGGGCTTCGTCGGCGTCGACGTGGGGCGCTTGTCCTCGGGATCTCCGGGGAGCCACTCCTGCTGACCTGCCGCCGGCGGCTCGGCCGCTCTCTTCGCGGCGGCGGCCTTCTCCTCGGCGGTCGGTTCGGGCGGCGGCGTCCGCTCGGCCTGCTTGGTCGGCGTCGCCTCGGAGACCTCCGTCTCGACGTCGACGACCTCCTCGGCCGGCGTGGTCGAGAGGTCGGCGTTCATCATCACGACGACGTGTGCGAAGGCGGTACGGCACGCGCGGGAGACGGCGCGGGTCTGGGCCATCGCGCGGATCGCGTAGTCCTCGCGCTTGGCGACCTTGACCATGGCGTAGTGGCCGGGCGCGGGGAACTTCTTCCAGACCTCTTTCTCGCCGCCGAACCACGTGACCTCGTCCTCACCGACGAAGCCCTCGGCCTCGCAGAGGACGACGCCGTCCTTCATCCGGCGGATCTCGGCGACGGCGCGGTAGCCGCCGGCGACCTTCTCGACGAGCTTCGAGGAGGCGACGCAGCCGTGCGCGGTGGCGATCGCCATCCAGCCCTCGACGAGGACGTAGTTGCGCTCACCGATCTTGATGGAAGATTTTAGGACGATCTCCTTGCAGACGCCGGCGACGTCGGTCGCGTAGCGGTAAAGGTCGGCGGGGTTGTTTTCCGCCAGAGTTGCGAGTTCGCTCTTCATGTTCGTGGTCGTGTGTTTCCTGCTCCTTGGCGGGGATCGCCTCGGACGCAGGGGACCAAGAACCCGCCCGGCGCGGCTGTAAAGCAAGAAAAACAGGCTTCCCCTTGAGCCACCGGCCGCCGTAAGGTCCCCTTCGGATGAGGCGAAAGCGGGACTATTGGTTCCGACAGATGCAGCGCGACTGCTAGCTCAAGAGCCCCGGCGGGGGTTAGATCCCGCCGGGGCTCACGTTTTAGTTGACGTTGCTATCCGCGCCCGAAGACGGATGCCCGGGGAGGTTAAACGACCCCACAAACTCCAGTCCCTCGATGGGAGGGAGCGGTACGGTCCCAGCCGCGACCGCGGCGTCCGCTGCGATCTTGTCCGCCTCGGCGGTCGGGCCGGTCCCGAAGATCGCCCCACCTTGGGTCTGGAGGCTCAGGACGCTGTTGCGGTATGCGAAGACCTTCTTGTCGTTGAAGCCCAGCACCCAGACCTCACGGTCCGCGATCCCATGCGTGTCCGCCGTGCCCGCGTCGACCGGGTCGAGGAGCTTGCTGTCTTGGATCGTCCACTTGACCAGCTTGCTCCAGACGCCGTAGACCGCGCGCGCGCCGCGGGAAACCACGGTTAGGTAGCCGTTACGCACGCCGCCTTGGTACTTGTCGTCTTTGATCGACGTGATGTTCGCCCCGAGCTGGAGCGATCCGTCCGCGGTCCCGTCGTCCTTGAACCAGCGCAGCGTCCCGTCCTCGGCACCGACAACGAAGGCGCCGTCGTTGGTCTCGAGCATCCACGCGACGGTGGGCCGGGTGACGTCGAGGACGCGCGTGACCGTCGGCACCCACGCCGGCGCCATGTACGGCCAGACCGCGGGGTTGGTGGTATCGTAGAACTGCCAGAAGTTTCCGGTGACGAGGCCGGTCGGCCGCGTGACGTCGTAGTTCGCCTGCGTCGTGAAGTACTGGTCGTGGTAGCCTTTGAACAGCGCCGTCGCGTCGAGCTGAACGACCTTGTCCTCGTACTTGCTGGCCACGACGATCTTGCCCCACGTCGCGATCCACCCGCCGTTCTTGGCGAGGAAGGCGGCGCGGCCGGCTTGGGTCGAGATGTCGAAGGTGTCCGTCCAGCCGGGGATCGTCGTGTCGTACTTGCTAAGGTAGGCCGCGTTGCCGTCGTCCCCTTCGATCCGGTCGCTCCCGGTGTTCCGGGAGGTGGCGAGGCTGATGCTCGTCGGCCATTTGATCGGGAGATCCACGGTGCCGATGATCTTCATGCCGGTGATGACGCCGGACTGTACGAGCCCCGGATGGGGTTCGTAAAAGTCAAATGGTAAATTCTTCAACGCGCCATTATTGTAGTAGGCGCCTCCCCAGTTCACGATTAGGACGAGCTTCCCGGTCCCCGTGCTCTTGTCATGGACGCCGACGACGAGGAACTCGTTCTGCGACGAGACGCCGAGGCAGAGCGGGATGAAGTTCGGGTCGAGCTGCTCACCCGACCAAGGTGACCACGCGGTCGTCGTCGGCATGGTTCCGATGTACGCCGCGCCGCCGCGGGCGCCGTCGTAGAGTCCGAACCCGCCGTCGTAGCGGTTGATGCGTGCGCGCGCCATCTTGATGCACCGTCCCAGCTTGTTGCCCATCCCGTAGGATGCGGTATGCCCAATGACGGCCGCTTGGTCTGGAACAGTATTCAGGTCATCCCAACCGAGGACCGGGCAGAGCTGGACGCCGCCGTTCGCGTGCTCCTCCAAGCGCAGCCGGTACACGCCGACACCTTGCGGACCGGGGCCGCCGTCGGAGTTCACGGCCGCGAGGTTGCTGGGGTTGACCACGAGATCTTGGTCGTCGACGCCGGCGATGTTCAGGTCGGTAGAACCGAAGTCAAACTTGGGCTTCGCCGTCGGCGGGACCGTCACGGGCACTGGTGCAGCCGTGGTCGAGAGCCCTTGGGAGACGTTTCCCATCGGCGGCGGCCCGCCATCGAAACCCAAGTCCGTGGACGGGACCTGAGGCCGGGTCCAGACGTCCGGCAGGGTCATCCCGGCCGGCGCGCTCGGTCCCAGCCGCGCGTCCATTCCCGCGACCGAGCTGTCCGTGAGCACCGCTTGGATCAGAGCGTCGTCCGCGGTAGGAGGGATCACCACGGGGGGAACGACCACCGGGGGAACGACGACGGGCGGCGTGGTCGTCCCTGCCGTTCCGAGCGCGGCGTTCAAGGCAGTGAGCGCGGCCTCGAGCTCCGGGCTCGTCGCCGTGGAAGAGGCGAGCTCGCTCTGGAGCTCCGCGACTTGGGCGAGGAGCGTGTTGTTGCTCGCGACCGCGGTCGCGAGGTCCGCCTGCGCCTTCGCGAGCGCGGCGTCCTCCGTGGTCTTGTCAGCGGTCATGGCCGCGACTTTGGCGGCGGCGGCGGCGAGATCCGTCGCGTTCTGGGTCAGTTTCGCGGTGGCGGCCGTAACGGACGCTGCGCCCTGTGATTGGGTGATCATAAAATTAGCGTTTTTCTTTCTTACTCTTGGTTGGCGCTGGCGGGAGCGGCAGCTGATCGCTTTGCTTGTTCTTCTCGGCGATAAGATTCTCGAGCCCGGCGATCTTCTCGTTGGCTACTTGGAGCGCGCTCATTACCTTGGTCATTTGGCCGTCGGTCTGGACGGCGATGTTCGTCGCCTTCCCGATGATCGTGTCCGCCTTGTCCGAGTTTGCCTTCGACTGCCTCAGTGTTGCCCAAGCGACGAGCGTGGGCGGGACCGCAGCGACGATCGAGCCGAACAGAACGAAGATGAGCGCGAGGAAGCTCGGCTCCTTTATGACCGAATCGAGCATGGCGGAAGTAAGCATCGGACGATTAGAACCCGGGCGCAGGCACCGGGGCGGTCACGGATTTCCGGCCCTGCCAGTAGCCGATCCCGTCGAGGAGCCCGTTGCAGAAGCCGGTGATGGCGGTCGTGGCGATGACTTGGTCAACGGTCGGCGAGCGGCCGCCGTTCAACGACGCGTTGCTCTGGATCACGCCGGAGAGGAAGGACGCGGCTTGCTCGAGCTTACTCGAATCCGCCGGGACCAGCTTCGCGAGGAGCGTGCTGTTGGTCGCCAGCTTCTGGACCTCGCCGGAGAGGACACCCATGTCAGTGGAGGTCAACTTGCCGGAGTTGATCTGCGGAAGCTTGGCGGAGACGTCTTGGATCGTCACGATCAGGGTCGCGTCGTGGTTGAGGTTGTCGGACGCGGCGGCGTAGCCTGCCGCATAGACCGCGGTAGCGGCCATCTGCTGGGGAGTCTGGGAGACGCAGGCGGAGAAGACGAACGCGCAGAGCGCGGCGAGGACGGACAGGAGTTTGGTTTTCATGAGGAGGGAGGTTTGGAGTCAGGGAAGGGCGGAGTCGACATCGCCACCTTGTAGTCTGCGTTCACGGCCTTGGGGAGGTTCTCGCCGAGCCAGAAGGAGGTCATGATGCGTTTTAGGCCGCCGCCGTTCCGGATGGAAGAGTAAAGCGCACCGATCGCCTTCGCGACGATGTAGAGGGTTAGAAGGTGGAGTTGGATTTGCGTAGGCAAGCCGGAGAGGTCCGGGGCCGAGGTGAAGTCGAGGAACGAGGTTAAATCCATGACTCAGGAGGAGACCGCCTTGATCACCGCGAAGTTGATGATGATCGTCCCGGTCTCCGCGGTGACGGCGTTCCCGTTGTTCACCGTGATCTGGAAGCTCCCGGCGGCGACGGTAGTGACGTAGACCATCGTCTGGGCGTTCGTCTGGCCGCTCCGGATGCTCAGGACGATGGTGTCAGTCACGGCGACCGCGGAGTCCGTAACGGTGAAGCTCGCGGCCGCCAGCGCGGCGAGCGACGTGTTGTTGGTCGTGATCGCCCCGGTAACGGTGTTCAGCGTGACGCCGGTCGTCCGGTTCGTCGCCTGAGTGACCGCTCCGCCGGCGCCAGTCGCGTAGCCGAGGCCGCCGGTCGGAACGAGAGCTTTAACAGACCCATCTTGGTCAAGAGTCAGGACACCCGCCGCCGCGATTGCATTATTGGGGGTCGTCGAGAAATTTATCTGGGTCCCGCGAGCCGACTCCGTTTGGGCCTGCGTGGTAGTCAGAAAGATGTTCGCCGCCGCGACCCACGTGGATCCGCCGTAGGTGCGGTAAATGATGCGCGTTCGAGTCGTGGTGGGAGTAGCGGTGAGAGCCCCGTAGGTTCCGCCGCAAGCCTCGCCTTCGATCACGCTGTCGCCTCCGTTGACGCTCAACAACGCTAGGCGGGAAGATGCGGCGTTGGACTGGAGTTCTAGAGCATGTCCGGTGGCTATCCCCTGCCAGGTCGGCGTGGCCGCGCTGTCTGAGATGACCAAATCTGTCGTCGCGCCAGCGATCGATGTAATTCCATTCGCGGGTCTAATATTGATCCCATTAACGGAATTTATGGTGAGTAGACCGGATGTCTGAGAGAGTGACGCGATCGCTCCCGTCGCGCCCATGCCGAAATTACCAGCCTTTAACCGAAGCGCGAAGGGGTTCGTTATCGCAGCGTTCGTTCCCACAACCGGGGCCGCAGTGACCGTCAGCGTTGAAGCGTTCGTGATCGTTCCAGTTGCCGAGGCAAAAGAGTAGGTGGGAGCGTCGATCTGGATTTCATCCTGATCCGTCACGGTCGTGGTGCTTGCATGCTGACGCGTGGCTCCCGCGATCTGGAATCCCGGGGCCGAGGTGCCCGCAGTCAGCGCCGTATCCGCCGGGGCGTTGATCTTGAAATACGGTAGTACCCCTGAACTCCTCGCGGCCGGCGTAAAGATGTGAACCCCAGTCCAAGTCGGGGCGATAGCTTGGGAGAGCGCGGGCGCGCTGTCTGAGGCCATCAGGGTAGAAGCGACGCCGTTGACGGCCGTGAGTCCGATCGTGGCCGAAGGATTGGCGGTTGTCCCGCTCGGGGGAGCGGTCCAGATTATCGTTCCGCCCGTCTGCCATGTCGGGATGTAGCCGTTCGCTGGAGTCGAGCTGGCCAAAGCCGCGAGGACGTACGTGTTCGCCGTCCCGTCGAAGAACTGGAGCGCGCCGCGGCTCGCGGCCCACGCGTTGTTGTCGGCGGCGAGCCACCCGAAGGAGGTCGTCGTCGGCGCTGCGGAGTTCGGGACGACGAGCTTCGTGCCGGCCGAGAAGTCGTAGGATCCGGCGCCGGAGATCGTCGCGCCGGTCTTCACGTTCAGCGTAAAGGCGTTCGGGAAGTTGAACCCCGCCGCCGGTCTCGTGATGTCGGGGTTCACGCCGGAGGCGGCCTGGACGTTCTGGGTCTGGCCGAAGCCGGTCACGGCGAGCGCGGCGAAGAGGAGGCAGGAGAGGAGCTTTTTCATGTTGGAGAGAGTCTTACCCGAGCTGCTTCCAGACTTGGGGATTCGTCGAGGCGTTGAAGTCCGTCGGCCGGATGATCCCATCCGTAGCCGCGTCCGTTCCCGGCACCAGCTGCCAGAACTGGGATGCCCGCGGCGTCCCGAACGAGAGCATGACGATGGTGTAGGGCGGCTGCGCGGCGTTGGCGGTCGCGACGCCGTCGAGCGCGGTGGTCCCGCCGCCCGTCAGTACGGTGATCCCGAAAAGGTTCTGCACCGCACCGGAGACGGTGACGCCGGCGCTCGACGGGTTGTAAACCATGACGGCCACCCAGTTTGCGCCGTCGCTGCGGAGGATTACGCTCTGCTGGGACTGCGAGAGAGAGACTGTGGCCGGGGAGGTCGTGATGACGTATGGGCTGCCTTCGGTCTTCTGTAGACAGACGAGGAAACCTTCCCCAACCGTCGCCGCGGCCGGCAGCGTGCCCAAAACGTTCCCTCCCGCCGTGCTGATTCCGTAGTAGTAGCCATCTTCGGCTACATCCACCGAGAAGTTGGTGCTCTTGTTGGATCCCTTGGAGAAGAGCGTCTTCAGATTGAGCCGGGCCGTGATCGGCGCCGCGATGCCCGCGAGGTTCTCGTCCTTCGAGAGCAGGGCGGCGGAGTCAAAGAGCCGGACCCACGCGCTCCCGGTATACTCGAACGCCATGAAGAGCGGCCGGCCGGATCCGGTCGTGGTCGTCGTCGCGAGGAGCGTCCCGCCGGAGGTCGCGTTGTGGACCTCGAGGACGATCCCGGACGTCGCCGGGTTGGCGAAGGCCAGAAGCTCGATGTCGCCGGCGTTCGGTGAGCTCGAGGTCAGGAGCGAGAAGGTCCGCGTCCCGGCCGCGCCGGTCACGGTGATGACGGCGGTGTGGTGCCGGGAGGTCGCGCCCCGGGTGACGTTCGAGTTGCCGGCCGCGCTCGAGGCGATCGCCTCCTGCGTGAAGTTGTTCAGGCCGAGGACCGCGGCCGTGAGCTGCGCCTGCGTGACGAGGTTCGGGGCGTTCGTCCCGGCGAAGGCGGATGGGTTGATCAGCGTGCAGACGACGGTCGCGGCCGTCTTGGCAAGGGTCGTTGTCGATCCGTCCGGGTTCGTAACGGAGACTTGGAAGGTCTTCGAGAAGGCGCTCCCGCCGGCGGCCGCCATCGCCGCGAAGACCGCGACGGTCGAGACCGAGAGCGGGCCGGTCCAGCCGTTCGTGATCGGCGTCAGCGAGTCGGTGAACGAGACGGGGTTGATCGCGAGCGTAACCATCTGGACCGCGTTGACGGCCGGGCTCACGGTTCCCGGGACGAGCGTGAACACGTTGATGTTCGCCTGCGGCGTGAGGAGCGAGAAGTCGGCGACGATGTTCGCCTGCGGCAGGGCCGCGAGGGAGCCGACGAACATCACCGTGAAGTACTGCCCGGGCGAGCCGGTCACGAGGCAGTTGTTCGCCCCGATGCTCGCCAGCGCTTGGAGCGCCGTCTGGATGGCGGCCATCGACGCGTTGTAGGCGATCGGCGTCGTGGTGTTCGCGCCGAAGGTCAGGGCGAACGTCCCGCCGGTCGGGAAGCCGCAGTCGCCGATCGCGAGGTTCGGGATGTAGGAACCATCGCCGGACCAAGTGGCGTAGTTCCCGGCGCCGTCGACGAAGTAGAGGTTAAAGACCCGGCCGTCCCCGATCACGAGCTCCGGGAAGGAGACCGGTGTCAGGTCCGTGACGCTGCGGACGAGCCCGGACGCGAGGGAGTTCGCGTTGACGTTGACGAAGAGGTTAGTCGGGGCGGACATCGGTCAGCGGTCGAAGGGTTTCAAGATGTTCGGGACGAGTTCGTTGAGCACGTCCCGCCGCTTGCCACAGGGCGGGCAGCCGACGAGCCTACTTCCCGTCACTTTGTCCACGAGGACGGCGATCGGGTTGGCGACCGAAGCGACGACGTCGCCGAGGCCTCGCGTCGCGCGCGGGAGGGGAGGAGCCACCAGCAGGTACGGGGCATGCGTGATGACGCGGAAGGGTTTTGTGGTCATGTGCGGGGGACCAAGACGGAGGCCGAGGCCGAGTAGGTTTCAAATCCGACCGTGTTCGGGATGTCGGCGTCAATGCTGAGGTTCCCCGATCCGTCGGTGGTGGCGTTCAGGAGCAGCGTTTGGAAAAGGACGTAGGGATCGACGCCGAAGCTCCGGCGCCAGATCTTCACCGCGACAAGGTACGATTTCGACGGCTCGAGGCCGGAGTATGTGACCCGGATCTGCGCCTCTTGGTAGACGAAGGAGAAGAGCGTCGTGCGTTGCTCGTAGCGGGCGAGGCAGCAGACCTTAGGTATGCAGGTGCCACCGGATCCATCCCCCCCGGTGGTCCAAGCTGACCAAGTTCCTCCGCCGCCAGCCAAGAGGCGGGCAATCGCGTCGGACTCCAGATCTTCATCGCTGAGCGTCGACGTGATCGATCCGCCCCAAGTCCGGTTCGCCACAGGGGAAAGGCATCCGGCTGATCCGTAGGTCCAGGTTAGGACCGTCCGCGTCGTCACGAGCACCTGGTCGCTCGAAAGCCCGAAGGTGTCTGGCGTCAGGGGTAGGCCGGTGGGAGTTGATGTGCTGTAGGGTCCCGGAGGTGGAGCGCAGATGGCTGATGGTGTGATGTTTCTCGTTTCGGTCTGCGCGTTCGTTTGGGCGCAGGTGTTTTTGTCGAACAGGTACTGGCCGGCATAGTTGGAGCAAAAATTTCCGGCGTTACCAGTACAGTTGGCCCCGTCCCACTCGCACTTGTAGAGTCCGCCTGCCAGCGTCGTCGTCCGGTAGAGTTTCGGCGGGACGCTCGGCGTAGTGTACTCGGCGGTTCCGCAGATCGTGGCTGTTCCTCCTCGAGTCCGGCACTGGAAGGGCGCCGGGGTGTCAATCAGGCAGCACTGGCACTCGCTGTCGGTCGTGGCCGTAAGGGTCAAAAAACTCATAGCTCGTCCGGGAGGTCGATGTTGAGGGTAACGGTGATCGTGCCGTCATCCGGATCGCACTCGGCGGTGATCGTCATGGCCCTCAGGGCACCGATGATCTCATTGATCTTCTCGTTGGTGAGCACCAACGAACTGCCGCCTCCGCCGCCTCCGCCCGCTCCGCTGACCGTACTCATGGCGGCCACGGTCGTGCTGATCTGGTCGAAGAGGGTCTTGAGCGGCGTCAGGTCGAGCACGACGTTCTTGTCCCCGACCTTGAGGCTCCCGAGCCCCTGCGGGCTGACGACGAGGTTCCGCAGTGCGTTGACCGCGCGGATCACCTTGGCCCCATACTCGGCGTCAAGGAAACCCTCGGTCTCCCCGGCGACGGGTTCTTTCAGGTCGTCGGCCATGGTTACAGGCCCGCCGTCGGGACCGTGATCGTCGACATCTCCCAGATCGCGCCGCGCCAGCGCCGGACGCTGACCTCCTGGATCCACTGCTCCGGGATCGTCGCCGGGACCGTCGACCCGACGAGGACGAAGTCCGGCTCGGCGTTGCTTAGGACCGTGATCCCACCCTGCTGTTGGGTGATCGCCCGGGATCCGGCGAACTCGTAGACTTGGCCGACGTAGTCGACGGAGATGGGCCCGGTGACCGAGTTGTAGGTGATCCGGGTCAGCGTCGGGATCGTGAACAGGAGGCTCCCGCTTGGGCCCGGATCCCCGGCCCGGTAGGTGTAGTCGACGCGGGAGAGGATCGCGCGAGTGTACGGCGAGCCGTTGCCGTACTGCCGCCAGTTCACGGGCTTGCCGGTCAGGGCCGAGAGCGTCACCGCGGACTTGCCGGGCATCGGGAAGGCGTAGACGAGCGGCTCCGTCCGGTCCCCGGGGATCTCGCAGAAGACGCGCTGGAACCAGAAGAACGGGCCGTCGACCTGCTCCGGGACTTCCTCGATGAGGATCGCCGTCGGGAACTGCCGGTCTGGTATCTTCGTGAACGCCCCGTAGATCAGGGGGTTGTAGAACGCCTTCCAGACCGCGTACTTCCGGACGATCGTCTTCGAGCGCGTGATCGGGTCCGTCGAGATCATCGGGGATCCGTTGACCTCGACCGGGACGGAGAAGTCNNCGTCGTAGGTGATCGTCTGGGAGATGTTGCTCATTGGTTCTTTAGTTTCCCGGCCGCGATGACCTTGATCTCGCCGAGGATCCGCTGGAGCTCGACGTTGTCCTTGTGGATCGCCTCGGCCATCTTCTTAAACTCGTCCCCCTCGGTCGACTTGGCGAACCCGGAATCGACGAGCTTCTGCTTACCCGCCCCGACTTGGTCGAAGAGCTGGTTGGCGCCGGCGACGTCGCCTTGCGACCGGAGCCGCTCCGCCTCCTTCTGCTGCCGCTGGATCGCCACCGCCTGCTCCTTCGCCTCCGACGCCTCGGCCGAGAGCCCGAAGGTGTCGACGTGGGTGTCCTCCCCGAACTGCCGGCCGCCTTCCTTCGGCTTGATCTTCGCGATCTCGTCGACGGTCTGCTTCCCCCGGTCCGCCTTCTTGTTCGCCATCGCCTCCTCGTCCTCGGCCATTTTGCGCTGGACCTCCCCGAGGCTCGTCTGGAGCCGCAAGAGCTCGTTCTTCTGGTCGATCTCGCGCTGGATCGCGTCGTTCTTCTCCTGCTGGACCTCGCGGTCGATCTCACCGATTCGGCGCGCCCGGTCATCTATCTCGACGATCGTGAGCTTCCCGGACTCCTGCTGCTTCGTAAGCGCCGCCTTCTCCGCCTCGAGCGCGGCGATCTTCTCC
>QGNH01001579.1_pt2 | contig 13738 bp, 25 predicted proteins | sample 1735481 | NCBI WGS metagenome assembly QGNH01 (sample SAMN09239004, study PRJNA386568) | Viral metagenome, whole genome shotgun sequencing project. | reverse complement strand
GCGTTGCACCACTGTTGCCGGATCGAGAATATGACGCCGCGCCGGAACTAGAACCGGCTGATGCATCTGAACCGGATTGCGCTTGCGCCAAAAAAGGCATTGATGATAACATCATCGCAGCCAGTGAAATTGTCGTGAGTTTCATTTAGGCTCTCCATGTTAAGGAATGTGCGGTAGCCAAAACTACCGCACATTTTTATGTTAGAACTTAGCTGTTACCAGCTACGGCCCGATGAGAAGGAGCCATAAGCATGAGCGCCACCAGTGGTTCCCGCGCTCGTCGTCGCATGGCCTAGCGACCCCGCCGCAGAAATAAAACTCGTAGAAGTGTTCGCCTCCACGCCACCATTATACGCTTGCACAGATGCGCCCGTGTTGGAAGCAGAAATGCTTCCAGCAATGCCGCCGTGCGAAGATGCACTTTCAGAACCACCGCTTGATCCTGTTGATGCAGAACCAGAAGAAGATGCGAACGCAGGCGCTGCGATAAGAGCAGCCACCGCAACCATCAAACCAAATTTACGCATAGTATTCTCCATGTTAAAAATGCCGTACCTCCCGTTAACTCCACCCCACGGCAAAGGTGGCGGAATTTCCACGTATTGAACATACGCTATTTATTTTATATATCGTTCTGATTGAATTTACGACAAAAAAATCCCTTGAGGCGATATGCTCTCAAGGGATTTAAGGAAAGTTAAAGAAGCTTTCCGAGAAGCTCACATTCCGCATACATGGGATAATCTGCATCCACGGCCAGCGGGATGGATTCGTAGCAATCCATAATGGTTTTTGCGCTGATCTGATTCATCCATCCGCGCATATAACGAGCTAGAGATTCAAAAATAATCGTCGCCATATGCGACCGCTCTGTGCGGTTTAAGCGGCGACCACAGGAGCGATGCATAAACGATATAATATACTCCGCGCGTTGACGGTAAGATTTCTCTGAAATCAGCTTCTTGGGACCAACCACCGCGTAGATTGGTGCAGCAGGCGCGCCCGCAGCATTGAGGNNCTTCACAGGCAGCGGCCCATAACATCAACTCGTCAGCTGTGAACTCGGCTTTCTCGCGGCTCAGCTCCATTTCAAGCTTGGCCAGCAAGTTCTGCTTCTGCGCACGGGTCATCCCATCGACTTCGAACATAGCACCTTTCCAGATCACATAAGAACATACGCTTCATATCATCCCGCGCAGTTCACGTCATCAAAATTATAACTTCGTCAAATGTTCAAATTTTTAATGTTTATTTCTCAAGTTACCCACAGGAGTATACGCCTGTTACATTTTGTTGGGTTTTGTTCTCCTTTTGTTCTCTTGACACCCCCACCCTCTTCCCCCCTACAACCCCCTATCACCCTTTTTCATTCCGCTTCGCTTCATTCAAAACCCCCAAGAAGAACACCATTCATAGTTGCTCCGTGTTCTTACACGGAGCGACGTCGCGCGAAGCGCGACAATATGAGTAGCTTATAGGCCTGGGGGGTTTGGGGGGTTTAGAATTTCTAACATCCCGAAAAAAACCGAAACGATTAAATTTTCGTTTAGTTGTCATCCCGCCTGACGGCGGGATGCGTAGGGAAATGCGTTAAGCATTCGCTCCGCTCATTGCGCATTTCCCTACTTAAGAAATGGCGTATTATGTTCAGATGTAAGAATTTTCAGGAGAGAAGATGCCTATTGAGCATAAAAAAGTAGAGACAAAACCTCTTACCCAGGAGCAGCAGGAATATGCCATGCTTAAGACTGCAATTTCAGAAGTTGGAGGCGCTCTTACAGATTTAGGAATTGTTCTGGCCCAGGGGATCAGAGAGGACAATATGGGAAAACGGAATAGTATTGCGCTGGGGCTGTTGCGCGCCGCCGCCCATGTGCAGGGTAGGAAATATTCTGACGACCCATTACTGGCCCGCCAAATTGTTCCGCCCGCCCCCGCCCAAAATCAGGAAACGCAGAAACCAAAAAGGGTTGCAATATGAGTGAACAGATCATCGCATTAGCTGCGCAGCAAACGAATGATTACTTACTGATTGCGCTAGGGCTAATTTTCGTAACCATTATTGTGATGTGCTTATTCGCACTTGGTGTATTTTCATTCGGAATTGCCATTATGAAACCAACTAAAACTCCAAATAGAATTCTGGCAATTATCGCTACGCCTATTTTTTTCTGGCTAGCTGTTTTTGTTTTTAACTTAGTAAAGTAATACCAATGAACGATACTTACCATTACCGCGCCCCATCCATGAAACAAATCGAGCTAGCGAATAAAGTTAAAACCATCTTAAGCAGCCACGGATATTTAATCGCCGCAGCTTCACTGGATTGGTATAGAACGAATATTTACCAACTCGAAGAAATTATCAGATCATGGGATGTCTGGGATACNNGTATATCGTATGAAGATACTGAACAGTTTCCAATCTGAAAGTAGAATATATTGAAGAACTGAAATGAGTAATGAATGCCACTACAAAGCATAACCAACCTCCAGGTATATAAATGAAACTGTTTGCCCGTAGATTATATCACTTTTTTTTCCTACTCAGATGGAAAATGAAAGCTAAATCGGATATGAAAGCATCTTCGTTATGGTATATGTCCAGACTGCATGTGTATCAGAATACACGGAGAAGACTATGAAGATTTACGGGAAAAACAGTGTAAATCCTCCTAATATCATGCTTGCATCCAGTTTTTTTACAGGATAAATGCTTACATTGCACTCAGAGGGAGTGCCTTTGTTTATCCAGGTACGAATAATGAGGCGAGTTTCAAATCGGACACCAAGTAAGCGAAAAAAGTTCCTTGATGCGTTAGCTCAGGGAACTTCTGTGAGTGGGGCTGCAATGCAAGCCAGAATAAGCAGAAAGTCGTGCTATGATTGGCGTAGAGATGATCCTGTTTTTGCTAAGGATTGGGATGAGGCTATAGAAGCAGGCACGGATGCATTAGAAGATGAAATGATCCGCCGTGCTAAAACTGGAATCCTCAGAGCAATATACCAAGGTGGTAGGCGTGTTGGCGTAGAACGCATCTACTCTGATAGCATGGCTATGTTTTTGGTTCAGGCTCGCCGCCCTGAAAAGTATCGCCCTAAAACCCCGGATAAAGAAGAAAACAATAAGGTAGTGATCATTAATGTACCGCCCGGCACAACGCCAAGTGATACTGCCAATATTGCACAGCGCACAAGAGTCAATCTGGACGACGCTTGACCCTAAAGGCCCACTTCTAAACTCGCATGGATTACGCATTGCGCTTAGATGTGGGCGGCGCTTCGGCAAAACCACCTTTCTCGAAACTCTAGGCGCAGTACTTAGCGTTAATCAAAAGCGCGTAGGATGGTTCACGCCTAACTACAAGCTTATGACACCATCGTATAAGCGGCTGGGAACAATGCTGCGCCCTGCAATCACGCATCAATCCAGGCTTGATCAGATTATCGAAGTGGCTAACGGAGGCGTCATTGAGTTCTGGACATTAGGCGATAAAGACGCTGGACGTTCGCGCTTCTATGACTGGGTTATTATTGACGAAGTTTCGCTCGTAGAAAAAGACATGAAGGATATATGGGAGAAAGCTATTGCTCCTACATTACTCGACCGAGGTGGAAATGCAGTAATTGCGGGAACGCCTAAAGGGGTGAACCCAAATAACTATTTCTATGAAGCATGCACTACTAAAGAACATCCACCAGGATCGAAAACCACGCTATGGCGAGAGTACCATATGCCTACGTGGCGCAATCCAACACTGGATCAGGATGAGATTCAAGAAATCCAGAATAAGAACTCTCCGTTGGTATATCAGCAAGAATACTGTGCTGATTTTGTTGATTGGTCCGGCACTGGTCTATTCCAGATTGAAAATCTGTTTGAAGACGGGAAGCCTGTTGAAGATATCGGCATTCTTGATACTGTTTTCGCCACTATCGACACTGCATCGAAAGATGGAAAGCCGAACGATGGTACAGGCGTTTGCTATTGGGGGCTTCGCACTTTCGAACCAACAAAACTATATTTGCTGGACTGGGAGCTGCGGAAGATAGAAGGTGCGTTGCTCATCGACTGGCTCCCAGGCGTTTATAAACAGCTAGAAGAATACACGAAACTTTACAGAGTAAGGTTTGGCTCAAGCGGTACGCTGATCGAAGATAAGATGTCCGGCATCATCCTTATTCAACAAGCGCGTCGTGCGGGTTTACCAGTAAAGGCTTTAAGTGGCGCACTCACTGCCTTGGGCAAAACACAAAGGGCGATTGATATTTCAGGATTGGTGTATCAGGGCAGAGTTAAGATAACTAAAACTGCATATGACCGCGTAAGCAATTTCAATGGTAACACGCGCAACCATTTAGTCTCACAAGTAATAGGATTTCGCATCGGGCAGAAAGACGAAGAGGATGATTTATTGGATGCATTCTGTTATGGAGTTGCTACAGGACTTAGCGACCGGCAAGGATTCAGAAAATGATAAACTATACTGGGCAATTAAGAGTATGCGTCGTGTATTCAAAAGATGCTCAGCATCCGAAATCTACCGGGGGAAATGCAGTCTCATTAAGCGGGCTAGCTAGAGTTCAAAACTTTTTAACCAAAGGCATGATTAAGGCCCGAATGGAAATGACGCCAGAAGAAGCGCTAGAGCTATCAGAAGAATTGCAAGTAGCAGCATACATCGCTATGGCTAAAGTAAAACAAAAATGAATGCAGAGAAGCGCATAGCGCAGATCGCTACTCGATTAGGGTTATCCGAAAGAGAACTATACGAGCGAATACTACCAAGCGCATTGATCCACAAAACCCACCATTACGCGAATGGAAAGCACGAAGAAAAACTTGTGCTTGATTTACCGCAATTAAGAAGAAACATCCGGGCGGTAGCACAGCAGAGAGCAGCGTATATTCAGAGCGGCAATCATGCCGTTCAGAAAGGTACGCTTAAATGAAGTACTTACTGCTAGTAGCCGTATTTACCATGATTTCCCCGCGCCACGACCGGGGGGATACGATCTGCGTTGGTTGGACGGCCAATGCAGCATTGCGCTCCTCGCCTCCGGTGAGCGCAATGAAACTTAGGCGCGCGGGCAAACTACCATGAAATCACATGGCTTATCCGCGCGCCTCTTTTCGAAAAAAAGAATTAAGCTCGATGGTGGGAAAATGCTTTCACTTTTCGGGTATTTTGTAATCGCGCTGTGCGCTGCGTTGTTTTGCTGGACCATTATCGCNNCGGTGGGTTTTGATGGACGAAGAAAAAATCTGTAAGCAGATACAAGCACTAAGAAAACAAAACTATGGTTGGCGCAGGATTGCTAAAGAACTGAATATCCACCACACTACCGCCCGCAGAATCATGCGCCAGGCGGGCTTGTATACGCCTGCACGGCAGATGCCACCTCGCCCGGAAAAACCGATCAGTAATGCCCCAAACCGGCCTACGGCGCATCCTTTGTCTCCCGGTCATCCACTCACATGGTTGTTAATCTCGAAAGAACCATTTCCAGGGTAAAGAACAACTATGCGTAACCGGGTTAAGTTTGAAATCAGCATGGATATAGAGAAGCATCATTCGCTCCATGATCTTGTTGGTTATCTCATGGATGCAATCAGGTTTTACAAGAATAACTTTACACCAGAGTTTCCGCTGGCCGATTTAGCGCCAGAGAACATAACCATAGTTCATTACCATACAAAGTTTATGACAAGTAAAGATGATCCATATACGATCATCACAGCGAACGGTGGAAAGCCAGAATGGGCGGTCAAGAGAGAAAATGGACGGCGGAAGAAGACGCCCACATCATTACTCGCAGAAAACAAGGCATAGCGTGGCATAAAATTGCAGATGAGATAACTGCATCCCGTAATGCAATTATCCGTCGCGCGCATCAACTCGAAGAAAAAAGAAAATCACACCATGCTCACGCAACAGAGCGTATTATTGAATCAAGGCCTAGAGGGGCGGGCGCATCCGCATTGAAGCCGGGTGACCCGCTTACATGGTCATTGATTTCAAGCGACCCTTTTCCAGATAGCAAACCTTAACCAATGGATTAGACAAATGGACGAAGAACAAATTACCAATGCGAAATACAAAATTGAGTTGTTGTTGATGAACAATGATGGTCATAACAAGTTTGATTGCGGGCTTCGTCGGGGGCTCTATCTGGCATGCCGGGCGCTGGGCTGGACTATTGTGTATCCGCCCGATGGGGGTCTTGAAATTGTGATACCAAGAGCCACGAAATGAGCGTTCGATGGAAGCCTATCAGCACCGCGCCGCGTGATGGCTCTTGGATTGTGGTTAACGGCGTTACGATACGGACTGGGCAATGTTTCATCCACACAGCCCAATGGGTCGATGACGCCAACAATTTTATCTCGCATGACGGCTGGATTATGCGCGGTATCAAAGCTTGGGATAATTTGCCGTTTCCTCCAGGTTCAGAGATTGCACCATGAGCGAGAGCACAGCTAAGATTGGCTGGCATCCGTGTAAGCGTGGTGATTATTGGTATTGCCGGTTTTATGTCGATGAGGAACGCCAAAGGCCGCTACTGAAAAGCTTCTTTCATGGTAGGGATACAATGCCGCTCAAGTTCTTCAGCGAAAAGGCGGCGCAGATTAAATGTGGTGCGCTCAATAAGCGCGAGGCAAAGCCATGAAACCCGGCTATTTCTTAAGCATGTCGCTAGAGCCGCGTGGTTCCGCTGCGCATTCTCGCCACTGCCATCTATTTCGTCAGATGTGGCGGCGCAAGATCAAGCGGGACCGCAAAGAGCTTAGAAATTTAAAGAGAAAGTCAAAATCATGAGCATTGAAGAAGAAGTTAAACGCCTAAAAGCAAGCACAATCCCCGTTAACCGGGAAGATGTGAAACTCGCTAATGGTAGCGAAGTCACTCCAGATCATAAAGAAATAGACCCAGAAACTGGTTTGCAGAAAGCATACGTTGTTTTAAGCGATACAGAGCGCGCTAAAGGCTTTGTGCGGCGATACCGCAATGCATACCGGCATTTGACTTGCAAAACTGTAACCATGATGGCTCACTCTATTGCGGAAACATATGCGCGTGATCCGTACTTCTACAGCGGCACGTATTGCTGCGGATGCCGCGCGCATTTCCCTGTTGGGGAGGATGGTGAATTTACTTGGATTGAACTGGATGACAGCGCAGGGCCAAAGGTAGGAACATGAAGCACAAAACGATTATTGCTGATAAGCATCAAACTGCGGCATACTATGAAGTTGCTGAACTGATGAGAAAGCATGCGCCGAATGTTAGCGCTGCTGAACTGCTAGCGATTGCAGCCAACATGGTAGGAAAGATTTTGGCGCTACAAGATCAGACAACGATGACTAGAGCCGTCGCTTTGGCGATTGTAAGTGCCAACATCGAAGCAGGAAATAGAGAGGCCGTTGAAGCGTTTGCAAATTCCACGCCTGCCGGGCGTGCATAACCGCATACACGTTTGAAAAAATCTGATACAGAATTATTCTAGTAAAAACCCATAGTTGGGAAATTAGGATGGTGCATCAATGTCAGAAAGCTACCCTACCGGATCGAATCTGAATGTTACGGCAAGTTCTCTTGGTGGATCGCTTCAGCAAGTGCTGCTATCGCAAGATATTCAGCCTGGGTCGCCGCCTTCATATGAGTTGTGCAAACTCATATACCTTTACCATCCTCTAGGTTTGAAGCTTGCAGAAGCACCTATAAAACTTGCTCAAAGCGTAGATAGGTCAATCTCTATTCAGAATGCGCCGGAAGAAGTCGCCAAAGCATTTGAAACTGAATGGAATAAGATCAAAGCTAATAATAACATACTCAACGTGAAGTCCCTTTCCCGCGTTTACGGAATTGCAGCCATTGTCATGGGCATCGAAGGTAAAGAATCGAGTGCGCCGTTCGATCTTTCAAAACTATGGGAAGAGGACATTTACTTTAATGTACTTGATCCACTAAATACTGCCGGATCGCTTGTAATTACGCAGGATTCAACAGCGCCGGATTTCAATAAACCAACTGATGTTTCAGTTGGTGGGGAAGTATATCATAAGTCGCGTGCAGTAATCGTGATGAATGAAAATCCTATATATCTTGCGTATACAAGTTCCGCTTTTGGCTATGTTGGCCGTAGTGTTTACCAGCGATCACTTTATCCGCTGAAGTCTTTCATCCGGACAATGCGGACAGATGAAATGATCGCACGCAAGGCCGGATTACTTGTCGCCAAAACTGTGACGCCTGGGAGTATTGTAGATCAGTTGATGCAGACTGCGATGGGCATTAAGCGATCTGTTTTGAAGCAAGGCGAAACTGACGAAGTAATCAGCATTGATACAGAAGAGGACATCGAAACGCTTAATATGATGAATGTTGATGGTGCTGGAAAGTTTGCACGAGACAACATCCTAAACAACATCGCTACTGCCGCTGGCATGCCCGCAGTTATTATTCGAAACGAAAGCTATGTGCAGGGGTTCAGCGAAGGATCAGAAGACGCCAAGGATGTGGTGCGCTTTGTCGATGAATTCCGAATTGAAATGGCACCGATTTACGCATTCTTCGACACGATTACGCAATACCGCGCGTGGAACCCAAACTTCTACAAGATCATTCAGAAGAAATATCCTCAGCAGTATGGCGATAAATCGTTTGAAGAGGCTTTCTCTGAATGGCGGGATGATTTCGTAACCTCCTGGCCGTCGCTGATGATCGAACCAGAGAGCGAACAGGTTAATGTGGAAAAAACGAAGCTTGATGGTATCAAAGATTTCTTAACGGCTATACTGCCTTCGCTTGATCCAAAAAACGTCGCAATCGCTATTCAGTGGGCTGCGGACAATATCTCCGAAAATAAGATCATGTTCCCGCATGAGTTGGTTTTGGATATAAACGCCTTAGCGGATTTCCACGAAGAACAGGCGGAACAACAGGCTCAGATGGGCCAGATGGGTCAACCAGAAGGCCCAGGACCGGCACCAGGCGGCGCGCAGAAGCTGGGCGATCCAGTGGACCAACAAAAGGCAAATGCTGCCCCACCGGCTGGGAAACCCAAGCCTAAAGCGGGGAATAAACCTGATGTGACCGCCGAAAAGAAAAATGGCAAAAAGTAAGCCGCAAAGCTTCTACGAAGTTATAACCGAGGCGATTAATGACTTCGCTCTCTATGGTTATGACTCTCAGTGGAGGGTAGATTACTGGGTGCAGCGGATCGAAGAAGCTGCTAAAGCTGCGCTTGTTCCGGAAGTTGTGCTGCGGCGTGAACTCACAGCGCAGCTCCAGAGCGTTTATGAAAAACTGGTGGATAGCGGTAAAATAGCGCAGCACCATCCCGGCGTAGCGAAGTTCACGTTGCAGAAAGTNNTAAAGCCCAAACTACGCGCTGAACTTGATCGAAGAATTCTAGCATCTGCAAAACTTATCCAGCTTAACCGTAACGCATCGATTGGCCGCACGCTACGACGCTTCCAGGGATGGGCTACGTCAATTCCCATGGGCGGCTCTGAAGCGATAGACCGTAGAGAAGAAAAAGCTGGATTGCGTAAAGCCATGGCTTCTCTGCCGTTCGATGAGCGCCGGGTTATTATCGATCAAGGGCATAAACTCGTAGCAAGCATTAACGATATCGTCGCTGTTGATGGTGGAGCTATTGCGGGTATATGGCATAGCCACTGGCGGCAAAAAGGGTATAACTACAGAGAAGATCACAAGGAACGCGATGAGCGTATATATACCGTCAGAGGCAACTGGGCCTTGCAAGAAGGGTTAATGAAAGTCGGGCCGGATGGTTACACAGATAAGATCACGCAGCCGGGTGAAGAAGTTTTTTGCCGCTGCTTCTATTCGTATCTGTACTCCATCGAAGATTTACCTGACTACATGATCACAGCGAAAGCAAAGAAACGATTAGCGGAATTGGAAATATAAAATGACAGTAGCGAAGAAGAAACCACAAATGCGTACTCCGATTACTGGTGGGAAGCCTCGCAGTCCTGCCGTATTCATCTATGATCTGTCCACGGATACTGATGAGAAGTTGGATTCTGAAACGGCAATGCGGCGATTGAGGGATGGTAAAAGGCTTACAAAGTATACCACTCTTGATATGATCGTGTCTTCTGTTGGCCGTGAGATTGAAATCCTATCTGTACTTAACCAGAGGCTTGAAGAGCTGGTCAATCGGCTCACTTCAAAATACGTATTGCCTGACAACGGCAAAGCGTCGGGCGGCGGCAGCACAAGCGCTGGCGTTTTGGATACTCTTCAAGAGAATGTATGGCACATATCGAATGGTCATATGGCAATCGCTGTGCATATAGATCATCTGTTTGATCTGCTATGACACCATCTGCCGAATATAAAAAGGAATTCGCAAAAGCCAGCGCGAAGATAAATCACGCGCTGCGGGATGTAACGGATGATTGCAGGAGCATTAAAAATGGATTCACAAACATTATCGGCCCGGTCACTGATGAGACTGTCTATTATCTTCGTGATCGCATTTTATATGCCCAGCTTTCCCTTGACGCATTAAAGTATGCGGTAACACAAGCCGAAACTATTCTAGCGCATTTTCATCGTATCCACAGAGAAAAGCTTCATGCGGGCGCGGGTCAAGGCTTTCAATCCAATGATCTATGAGTTCGATTCTCATATGAAGCGCCATTTCCCAAGGAGTTTAATCATGGGATTCACTTGAATTACATCTAGCCAGAGGCCCTCCAACATAAAAATACAAACCGTTCACGCTTAACAATATTTTGGAGAGTAAACCATGTCGAAAGAATTCTTACGGATCAAGCTTAAATCTTTGGCAGCTGAACAGCGCATCATTCGGAAAGCTGCGAAGCGACATAAGCAGATTTCTAAAAAGATGGACGCTACTACTAATCCGGATAAATATTCCCCGGTTGAGTATGAGCGGCATCGTTCATTATGGTTAGACATGAATTCGCATCGAAGATTTCATGTGCGGCCAATTATTCGATCTGCGCATCTTGCTTATGCTTACATGCGGGATACGCCTTACAGTAAAGTCGAATCATGGTGCCACGAGCCTCCGAACTGGCCTGAAGTCGCCAAAAATCTTATTTCGTTTGATACTGATCTTGAGAAACGAATGGGAAACTTGCCTGTTCAAGGCCGTGTTGATGCCGTTGTCGCCAAGTTGATCGAATGGCGTGATGCAGAAGATGAGAAAACCCGAAAACTAAATCACGACAAAGCTAAGTCGGAAGCAGCAGCGCAGCGGTTAGCGAATAGAACGGCGCGGGCTTTGGTAAACGCGGCTCATGTAACTGTCTCTTAATAGCGTATAGTCTGCGATGAGCGCGCCCAAGATGGTTTTGTGCCGTCTTGGGCGCAAGTATGTGAGGGGAATTTATGGCCGTTCAGCAGCTGCGACCGTTCTGGAACTATTATGGTGGAAAGTGGAAGCATGGATTACAAAGCGATGCATATCCAGCGCCACGGTATAGCACGATCATAGAGCCGTTTGCAGGCGCTGCGGGATACTCTATGCGGCACTATCGGCGCGATGTGATCATTGTAGAGAAAGACCCTAGAGTATCGGAAACATGGAAATTCTTGCTTAACGCAACGCCCAACGATATACTATCGCTACCAATCGTCACAGATGTTGCCGATCTTCCAGAAGATATCCCGATTGGGGCAAAATATCTGATTGGTTTTAATATGAACACGGGCATTGCGACTCCAGCGAAGACGTTATCCGCGTCACACCGCAATAACCGTCTACTGCGAAACTATGCTTCTGGTTGGAGTGTGGAACATCGTGCATTGTGCGCATGGCAAGCATCGTATATCCAGCACTGGCAGTTAATCGAAGGCGACTATTCGTTAGCGCCAGGGGCATTGGAAGCTACTTGGTTTATAGACCCACCTTATAATAACCAAGCTGGCGCGCAGTATCGCATGCATGATCTGGACTATGAAGCGCTTGGAAAATGGTGCAGAGAGCGCAAAGGGCAAACGATTGTATGTGAGAATAAAGGCGCTACATGGCTTCCGTTTGAAGATAGACTTTCATTCATGCCTTCGATAAATAAGAAAGCGAAAATGCGAGAAGAGCGTTCGCAAGAAGTAGTTTGGTACAATCCGCCAGAAATCCGCCCNNCCGCCCGCCAGGATTTTTTGTATGAGGTAAAAATGATCGTTACCCAACTCGATCCTATGATTCCAGTCACAACGTCAAAAGGTCCGGGGTTCGCAGTTGGGTGGTTCGACTACTCGCAAGAGCATGACATGCTATGGCTTGTCTGTATAACCGCTACGGGCGAGTTCTGGCACCTTCCGCAGAGCGATGTGCGCGGGGTCATTAACATCTCCATGGGGCGTCTAAGCCCTGCTAAATTGGCCGGGATTGTGTGATGGATGCACTAGACCGGATCGCGCAACACATTATCTACCGTCACGATGATGCGGGCTGGAATGAAGCTGATCATCCGCGCGATGCAGATGGGAAGTTTACCGAGGGCAGCGGGGGCGGTAAGAAGTCCGGCATCCCTAAGATCGCGGCGTCTCAGGGCAAACCATATGAACATATCCATGCAGCCGCCACTGATCCGAAAACATCCGATAGTGAGAAGCTTGAAAAAGTCAGCAAGCTTATTGCTGACTTCCAGAACAAATATAAAGGCGGATACTTAAAATCGATCAGCGCATACGCCAACAATGTGCAAACGTATATTGAAACTGGTGAATGGAAAGGCAAGAAGCCTAAAGAGGAGCCAGCACCAGAGGCAGAAAAGCCTGAAAGTAAGCCAGCGCCGGAAGAAAAGAAATCCGGATATAAGCCCCCAGCGTTTGAGCCTAAGAATACAAAGATACTAGCTAAAGCAACAGAGAACTATCAGAAAAAAGCTGAAGCTGAAGTAAATAAAACCATAGAGTTGGAATCGGAAGGGCACCCTTTATCAAGTGAGGCTTTGAACAGCGCTCAGGCATATCATACTATTCTGGACATACTTAACAACAATGATGATGCTAAAGTAATCCAGGACAAACTATCAAAAGTTACAGGCACTATCGGGTATGTTAAGCAATTCCTCCACTATGCGGATGAGGACGTTGCCGATTTTATCTTACTAGCAGGACTTAAAGACAATCATCCGCCGATATCGCATTCAGATTTAACACCTTACGCTCAGCAACTAGGCAGTGAGGTTATGAAATCGCTTGGGCACATGACTAATGCACACAACAAGGAGATTGTGATGCAGGGCATGGAGAAGGTGACTTCGATCCTAAGCTTGGGTACTTTTGAAGAACAGAAAGAAGCATTGGAGAAGTTTCCGATAAAAGATGTTCCCGACTCCCAGGGAGTAACCAATTTCAACAAGTATCTTGCTGAAATTAAAGCCGGTTTCGGAATTACTGCGCCGCCTAAAAATTCTATGCAGCAGCTGAAAGAAACGATTAAACCATCAGCCAATATCATTGAGCCAAAGATAAAAAACAAAACGTACCAGAAGTATGACGCACTTTTTAAAACTGCTCATGATCTTGGTGCAGTGGCTAGTGGACACATCATACCATCCGCTGCGCCGGGCGCTTGGAGCAAAGTTCCTCAAAAAATTCGATCAGCAGTAAAAACATACACTGGATCAGATTATTCTTGGATCAACAGCACTTTGCGCAAGAATGAAGGAGTACCAAGTGAATCACAGCTTGAAACTATCCATGCTATTGATGATGCTTTTGCTG
>QGNH01000855.1_pt2 | contig 13762 bp, 17 predicted proteins | sample 1735481 | NCBI WGS metagenome assembly QGNH01 (sample SAMN09239004, study PRJNA386568) | Viral metagenome, whole genome shotgun sequencing project. | reverse complement strand
TAAAATGGCTCATAACAACTTTTTATCATAGTGATGACGGATTTTCTTTCTATCGTTTATTTCACCCTAAATTAAGTGATAATATATGGGCTGGTAATAATACATTAGGTAATCCTAGTAATTTAACGATAAAAAATCAAGATTTAATATTTTTTGATGAGAATTTAAATTGGCTTGTAGATTGTGAGTATTATTATAGGTTATATTTGAAATACGGTAATCCAACAATTATTAATTCAATAACAGTGGTAAATAGAACACATGGTGGTGGACTAACAGATACAACACCTAAAAGTTTAAAAGATAAAGAATTGAAAATGTTAATCGATATATATGGTCAGCCTAAATAACATAACCTTATTATCAGTTACATCTGTAAATTTAGATAGAACCATTAGAGCGTTAAAACACTCTATGAAAGGTGTTAACTTTTCTGAAGTTATTCTACTAACGGACAAAGATGTTTCTCCTGATAACATAAAAACAATAAAAATAGAGCAATTAGATTATGTTGGATATAGTAAGTTTATTGTTTATAAATTACACAAATTTATAAACACTGAATTCGCTTTGATTATACAAGATGATGGTTTCGTCACAAACCCAGAACAATGGTCTGATGAATTTTTAAACTATGATTATATTGGTGCTCCTTTTCCTATACCACCATCTAACGATACTATTTCATATAGAGACCCATTTGGTAACTTACAACGTGTAGGTAATGGTGGTTTTAGTCTCAGAAGCAAAAAACTTTTAGAACTTCCAACTAAATTAAACTTAGAATGGAAATCATATTTTGGGTATTGGAATGAAGATGGTTTTTTTGCGGTACATAATAGACACATATTAGAAGAAAATGGATGTAAATTTGCTCCAGTTAATATTGCCGCTAAATTCTCTATTGAAAATAACATGCCTGAAACCATCAATATTACTTCATTTGGTTTTCATGGTAAAAACAATAAAAAATACTACATATTATAAATGAGTAAAATAATAACATCTGGAGCTTTATTAGTTATAACTGATTTTAATTTTTTACCCATGGATTTAAAAACTTCTTGGGTTGAAGAATACACTGACAATTATTTAATTTACGATAGAGCCCATAGATTTGAGGAAAACAATAAAATAAAACACCAAAAAAATGTTGGAGCTAACATATATGATATTTTTGACTTTATTGTTAATAACTATGAAAACCTACCTGATATAATGATATTTTGTAAAGGCAATGTAATCCCAAGACATTGTGGTTTCGATAAATTCAAAGCTATAATTAATAATACAAAGTTTACAACAATAGAAAATTATATAAGAGACCACCCAAGGCACAGCCCAAGCATCTATTCTTTTGTTGATGAAACAGATGCTTATCATGAAAAGCCTATTGAAGTTGACGCTACTGTAGCTAGAATACATTTATGTAAATATGTGTTCTCATATAGAGCTATGCTAAATGAGATTTTTGAGAATGCTAGCGTTGGCGAATATCTTAGATTTGCTCCTGGCGGTAATCATATAATACCTAAAACCGATGTTTTAAAATACAATAAACATTTTTATGAAACAATGAGGGAATATGTGTCATGGGATGTAAAACCTGGTGAGGCGTATCTATTAGAACGAGCCCTATTTACTTTGTTCAGTAATTCCTTTATAATTAGAGATAAATACAGAACTCAGTGAAAAAGAAGATTACACTTGTAACAATAGCACATAAAGATGAATTATATGTTCAAGAATGGATAGATTATAACCTTAAATTAGGGTTTGATGATATTCATATTTTTCAGAATAATTGGAGATGGGAAAATCCTAAGCCTAATGATAAAGTACATCTTCATGAATATGATGGCCAATCATATAAAAGTGATGAACCTATCTGGGTTAGAAACATTCAAGCTAAGTGTTTTACTGATTTCGCTAGAAAATATTATAACGACTATGAATGGGTTGCGTTTTTTGATATAGATGAGTTCCTTGTCCTTAAGAAAACGAATAACATTAAAGACTTCATAAAAGATTACGATAGACATGATTGTGTTATTATTAATTGGGCTATGTTTGGTGACAGCGGATTAACAACATTTGATGAGACTTATCCATCCCAACTTAAAAGATTTATTAGAAGGGAAAATAAATTACATTATCAATTTAAAAGCATTTGTAAACTAAGCCCAACCCTTGAACATCAAATTCATTGGACTACTGGCTCATGGATTGATTCTAACTTCATAGAAGGAAATGGACTGTTTAATTATAGTGCAAACGACAACATAGCTCAATTAAATCATTACTATGTAAGAACGTATCCAGAATTTTTAATTAAGAGGGAAAGAGGTGGTGTAGATGATATTAACACCAAAAAACCTATTGAAACATTTAACAATAATAATTTTAATGAAATAGAAGATACATTAGCTAGAGATTTTTTATACAATAATCATGAATAAAAAAATACTATATGTAAATTGGGGTGGGCTTGGTGACCATTTATCGTTTACCACATTACCAGAAGCTTTCAATAAACAAGGGTTTGAGTTTTATATTAGCGATAAATCAGTATATAGAGACCCAAAATTTTATGATTTAATATGGGGAGAAAACCCATACGTTAAAGGGATTTCATCAGAAGAACCAAATTGTGGTCATACCGAAAATTGGAGTTGTGAAAAGCCAGTTGTATTTAACCATGGCTTTACAATAAATAGAAACATTGAAATGCTTTATGGTATTGATAGCAACGATAATTATCCGATAATTCACACCAAACCCATAAACTTAACGGAATATAATGATTATGTTTTGATAGACTTAAACAGTGTAACTTTTTCAAGTTATAACCTTATAACTATTGCGAATCACATACTAGACAATAAGAATGAAAAATTTTTGGTAATAGCACCTACTTATTCAAAATCTATTGTTAGTGATGGATTTTTTAATGGACTAGACATAACACCCATTAGTACGACTAGCATTTTTCATTATTATAATTTGATTTACTCTTGTAAGAAAATTATATGTCTTTGGTCTGGTGGTTCAGTATTAGCTGCCACAATAAAAAATCAATATAAACCAAGCTTAGAAATAGATTGTTTCAAAAATTATAGCCAACACCCACATTTTGGGTTATCGGACAAATCACACTATTGGTATGATAATATAAACTACATATCAAGTTAAAAATAAAAACAAATGACAGAAAACTACAAAATAACCCAAGATGGGGTAATAGAACAAATAGTTAAAAAACAATTTAACTATGATAAGGCGTATGGTGATAGATACTCAGTATTTAATTCAGGGCTAATAGAAACCTTAAGATTAGGTTACATTATTGGGTCTATTGGTAAAGTTCCTGATTCATTAATGGATGTTGGATATGGCAATGGATTGTTTTTAAGTAATTGTAAAAATTTCATTAAAGAATTACACGGTAACGACATAGAACCAGCGTATCCGTTACCAGAAGGAATTAATTTCGTTCCAAACATATTAGAAAAAAAAGTAGAAGTAATAACTTTTTTTGATTGTTTAGAACACTTTCATGATATTGAATTTGTTAAAGATTTAAAATGTAAATACATTGTAATAAGTTTACCTTGGTGTTATAATGGATATAATGATGAATGGTTTAGTACTTGGAAACATAGAAAGCCAGATGAACATCTGTTTCATTTCAATGAAGTAACATTAGAAAACTTTATGAATAGACAAGGATATAAAATGATGAATTTTTGTAATTTAGAAGATAAGATAAGAACAGATAAAGTTTTAACACCTAACATATTAACAGCGTGTTTTTATAAAATATAAGCATGTATATAAATTTATTTGGTTCTAGCGACAGATTGGGTGGTAATATAGCTGATATGGTATCACAGATATCGTATGCTGTTTATAATAAAATGTATATCAAGTATGATAGAAATTACGTGAGAGTGTATAACAGTTATAATCAACGTTATAACGCTAGTATTTTTATGCAAACATTATTTGATATAATAGATAAACACAACTCAACAATAGTAAATGAACCGTTTACACAGTATGTGGAATTAGCAGCACCATCTCACTTTGAAGTGTTAAGTAAAACAACATTAAACATAGGTGAAGATTTATTTAGTTATTTTAGAAATAATTTATTCACAGATGACATAAAAGAAAAGTTCATTAATAAAACTAAAAATAATAACTATGTTATACCATTTGACCCTAAGAAGACAATTGTTATTCATCATAGATTAGAAGATGTAAGAAACAGACCAGATTATGATGGTAGTATTTGTGCTGATTTTATGAAAGGGTTAATTGAGTGTGGAATAACACCTGATAATGAAGTGTTAACATTAACAACTCCACCAGCTGCGTGTCAAATGCAAGCACCGTTATCATTCAATAAAATAATATCAAAAGTAAATGAAATTTTAAAGGATAAGCCAGACCATGAAGTTGTGGTTATCACCAACCCAAATGAAAACCTATCTGATTTACCTTATAAATGTGTTTCTAGTAATGATGAATTTTATGATTTATTCTTATTATGTAATTCTGAAACCATAATATTATCTAGAAGTAATTTTGCTTTGGCTTCAGTATTCTTTGGCGTTTCAAAGGATGTACATATTCCTCTTTGGGGACACATACCTTGTTATGGGCTTTATACTAAATTTGATAAAAATAATTTTAAATATTTTATATAATGCTAACCACCAACTTAACGGGTAACTTGGGTAATCACATGTGGCAATACGCTGTGTGTAGAACCATAGCTGAAAAATTAGGCTACGAATGGGGAATAAACCCTACTACTAGCCATGATTATTTCGGTGGTAAAAGTCAAATGACATTTATGAATGTGGATTTCGGCAAACCAATTGAAGGTATAATAAATGAGTTTCATGAAACATGGAAAACACTTCACCATGTAGATGACGTTAACATAACCATGCTTAATGAATCATTATATTCTATCAAAGATAATACTATTATGCTTGGTGCTAATGGTGCCAAGGGTGGTATCTATCAATCAGAAGATTATCTCATTGATAGAAAGTTAGATATTGAAAAATGGTTTGAATTAAATGATGAATCAATAATCGAATTTGAAAAAGAATTAACCGAAAGAGGTTTGATTTTAGATGAAAATCTATGTGTTATTAATTTTAGAGGTGGCGAATACAGAAGCATACCCAATGTTTTATTAGGTAGAAAATACTGGGCTGATGCTATTAATAACATGAAACAAATTAATCCTAATATGCGCTTCTTATTAATTACTGACGATATAACATGTGCTAATTCATTCATGCCATTTAATATACCAGCATTACATATTAGCGTTGGATTCGATTACTATGTTGTAAATCAAGCCAAGTGGTTGATAATTTCCAACTCAACTTTTGGATGGTGGGCTGCATGGTTAAATAAAAAAGTAAATAAAATAATCGCACCAAAGTATTGGTCTAGGCACAATGTAAGTGATGGCTATTGGTCTACTGGTGACGCATATACCAGATGCTTTACTTATATGGATAGGGAAGGTAAATTATATGATTACGAAACATGTAAACAAGAAGCAATAAATTATTATAAAAGCAAAAACTTAATTTAAATGAATTTAGACGAAATATCAATAAAACACGGAACAGACAAATCAAGCAAAGCGCATGGTTATGCAAAAAAATATGAAAAATATTTTAATGAGTTAAAAGATGAAAAACTAAAGATATTAGAAATAGGTGTTCAAAATGGTTATTCATTAAAAATGTGGAAAGAATATTTTAATAATTCACAAATATTTGGTGTTGATATTGTTAATTGTTCACATTTAAATGAAGATAGAATAATAACATTACGAGGTAGTCAAACTGATTTGAGATTTTTAGAATCAATAAACACTCAATTCGGACCTTTTGATATAATAATTGACGATGGTTCACATGTTAATAATGATATGCTTAAAACATTGGATTTTATGTTACCGTTATTAAAAGATGGTGGGTTATATATTGTAGAGGATTTACATTGTTGTTATTGGCCAGAGTTTACGAAAAATACTTCTTTTATGGATAGAATAAAAGAATTGTTGGATATTACAAATGCAAATGGAAAATGTGGTTTGGCTGATATTAACAACATAGCAGATGACCATGTTTATCAAGATAAAAAATATGGTGAAATGACATCATTAGAAAAAACTATTGAATACATTCACTTATATAGAGGAATTGTTTTTATAAAAAAATATTAATATGAGAAACATATATGATTGCTTTTTGTTCTTTAATGAACTTGAAATATTAGAACTAAGACTTAATATTCTTAAAGATGTTGTTGATTATTTCATTCTGGTAGAATCATCTACAACCTTTAACGGTAAAGATAAGAAATTAATCTACAATGAGAATAAAGAAAGATTTAAAGAGTTTAATGATAGGATAATATATGTGGTTGTAGATGATACACCTAATACGTTTACCAGCCCAAAGTATAATTTAGATGCTGTTACTAAACTAGAAGTGATAAACAATACTATCATTAATAATACGTACACATCTGAAGGTTGGTCCAAAACAAATCCAAATGAAGCTCAGTGGGGTAGAGAAACATATCAACGTGAATGTATGATGAGAGGCTTAGCTAATTTTAATGATGATGATATAGTTATCATCAGCGATGTTGATGAAATACCTAATCCTAATATATTAAAAGAAATAGACTCACATTTAAGTAACACTAAATTTTTAAGTTTAACACAGAACATGTATTATTATTATTTTAATCTATTAAAACAAACTGATTGGTCTGGAACTAAAATATGCAAATGGGGTGACTTAAAACTAAACAGTGTTAATCAAGTTAGACAAAATAAATTTGAACACACAACAATACCAAATGGTGGTTGGCATTTTAGTTTTTTTGGGGGTGAAAACATTATAAAGGATAAAATACAAGCATACTCTCACCAAGAGTTTAATAATCCTCATTACCTTAACTCTATTAATAGCAATATGAAAACTAATATGGACCCATTTTTTAGGGGTCAATTAACCAAGGTAGAAATAGATGAAACCTACCCTAAATATATCTTAGATAATATAGAAAAATACAAGCATATGATTAAATAATTTCAATGTTTGGTATGGTCTGGTGATATTTATATAGAAACAAAACATGTCTAAAAAAAACCACGGAACCCAAAAACACAAGAAAAACGAAGAAAACACTATAGAACATAATTTTCAATACCAACCAATAGATTTACCATCCACAATTAAATTGGAAGTTAAATGTAAAAACGAGAATCAAAAGAAACTGATTCAATCAATAAAGCTTAATGACGTAACAGTATGTACAGGCCCAGCAGGTTGCGGTAAGACATACTTGGCTTGTTATCAAGCATTACACTTATTAAAAACCAATGATAATATTAAAAAAATAATACTTGTAAAATCAGTAACCCCATTAAAATCAGAGGAAATTGGTTTTTTAAAAGGAACTTTAGAAGAAAAATTAATGCCATACCTATATTCATTTACTGGTAATTTCGAAAAATTAATAGGAAAAGAACTGTTTAATAAATTAAAAGAAAATAATTACATAGAAATTTTACCGATAGCTTATATGCGTGGAGTTTCAATTGATAATGCAGCTATCCTCATAGATGAATTACAAAACATAAGTCACGATAACTTAAAAACAATCTTGACTAGATTAGGAGAAAATAGTAAATTAATATTACTAGGGGACCCCAATCAAATTGATTTAAAAAATAAAAAAGACAGCTCTTTAATAAGTTTTATTAATAAGATAAAAATTAACGCTACTACTGGTGTTGACGTAATAGAATTCACTGAAGATGATATTGTAAGGCATAGACTTACTAGTTATTTTATTAGTCTTTTTAAAGAAGAAAAAGAAAAGAATCCAGCATTTGTACCTTTAGACCCACCAAAAACCTCTAAACCAATACTATTAATCGAACAAACCAATCATTTTAACCTTAAAAAGACACTGAGAGAAAGATTTTTAAAATTATTTGAATAATTTTCTTTATTTTACTTTATTTTACTTTACTTATAACCATTTCTGTATTAGATTTGTTATTATGAAAATAGGCGTAGCGTTAAATGAAGTACTTCGTGGTTACATAAACCAATTAGAATATGTATACACCAAATACATTGGTCCCGTTAACATCAAAGAAGGTGATGTTACTAATTTTAACTTAATTGAATTTTTTAAATTTGAAAACATAAATCAAATGAATAGATTTATGTATATGGAAGCACCATTAGAAATATTCGGACATGCTGACCAATTATCAGACGGATTAATGAATCAATTTAATAATTTTATTGTGGAGATGAAAGATGAAGGTCTTCATCAATTAGAAGTGGTTAGTAGAGAAGTTGATAAAAGCATACCAGCTACATTTTTCTTTTTATCCAAAACAAATTGTAGAATTGATGATGTAAGATTTGTTAGCGCATACGAAGAAAAATGGAATGGTGTTGATGTTCTTATCACAGCTAACCCTAAAACCCTTCAATCAAAACCAACGGGTAAAATTAGCATAAAAGTTAAAGCTTCATACAATAAAGATATCCCAGCTGATTACGAAATTGAGTCAATACTTGATTTCATAAAAGATAAAGAACTTAGGGATAAAATTCTATCTACAAAAATAACAACTTACGAAGAAATTAAAACAAATTAACATGATAGAATTTGGAGGAATACTGTACTATATTGATTTAGATAAATTGGGTAAAACGATAACACCATCTGACCCAGCACCAACTGAATCAATAACTGTAGTTGAAAGGAAAACAGTATTGGATAATACTGGTAAGATTCTAAGTGTTGAAGTATTTGAAACTGTTACGCCTAGAACAAAAGAAATAGATGGTGCTAAATACGATACAATAAGAATGATGATAGAATTGCTTATTGATTATAATGATGATTCAGACCCAACACTTGGTGCTGATAGAGCATTGGATAAAACACCTCTAGCTTATAAAATAGCTTTTAACACATTACATAAATGTGGTGTATTGAAAGCAAAAGAACAACAATAAAAACACAACAAATGGAAGAACAAAAAAAACAAATTGAAACACAACTTGCACAAGTTAAGACTGTGCTAGAAAATCTAGAAAATAAAAACTTTAGTTTATATTTTTTCACACTGGATACCAAGGGTAATCCAACTGCTGGTATAGCTAATATCTATGAGCATGTAAAATTGCTTAATGAACTAGGTTATAAAGCTAGTATTCTTCATGAGAAGAATGATTATAAACTTAAAGGTGATGATAACGGACAAGGTATTTCTGATTGGTTAGGTGACGAATACGCTGCACTACCACATACCTCAATTGAAGCTCAACAACTTCAAGTTAGTCCAAGCGATTTCATTATCATACCTGAAATTTTCTCTAACATAATGGACCAAGTTAAAGGATTTCCATGTAAGAAAATTGTTTTCTCACAAAGTTATGACTATCTATTGGAACTTTTACCTATTGGTAAAAGATGGAATGTTGACTATGGTTTTAATGACGTAATCACTACCAGCGTTAAACAAGCTCAATACTTAGGAAATTTATTTCCATCTTTGAGAACACACGTTGTTCCAGTATCAATTCCAAAGTACTTTAAAAATAGTGATAAACCTAAGATTCCACTTATTACTATAGTAACAAGAAATCAAGGTGATGCAGCTAAGATTGCTAAATCTTTTTATCTACAATACCCAGTTTATAAATGGGTTTCATTTAAAGAATTAAGAGGTTTATCAAGACAACAATTTGCAACTGAATTAGGTCAATCTTGCTTGAGTGTTTGGCTTGATGATGGAGCTGGATTTGGTACTTTCCCATTGGAGGCAATGGAATGTTTAACACCAGTAATAGGTAAAATTCCAAATATGATTCCAGAATGGATGGAAGGAAGAGATGAAGCTGGTAATCAAATAATTAAGAACAATGGTGTTTGGACCAATACAACTCTTAATATTCCAGAATTAATTGCAACATATGTAAAAGTATGGTTCGAAGATTCAGTGCCTACTGATTTGATTAATGCGATGAAAGAAAGCCAAGGACAATATACACCTGAAAGACAAAAAACAGAATTAACAAATGTATATTTTGGATTGGTTGAAAACAGAAAAGCCGAATTCAAAAGCATAATGGCCACATTACAAACACAATTAGATAGCACTTTAACAACAAACGCATAAACAAATATGAATAACATAAGTATCATTCTCCCAATTCACGAATTGAACGAGACAACAAAACAATTATTTAATAACGCACTACAAAGTGTTAAAGACCAAGTATCAAGACCAGATGCGTTAATTATTGTTACACCTAAAGGTAGTGAAGCATCTTCTTATCTAAAAACTTTTGAGTACGGTGAATATAAAGATTCAGTAATCATAGCTGAAAATGATGGTGAAACAGATTTTGCATCACAAATTAATTATGGTGTTAGCGTATGTAAAACAGAATGGTTTTCAATACTTGAATATGATGATGAAATGGCTAAAATATGGCTTAAGAATGTTGTTGAATATAGAGATGCACATCCAAACGTTGGTATTTTCATGCCAATTATTGTTGACGTAGATTCATCTAATAGTTTTATTGGTTTTACCAATGAAGCTGTTTGGGCTAATAGTTTTTCAGATAAACTAGGTTTCTTAGATAACAACGCTTTATTGAACTATCAAAATTTCAACACTGATGGTATGGTTATAAAAAAATCAGTATATGATGAATTTGGTGGATTGAAACCAAGTATTAAATTAACTTTTATCTATGAATTTTTATTGCGTATGACATTCAAGGATGTTACAATCATGACTATTCCTAGATTCGGTTATAAACACATCAATCAAAGAGAAGGTTCATTGTTTTCAACATATAAACAATCACTTGACCCAGTGGAAGCTAAATGGTGGTTATCTATAGCGAAAAAAGAATATTACTTTCCTAAAGATAGAAAAATAACATATAATGCTACAACTGTATAAATGGCAACAAAAAGAGGACGCAAAAGGAAAAACGAAATGTACTTTGGTCCGAGAGAAGAAAAAGCCGTTGCACAGTTTCTAACATCAACCGACCAAGCAGAAAGAAATCAAATCTTTAATAAATGGCTTAATGCGCCATTGGCCAAGATGATAGAAGCCATAATTAGAAGATATAAACTCTATAGAAAAGGGTTTACATTCGAAGAATTACATGGTGACACAGTTTCATTTTTAATGACAAAAGCTCACAAGTTTGAAGTCAATAGAGGGAAAAAAGCTTATTCTTATTTCGGAACTATTAGCAAGAATTATATTCTTGGATTACTCATTAAGGATGATAAATACATGAAACAGAATACATCATATGAAGATGTATCTAGTGAAATTGAAGAACGAGAAGATTTAACGTATGTAATAGATAGTGAAACATTCTCCATGGATGATTTCATTAAAAATTTAGCTACTGAAATAAAAAATGAATTGGATGACACTAATGAGCCACATAAGAAAAAACTTAATGAAAACGAAAAAAAGGTTGGCTTTGCGCTTATTGAAATATTAGAAAACTGGGAAACAGCTTTCGAATCAATGAAAGGCGGTGCCAAATATAATAAGAATTCAGTACTTGAAACAATGCGAAATTACACCAATTTATCAACAAAAGATATAAGATTGGCTATGAAACGTTATAAAACTTTATATGAAATTCTAAAACATCATGGTTTATAAAAAAACGCAATAAAACCTCATTTCTAGGTATTTATAGTAAAACAACCATATGGGAAAAAAAAGAAAAACAGAGGTAAAAGTAAATGACACTGAATCATTACAGGCCCTAATGCAAGAAACATATGTTGATGCATGCTTACAAATAAGCGATAGTCAAAAAACTATCAACGAATTAACAACAGCTGCAACGCCAGAAGGTGTTACTGATTTAGCTACACTAGCTAAAGAAAAAGCTGGGTTACTAAAGGTTAAAGATTCAGCTATAAAAATTAAATTAGAATTAGCAAAACTTCAAAGTGACATTATTAAAAGTAGAGGAAATGTTGATGAAGCATTGTCTGAAAGGAGTGGTGGTGCGGCATCTCTTAATGATTTTAAATCAATAAGAGAAATGTTTAAAAACAAAGATGAAAATAACTCTGAAAAATCAGGTGAATAATGTCAACTATTATAGACAAAAAGAACAAAATTTTTGGAGACATTGCAGCTGCAAGAACCTTAACATCAGGTCTTCCAACGCTAAAAACAACGTCTTCGCTACCATCAATTAATAATGGTGGTAACTCTATTTCTTTTTTAACTGACCTGATTAAATCACTTATTGGATTTGAAGCATTATTAACGACCATAGTTGATATTCTAACCTATTCATTAAATGAGGCTGAACGTGAAGTTAAAATAGCCCTTAAACAAGAATTAAAGAGTATCGTTAGTTGTGGTGTAGACCCTAGCTTACCAAGTTTTATTAAATCAACAGGTGCTGGGATAATAATAGAAGTTAATAAAGTTGACTTTCTAGATTTGTTTAAAATAAACCCTAACTCTATTGGTGGTGCGTTATCTTATAACAATATAACTACCAATTTATTTAATAGTTCAGATTTCAATACATTCCTATATGCTACGATTCAAGATGATGGAAACATGCATACTTGGAAAGGTATATTGGATGTAACATTTAATTCAATAGGAACTGGTACCACTCCAAACAACACGTTTACAATAAAAGCTAATTCAGCCTATAATAATAAAACATTAACCGATTTAAATAATAATTTCATAGATAGCCTTACATTATTCAATCCACAAGGTATGGTTAATAAAACAGTTGACTATATTTTTGGTTCGGTATCAGTTAGCCTTAATAAAACAAGAAAACAACTTGAGACAGAAGCGCAAATAAACACCGTTGTTGATTCTATCGTCAATGCTGATGAAAATGATAATATTGATGATAGTTATTTTAGTTTTACAAACGATGAAATATACATACAACAACAACAAGCTGATTCAAGAAAACAAGGTATAATTAAATTAGAATGTTGTGGCAAGGTAGCGTCTTCAATTCCTGTTTCATTTTTAACTAACTTTAATGCTGATATGTCAACATCAACATCTACACTACAAGATAAAAGTATTATTAATAATCATTTAACTCTAATGGCAAATCAAAATGCCGTTAATTCAACCAACCCATCAGACCAATATTCAATCAAATTAAATTTCATCCAACAAATTATTGATAATTTAATTAAAAGCATTGTTAGTGTTGTTTTATCACCAAAAGTTATTATGATGTTTATTGTTAACTATAAAATTATATATGGTTCTTCAGCTACCTTTACCAGTCCAATGGATTTTATGAATAAGAATAAAGTGCTGATGCATACAATTATAAAAAAAATAAGTAGCGTAATAATTAAACTTCTTCTTTCGATAGCACTTAAAAAAATAGCTGAACTAGTAGCGTCAGCCAATGCTGTTAAAGCAAAAGAGAAAGCAAAAAATCATTTAGCTCAAATATTAAGTCTTGAAGGTGTTCCACAACAAGTACTTAGAATAATACAAGGATTATCATAATGTCAGACGCATCATCAATAAAAAAAATAGATAGCACTGGAAACAATACTGGTTCTATTAGTGGCGTTTTAAACATCATTCAAACAGCGTTTGATACACCACAAGAACCAGTAG
>QGNH01000947.1_pt1 | contig 13764 bp, 25 predicted proteins | sample 1735481 | NCBI WGS metagenome assembly QGNH01 (sample SAMN09239004, study PRJNA386568) | Viral metagenome, whole genome shotgun sequencing project. | reverse complement strand
TCGACCCCGCTGGCGAACATCAGGGTCGCGAAGGCGTGGCGCAGATCGTGGAAGGGCATCGGTGCCAGGTTCGCCGCCGCCAGGGCGTCCGCGAACTGATGGGTGATCGTGGTCCCGTTGCGAGGCTGCCCGGTGGCCGTGGTGAAGATCAGGCCGGGAATCGGTTCGTGCCAGCGCGACGCTGCCCTATCGCGGGCTTCGGTTTGGGCGTCCCGTTCGGCGGTCAGAACGTCCACCGCTGCCGGTGTAAGCGGCACGGCACGGCGGCTAGAGCCCGACTTGACCTCCACTCGCCGGTAGGCACCGCCGATCCGCTGGAGAGCTCGGGAGACGTGAAGCTGCCCGGCCTCCCAATCAACGTCATTCCACACCAGCCCTAGTAGCTCGCCCTGCCTTAGACCACTATGGACGGCAAGTGTCGCCAGTCGCCGGAGTTGGGGATCTTCGATAGCGCCGAGCAATCCCCAGGCCGCATCGGGCGAGAGAATCCGCAGCGGCGCCTTCGCGACCCTGACCGGCTCAGAGAGCGTGGCTACGTTGCGGATCACCTGGCCGCGCCTCTCGGCGGTCCCGAGCGCAGCTCGCAGTACCGCCCTGACGTGGCTGGCCGTCCGGGGGGAAAGCCCCTGAGCCTGGAGCCGACCGAGCATCCGGTCAACGTCCACGGGCTGGAGCTTGGCGAGCTTCACCCGGCCAATCTCGGGGATGAGATGGCCCTCCACGATCCCCCTGTACCACGCCATCGTTACCGGGCGGAGATTGGGCCGCTTAGTCGCGAGCCAGCCGGCCAGGTAGGCCGCAACGGTGGTCCGCTGATTGACGGCGGGCAATCCACCGGCCACCGACGCCTGGAGGGCTTGCAGCTTGGCAACGCACTCATCCTGAGTCGGCGCGTAGGCGGTGCTGCGCTTGCCGTCAACGGTGATCTCACCCGCCCAAGTCCCGTTCGCCCTCCGGTAGACGGTGCCGCGCCCCATGACTCGCCGGGATGGTCTGGCACTCATTGGGTAACCTCCAATGCCGCTCGCTTGGCCGCTGCCTTGCGCTGATCTGAAGCCCTCACCCGGCATCGGGTGGAGCAGTATTCCGCGTCCTCTCGCTTGGGTGCCATGAGTCGGTGGCATTGGGCACAGAGTCGGAGCGATGGGCGCTTGAACGTGGGCCGGTCGAGTAACCGCCAGGCCAGGGCTAGGAGCTTGAGCCCGTCCTGGTCGGGGACGAGGGCAATATGGCCCTCTCTGTCAACCGAGATTCCGAAGTGCTGACGTGAGTGGGCGTTGATGAGTTGGCGGACGATCTCACCCTGAAGGGCTGCCATCTCCGCTCCGCCTTTGGGCATCGTCTCCGAGAGCGCCAAGGCGGCGGTGGAGAGAAGTTCCGTATCCAGCGCCTGGGGGCCGATCAGCTTCAGGCTGCCGCCCTCGGTGATTCCCTTCCGGGATCTCTCGCGCGGCAGGGTGGCACCGTAGCGATCCCGTCGGAGATCGTCCCGGTTCGCCAGCATCTCCTCAAGCTGACCCGCCAGCTCGTCAACCTCAGTCGTCATGGGTATCCTCTACGTTCCGCGTGGGAGTCTTACGGCAATCCTACACTACCGGGGCAGTGGAGCGCAACCACGCTGGGGGACAATGGACACAGACGTTCGATACCGACGAAGTAAGGAGACCGTGACGTGAACCTGCTAACTCTCACCGAGACCCAGGGCCGACTCCGCTTGGGCAAGGTCCGGATCTGGCAGCTAACCGCGAGTGGCGAGCTGCCCTCGGTGAAGATCGGCAAGAGACGCCTCATAGATGAGGCTGACCTGGCCCGATTCATCGACGCGCACCGAGAGGGGAACGGGGAAGTAGGGGGAAACAGTGGTGCCGGGGAAGTGATCGAAACTTCCCCGGCACCTGGCCGCCGTGCCATCGGCAGCCGTCATGTCCAACGGTAGCACCTACGCGACGGAACGATTGGCCCTGGCGGATCAGGCCGTCATCGTCGCCCAGGCCGGCCTCTGGCTGGCGCAGGTTGAGGCCGCTTGCCTCAGCTCTAGCTGTGATCCTACTTATTGCCGGGTTCGGGACAGCCTGAGCCGGTCGCTCGACTCAGAGCGGGCCGAGCTGGCGCTGCTCCAGTCCCAGGTAGTGGTGGTGGACCGGGCGCCGGTCGATGACCACCCCAGCGCCTACCAGGGGGCGGCGGCATGAACCCCGGCGCGGATCTTCTCGATAGGGTTGCCACCTTCACCGGGCGATACGTCGCCTATCCGAGCGAAGCCGCCCACCGGGCGCACGTCCTTTGGATCGCCCACACCTTCCGAATGGACCTCTGGGACTCGACGCCCAGAATCGCGTTCCTGTCGCCCGAGCCGGGATCTGGAAAGACTCGCGCCCTTGAGGTGACGGAACTATTAGTTCCCCGCCCCATCCTGGCCGTGGACTGCACTCCCGCCTACCTGTTCCGCAAGGTCGCGGACGAAGGGGAGCTGCCAACCATCCTGCACGACGAGATAGACACGGTGTTTGGGCCAAAGGCACCCGACAACGAGGGAGTTCGCGGGATGCTCAACGCGGGATACCGCAAGGGAGCCGTTGCTGGGCGATGCGAGGTTCACGGGAGGACCATCGCCACGATCGAGATGGCCGCCTATTGCGCCGTTGCCCTGGCCGGCTTGAACGATCTTCCCGACACCCTTATGTCTAGGTCGGTGGTGGTGCGGATGAGAAGGCGCGCTCCGGATGAGGTGGTCGCCGCGTTCCGCCGCCGAGACGCCGAGCGGGAAGCCGACGAACTCCACGGCGAGCTTTCCGAATGGATGGCTGATCTCACGCTGGCCAACTGGCCAGAGATGCCAGACGGGATCGAGGACCGGAACGCCGAGATCTGGGAATCCCTGCTGGTGATCGCCGACACAGCCGGAGGCCACTGGCCCGAGACGGCGCGTGTAGCGGCTGTAGCGCTTGTAGCGGACTCTATGCGGGACACGGGAACCCTCGGAGTCCGACTCCTGACCGATCTGAAGGCTGTATTTGGGGATCGGGTGCATCTCCTGACGGCGGAGATCCTAGACGCCCTCAACGGGCTGACGGAATCGCCGTGGGGGGATCTTCGCGGTAAGCCTCTTGACGCCCGCGGACTCGCCCGCCGACTCATGAAGTACGGAGTCAAGCCCGCCAATATCCGAGTCGGTGAGGCCATCGGCAAGGGCTACAGACGGGAAGATTTGCACGATCCCTGGAGTCGATATGTAGCGGCAAGTGAGGATAGAGATCAACTAGATACAAACCCAAAAATAGGCGATAAGCCTAAAAACGGCACTTTGCCGCCGGCTGTTGACGTGTCCGTGGCCGTCGCGTCTCCCCTGTCACCCATAGGGAGCGCTACATCCGCTACGGCCGCTACAGCCGACCCCGACTGGGCACTGTCACCGGACCTACTGGCCGCCGACCCCGAGGCGCGGGCATGACCAGGCGTTACCGCGATGGTGAGTTCTCCTGGCGCGAGTGGTACGTCGCAATCCGCGGCCGCCAGGACGACGACCTAAAAGCAGCGCTGGCGCTGCTTTTGCCCGCCTGCTGCAACTGCAGCTGGACGCCGGAGGCATTGACCGATCCCGTCCCGGATAGGTGCCCCGCCTGCTGGGCCAAGTTGACGGTAAAGCCGTGACCACCCCAGAGCCGACGGTATACCAGCGAGTTCAGGCCGAACAGATCGCCCTGCTACTCGACCATAGATCGGGCAAGACAGAAAGGGAGCTGATCGCCCGGATGATGGCGAGCCACGAACTGAGACGCCGGGGGGTCAGCCCGAACTTAGATGCGGTCCAGCTCAGATTGGATGAGGCGCCGGCATGACTGAAAGATTGTTCCGTCTCGCCATGACGTTCGAGTCTGGCCTACGTCCTGCGTTCGTGGCCGCCGCCGACGACACCGATCGACCCGACTGTCCGACCTGCCACACCAGGATGCTGGCCGACCCGGCACCGCGTCTTCCGATCGTGCCGCCCACCGATGGACTGACCAGGCACCCTTGGCGGTGTTCGTGGTGCTACCGAACGGTGGTGACCCCACCGTATCCGAAGGCAACGCCATGACCGGGGGCGGTCACCTGGGATCGGTCGCCAGACAATCACACACCGACTTCGCTATTGCAACAGAACGCGTGTGCGGGTCGTGGGTGGCAGTGACCACCATGACAGACCGACGCGGGCGTCCAGACGCGCCTTGTTGGCGACTGACACCATATGTGGTGGATTTGATCTCAACCTAGCCATAGGGGGCGGCCTCTCGACGGGCTGGAGGCGATGCCCGAAGACCCAGTTTATCCACTTTTTTTAGAGTCCAAAAATCCACCAAAAGTCCAAAGAGGCCAGTTGCAACACCGGACCCGAGATCAGATCCACCAAGGGAGCACAAAGTGACTAAAAAGGCCAGAACTGGCTACGAACCAGTCGATATCCCCGCCGACGGCAAGCTCAAAGGATTCTCGGTGTGCCAGAAGTGTGGCACCCGTCAGTCGTATTACATCCTCATAAACCCGAAGCCGCCCAAGTTGGCCCCGGCGGACCTCAAGCGCTGCCAGGTTTGTGGCCTGACCACACCGCCGTACTCCGGGCGCGTCTGCGGCCCTTGCACCGAGCAAGCGTTCGAGGACCAGGCGACCTTGAGGGAGCCAGACGGCCGTCTCAAGGAAGCGCTAGAGGGTTGGGCCAAGTCCCGCAAGACGATCACCGAGAAGGATGCAGAGATTGGGCGGCTGAAGTCTCGCCTGCCAAAGGGTTGGGACCAGCCCTGATGTCGAGACCCAAGGGATTCCACCACACCGAGAAAACCAAGGCGCGGATCGCCACCGGCATGTATAAGCTCTCGGACTCCCGCTACGGGTCGGCCAAACCAGCCGAGACGCTGACGTGCGCCTGGTGCGCGGGGCCGCTCTCGGACTGGGCGCGGTCCTACGGCCCTCGGTTCTGGTGCTCGTTCAACTGCGAGGCCGCCTACGCCGCCGACGAACTGGCCTACCCCGATGGGGGGGACGGTTCAGAAGCGCCGGCAGGCGACCGCCCGGCGAAAGAGGCCGCCCCCGGTACGGAAAGGGGGGAATTATCGTGACGGCGCCTCATGGCACCTTGCAGGGGTATTGGAAGCACTACCGCGGTGATTTACCGGCCTGCGACCCGTGCAGGAAGGCCCAGCACGACCACTGGGTGGATATTCGCCCACCGCTCGACCCCAGCCGGCTGCACCGGGACGATCCGATCCCCCACGGCACCCCGAAGGGCTACGCCGCCCACTACAGCCGGTCGGATCTGCCCGCCTGCGAACCGTGCGTGAAGGCCGCTCAGGCCGCCCGTCAGATTGCGGCAGAGGTGGCCGCCACCGCCGAGACCCCAGTGCCCGACGTGGAGCCGACCCCGCTGGACCCGATAGCTGTCCGTGGAGGCGCCCACGAGTTTATTCGGCGTCTCGACCGCATTTCTTGGGACACGCGACCGTGAGCGGAGGTGGCCTGGTGAACTTATTCCGGCGGCGGAAGCCTGCACCCGTACCTGAGCCGGTGGACCCGCAGAAGCTCACGGACGCCGAGTTCAAACGGTTCGCTGGCTTCGCCCGGAAGCTGCCGGACCCACCGGAGCTCACCGAGGCCGACGCTGCCGAGCTGGCGCGTGCCGCCCGGTCCCGGGCGTACTGGGCCTAAATTGACCCGTCTTTGCGAAAACTGTACGCGGGAGTTCCGGCCAAGGTCGAATTCCCAGAGGGCATGCTCCCCGGAGTGCGCCGGGGTGCTCGCCAAGGCACTAAGGCAACGCCGCGTACGGATTCTCGCGCTGACGACCCCGAATCCCGACCAGATCACCACCGCAGACGCCCATCTCCCTTGTTGCCGATGCGGGACGCCGTGCTTTATCGCCACTTGCGACGACTGCGCCGCGCTTGAGCATTGGCTTCCCGAGCCGGTCCACCAGGGCGAACCCCCCACCGCCGCACAGAAATTGGAGGCCGCCTACGGGCTTAGGGCCGAGAGCGAATCCTAATCCGACGGTCGTAATAGACACGGAGTAGAGACCCATTCGCCCCATCCGCCACCACGAGGATCACCCAATGAGTACCCGCGACGAGCTGAACGATCAGATACGCCGAGCCGACGCAACTGCGCGGCAGGTCGTGAAGCGGATGCAGGGTATCGATCCCGAGGATTGGAGTAGCGCCTCCACGGACGAGTTCGACCAGGCGATTGAGTCTGAAAAATCCGCCAAGTTGGGACTGCTAGTTCTCGATGACGAGCAGCGGGCGACCGCGAAGGCGAACGCCGCCGTGCGCGCCCAGAGCATCGAAGCCGAAAGGCGGGCGGCCGAGGCCCACGCTTTTACGCAAGCCGCAATCCTGCAAAGCTCGGGCGGTGCGCTCAGGTCCGCCGCGCTGAAGGCCATCGAGAAGCACTCGGCCGACCTAACCGCCCGCCAGGCGGACTACGTTGCCAACCTCGTGAATTCTGGCCGGGTAGATATCTCGCGGGCGATCGTCGCCACCGAGGACGAGGATTATCGGAGCGGCTGGCTGCGTTCGCTCACTTATCGCTCCGGGTATTCCGACGCCGAACTAGCTGCCGCGTCCCGCCGTTCCTCGATCAGGGAAGGCCGCGAGTACCGAGCCAACGAGGGCACGAACAGCGCAGGCGGGTTCGCCACGCTTTGGTATCTCGATCCGGCCATTGTCCCGACTGCGGGAGGGTTGATCGCCCCGGTCTTGGACCTGTGCCGGACGGAGACGATGACGAGTGGCAGCACATGGCACGGAGTGGCTAGCTCGATGGGCTCAGGCTATGCCTGGACCGCCGAGTCCGCCGCGTTTGCAGATTCCTCGCTTACTCTCTCGCAGCCCTCGCTGCCGGTTTACAAGGGCGGGGCGGCAATCCCAATGTCGCGGGAGCTCTTCGAGGACTTGGCCGATGGCGGAACCGAGGAGTTCTCCCAGATCCTCTCTCAGGCTTACCAGTCGTTTCAAGCCGTGCAGACGATCACGGGCTCGGGAAGCGGAGCGCCCTATGGCATCTTCACATCACTGACCAGCACCTCGGGTACTAGGGTCAGCGTCGCGTCGAGTAGCGCCGTGGCGTCTGCCGACGTGGAGAAGCTGTATCAGAGTTTGCCCGATAAGTTCCGGCAGAACGCCATATTCCTCTGCCATCCAACTGTGCTGACTCAGGTTCGCCAGTCCGATTCCGGCGCGGCCGTGTCGATCTATCACGACTCCGACAGTACCGGCCCTCGCCTCGCGGGAATCCCGGTGTTGACCTCGCTGGCTTGCCCTGCCTTTACCGGGACTACTGCGAACTCGGCATATCTGGCCTTGGTGGACGTTCAGGACGGATTTATCGTCGCCGGCCGCGCCCCGTCGATCCTGGAGGTCGCAGACACTTACGACCAGGCCACGGGACGCCCCAACTACGGCAAAGTCCTGATCAGCTCCGTGAGGACCGCGCAAGGGCTGATTGATACGGGCCTTGGTCGTATCTTGGCGAACTATTAACTAACCCCGCAGGGCCGTCGCCGGCTTCGGGCAATTTCCCGGTGGCGGCTCTGCAATCCCCCAACCGAGGTAGTTATCCCGATGACTGACTCCGAGGAACGCTGAAGTGGCGATCAAGACTAGCGCCAAGGGTGCCGTCTACGTTGACATGTCAGAGTTTCGTGCTCTGACGGTGAACCTCAAGGCCGTGGACAAGGAGATGTACGCGGCGATGCGTCTGCACCTACGCATGGCTGGCGTGATCGTTGCCGACCAGGCCAAGGCGAACGCCTCCTACTCAAGCGAGATCGCGGCCGCTATCCAAGTCAGGACGACGGGCCTTACGGTTTCGGTCGGAGTGCCGCGTACTGACATCCGTAGCCTCGAAGAGTACGCCCCCGACCCCTGGCATCACCCAGTATTTGGCCCCAGCGGCTCGCTTCCCCAGGTAAACCAGACGCCACACCCCTACCTATACCCCGCCTTGCAGCGCAAGGGTGATGAGGCCGCGCTTGAGATTGAGAAAGCAGTTACCGACGCAATCGCTGAGGCGGGTCTAAGTGGCTGACGTCTCCCGATTCGACGCCCGCAAGGCCGATTCCCTTTACGACCCCAATCGCAACCGCCTCCAGGCAACAGGCCGCCGGCGCCGCTCGATGTACCGCCCAGCCCGTCCTGCATGTGCTGGAGCTAGCGCCGCCACCGCCTCCCGATCGCTGGAACGCCCCTGTCGGCCAGAGCCACGCTGCCAGGCTTGGCGCGAACTCCCTGGAGGCTTACGCTCGTGGCTGACCGGGCTTGGAAGGCTACTAGCCCCTCAGGGGTCGTCGTGACGCCCCGGCGGATACCGCTCGAGCCGAGGACCGGTTTCCCCATCGATGCCCAGGACATCCTCGAATTTGTCGATAACTCCTACGACATACTCGATAAGGTTGGGGGCCTCCCCGACGATCTTGATTGGCAAGTCGAAGGCGACACCCATGCTGCCCGACTCCACGCTGACCATTCGGGTGATCCGGAGGTCGCCGCGGGGAGAGACCGCCTTCAGTCGGCCCACGAGCTGGTCGTCTTGGAGTTTGGAACCGATGGGGGGTGGCACGACACCCGGATCGTCTATAACGCGTTCGCCAGGCATGGGGGAGCGGTTGAGTTCGTACTGAGGCGTGATCGTGAACTCGCTAACGACGATTGGCGAGATGACGTGGTGTTTGTTGATCTTGTTGGCGGTATGCAGCACGACGAGAGGATGGTTAGTGGCCCGTGGATCTTCGCCAAACGGCTGTGTCGGTTTGAGCCGATCGGCCAGACCCGTCCCGACTCCCTTGAGCTTGTCCCGCCGGGCACTCTCCCACCTCCGCTCGTTGGTGACGACCGGGAAGTAGTTGCCGGTGCTCGGGGTTTTGTCGCTCGCGATGACGAGTTGGTAAACGAGCAAGTCGAGGGCCGATTCAAGGTTACTGACGAAGTCCCCGAAGATGGTGCCGAGTTGGAGCGGAGGCGGTTCAAGTTCCCTTACCCGCGTCTCAAACCATCCCGTGTCCGGATTTTCGCTGCCGAATATCCCGTAGGGCTTACGGTCCAGCCACTTGGCCATGGCGTCTTCGAGTGCGACCTGATGTTTGGCCGCCCGCCAGACCTTGGCGCGAGGACCGATGATCGATCCGGCCACAAGCTACCCTTGACCCATGCCTAAGTCCTCCAAGACTCAAAAGACCGCCAAAGGGTACGAGATCCCGGTCCCGACCCGGGGCGAGGTCGATAAGGCTCTGGCCGAGATCGCCAAGGATGCCAAGCCGCTACCGGGCAAGAAGAAAAGGAAGGGCCACGCATAGGTGCGATCCTGAGCCTTCTCGGTGACTACTGGCGGATATTCCTTATGAAGCCGCATGCAACTATGCCCAGCGCGGCGGAGGTGACTGATCCTAAGACGGCGGAGATTGCTCGGTCGCGTTTGGCCGAGAGCGTGGCGGAACAACGGGACACCGGGAACGCGGTTGATACCAAGATCGGGGTGTTCGCCGCAAGCGGAACTGGGCTACTGGCTATCCTGCTAGCGGTTTTGGCCTTGCGTCCGCATTCTGGGCCGGTGGGGGTGGTCGCGGTCTTAGTCGTGGTCGCGTCCTACGCGGTGCTAGTGGTTACGGCCGCCATCGGACTTTGGCCCACTTGGTGGTGGAAAGGCCCGCAGCCCCAGCAACTATTGCAGTTGGCGCGCCAGCGCGAGACTGCTCGAACGCTGCAACACGCGGTACTACACTCCCTGAGCGAGGCACAGGCTTTCAATTCGGAGAAGCTACGCCTCAAGGCTGCGGCGCTGAGGGCTACTTACGTCCTTCTTGTTTTGGAGTCGCTGGGTTTTGTCGTGGCGCTCGTGCCACTCGCTTGGTCAGGTCCGGTGTCACACCCTTGAACTCTGTGTCGGGCTGCAAGACCACCGGTTTGACGCCGGGCCGGCGGCCCTTCGGCGTAGGTTTTGTGCCGCCGCCGGGGGTGTTCTGCGCTCCGCTGGGCTGCTCGGCGGAGGTGCTATCCGTGGTTTCTTGGTTCACCTTCGTCCGATCCTACTCGGCCTGAGCCGCCTTGAGAAGTAGGGTTTCGAACTGAGACTGCCCGTCCATCCGGTGGTTGTAACGCCATGCGTATTCATTCAAATAGCCCTGAAGGTACTTGGCTGAGACGGCATGGTGAGTTCCGCCGATCCTGAGCCGCCGGGTGCGGGCGCCTTGGCGCAGCAGTTCTGGGCAGTGAGCCGGAAGCTCAGGGCGCAGATGAGGAGGGCGCGGGTCGCACTCGGCTTGCCCGCCGACACGCCGATATAGCTGCGCTGGTCCAGGGCCGAGACGAAGACTGGGCCGTGGCGGCAACTCATGGCAGCCGTAGGGCGCCCTCCTGTCCTGCGGCTGCCTACCCCCGGGCGGGAGCTTTGAGCAAGGCGCCAGGCCCTCGGGAAGGTTGGCGCGGACTGGCGCGTACTGATGGCCTCCGTGCCGCTCTCGACCTGATCGCTGTAGGGTTCAGGGGATGAGCCGCCGTGGCCGGTCGTCGGAGTTAGCGAAGCGAGAGCCTGATGGCGAGAGCCCGCTACCGGGCCAATCGTGGTCCCGCACCTTCACCGCAGAGGAGCAGATTCGCTTTCAGAGGGACGGCGTCCGTCTCCGCGCGATGGTCGATGGACTCGCGGCAGAGACGGGGCGTCTGACCAGTGGCAGGCCCTCACCGCAGGCCTACGCCGGCCGTGCGACAGTGGCAGGTGTTATCAAGACCGCGGAACGCATCGACCAGGTGCATAAGCTGCTGGTGGCCGTTCCGGCGCCGCCTAATGGGGCTGATCTGAAACAGGAGTGGCAGCGCTTGGTCGCTAAGGCGACATCGGATGTCCAGCGGGCCCGTGCCGAGTTCGGGCTGCCGCCGGCCTGATTCACGCCGCTGTGCGGGCCATAGAGGCCCCTCTAGCCGCTCGCTCGACTCCCTCAGTACCCCGAGAAACGGAAGAGCCGCCCGGCCCGGTGCTGGACGGCCCTGGGAGAGACGGTGGTCAGCCCCACTTACCCCATACCTTGCGCCACACTCCACCACGAGCCTAGCGCCTGCCGCTCGCTCCGCTCCGATCAGCCCTTGCCAGCACCCCGTACTTTGGGCTCATCGCCATCGGCACCCGCTCCGATACCGTCGCCTTCTCGATGGCCTCGAAGCCGCGCGTCTCACCCGAGATTGTCACCCAGCGGCCGCGGACGAAGGTTTCGTCCTCTCCGGCGACCTCCAGCAGGACGGTGCGCCGACCTGCACTGGTGGAACACACGACCGCTTCGTAGACCGGCTCCTGGCCCTTTCGGCCATACGCTTCCACAGCAGGGCAGTAGAGCAACCACTGGCCATCTACGAGCTCCGCGGGCAGCTCCCCGCTGGCGCAGAGTCGTCTGACCCGCGCCCTGCTGATCTTGAGGATCGCGGCGGCTGTGCGCGTGGTGGCGAGCGCCTCCAGCCTGAGCCGGGCATCCCCGCAAAGGTGCCTGTCCCGAGCCTCTACGACGTCGCTGACCGCGCTGATTCCTTCCAGGGATCCTGCTGTGGTGCTCATGTGTGGCCCCTCGAGTTCCAACCTTGCGAGTGGTCGGTGCCCGCGCGCTCGGCGCGCAGCGCTTCGACCGAGTCCGGATCGAGACGAAGCACCCCGCCGACCTTCCGGCCCTCCAAGTGTCCACTGCGCCAGAGGTCGGCGACGTTCCACATGCCGACCCCCAACATGACCGATACCTCGGCGCTGGTGAGGCCATCCTGGGGTGCGCTGGGAGGGTCCGCTGACGGGCCGGCCTGGGGCAGCGCGTCGCGGAGTTCGCCAAGCTCTAAGTGGTCCACATACCGACTCGTGGTAGCGATGTTGGAGTGGCCCAAAAGTTTCTGGACCACGACTAGATTCTTGCTCTCCCTCAGGACTCCGATTGCGAACTGGTGCCTGAGCGCGTGGACGCCTCGCCTCCGAGTGTCTATCCCCCCCTCGACCAGGACCGAGCGGAGCATGAGGAAGAGCCCGGCGGAGCTGATGCCCGCCCCCTTCCCCCGAGACTGCCTGGCCCGGTCGTCGGCCAGGAAGACTCGGCCCGGACTGGTCAGACCGCGACCTGTCGCGGCCAGATAGGCGGTGATCCCCCGGAAGTAGTCGGGCAACATCGGCACGATCCGATCCTTGCCGCCCTTCCCCTGGTAAACCCGGATGGCTGGCCCCCCTTCCAGATCCTCGTACAAGTCCTGGACGCGGAGAGCGGCGATCTCCGACACGCGGAGGCCCGCTCCGAGGCAGACGCATACCAGCGCGTAGGTGACGGGACGCCGCGAGGCCGCCGCCCACAGCCGAGCCGTTTCGTCGCCCTTGAGGATCGCGTACGGATTGCGGACGGTCGCCCTCGGGGCTCTCAGGCTCGCCCGGATCACCTGTTCATTCAGCCGGTGGGCGCCCAGAAGACCGGCCCACCCAAGGAAGCCTCGGAGCGCGTAGAGGCACTGTGCCTGAGACGCCGGGCCAAGGTCGGGGTTATTGATAACCTCCGCGCGGTAGGCGGCCAGCGTCGCCCCGTTGAGATCGGCCAGGCTCACAATGCCCATTCGCTGGCAGGCCAGAACGCATTGGCGACGGTACGCTCGCACCGTGGCCGGCGAGTCCAGCGCGGCATTGAGGTAGGCACTCAGAACCACCTGCCAGGGAGTGGACTCGACTAGGGGCGAAGCGGCCAGCGATAGGTTGGCGCTCTCGCTCACCCCGCCACCCCCGCCACAACCACCAGCAGCCATATGGTACCCGCGAGCACCACCAGGCCCAAGATCATGTGGGGCCAGCTCTCCTCCCCCGGCGCACTCCGAGCCCACCAGTTCACAGCTGGGTCTCACGCCGGTCGCCGATAGAATTGGATCGGGTTGCCATGGACTTACCTCCAAAGGCATTTGCCGACCGGGTGGTAATGCACCCGGTCGGACCACTCTACTCCCGAACCGACCCGGGCGCCGAGCCGAGGCCAGACGGGAGAGCCGCTGAGGGCACTCGGCGACAGTAGACTCAGCCCACCGCTATGGGTACCCCCCTTCGGCGGGCGTGGGCCGGGCATCCCCAAAATGTACCCGGCCCTTTTTATTTGGGGCGGTCTGGAGGGTCGCTGATGGCCGACAGCATTGAGAATCAATTCGAGAAGTGGGCCGCAGAGCGCAAGGCAGAGCGTGAGCTCAACTACTTGGCGGCCGCCGGCGACATGGAGCGGATCGAGAAGCCCGTGAGTGTCGGCCTCTCGAAACCGCAGACTCAGGCGTTCTTCGGAAAGCTCTTGGCGAGCCGCGAGGATCCCGCGACGGCAAACGGAACGCAGGTGATTCGGGAGGTCTATCTCACCCGCCGCCGACAGTTCGCCATCTGGTGGCAAACCCAAACCGGCCAGCATGCCTTAGAGCGCCGAGAAGACCTTGAAGCTCTCAACCAAACCCTTGCCGAGTTCCATTGGGGTGATCTGGCCGATGAGGTTGCGAGAGCGCTAGAGAAGGAGATCAACGAACTCGACTGGTGACAAGGACCGTCTGAGGCCCACTGCTGCCTTACGGTAACCTTACGGTAACCGCGATAAACGGAAGTGGACTCTAGCGAACCTCTCTGAGATCAGATTGTGGAGCCGACGGGGAGATTCGAACTCCCGACCAGCTGTTTACAAAACAGCTGCTCTACCACTGAGCTACGTCGGCCGGGCCTCGGCAGTATAGGTAGCACACATGCTGCTCATCCGCCCGTGTTGACCTA
>QGNH01000946.1_pt1 | contig 13773 bp, 20 predicted proteins | sample 1735481 | NCBI WGS metagenome assembly QGNH01 (sample SAMN09239004, study PRJNA386568) | Viral metagenome, whole genome shotgun sequencing project. | reverse complement strand
CTCGCTGCCCGGAACCGCGGCAAGGAACTCGATGCCGGTGTTCGGGAACACGTCGTAGAGCCGTGCCTCGCTGGTGATGACGCTCATGGCTCATGCCCTCCTCGTGGAATCGATGGGGGCCGAGCCGCTTGTGCGACCCGGCCCCCTCGTCACGTGCCTGTCGCCTGCTGCTAGACCGTGGTGTCGACCTCGCAGAAGGCGGTCGGGAAGTTGGTACCGAACGCGGCCCGCATGGTGCCGAGCAGCGTGATGATGCCCTTCTCGAAGTAGTCCTGGTTGCTGTCCGAGAAGGAGCTCGAGACGCCGAGCCGGATGACCAGTTCGGCCATGGACGGGTCGCAGACCATCGGCTTTCCGACCGGGAACACCGGGTGGACGATGGGCTTGAGGCCCCAGACCGTGACGTCCTGGGAAGCCTGCGGTCCACCCATGAGGTACCGACCCTGGGTGTCCTTCGCGAGCAGGATCGCCTCCATGTCGGTGGGGTGGATGCCGACGACCTTCGGCTCGTAGGCGCCCTGGTTCTGGACGCGGATCTTGGTGATGGCCTTGTGCACGGCGTCCAGCACCGTGTCGACGCCCTTGGCCTGGGTCAGGATGCCGATGATGCTGTAGAGGCCGCGCAGGTCCTGGCCGGTGCCGAGGCCGCTCACGAGCTGGTTGTGCAGGCGACGCTTGACGCCGTCGATCAAAAAGACGTCGACCCACGTCACGAGACGGGGAGCGTCGGCCATGATCGTCTTGGTCACGTTCATGATGTGCTTGATCTCGCGGCACGACTCGGAGACGATCTCGAAGTCGAGCGTCGACTGCGGAGCGGGCAGGCCCTCGGCCGTCTCGGCCGCGGCGTTGGTGCGGGTCTTCTCACGGACCCACTCGATGACGTCGCGGGTCGTGGTCGACACCGTGACGAGGTCGAGCATCGTGAGCGGGGCGAGCGCGATCGGGATGATGCCGTCGCGCCTCTCCGGCTGGACGATGGTCCCCGCGGCGGTGGTGCCGCCCAGGGAGAGCAGCGTCTTGAGCTCGGTGGCGCTGGTGAGCTCGACGGACTTGGTCGAGCCGAAGCGCGCGCTGGAGTCGAGGCTTCCCGACGCCTTGAGGTCGGCGTAGGTGCCGGACTTGACCAGGCGATCGCCGATCGAGCCGACGCCGAGGACCTCGGCGGCGGACTTCATGGCCGGAGCGTGGACGCCTTCGCCCTCGCCGGCCATCTCGAGCACGCGCTGGTACTTGACGTCGAGGTCGTTGACCGCGTCGCGTGCCGCGTCGTAGCTCTTGCCGAGCTCGTCGAGCTTGTCGAACGCCGCCGTGTTGCTGCCGAAGTCGACGTTCTCCTTGATAGCCGCGGCGCGGGCGTCCGAGAACGCCTTCCACGCTACGCCTGACTCGGTAACCTTCGCCTCTTTCTGGGCGAGGATCGCGCGGGCCTGATCCTTGAGGTCCATATCCTTACTCCTCCTCGTGTCGTGTCCGCGCGATCAGCGCGACCATCCTGCCGGTTTCCATCGTCGCCCCGGTGTCAGCGGCCGACTTCCGGGCCGCGGCGTGGAAGGCCACCGCGCGAGCCTGACGAGCCTTGACGGATGCCGTACGCAGCGAGGCCATGTCGACCATCTCGCCGTCGACCTCCTCCACCTCGTCGCCGATGTCGTCTGCCGCGACCACTCCCAGGAACAGGCGGCCCCATGCCTTGAGAGAGGTGGCGTACTGGTCGACAGCGGCGTCCAGGAGCGCGGCCGGGTCGGCGCCGCTCTCGTCGCACGCGATGTCCCAGACGGTGTCCTCGAATGCGTACTCGAGCTGCCACAGGCGCGAGAAACTCGCGTCCCGGGCGGCGTCGTCTTCGACCAGGGAGCCGTCGAAGTCGAGCGACTTGACCTCCGTGCCACGAGATGCCATCTCCGTGCCTCCGTCCGTGTCTGCGACCGTCGAGAGCACCTCGCCGATCAGGTCGTATGCGGCTGTGAGCTTGCCCTCGTTGGTGGACGAGAGAGTGCGACCGACCTTGAGCCCGTCGATCGCGCGGGATGCGGCCTCGAGCACGTCTGTCTGGTCGTTCATGCCGAGCAGCGTCGGGCCGTTCTCGAACGTCTTGAGCTCGATGAGGTTGCGCACCTTGCCGTCTGCGCGCGGGGTCGTCTCGCCGGGAGCCGGGTCGACGAGCTCGAAGGCGACGACGCGGTAGGCGTAGCTGGCCTGGTAGATGAGGCGGCGACTGACGAGGTCGAAGACCTGGGACGCGTGGCTCATCTCCGGCGGCTTCGTGATGTCGTACTGCTGCTTGACGATCAGTCCGCTCTTGCCGTCACCGAACGGCTGCTCGGACCGCTCCACCGTCTCGCCGACGATGGACTTCGGGTCGTCCCAGTCGTGCGACCAGACGACCGGCTGGGGACGGCCTGACGCCGCCCACTCCGCGATGTCCTTGGTGAAGGCGCCGGGCATGACCCGGTCGCCACAGTGGTCGATGTTGCCGAACACGGAGACGGCCATCGTCGCCAGGCCGTTCTTCCCGTCCGCGGACGTGGTCGCGTCCTTCAGTTCGGCGGTAAACCGCTTGACGTCGGGCAGCATCGTCATCCCCTCGTCTCAGGTTCGCTGGACTTGCCGAGGATCGCGGCGTTGAGAAGCGCGGCCATTCCTGCGGGAGGCTCCACCACAGGATGGACATGCTCGGGAGCGAGCCCGAGCGGGTAGCCGTTGCCAGCGACCCACGGCAGGTTGGCTGGGTTCTTGGGATCGGCCGGGTCGCCGATGGGAGGCTGGTTGCGAGCGGCCATGCGCCGGTTGATGGTCGTCGTGCCCGACTGCATGTCCATGAGGTCCGCACGCGCCTGCGCTTCGGGGTCCGGTCGCAGGAGTGCGGACATGTCGAAGGCGAGGAACAGGCCGTCCCACATCGGCTCGCAGTAGACGAGCTGCTCGTTGAATCCGGATTCGAGCATCGTCACGGTCGGGCCCAGCGTGTCGACGTAGAACGCCCGCGCGAACTCCTTGGCGCTCGCATAGGTGGCCGGCTGCCCGGTCGACTCGAAGCCGAGCATGGACGGCTGCACGTCGTAGCAGGCGCAGACTTCCTCGCGCGAGAACTTGCGCTGCGTCATCAGCTCGAGGTCGATCGCGGAGATGCCCGCCAGCGGCTTGATGTCGCTGCCCTCGCCCAGGACCGCGAGCGTGCGTCCGGTCGGTCCGGATGCGTACAGCGGCATGAGCTCGGCGCGCAGGGCGTCCATCGTGAGCTTGTTCGTGACGTTGACCTTCGTCGTGAACACGGCCTTGGCGGTCACTCCGTTGGCGAGCGAGTTCTCCTGCCAGTCGATCGCGCCCTCTTCGAGCGTGAGCGTGCGCTTGAGCGGCTCGAGCGGAGGGACGCCGTGAGGCATCTCGAGGTAGACCGCGTCATCGGGCGAGATCGAGTAGACGCCCGCGCCGAGGTAGATGTTGAAGCCGATGATCCCGCGCTGGTCCGTGACCGGCTGGACGTCGGGCCAAGGTATCGGCCACAACTCGCGCGGTGGCTGGCCGGGGCCCGGGCGGAACTTCCACGCCAGGCACTTCCCGTGCACGAGCAGGTCGAAGATCATTTCGACTTTGAGGTCCCAGTCGGAGTGCTTCGTCCACGGTCGCTTGATGAGCTTCGGCAGCGCATGGGCACGGATGGCCGAACGCGACTCGCCGTCCTCGCCCATCTGGTAGCTGAGCAGCGGAAGGCGCGACAGGCCCTTGAGGATCTTGTTCACGACGGCATAGACTGCCGGCTGCGAACGGTAGATCTGCTCGTAGGTGAGCGTGGAGGTTCCGCGAAGCCCGGCGATGTACCCGGCGCCGGGGCCCTGCCACGTCTCGAAGCCGGGCAGGATGTCGCCGACGCGCCTGGGCATGCCCTCTGAGACGACGAAACTCACGCTGCCACCTCCGGTAGGCGCTGGATCCAGTCGACATTCACGCGCGGGATCTCGGCCTCACCGTCGACGGAGATGGACCCGGCGGCGGACAGGGCGGATGCGTGGCGAAGCATGAGGGCGTCGCGATGCGTGGCCACGAGTACGCCGCGAATCGACGACCCGCTCTTGAGGTGGACGACGACGGTCTCTCGCGACTGGGTCGCGAGGTACCACCGAAGCAACATGGACCTGATCAGCTTCATGCCTCGATGGTGCGGGACGTGTCAGCCGACGCGCCTAGAAGACGACGATCTGCGGGCCCGCGGCACCTTCCTGGTACTCGAGTTCGGCCACCGCCGTGACGATCGCGCACGCCACTGCGGCGTCGATCTTCTTTGATTCCTCAACCTTCGTGAGGCGAGGACCGTACGCCGTGGGCTCCTGCCCGGCATTCAGCACGTGCTCACGCAGCGGCTTCGCGCCTCCGTGGTTCGCCCTCCCTGACTGCACGACGGCCCACATGATGTCGTAGGCGCGCGCCATCTTCTCGGCAGTCTGTCGGTAGACTTCCACGGGCACGCCGTGGGAGTTGGCGAGCTCCAGCATCTCGAGCACGAAATAGTTCGGGTCGCAGGCCATGCGCTCGATGTTGTACGTCTGCACGATCTCGAGCGTGGTCGCCATGACCAGCTGCCGGTCGATCGGCTCCCCGTCTTCCGACTTGATGATCCACGCGACCCAGTTGTGGAAGCCGTCGGCGTCGACCTGATCGAGCACCAGCGCGGTCGTGTCGCGCGAGAACGACGCGTCGGCGCCGAGGAAGGACGGGGTGTCCGGGTCGATGACCGGCAGACCCGACAGCGCGTCCCATGACTTCGCGTCGAAGGCCACCATCTTGCCGGTCGACGGGAATCGGTTCAGGTGATACCGCTCGAAGTCCCACGGCGGCTGCTTGTGCGCCTCGACCAGCGCGGCGTCGGAGATCCACGGCATCGGGTTCGCCTTGCGCCACACCTTCGGGTCGTTCGCGTCGTCGCCATCGTCGGCCCCGCACCAGTAGACGTGCGCGGACTTGTCCGTCTTCCACTTGGCGATGAGGTCCCACAGCGGGCCCTTGCGCACGGGTCCGGCCGTCGACAAGACGATGACCAGCGCCTGGGAGTCCCAGTTACCAACCATGCCGGACGTCATGGCGTTCAGCACGTGATCATTCTTGTGCACGTGGTACTCGTCGACCACGACCACGTCCGCATGCTTCGACTGCACGGACTTCTCGTCGCCCGGGAGCACTTGGAAGAACGCCTTCGTCTCCTTGATGATGATCTTGTCCGCCTGGACCTCGCACGCCCGTCGCAACATCGGGTCGTGTAGCACCATCGTGCGGACCTTGTCGAACACCGCGCGCGCCTGCTCCTTGTTGCGAGCGATGAAGTAGTACTGGCCCTTGTACTTCGGCCACAGGAACGCGATCGCGAGGATGATGACCGACGCGATCTCGGACTTCGCGCCGTCACGGGGCAGACCGATGAGCACCTTCTTGACGAGCCGACGCCCGCGCCTGTCCACGTTCGCGAAGATTGGTTTGATGATGTTCTCGAGTTGGAACCCGGCGAACTCGATCGCCTCGAACGCAACGCCGTTCGGGGGCAGCTCGCCGTCCACGTGGATGAGATGCTTCCGGGCGAACGCTGCCACAAGGCGGACGAAGTGCATCCCGGCGTCCGGGTAGTGCGCGCGCCGCGCCGTGCTGACGTTGTTGACGCCCGAACGCGGCGTCGACTTAGCCCGCGTCTTGATGGCCGCTCCAGCCGCGCTCACTTCTTCGCCCTTAGTGCCTTGGAGGCTGGCTTGCCAGACACCACGAGCGCCGCGTCCTCGGCTGCGAGGCCCGCCTCGAGGTCGTCACGGATCCCGAGCGCGATCGACGCGGTAGCGGCCTGCATGAGGTTGCCGCGGATGCGCGCCAGGGGAGTGAGCGCGAGCTCGCCCGCGAGCAGGCGCACGACGTTGGACGCCTCGCGGTGCAGCTTGCACGCCGGATTCGCCTTCAGCTTCCAGCCGACCATCTCTTCGGCCTGCAGTTCAGCACTCCAGGCGACGATCGGCTCCTTCATCATCGCGCCGAACTCCTGGATGGACGCCTCGCACTCGATGGCGATCGCCACCTCCACGGCGTAGTTGCGCAGCTGGAAGAGATCCGGCTCGCGAAGGTGCCCCAGCACGGCCATGTCGGTGACACAGATCGACCAGACCTCACGGGCCAGCGGGGGCATGTCCTCGGGCGGGGACGCCGTGACGAGCCGACGCTCAACCGGGAGTACTTCGATCGCGCTGCCTTCTCCGACTCCGCCGCGGTGCCCCGCGCGCTCGTCGTCGGGAACAGGAGTGCGCCCGCCGCGGCTCATCGGTCCCACCCGGGGAAGTTGCGGGCCAGCGCCTCAGCGATCGCGGTGTAGGTCAGCTCGCAGCCGGCGGCCAGGCGCGGATTCGCTTCCTCGATCGACAGCCGGCGGAAGGACCCGGCGAGGTTCGCAGCCTCGAGGACGGCCTGACTCAGTTCCGAGACGTGATCAGGCGCGGCGACGTGCAGCTCGCCGTCGATCGCCGGGATCCAGTGAGCATTGAGCTGGCGCGACCGGCGCGCGCGGGTCCGACACGCAGGCGACCAGTAGAGACGCGGACGGCCGCGGCCTCCGGTCTCATCCGGCAGGTCGCGGCCGCAGCCGCATGCACACTTCCGCTGGGTTCCCATGCGCCCAGCATCGTTTTCGTGTCAGCCGAAACGCCTTTCCGTGTCGCTCCCGCGCCGGTCCCTCGAAACTCCCAGTTTCGGGCGCGTCTTTATTGTTGGGCATGCAGGGTCGCTGTCTTTCGCGCCCCAAGAATTCGGGGTCCATACCCCCCTTGGTATCGTCGGTGCCACTACGCCGCGCCGATGACACGGTCGCCTTTCTTGCCGTTGCACGAAAGGTGAGACGCCTGCACGTTGCTCATCGCGTGCGGTCCTCCCTTGCGCGGAGGGATGACATGGTCGATCGACGCAGACTCGGACGTGGTCCCAGGGAGCGCGTCTCTGTCGATTGCATCGCCGCAGATCTGACACGCCCACTGATCGCGTTCGTACACGGCAGGTCTGTCCACCCATTCGTACGGGACACCTGCGCGTCGTGCCCTCGCATACTGAACACGGTTCCACCTGACCTCGACCTCTGGTGGTTGGCAGTCCTCGCATAGGTGCTTGTACTTGCCGACCTCAACGCCGCAGCGTTCGCACGTCCTGCCCTTCGCCTCGCCGTAGTACCCAGCAGGCAGGCGCGTGTACTGCCCGTGGAGCACCTCACATGACAGCGGCTGCCCCATGTTCATCCTGCGCATGATCTGCCCACACAGGCGACCACACGTGCGCTGGTCGGCATACGTTGCGGTGTACGTCTCGCCGCACACGTCGCAGGTGCGCGTCCCGAATCCCTTGGTCAGATAGCGCGTCTGCCGCTTGGCGGGATCGTACTGCCGAACGCCCTTCGCCTTGTTCCTGCACGAGGGCGAGCAGTAGCGCAGTTGCTTCCCCATGATCGGTGCGCCGCAATGGGCACAACTGACGCCTGCCTCAGGCTGTGACATATCGGGACTCCTACTCGGTCTCGGTCGCGATCCCGGCTGTTCGTGCAGCGCGGGATCCTTCTTGTTCCGAGTGTGGAATCCGTGTCAGTCAAAGGGCCGTCTTACCCTGCGTGCCGGACTAGTCGTGCGTCCGCTCCGTCGATATGAGCACGTCAGCGTCGCACCCTGGGCAGTGCATCCGCACGCGATTGCCCTCGTGCAGTTCGATGCGCCAGCCGTTGCCGTGCCCTGTCCGCATGCCATGCAGCAGCGCGTACGCGAGCGCGATCGTCCACCTGTAGCCGTGCGTCTTGATGCGCAGTCCATGGCGTGCGAGTTCGCGGTCGATCGCGGCAAGGCGTTCCTCTTCGGGTGTCACTGTCCCGCCCTCTCTCGTCTGTCCTGTGCCGTCTTCGAGTGGTGACACGGCAGGCATCGCACGCGTCCCGTGTGCACGTCCAGGTCCCCGTGCACGTGGTCGTACTCCCACCGTACGCCGTCTGGGTGCAGCCTGCCCTTGAGCTTCATGCCGCACGACTCGCACAGCCCACGTGCCATGACGTAGCGGCGTGCCCTCGTTGCGCGATACTCGGGTGTCTGGTACTCGGCGCGATGCGGTTGCCTCTCCAGGCGCTCGGCCTCGGTCTGAGGACGTGTGCCGTACAGGGGCGCGCACTTGGGGCAGTACGCGGCGCCGTCCTCGTTGCGCGTGCCACAGTGCCCACAAGAGGACGGGAACAGAGCGCGCCTACTCGGCCTCGGCATCGCTCACCGCCCGTCTCGCCCTGGATACGCGCTGCTGTGCGACCCACTGCTGCTTCTTGACTTCGTACGCGTCCGCGGCGTCGTTCAGGTGCTCGATCAGCAGCGCCTTGTGGCAGGCGACGCACAGTCCGGTGTCGCGTACGGTCGCAGGTCGCTTGCTGCATGACGGGCACAGCGTGAGCTCGCCATGAGCATCAGCGATGACGTTGCGTGCGACCGTGGCCATGTCGATGCGCCCGGATCGGACCAGATCCGCGGCCTTGCCCACGTCCCCGATGCGCATGGACGCCGGAAGGGCCATGCGCCGGCCCGCGTACGACCCCTTGCGCCGAAGCGAGAGGCGAAGGTCGTACGCCTTGTGGTAGATCGCGCTCATCGTGAGCGGCGCAACCTCGGGCCGCGTGATGGCGCGATTCTCGTTGAGGATGAACAGCAGCGCCTTGGCACCGAGCCGTCCATTGGCGCGCAAAACCTTGATCTCTCCCATCGTCCAGCCGTGCGGTTTTCCCTGTTCAGTTTTCCCCTTCAGCTTCACGACTGCTCCCCGTCGTCGGTCATCGCTTCGAGGGCGGCGACCATAGACGTGCGCCGCATGAATTCTTCGTACAGGTCACACGTCGCGGACGCGGTCGAGGCGCTGAACGTGACCATCGGCAGTCCGGTCGCGGGATCGTAGACGGTGATGCTCTGCGGGTCGCTCATGCTGTCACCGCCTTGTGGTCGATCATGCGGCATCGGATGAACGTCGCGAGCTCGTCGAGGCACGAAGCGTCGAACAGCGTGTGAGGCTGAGGCGTGACCACGTAGCGCCTCCACGGCCCATGCCACGAGATGATCGCCAGCAGGGAGTCATCGCTGCGACTGCGGACCTCCCAACGCTTGGTCTTCCCGCTGTCGCTCGTGCCGTACAGCACGAAGCAGAGGTGCTCGCTCATGCCGTGACCGCCGTCTTCGTTGCCAGCGCGCGGATCTGACCGTAGACGCGTTTCGGGTTGGTGATGAAGCCGTCCTGGGCCGCATACCCGATGCCGACGCAGGTCATCTGTGAGCCGAAGTCATGGACCCACCGCTTCGCCGAGAGGATTTCGTCAGCGGTCAGGTCGCGGTCATCATTGCCAAGCGCAAGCCGGAGCTTCGTCACATAGCATTCGATGGCGATGGTCGGATCATCAGCCTGTGGATAACTCCCGCGCTCTTTACGTGGAAGGTCAGAAAGCATTGAAGGTACGGGGGGTTGATCTGGGTCTTCTTCTACCTCTACCTCTACCTCTCCCTCTGCGTGACATGTCACAGCGTCACGCGTGACAGGGCGTGACAGGGGCGTGACATGCTCAATCTGCGTGACATCGCCCTTCTCGGCGTCAATCCGCGCCTGTTCGGCTTCGCGCTCGCGCTGCCGGCGCTTTCGCTCCCGCGCCATCTCGGTCGAGTCGGACGGCTTGCGATTCTGGCGCTTGTCGAACGCCTTGAACGCCCACCGACCGGCACCGGCTTCCACGATGATGTGCAGGTCCCGGAGCGCGTCGATCGTCGCGTCCAGCGCCTTCTGGCGGCCCTTGGCTACTTCCAGCGCGAGAGACCCGTCATCGGAGAATGTGCCGCGCTCGTCCTGCTCGGCGGCGTACAGCAGCAGGTTGAACCAGACGCGGTGTTGGGCGTCTGTGAGCCTGTCCAGCTTCTTGTCCGTGCGGGCTTCCACCCATAGCTTGATCCACGGCACACTCACGTTCGGTCGCCCCTCATGTGTCGCAGGTATATGGCGTCGGTATAGATGGTGGTCACGGTGCCGCCGCGTTCGAGCGCGACGCATTGGCCGAGCTTCCACGCATGGGCCTCGACCCCGTCAGCGTCCGTGATCGGCTCAAGCGGCCTCGCGTAGTGCAGGAGTGCCGCGAGGTGCCGTATCGCCCGTCCTCGCGCCCTGTACGCGTCCGGGTCGCTCTTCGGCATCGGGCCATGCGGACTGACGCGCTCGTGGTACTGCTCAGCCGCGTGCTGGCTGATGTTCAGGACGCTGAGGTCGACGGTGGACTTCACAGCGTCATCGTCCCCTGTCGCCACTCGTCCGCGACCGTGACCTTGACCGCATGGACGGACCCGCACGCGGCCTGGTCCGGGCGCCGCGTCAGGTGCCAGCGCGTGCCGCGGGGGTTGCAGTTCCACGACTCCGACTTGGTGCCGGCGGCGCGAGCGGGGACGAGGAAGCACACGCACTCGGAACAGGTCCGCGGCTTCTCGATCGGCGCGCTCATCGTCCGGCCTCCAGCGCGAGCTGTCCGCCACCGAGAGCCGCGCGTACCTGGCTCATGCGCTGCGGGTCGTCCAGCACGGCGGAGAGCGTGACGTCCGGCGCCACCTCGAGGAACGCGAGGAACACCTTCTCCGGCGTGAACAGTCCGGCGTCCATCGCGGCCAGCATCGTGTCGAGGTACCAGAACACGACGCGGAACAGCCGGCGCGTCTCCTGCGGATCCTCAGCGCGCACCGGGATGGCCATGAGGTAGTTGCGGGCGTTGACGCGGAAGCGGAGCGTGTACGACTCCGGCATGATCGTCCACTGGCTCGCCTCGGCGCGGTACTTCGTCAGCACGCCTTGCACGTCGAACATCGACTTCTCCGGCGCGATCGTCGTCGTGCCGAACCGCTTGCCCTCGGACGCGCTCGGCGCTTTGCGGCGGGTCATGACGCCACCGTCCCGATCGCGTCGAGCGGGGCATAGAGGGGATTCTCGCGCTCCGATAGCAGCCGAGCGCGGGGCGTCGCCATGAGCCGGTACGTCTGAGCGAGAGAGAACCTGCGACGGCTCGTCATGGCTGCACCACCTTCGCGCGCTTGCGATGCTCCGTCAGTTCGCGGCTCAGCTTGCGCGAGACTTCCGATGCCGTGGCGATGTCCATCTCCAGCCGCAGGCCCTCGCGACGGGCCCCTGAGTTGGGCACATGGACGACCACGAACGGCTCCGAGTCGTGCTGTGAGTAGACTTCGATCCGACCCGGCTCAGAGAGGTAGCCGCTCGTTTCGCAGCCGCCTCCGCTGTACTCGACAAGGGCGTACGGCTTCTTGGTGCTCATGACGCGTCCTCGCAGTCTTCGGAGCGCCCGCAGTTCTCGCAGTCGTCGTCGCACTCCTCGTCGTCAGCGGAGGTCGTCTTCGGCTTGAGCGACACAACACACTCGTCGTAGTAGGTGCGCTCCTGCTTCGACGGCTCGTAGCCCTCCGTCATGAGCAGCTCGATGTACGCCTTCGTGCGAACCGCGCCGCCGCTCGGGATGTAGCCACCGCGCATGTCCTGCTCGACGTAGCAGGAGGCGAGGATCGCGAGCATCGCCGGCGTGCTCTTCTCGCTCGGGATCCCGGCCGCGCTTCCCCAGGCTTCCTCGAACGCCTTTCCGACCTGGTGGTAGTAGGGCCCGGTGACGAGCACGCCGAACGCCCAGGGAAGCACCCCGGTCGGCAACTTCGCAGCGCGGAACGTCTTGCGCGCGAACGCGACACGCACGGCGCGGGCGGTCTCCCACGCCTCCTTGAACTTCTCGCGCTCTGCGGCCTCCTTGGCGCGCTTGGCGTCGGCCTTCGTGTTGGCGACGGCGGCGTGACCGTTCTTGACGCTGTCGGTGCAGACGTAGATGACCTTGCCGTCGCCGTACGTCTCGATGATCGCGGCGTGGCCGGGGCACGAGACGTGGTCCTCGGGCGTGATGCCGAGCGCGACCAGTTCACGCTGCTGGTGCATGTAGTCGCGCCTGACGAGCTTCACGCCGGCCGCCTTGATCGGGGCCGCGATCTCGTCGTAGCGCACCTTCTCGGTCGCGTTGCGGCGCTCGCCCTGGACCACGTACGCGAACCCGCCGGTGCCGATTGCCTTGGTCAGCGCCTTCAGCGCCTTCTTGTTGTCGGCGAACTCCGCGAGCGCGTACGCCTCGTCGAGCGTGGCCTGAACCGCGACCTCCTTCAGCGCGTCGGGCATGGCCGCGACTTTGACCGACTGCGCGACCCGCTCCGCGCTCCTGCCGATGGCCGTACTCGGCTCCTTCCAGCCGACGTTGAGCATCGTCTGGATCCCGTTCGCCTCTTCGACTGCGGTCAGGTCGCGGCGCACGGTGTTCTCGGCCAGCAGCATCCCGGCCTCGATGCGGGCGTCCATGGAGCCGTGAACGATGGCGGGGATGGTGACGAGCCCGGCCAGCTTGGCGGCCTCCACGCGACGGTGGCCGGCCATCAGCGTGAACGTGTCGTTGTCGCTGATCCGGACGACGACGGGCTCGATGAGGCCGATCGCCTTGATGGAGTCGACCAGCGTCGTGAGGTCGCCGGAGTCGTCGCGATGCTGCAGGGGATTCGGGACGATCTTGTCGACGCGGATGTCCTCGAGGATGCTCACGCCGCCACCTCCGCTGCATTCTCCGCGGCCTCGATCGCCGGGAAGATGAACGATGCGGCGAATCCTGCGGCGTCGTCACCGAGCTTGTCGCGGAGCGCGAGCATCATCAGCTCGACGCGTAGCTCCATGACCTCCGCGAGGGCCATGGCGAGCTGGGCGCGCACAGTGACGGCCTCCGCGAACTCGTCAGCCTCGTGCTCAAGCTCGGCGTCGCGGATGACCGCAGGGATGTCGAGCACGTACGCCAGCGCGGCCCGCTTACTGGCGTCGTCGCCCATGGCTGCGGCTTCGTTGATGCGCGCCGCGGCCTCTGCGACCATCTCGCCGCGTGCGTAGTCGGCCGCCGTGATGCATTCGTCGACCGACGGCGGCCATTCGACGACGGCGCCTGCCCGGCACGCGCCACTCAGCTCCCGGAGCGGGCACAGCGGGATGCGGCTCATGTTGCAGCATGTGCCGAGGGACCCCGGCAGCGTGGTCAGGTTCACACGCAGGGGAGCGTCGACCCCGATTGAGGCCTTGCAGGACACCGGCACGGTCGGCGTCAGAGTCGCGGAACCGTCAACAGCGACGCCGGTTGAGACTTCGCCGATAGTTGGCGCGTCGTCGTGCCGGATAGCCTCCGGAATCGCCGACGCCGCCGTCACGGGCGTCACGGGCGCGGCCACGGTACGCTTCAGGCTCACGCCCACCCTGCACGCGCGCTGCTGGATGGCGTTTGGAGTACGACCGAGGCGCTCTGCGACGGCAGCGATGCCCTCGTGCGCGAACTCACGCAGCAGGGCGTCCTCTTCGGGGGTCCACTTACCGGGAACGTCATTGTTCTTGGTCATGCTCATATCCTCTCGAGTAGGTGTGGCAGTGATGGCGCGCGGGATCCGCTTCTTGCACGCTCCCGCGTACCCGTCCTTGCGGATGCCGCGGATGGTGCAGTCGGAGTGCGTCGCGGTCGGGTCCGCGTAGCCGGTGCAGGACTTGCAGCGCAGGAGCGCCGCCCCGTTGCCCGAGAGCAGCGGCTCCCACGCGGACTGCGGGATGACGGCGATGCTGCTGCGTTCGTATCCCATGCTCACGTTCGGATCCTTTCTGAAATCGAGGGAGGGGCGGACCGGGAAGCGGCGGGGGGAGCCGCGTCGACTG
>QGNH01000945.1_pt1 | contig 13776 bp, 22 predicted proteins | sample 1735481 | NCBI WGS metagenome assembly QGNH01 (sample SAMN09239004, study PRJNA386568) | Viral metagenome, whole genome shotgun sequencing project. | reverse complement strand
AGGCGACTCAATCAAGCGACGGCATTTGACAGAATCTCTAAGAGACAGCTTGTCGGCGTATGACGCATACAGAAAAGGGACGCCAGGCCCGGACGTCGGAGAAATATGCGGCTGCGCCCACACCCATGCTGGAAATGCGACCGATAAAATTACGGACTTCCCATGGCGTGGCGGCATATTTATCAACAATCTTCGTATCTGGCCGTCAGCCACCGCTTGGAGATGCTCGCAGATCGCGTCGATGTGCCAGCCGTCGATCCACGGCGCCGGATCAATGTAACGCCACGCCGCCTTCAGGAACTGGTACAGGCTCTCTTCGAAATCGGCACGATCCAAGTCAATTAGCTGCGCCTCGGCATCCACCGAGCGCGGGTCGAACTCGCGGGGGTTGAAGGCAGGGGCGCTCACTCAAGTATGTGGAGCAATTTAGACTTGCCACAATGAGGACATTGCTTCCAAGCGACCACAAACACAAAACGAATGTCCTCGTTAGCCTCGACGTTGTGCTGGTATACCTGCCACTGATGCTTGAACAGGCACCGCGGCCAAAGCCGTATGGTCACCCGCCCGTCGCGAACGTTCTGCATCCAAGTCATGGCGAGTCCCTCACGCCGCTGGCGGTCCTGTATCCTCAGCCGACTCCGTATGCAGATCGTTCTGCATCCACAGCGCCCGTGATAAATAACCTGCGACCTCGATGCCGCTGGTACGCTCGCCGAATCCGCGTACCTCCATTCTGGAGCCGTCGGCCGTGATGATGATGACGGTCTTTGTAGGAGTTCCGCGCGACTCCAGCATCGTGGCGAGTTCGCGCAGTTTTGCCGGCACGTCCAGGAACGAGGTGCGCTTGATCTCGTAGACGTTGGTCACGGTATCCACTGCCAGCATTGCCCGCGCCCAAAATCAGGCCGATCCGACTTGCCATCCCACAGTTGAATGTGCGAGCAACTGAATTGCTTGCCGAAGTGATCGTATCCGGCGAGCGAGACTATGTGGCCGTCGTGAACGAACACTATCGTCGCGGCAAACGCGCAGCCTGAATTGATCAGGCCGTACAGGTTAGACGGACGCGGTGGCCAGAACCAGACTGGAGCGCCGATGACCGGGAGTGGGTTCACGCCTCCTCCTTCGCCAATCCAAAATACTTATTTTCGCCGTATTCGATTGGACTACGAGAGTGCAGGTCGATGGCGAGACGATAGCGCACGTGCGCGATGTCGTGCTTGACCGAGATCGTCAGCGGATAGCGAACTTCTATGCGATAGCCCGCGATATCGCCCAACTGCTTTATGCACTTCTCCACGAGCGCCAGCAGCGCCTGCGGATTATTCTCGCAGTGCTCCTCGAAATAGAAATGCCGATACCGGCCGGCGGCATCGACGAAGTCAGACGTCTCGCCGTCCATCACGCCTCCTCTCCTTGCGCCTTCCAACGATCAAAATATTCCGGCCGCTTATCATTGAAAACTGTTGCGATCAAATCGTACAACTCTGCTGGTTCTCCAAATTCCGTCGCCACTTTGTGCACAAAGTCCTTTGGTTCGGTTGGCCAGTTGCAGCGAGATAATATGGGCGCCACCTGAGATGAGGCTAGGAACACTTTCAAGTTTTCATTATCGAAAACGTATAGCGCTCCAGAACCCACATTGCATTCTCCTTCGGTATATATCCGAGAACTTAATCCGCGCCGATGCGCATCAGATTGAAGTACATCTGGGTCAGCGCCGCACAGATCGGTGATTGTGCTTAAAGGAAGATACGCAATCAATTTTGAGCGCCCAACGAGTTGTAAATCATCAAGCAGTTGGGTGTCCTTGGCAATCATTCGTTATCACCTGCGCTACCCGCCTCGCTCTCGATCTGCGGTACGACGCCGCCATTTACCGTCACCGCGGCGCGACCAGTCGCGTTCTGAATGATTGCCCGCAATGCCTGTCTGTCGTCCCAACTTAATTTCGAGCTGTCGATCAGGTTCCCCTTCGCCTTCCTGCTGTCTTCGATCTCCAGCTTCTGCGCCGGAGGCCGCCACTCCTCGCCACCGCGGCGGTTCATCACCTCGATGGCCGCCTTCACCGCTACGCGATCGTTGGTCGACGTCGCAATCCTCAACAGATTCGCCGCCACCTGCGAGACCACCTCCGCGCTGCCAATCGCATATTCCGTCCCATAGTACATTTCCATCTCCGGCTGCGACATCTCCAGCAGCACGGCGACGACATCCCGCGGTATACCCAACGCCCCGAATACCTTCGCCTGGCGCGCGAAGATCGGTGACGGGTGCTCGCCCGCGGTGGCCAACAACTGCCGGCGTTCGGCACCAGCGCGTTCGATCTCGGCTACTTGCGAGCGCCACCACGCCGCCAGCGTTTCGCGGTCGTCCTTGGCCGGCGCCAAAATCCCGGTGACTGGCGTCCAGGCTGCGGGCGTACCCGGCGGCTCGTCGGCAAGCAACACCATCGCCCGCTCGGCCTCCTCTGCAGCGCGGCGAGCGCGGGACTTAGGACGGCCGGGCATGCGTGTCACCGTTCTGCGGCAGCAGCATAACAATCTCCCCCTTGTGGACAAACCAGCGGATGGACACCTTGCCCGGCTCTGGATCAGCCATTGCCGCTCATCCGCGCTAGCGCCGCCTGCTCACGCTTGGCGAGGGCCGCGTACCCCTCAGCCTCCCTGTCTGACAGCACAACCGAAGCATGGGCCGCAACCGGCTTGGCAGCTGGTGGCAGCGGCGCAAAGCGGTGCCGATCCTCGAACACGCGACGCGCGTACTCGCCTACAGTCAGGTGTAACTGCCCGGCCTCTAAGACAATTTTCTCGTACAGTTCCTCGTAGACACGCACCTTAAATGCGATGGTGTTGTAGCCAGGAGCCTTGCTCGACATCTTTGGGACCCTCTAGGGTGACTATGACGCAGAGTATACAGGAACCTTATAGGGTCTTTCAAGGGTCTCTATAGGGACCCATTGCAGTTAGTAGACCCTGAAGAGGCCCGTTGTAGGATCTCAATAGACTTCCTATAGGGTCTTTTTAGGGTCTAATTTGGTGTTGCTGCACCGCACCATTTCACCCAGAATATTTGGTTTGTGTTGATGCGGGGCACAGGACCGGTACCTGAGAGGACCCAACCTCCAGAAAGGGGGGGGTGTACCCCTCGAATGCCTGCCACACTCTGCGGGCTGCTTTCCCATCCGTCTATCCCTCCGAGGCCAGGCGCTTAGGATGCAGCGGAGCGCGAAAGGGCGCAAGCGCTTCGGCCGCACATCGGCGGCACAGAGCGTGCCAAGCGCACCAAGCCAAGCACGCACGATAAGGTATGCTTATCTGCTCTAACGAGTGTAAGGCATTGAATATATTTGATGCTGCGGTGCGGCGCGGGTGCACCTGAGCGCCATTCTCTACGCTTCCCCAGATCCAGGTCGGAGCAGCGGCCGAAGCGTAGAAAGCGTAGAGAAGTGTAGAGCGCCAAGCTATTGATTACGCACTGATTCTACGCTTTCTACACTTCTACAGATAATATCTATATAAATATACGCGCACACACGCACCCGCGCGCGCACACATAGGGTTTAGAAGTACGCATTTCTACTGTAGAAGTGTAGAGCCTTCCAAATCAGTGACTTGGGTTGATTCGTCTACACTTGACTGATTATTGTTAAATAACAACCTGTGTATAACTCTGCTATGACGCAGCATTACGTTCCTACGCGCCAGCAACGATAGCTCTTTCCAGTGTGATCTTTACCAACTGTCTGTTTCCATCCTAATGCGCGCAGGATTGCCGATATTCTAAGAACTTCTCGGCGCGTTTGCTGCTCTGTTCTCAGCTCCAAGCAGGCTGAAAGGATGTCGTCGACAGTTACTTCTTGACGCGACGCACAATAGTATTCGATGCGTCGTTCCCATGGATCTTCGACTACACGTGCGTTCTGTTCGGCCTCAACGTCATCAGTTTGGTCGAAGTGCCACAGTGTTCCAGCTCGGTATTCAACCACAGCCTCGGCAAAGATCTGATCGCGTTGGGCGATTAGCGCATCCAAGTCAAGCGAGTGGCAGCGCAGTGGCCAATAGCGGCGCTTGCCTCGCCGGTCCTGAAGATAGTCATCGGTCTCGCTTGTAGCCGCGAACACCGTGACGCGCGGGTGATCTTCTGGGTAGCGAGCGTAGGGCGCACGGTAGGAGTCGTCTCGCGTCGTGATCGTGGCCAGGATCTGCGTATGCTCTCGCTTTGAGAAGCCTGTCATATCAGGCACTTCAATGAGCCACCGACCTTGAATCGATTGCAGGAAGTCCTTTGAGCCAAAAGCTACAGGGAGCGACGCGAACCACTTTCCGCCGAGAAGCGCTAGCGCGGACGATTTACCGCGTCCCATTTTCCCCTCGAGCACTGGCATATTGTCCATTTGAACGCCAGGAGAGAACGCGCGCGCGGCCATGCCAATCGGCCAACAACGGGAGATCGCCTGCGACATTTCCGTGCGGTCGACGCCAAAGCAGTCGTGCACCCACTCCGAGAGGCGCGGTTCGCCGTCGTGCTCGAGGGAATTCAGCCATTCCCGCAGCGGATGGCGCGGATTAGTGCTAGCCGCGTGGCATACCGCTTCGTGCACAAGCGCGAGGGATATTTTAGGCAATCGCAATTGCTGTTGAATCCAGGTCGTCATGTTCCGATCCTGCTGATCGTTCCACGGCGTGCCGTCATCGAAACATATGCGGCCACGAAATTCATCGAACCAAAGGCGACCGGCCCAGAACGGGTGCTGTTGTATGATCAGGCTCGCATTCGATAACGTCGCCTCGGGCACGCCACCGCTGTTGCATTGCAACCCCATCTGCGCCCAAGTCACGATCGCCGAGTCTCCGGATTGCGCGACAGGGGCCACGCCATTGTGTTTGCGGCCTGTTTTGAGTTCGGAAGCGTTCGGCTCCTCCACCACGCGCAAGTGATCCGCCACCCACTGAACCGCGCGACTTTCATTCCAGCCGTCAGCAACTAAATTCGGGAGGTCGCGGCCGTGGGGCTCGTCGCTGGCATTGACGATGCGCACACGCTGCGCGATATCAAAGATAGAGCCAGCAATGCCCGCTGCCCATATCGCGCCGGCTGCACCGCCAGGCGCCCAGATATCGACTTGCCGATCCTTGAGCTCGCGAAAGTCGGTTTGCGTGGGAGGCCCGTCGCAGCACACACTCACGTAGTGCGGAAGCAGGAGTGTGGCGGCACCACGGGCCTGGGGAGATGAAACAAACAGCACCTCGGCGTCTGGCTCGCTAACGAGAATAGCAACGCCGTCAAGCGCGATACGCGCCTTGGCCACGGCGGGAACTACGCCGCTGTGCTATTATTCGCGGTTCTGGGTTTCTTACGCAGCGGCACTGTCCCGCTGCCAAACTGACCGTGCAAATGCACGGCGACGAAATTCGACAGGCTGCGCCCCTCTTTCGCTGACAGCGTCCGCAGTGTTGCAAACAGCTTCGGCGTCACATACACGGTAAAACCCGGTAAATCAGTGGCCATTGTTATATTCCCTGTCTGTCATAGGCTGTCAGTGCCTAGCAGGGATAGTTATAGGCTGTCGGGGGGTTTAGGTCAAGACGCGCCAGCAACGAGCGCTTCTATGATGATTCTGACCGAGCGATATCGGCGCATTCTAAGCAAAGCAATGTCTGGTCACAGCCAGCTTCATTGCGGCATTCAGCAACTATCGCCAGTTCGAACGGCCTGATATATCCCCACACTGTGTCATCGCGACGGTACTGCGGAACAGTGGCGCCCTTCCATATAATGTGCTGACAAACTGGCCCTATTGGTTCGCCTGCGAGATTGGTAGAAGCCTCACCGAGGTAGGGTCTATGCAGTTTCCACGGCATATATTCGGCATATTCGCCAATCTTAATTTCAAGTTCCATTTGCTACCTCCATCCCAATTATTCTGCGCGCCTCCTCAACCGACCGCGCCACCCCAGCCCGCCCCCCACTCGCCAGCACCAAGTCGATGAAGGCTTGCTGCGCGGGGCGGATGCGGTCGCGGCCGAATTTCACCTCCACACCGCTCCACACCGCAACGCCGTCGGTGACACTCCAACCCGATAAATCCGGGTAGCCGGTGGGGCCGAGTTTGACGGGATAGTAAGGCGACAGTGTGAGATGCGTCGCCGATCTGCGAACGATTGTGCCGCCCCATGCCGATCCGCTGTTGAAGCGCCACAGCCTAACGTGTGGGCCGGTCGACAGCGCCAGCATGATCTCGGCTTGGAGGTCGGAGGCGGTCATGGTGGCTGTGCGCTGGCTCGGAGAGTTGGGTTCGAACCAACGTTACGAGAGTCAAAGTCTCGTGTCCTCCCGATTAGACGATCTCCGATCATCCCTTCACGCACACGATCTGCCGCAGCTCAGCAACTACATCGATCAGATCGCTCTGATTATCGATGACTTCCTGAATAGATTTGTACGCCTCAGGAATCTCATCGATCACATCAGCGTCCTTGCGGCATTCGACGCCAGCGGTCTGTGCCTCAAGGTCCGCTACGCTATATCGGCGCTTTGCTTCGCCACGACTCATTCGCCGACCCGCGCCGTGCGAACACGAGCAGAACGATTCCGGGTTGCCCTTGCCACGTACGATGAAACTGCGGGCGCCCATTGAGCCAGGAATGATCCCCATGTCGCCCTCGCGTGCGCGGACAGCGCCTTTGCGCGTCACATAGACGTTCTGGCCGTAGTGGTTCTCAATCGCGACGTAATTGTGGTGACAGTTAACTGCGTGCTCGCTGGTCACCACGGCTACGCCTAGAGCCTCGGAGACGGCGCGTATAGCACTATCCATCATGATCGATCGATTGGCCTGCGCGAAGTCCTGCGCCCAACTCACCGCCTTCCAATAGTTTCCGAACGCATCGGTGCCTTCCGGCAAGTAGGCTAGATCAGGGTCGGCCAGATTGATGTGCCAGCGCTCCATTTCGGACTTCGCCTTGGCGATGAAATAAGTCCCAAGCCGATTGCCGATACCACGGCTCCCGCTATGCAGCATCAGCCACACGCCGTCGTTCTTATCCAGGCAAAGCTCGATGAAGTGGTTCCCAGTCCCGAGGGTGCCAAGGTGGCGCTCCGCATTGACGTGCCCGGCCATCGCCTTTGGCTCATTCTCGGCAATAGCACGGAAACGCTTGTCCTCGGCCAGTCCCTTGAAGATTTCGGAGATAGCAGGCGGTACATCGTTCCAGGCGCCGCGATCTCCCTTGCCGCCGTTATCGGTACGGCCATGTGGGATCGCCGCCTCAATCGCAGTACGCGCAGCGTGGAGGCTATCCGGTAGTTGGTCTGCTCGCAGGTTCAGCTTATGCGCAACCATCCCGCAGCCAATATCTACGCCGACCGCAGCCGGGACAATTGCCTTGATGGTAGGTATCACGCTGCCCACGGTCGAGCCCATACCCCAATGAACATCTGGCATGACAGCGATGTGCTTATGGATGAACGGCAGCGTCGAAAGGTTATGCAACTGCTTGAGCGCGGATTCCTCAATGTCAGTCGTCCACACCTTGACTCGCGCGCAGCCATCATCTTTGAAAGTCGTTTGAATCGGCATATCGCCCTCCTAAATGGTCGGGGTGGCTGGAATCGAACCAGCTACTCCCTGGTTCCAAGCCAGGATGTCTACCAATGACTTACACCCCGCGATTCGCTCATCTCACCGCCCTCTTAGCCATTCGTGCCGCATAAACGTGGTCGGCCCAAAAACTCGAATATCCCTTCCTGCGCGCAATCTCGCGCAACTGCTCCAATGATTGCGCCATACCCTGTTCGTGCCGCGCTTCCTTGCGAGCAATCATCTCCGGCGTGATCTCAATAAGCTCGCCCTCTTTCTCCTCGATCATCGAGCGCGGCGCGACCGCGAATGGCTCGCCGCAGTTCGAACAGACCATAGCGCGGGAGGAACTAGCTGCGAAGCATTTCGAACATACCCGCACACTCACCGATGCTTTCTTCTTTCGCCGCTCCTCATCCATCGTCAACGTCCATTCCGGTTCGTCTGACGGCAATCCCCAGCGCTTGCAGTTCCCGGCGTGGTCAAGAATGTAGGCGTATTCTTTACCTTCGCACGGCCGCAAAATCCGACCGCACATTTGTCTCCAAAGCCCCAGCGACTGCGTAGGGCGCAGAATGATACCAACATGCGCGCCTGGGAAATCGACGCCCTCCGTAAGCAAATCACACGATGCGATGACTTGGATCTTACCCGCGCGAAAATCAGCAATAGCATCACGCCTTAGTTGGCGATCCATGCCACCCTTGAGCATGACGGCTGAATATCCGGCATCGCGAAAGTACGCAGCCACGTCGCTGGCGTGTTTGACCGATACGCAGAACGCCAAGGCCGCTTTGCCGTCGGCGTGCTTGCGATAGTGTGAGAGCGCATCGCCGGTCACGCTGGGTTTGTTCGCGCGCTCTTCCGTCTCACTGCTGATGTACTCGCCTGCGACGGTGTGCAGCCCAGACGTATCAATCGACGGGGGCGCCCACACTCTAGCCGGCGCAAGATATTCAGGCGTTAAATCTGCTACGGTCGGGCCCAGTATCAGGCAGTCAAATATCTTGCCGAGTCCTTCGCCTGAAGTACGCACCGGGGTTGCTGTAAAACCCAGCAGTTTTGCGCGTGGCCAATGCGATAAGACGCCTTCCCATGTTTTCGCGCGAGCGTGGTGAGCTTCATCGACGATGATTAGATCAGGTTCTTTGACATCGGATAATCTCCTAACCAGCGTCGCCACGCTTGCGATCATGCACTGTGCTGCGGCCGTTGGATAGCCTGCCGCAATGAATCCGTGAGGCGTTGCGGAGCGATCCAGCGCCGCGCTGATCTGATCCACCAATTCAACGCGATGGCTCAGGATCATCACTTGATTGCCTTTGGCAGCAGCACCGTGCGCGATCATGCTGAACAGCGCCGTCTTGCCTGAACCCGTCGGCGCCACATACAACGGGGCACGATGACCTGAGCCGAAGGCCGCGCGAATGTCGGTTAGGCCGGTTTCTTGATAGTCGCGGAGGATGATCATACCCCGCACATCCCCTCGCACTCGTTGCCGAAGAAGTCTGGCTGGTGATCCGATAGAGCGGACAGATCAACCTGTCTCAGCGGTTTGCATTCTCGCGACAGGAATTGCTTCACTCCAGGTGTCGCGCCACGATCGCGCACGAAGTCGTCGAGCTTGAACACGGTCTCCAGTTCGTCCGCTTCGAGGCTGCCCAAACGCTCGCTATCCGTAAAGGGACAGAAGATACACGCCGACTTCGGGACAGACAGGCCACGCGCGCTAAGGCGGTGAAGGCAGTGCAGCCTTGTCATTCTCGCGTCTATCAGCGGGAACGTGTTGCGCATGTATCCTATGCGCGATGGCTTCATTCGGTGGATCTCGTCCAGGCTGATGCCGATCAGCATCGTCACTGGGTCTTTCGACGTGGCTCCCATACGCCGAACGGCTTTCTGGATTACGCGAAGTTTATAGTGCGACGTACATTGACGACGGCCAATACTGCGGTCAGAAGTGAAAACCGGAAGCAAGTAGCGTGCCTCAGGCTTGGCATCTTCCAACACCTCCTGCATTAGATCACCGGCGCTCTCTCGCATGATCGGAAAGGGCACCAAGCCTTCGAGTTCGTCAAGCCAGCGATAAGTAGCCTTTGACTCGTGTTTTGTGTCGGCAAATACCGCACAGTCAATGGCGGGAATCTCCCCATCCGCAATCATCAGCGCCAGCGTCGATGACTGGACACCAGCGCCGAGGGAGAGGACTCTAAGGGAAGTCATCTATACAAATCCCCAAAAAAGTTGGCGAGCATACAGTCCCCGCCGTAACCCATTAACGACTGCCCCGCACTCGCATTTGTCGCCCACTTTTGGGAGATGCCCCAATGTCGGTTGCCCACATCGGCCGCAGGCCCAGCCCATCGCTCCGAGATGCTGGCAAGTATAGGACAGCTCCGGGTCCTTGCAGACACACACACCCGTAATGGGATCGCTCACCCCGGTCTCCATCACACGTCGATGCCCATAGCCCTGGCGCGCTGGCGCCACCTGGATAGGCGAGCCGACGCGCGGCGCTTGGCGACGTTGCGCCAGTAATAAGCAACGTGATACGCCCGGCGCTTCACGGCTTGCTCACGGTAAAGCCTGTAGCCCGACTTCCGTCGGCGCCAATCTCTTGAACTCTAGTAGCCACTAAGTAGGGCTTTGGCTCATCGTTTGCTATCAGATCGAGCTGATCTTCAACTATCCCGCGCTTCGCCATCGCGAGATTTTTTACGGCTTGCCTAAAATAACTGGGCTTTAATTCAATGCCAATGCCGCGCCGCCCCTGGCACACTGCGCCGTAGACTTCTGATCCAACGCCAGCAAACGGTGACAATACGACTTCGCCCTCGTTCGACCACAATGTCAGCACGCGGTCGATCACGTCTAACTGCAACGGATGCACGTGTTTCTCATCGTCTTCATCTCTGCCTTGTTTAAATGGCAATACACGCCCTATACGCACATCGTCCCAGAATGCCGAGGCATACTGTCGCCAGATCCAATGCGAGTAGCGATTCTCAATCTGGCTGCCGGTCCAGCCGCGATAGGGCAATAGTTCTGCGGGCATCTGACGTTCCCCTGCGTATTCCAATAAGCCGACAGGGTGCGCAATCGGTATCTTATTCTCGCCTTTGCGGCGGAACACCAGAAGCCAGTCAGCGCTGGCGACTGTGCAGCGGCTCGAATCGTCCACGATGGTCTTATGTGCTAAGTTCTTTGCCATCGTTCGATTGCGCACACCGAGCGGCTCCTTCCACACTGCATAGCGGGCGACGTACCTGAAGCCCTCGCGTTCGTGCAAGCGGATGATATCACCGGGGAAGTCAACTAAATAATCTGTGCCGCTATTTCCGCTCGGCACATCCATGCAATGCACTGCCGTCATGCGACCGGGATGTGTCAGGCGCGCGAGTTCGCGCACCACGAAAGTATAGTGCTCGAAGAATTGCGTGTAGTCAGTGCAATTCGATAGGTCGCGCTCGTTGCTGGAATATGAATATAATCCCCCAAATGGCGGAGAAAATAGCGATAAATGCACGCTCTCAGCAGGCATAGTTGCCATGACTTCAATGCAATCGCCATTGTAGAGCGCGTATTGATCGGTGATGATCTGATCTATGACAGCCATGTCGGCATGATCTCCGGTTTGTTGTAGTTGGCGCTGCGGTCAACTGACCGCGCATTGTTCATCTCATGCACAAGATTGGAAAACATCTTGTCAGCAGCCTTGGCTTTGCGCTGAAGATTCTGAAGGACTGACTTCTCGCCTTCCGAGGTCACTATGTCCACGGTAACCGGTTGCGTTTGACCATAGCGCCAGCACCTGCGAACTCCCTGGTAATACTGCTCGTAGGAATGTGAGGGGAAGAATGTGACGTGGTGGCAGTTTTGCAGGTTCAAGCCCCACGCCCCTATCTTTGGCTTGGTCACGAGTACACGCTGTCTGCCTGTGGCAAAGGCGATAAACGCCGCCTCTTTCTCGTCTTCTGAATCCTGGCCGCTGACCTGTAGGGCATCTGGAATGATTTCTGATAGCAGTTCGCCCTCATCATTCAAATGGCACCAAACCAGCGCCTGCTCGTCGCCCTTGACCAGTTCGGCCACGCGCTCGCATCGCTCTTTGATTGACCGGCGCCGTTCGTCACGTTGCTCCGCAAGACCAACCGCAGGCAATGCAAACAGCATACCGTTCGGCAATGACTGCACATCTACCAAATGATCGCGCTCGATCAGCGGCGGCAAGACGAAAGCCTCATCGCTATAGCCAAGGTCGGAGGGCCTTCGCACGGCCCGCGCCCAGGAGCACACCCACTGCCAGAATGGCAATTCCGCGTGGCCCTTGAATCGCCACTTGGCAGCGTCGTCCAGTTTCTGAAAGTTCTGGCCGGCGTGGCGATAGACCATTGGCCTGACCGTATTCTGATCGTTCTTAAAGAACCGCGTGAGCATGTCGGTGTAGCCCAAGTACCCGAGGGCCTCGCTTGACGTGCCGAGTTCTATGTAGTCATTGGGTGCCGCGGTCGCGGTGCACAGCAATCGATACGGAACCTTGCGCATGAACTGCGTGATGGCTTGGCGCGTCGCCCCCGAAAAAGATTTCAATATTGACGATTCATCGCACACTACTCCGGCAAAGTCATCCGGCTTGAAATGCTGTAGCCGATCGTAATTACATACCATGATCGGCCCAGTGATTTCACCGGCCACAGAGCGCCGTGCATCAATGCCGAACTTCACAGCTTCGGCAACGGTTTGATAGGTCACTGCCAGCGGCGTGAGGATCAGTACGGGTTTGTCAGTGTGATGCGCGACTTGATCGGCCCATACTAACTGCATGGGAGTCTTGCCGAGGCCGCAGTCGGCAAAAATAGCCGAGCGGCCCTTGCGTAAGGCCCACAGCACGAGGTCGCGTTGGAAGTCAAATAGAAACTCAGGCAATGACGATGGCTCAAAGCCGTGCAGTTCGTCGAGTTGCGACTTGCGCTCGATAAAGGCCGCGTAGTTCATGCCCCACTCCCCGCCCTCTCCCTCCACTTCGCAAGCGCCTCAACATCCGCCCAACACTCACCGTCCTTGTATTGAGTCCCATCAAGATCGCCGCTACGCACGGCGGCGATTTCTTCGTCGGAGAAGACTTGGGTTTCGAGCCAGTCGGTCATGTTAGGGTGTCCTTTCATATTGGTGCCACGGGCTGAGAATCGAACTCAGCGACCAGGAGATTACGAGTCAACTGCTCTACCACTGAGCTACCGCGGCGCTCACGCCTCCCGTATCTTTCGCGTCAAGCCCAATGCCTGCAACGTTCGCTCGCTTGCGCTCGGTCGCTTGCCGTTTTGCAACAATGACAAAGTGCTGTAGTTCACACCCAGCGCCCGCGCTGCTTTACGCAGCCCCCCATGCTTTTTGACGGCGGCACGTGCGCGTTCTGTGACGATGCTCATGAACCCGACCATACATCAAGTGTTGACATATCGCAATGCTTCGTGTAGCGTCCGCAAACAGTTCAACCAACCCGCACCGGAGACACCAATGGCCATCCGTTCCCAGTCCACCGCATTGACGACCGAGAAGAAAGCCCGCAAGCCGCGCACTGCCGTCGCCAAGCATTATCTCGCCAAGCTATACGGCGCCGAGACGCCAGTCATCGTCGTCGCAAAGTCCGAGGCCGACGCTATCAATGCCTTAGTCACGCTCCGCGCCGCCAGTTACGAAGACATGATGACATCCGGGCGACTAGATCATCCGGTAGTCGATGTGACGAAGGGGCAACAGACCGCAGGCGCCAATCCGAAGCCCACGGCAACGCTGACGTTTGGCAGTGCGGCGAGCGAGAAGACGGAGTGACAAAGGAGACCGATATGGCGACTAAAAAATCTAGTGGCGAACGCGCAGTGGTAGTAACGACCAGTCACCGAGGCGTGTTTTTCGGATATGCCACCGACACAGTCGGTGCAATTATCCATCTGCGGGCTGCACGTAACTGCTTGTACTGGCCCGCAACACAGAAAGGCTTTATCGGGCTCGCTGCAAACGGGCCAGTGAGCGGCGCTCGCATCGGGCCATCGGCAGATATCGAGTTGCGCGATATCACTAGCGTGTCGGTCTGCACGCCTGCGGCTGTTGCGGCTTGGGAGAAAGCTCCATGGTCGGCCTGATCCGCGGCACTCTTCAGGATTTCGGGTCCGGGTCCGGGTCCGGGTACG
>QGNH01001602.1_pt1 | contig 13783 bp, 15 predicted proteins | sample 1735481 | NCBI WGS metagenome assembly QGNH01 (sample SAMN09239004, study PRJNA386568) | Viral metagenome, whole genome shotgun sequencing project. | reverse complement strand
GAACGCTGAAGACTAACGCAATTTCACAAGAGAGAGGGAAAATCATGAAGAATATCGCAAAGTTCGTTGCTGTTGCTGTTGTTGCTGTTATGGTTGCTATTGTCAGTGCTGTTGGACCTGCATGGCCTGGACCGATTGGTCGATGAGGAAGCGAGTTCTATTCTCGCAGTGGTTCGGTCCTTCTTGCTTTGAGTGGCCTTATTGGACAGAGGTGATGACAATAGATGCGCCGTGAGCGAATTAAGATTGCACAGAAGTCAGAGCCTAAGCCTAAGCCGGCGCCACGTTTCTATCTTCTGCCGGACCTTAATGGCACACGCATAGAACCAAAACCAACCTTAGCCCAGCTAGACGGAGAACCTGAATGCTAACATTCAAACAAGCAATCGCTAGAATGGAGGGATTTGGTGCTTCTACTAGTAATCTTCCTACTCGTAATAACAATCCTGGTGACCTAGACAAAGCCCCTTGGGAGAAGACAGTCACTTCTACAGGAAGATTTGCCAAATTTGCCACGCCGGAAGATGGCTGGAATGCCTTGGAGACACTTCTTTTAAAGTCTTATATTGGACTGACAGTAGAAGCCGCAATCAACAAATATGCACCACCTTGTGAGAACAACACTCACAATTACGTAGCTGAAGTCTGTAAGTGGACAGGGTTCTTGCCGTCCACAATCCTAACCTCTAACATGATTAAGGAGTAACACATGTCTGTATCGAATATTTTCGAAGATGTGCTTGACGACACTCTGATGCTTGGTTCTCTTGCAGCTTCGATTTTTGTGAAGAACCCTGCCTCTCAGACTACCGCTGCTAAGTTGCTCAATGCAGCTGCAACCTTGCTTGCTGAAATTCATTCTCAACTGCATCCGACGGTAGCGTCGGCAAATGTCTCCGCGAGCGTGACCCCTATTGTCAGCTCCACTGCTACTGTAACCACTGTCGCTCAGTAAGAAAGAATCTCACTATGAACCAAGCAGTCGTAGAACAGCAGGTACGAGACGTTCTCCGGTCCCTAGACACTCTTGGCCTAGGCTCCACCGGCGAGACGTTCGTACCTCGCTCTACGATTCTTGGTTATAATCTTATCCCTACAGGTATCACGAAAGACCCAGACGAGAAGAGACTGATCTATAGAGCGAACTGCTATATGGATTTATACTATTTCATGACCTGGTGCTTGGGCAAAACTCGTCTTAGCAGGAACCCAGATAAAGCTAAAAACCTCCACTACCAAATGTGTCTGACGGTGATGAAAGATGGCCTTAAGGAAGGCATAGAGATACCCAGGGATCATTTTAAGGATTTGGCCCTAGATACAAAAATACCTACACCACAGGGATTTACAACTATAGAAAAAGTTAAAGTCGGTGATATAGTTTACGCTAGTAATGGTATGCAGACAGAAGTGGCTGGTGTTAGTGAGATTTTCGAGGCTAATAAATGCTATGAGATTACCTTTTCGACAGGTGAGAAAGTGGTTGCTGGTGCAGACCATCAGTGGATTGTTGATAACTTAAAGTCGTCACGTAATAATGGATATACTGTAGAGCAGGTTAGATCAACTGAACGACTTTTACAAGATTACCAGTCTGTTAGGTTTAAGAATGGTAAGCAGACGGTTGAGCATAATTATAAGGTGAGACTTGCGGGGGCGATCCAAAACACAGCTATTGAGTTTCCAATACATCCTTATGTGTTAGGTGCTTGGCTTGGAGATGGTAAAAGTTATTCAGGTGGTTTGTCTTCAGAGAATAGAGAAATACCTGATATCATAGAAAGTTTTGGTTATGCCGTCAAGAAACTCGGTGGCTCTTTTGAATATGCTATCTCAGGAAATAACTTTACTGACTTTCTACGAGGCTTTCGTTTAATAGGAAATAAATACCTATTCTCTACACTTTTGCGTGGCTCTATCGAAGAGCGTCTACTTTTATTACAAGGCTTAATGGACACAGATGGGTCAGCTTCAGTAAGAGGTAGCTGCTCTTTTGCAAATTGTGATGAGCAACTTGTAATAGCTACTCATGAATTAGCTGCATCACTTGGTTATAAAGTTGGAAGTATTGGAAACTACAAGACACATTGTCCTGGTTATGAGAAGGAAACTTCTTATTATTCTTTCTCTTTCTATGCCACGAGAGCACAAAGCCCATTTTTGCTACCAAGAAAGACTGCACGCCTAAAAGAGACTCTTAAGATTGTGAATGCGCGTCATATTGTTAACATCTGTGAGGTGCCTTCCGTTAGAACCAAATGTATTTCCGTCGTATCCCCAGATAAGAGCTTTCTTATCACCGAAAGCTTCATTCCGACTCATAACAGCACAGTCTATACCGAAGGTTTCCCTATCTGGCGTGCGCTTCCTTTCGGACACAGAGAAGAAGACTTCTTCACTAGCATTGGTTACTCAGATTTATATATCACCTGGATGCACCGCTGCCACAATCAAGATATTAGAATTCTGCTCGTTTCCGAGACAATCACAAATTCGGTGAAGCTTGGAGTTAAAGTCGCTGGGCATTATGAAAACACTGAGCATTTTAGAAAGCTCTTCCCAGAGATTATGCCGACGGCTAAAGAAACTTGGACTAAGGATTCTCTCCACCAGCATAGAACTCCAGCCGGACGTTCCCACGGTGAGGGAACATACGATTTCATCGGTGTCGGTGCGGCTTTGCAGTCTCGGCATTATGACGTAGTCGTAGAAGACGATCTTGTAGGCCGCGAAGCTCGTAAGTCCTCCATCGTCATGGCGGATACAATCGACTACCATCAAGTCCTTGTAGGAGCAACTGATCGCAATCCCGACAATCCCGGACGTGATTTTGACGAAATTGTAGTAGGTAATCGCTGGAGCCATGACGATCTTAACTCTCATATTAGAGCCGAGGAACCTTATTTCAACTGGACTACTCATTCTGCTTTGGGTGGTTGCTGCTCTCTGCATCCTTTCGGAAATGTGATTTTTCCTGAAGAATGGTCTAAAGAGCTTCTACTCAAATGGAAACGCCGGCTAGGTTCATATCATTTTAGCTGCCAATTCCTTAATTTTCCAATCGACCCTAGTAAAGTCAAAATCAATCTATCTGACTTTCGCTACTTCCATCTCGATCGTATCAACAATGCCATCTCAATTCCTAAAGAGCTTCCTGCTCACAAGGCTAGACTCTTTGAAGTTGCGCCTGTTGCACAGTTTCGTTCAGTGCTTCGTCACCACGTTGCTGATGGTGACGTCGAGCCGGATGTGTATGTACTCTCTCCTTCTTACGATCGTTATATGGTCATAGACCCGAACCACGGTGGATCACACATGGGTCAGGATGTAGGAAAAGATGGACGTTGCCGGCACGCTCTTGCTGTGACAGGAGTGAGCCGCAATCCACGTCGAGTTCATGTTCTTGATGAATGGGCTGAAGCATGTGGACCAAAGCAATTTGTAGAACGTATCTTCTTCTACGCTATCAAATGGAAGCTACGCAAGGTCTATGTTGAAGCTGTTGCAGCACAGAAGTATCTACTCTATCATCTGAACGTATTTGTCGAAGACCACAAGCATGATCGGCCTGAACTAGCAGGAATTACATTTCTACCACTGAAGACCCCAAACAATGCCGGAGCAAAACAAGAACGTATTGAGAACTTCATACCTATGATCGAGGCGCATGAGATATGGCTGAACGCTAATAACTGTACAAAGATCAAAGAAGAAGCTGAAATGTACGGCCAGCGAAAAGGATTGATTGATCTACTCGACGTACTCAGCTATGGCCCTCAAGTATGGAAGTTTGACGTTGTTTCACAGGAGAAAGTTGATGGTTTCATGCAAAAACAGCGTGCTCAGTTTATTCGCCGTATGACAGCTGCGACTTCATGATATGGGAGAAATGGAGCTATCAAATACTGCTGAATTTGCAAATGCCCATACGCTCGCGAAAGAGATAGAGCGTTTAACTAAAGAGCGTGATGCACTCGCAAAAGAGCGTGAGGATGCTCAAACAAAGTTGCTTGAGTCTCATAGTGAAGCGCTTGACGTAATGAAAAAAACACTTCTCACGGTAGAGATTCAGACTAGGTGCGTAGCTGAGCTAGGTAAAAGGGTAGCTCAGTTAGAGCGATGGAAAGCTTTTGTAGCAGGCGTCGCAGCTGCATTCACAATGATTGGCGGAACAGTTGGATTTATCATTGGCCTAGTCACAAGGCACTAAAAGTAAAGGAAGCGAATGCCCTATCAACCACCCACACTCGTAGACTCCTCAGAGATCGGTCCTGACGCTTATCAGGAGATTTGTGATTTTGTGCGCGACAAGATAGCTCATCTTGATCGGCGGCTTGAGACTTTTCGCACTGAGAAGCTGCCGGAGTATGTTCGACTGTACAAAGCTCGTCCAAAGAATGAGAGTGTAGACTGGCCTTGGCCTGGTGCCGCGAATCTTGTAATCCCAATCATCGGCACAAGCAGTGACGAACTTCTCGCTCGTGTACAAGCCGGAATCTGGATGTATGATCCACTATGGTCAGCTACTATGAGTGGGGACATTCCTACTAAAGATGGTGAGGAACTTAAGCAGATCCTACAGAACTTCCTCATGGATATGGCATATGATCCGGCAGAACTTGATCTCTATCGAGTCTCTCAGAGTGCTAACCACTCTGCTATCAAATATGGAACTGGTGTCATCTACACTCCATACGAGTATGAGGAAGAGGTAGAGCGAATCTATATCGGTGGCGGATTAGACTCAGGCTCAAAAGTTCAATCAAAAGAGCATACTTTCACCAAATTTGATGGCCCGCATCCAGAACTTCTCCCATTGAATCGTTTTGGTTTTGACCCATCGGTTCCTAAGCTTGAGAATATGAAACTCTTTTACCACATAGATTCTCTTGATATGTGGGCACTTCAGGATCTCAGAGCTAAAAGTCCTTACTACAAGCAAAAAGATCTTGACGAACTCCTTATGCAGCCTGATGCAGTCCAAGAAACTGAGATGGAACGGGAGATCAATTCTCAGTTTGGAATCGAAAGTTCCGGTTGTGACTCTGGTGCGGCGCGCTGGTATATCTACACTGTCTGGTTCTCCTACATCATAGGAGGTCATAAGTATTCTTTCCAGTGTAAATACCACAAACGCTCAGAACGAATTCTCTGGATAGCTTTCAATAACTATCCAAAGAACATGCTACCATATCAGGACATGAAATTAGCCTACGATGATGAGTCTTATCTTGGCACTGGGTTTGCTGAGATGATTCACATGATTCAAAAAGAAGTTTCTAATAACAACAACTGGCGGACAAACAATCGTAACTACGCTATGCTTGGAGCTTGGCGAGTTGATCCTGAGAGTAAGCTCTCTTCGATGCTTGATATTTTCCCAGGCGTAGGAATTCCAGCACGTCAAGGAGAGGTTGAGTATTTTAAAACTGGAGCTGATATTGGTTACTCAGATGGGCCAGATCAGTTCCACATGGCTATAGCTAAAGAGCGTACAGGTGTTGATCCGGCGTCAGGTGGTACTGGTGGAGGTATTGTTAATCCTAAGCGGGGCATCTATAGCGCTGCCGGAACTAGTATGGTTATGGCCCAGGCTAATAACAGAAACAACCTACGCACTGGTGACATGCGTTCTGCCCACACTAAGCTTGGATTGAAGTTCTTAACTCTCTACTCGAACTTTGGCATTGGTGAAAAACTTAGAGCTTACGGCAACGACGGGGCAAAACTCAGGAAAGCTTTTGAGCTTTATAAAGCTGGTACTCTTGGTCTTCGGCTTCGTCCTTCTAGTGCTAGCATGAACAAAGAGATGGAACGTCAGAATGATATTCTTCTCTCAGACAGGCTTGACCGTTACTATCAATCTCAAGCTCAGATTCTTCAGGCAATTCAAACACCCGGAATACCTGAGCCGTTGAAGCAGTATTATTTTGACATGCTTCTAGCAACGAAAGCAACTATGCAATCGTTGTTGAGGAACTTTAACAAGGACAACACTGAAACAGTTCTTCCAGATGTTGCCAAGATCATAACCGCATTTCAACAGCAAGCAGGAGCAGGAAATGGAAATCAAGACAGTAGGGGATCTAATCCCGTATCACAAATCCCTTCAGGAATTATGGCACAAGGAGGAGTTCCAGCCGGTGCTGGAGTTAGTCAAGAGCCTGCATCAGGATGAGGTCAACGCAATTCAGACTGCTAACTTGAACGAGCCAGCTGAGAGACTTGCACTTCAGCTAGCTGTGATACAGGTAAGATTGAAAGTCTATAACTTCATTTTTAATCTTCCTGACATTATCCAGACGGCTAAAGAACAACTTGAAGTCAATGAGATCAAAAAGTCCAGATTTGGACAAGCTCAAGAAAGGGGTGAGATTTAATGGCACGATTTCCGTGGCAACGTGATGAGGAACCAGTTGTAACTAAAGATCCAGCTCTTTCTGAAGAGCTGATGATCCAGATCAAAACCGGAGCTGAAGGTGCAGCTAAGATTCCTAAACTTGAAGAAATGTTGATTGGCCTCACGAGCATTGTACAGGCTGATAAAGCTGATCGTGACAGGGAAAAGGCTGAAGCAGCAGCAGAGCGTGCAAGAGTGGCCGGAACGTCACGTGATGAGCAGACTAATGCTGAGATTGAGGAATTGATTCTCACTAATCCTCGTGAAGCTATTCGTAGAGCTACAGAGGGGCAAACTCTTGCTATCAAAGCAGTTCATGCTGATAACGTCCGGCGCGAGGTTTTTGAGGATCAGGATAAGTTTAAGTATTATTCTGGTGAGATCAAACGTGAGGTCGATGCACTGCTTGCTGGTCAAGCTGTAGATTTTCGGCTTAGCCCTCAGAATATTGAAAACTGCTATCACACAGTGCTTGGAAAGCATACAGATGAGATAGCAGAAGGAAAACTCAAATCTCGATTTGCTGGTGTTGAGAATGGTGGTCGTGGAACAAGTACAGGTAGCGCCGGTGATTCTGGTTCTGGCGGGCGTGAGAAGACTGCACTTGATGCTGAGACTTCAGCTGATGTTCGTAAAGCAGCAAAGCAATGTGGTTTGAAGTATGAAGACTATGTTGAACTCTTAGAGAAAGAGGGTGTGATCTAATGCCTGAGATTGACCATAAAATGCCTATTTCTGGCACTCTGACGGATAAAGCCAAGGCTGTTACAGCTGTTCTAGCTGATCCGACAATCTCTGACGATCAGCTAGAAGCTGCGGTTAAGGCAGTTCTGCAAAAACATCAAGCAGAACGTGCTGAAGCTGCACAGCCTAAAGAGCCTAATTGGGCTACTTTGACTGAGCCTCAGGCTTATGCTAATGACATTTACATTCCTACGATTGAGCATGAACTCCCAGACTACATGAACATCAAGCTCAAAGATCCTGAATATGAGGTTGTCTGGGCTTCTAGGGATCAACGTAGAGTTGGACAACTTCTTGCTACTGGTTATGAGATGCTCACTAAAGAGCATGTTCATCCAGATTTCAAGCTTCCTTTGATTTTTGACTCTGAAGGAATGTACACATACATTGATGTTGTTGCAATGCGTGTGCATAAACGTATTCTCTACGGCAAACGTCGCAAGGCTCTTCAGGTTTCTCTGGATCAACTTGCTAACCGCAATCGTCCACCGCGAGTGAGAGTGAAAGACTCGTATAATCTTTCTGAACCCTTCACACCTGGTACTGGTCAGTCATTGTATTCTGACATAGTTTAACCTCAACCGAAGTGTAGCAGGCACTTCCTAACTAAGAATAAGGAGTTTATCAATGGCTGGAGCGAATCTTACTACTCATCAGTCCATCCTTCAGGTTCAGAATAGATCAAACACGACACCGTTTACTTTGGCTCAACCTGAAGCGGCTGGACAAACTTTTCTTAGCGGAGTGCCTGTGCAGTTGAATGGTGCAGGTTATGTTCAACAGTGGGATGGGGCTACAGTTACAGCTGGAATCTTAGGTGTTTCTGAGTCTTTTGGATTGAACCTTGGTTCAGCTGGTGCTGGTGCTCCTGTACCACCTTTTGGTGGAATTACAGGCAACATTGCTATCCAAACTTGGGGTTCTGTTCCTAATCAACCTCTTGGTGTTAATATAGCACTAGGGACTCCGGTATCTGATGGCCGGACGCTTTACATGGATCCCAATCAGGATGATATTTTCCAAGCTTTATATGACAACTCCACTGGCACTGTGGCAGCTAACTGGACTCCAACTCAGGCGAATATCGGTCTGACATATGGATTGACCAAAGATGCTAATGGTTATTGGTATGTTGACGGTGGTAAGACTGGAGCTTCTGCTGTAGTTCAGATCATAGGACTTCCATACGGCTCTTATCTTAACGCACCTGTTTCATTTGTTTTTCTAACTGCTGCTATCCAAGTAGCCTAAGGAGTCCTATATGCCCCAAGTACGAGCTAAGTTTGCACAGCTTATGCAGCCTGGTCTGAGAAAGATTTATTTCGACGGCCTTGATAACGCACTTAAAGCCTCTGATTATCCGAAGATTTTTCATGAGTCAGACTCGGATTCTGAATATGAGCAAGAACTTGAAATGGCCGGATTGTCGGTCTTGCTTGAGAAGCCTGAGAATGCTTCAACCTACTACACTGAAATGAAGCAGGGTGCTTCTAAACGTGTAGAGCCGTTGACCTACTCTCTGGGTATTCGTACATCTAAAGAACTGTACGATGATGATAAATACGGTATTGTTGGCAAGAAAGGGCCGACTCTGCTAGCACGTTCTTCGGCTTTCACTAAGGAAATGATTGCTTGGAATGTGTTCAACCAAGGTTTCACATCCGCGGTAACTACATTTGATGGGAATCCACTTTTCTATAACCAACACGCTCTCCTTGGTGGAGCACAAGCTACTCAGATTGCTCCTGGTGCCGCTGGTGTCATCTCCGCACCGGGAACTTATCCTAATCGTCCTGCTGTAGACGTTGACTTTTCTGTGGCCGGACTGCAATTGGCTACTAACCATGCAGCTCGTATGATTGACAACATGGGCTTCCCTATTCGCTTGCGTTGGGTTAATCTTGTCACTCCTCCTGAACTTCGTTTCCTAGTTCGTGAGATTCTTGGTTCTCCGGGCAAGCCTTACACGGGAGATAATACCATTAACTCCCTGCTACCTGAAGACTACAAGAACATCGAAGTTCCTTGGCTCAACTCTCCTAGTGCATGGTTCCTAGTCGCTGATAAGCAAGATCATGCTCTTGAAGTTATCAATCGTGAATCTCCTACTACGGATTTTGATGATGACTTTGACACTGATGCTATCAAGCAGAAAACTCGTATGAGAGTTGCAGCTTGGTGCCCACGGTGGCAGGGAGTTTGGGGGACTCAGGGACCCTAGTAAGGTCTCTAACGATGTTACTAGGATAGAATCTTATCCTAGTCACTGGTAGGAAGTTCTTTAAGCCACCTGCTCCCTTGGGGGACTTCCTACTATAAACTTCAGAAAGCTAGGTCTTTATCATGGGTTTTGCATCAACTGGGATCAAGCATACACATCTCACCGGCCCTTGGCGTTATTGTGCTAGATGTGATGAAAAGACAAAGATAGCAGCGATGAAATGGGAACGTGGTTTGCTTCTTTGTCGTAAGTGCCAAGATTCAAACTCTCGCAGAGGTCCAGGTCTTCTTGGAGAACGTGATGTGAAGATAGCACAAGTTCTCTCTGACGGTAAAGAAGAGTTTGCACCAGTTGAGAAACTTAGACACCCAGACTTTGCTGAGGAAATAGAAGACTTTTTGGTTTAGCTGAAAGGAGTTTCAATGTCAGGTACAGATGGTTACATCACACAGGATTTGCCTAATCCTGATCTTCAATTGTTCAGGGGTCCATCAGATTTTGTAGACACATCCGGCTTTGCTGCGTACACACAGAGCGGTGGCCTATACTATCTACATGTTCCCGCCACAGACGCAGCTACGTTTATAACTGATGCGTTGATTTTTTCTCGTACAGGATTCTATCCAACAACTGCATCTGCACAGGAGCAGTATGGCACTTCACTGTTCCTGCCTGGACCTCAGAAGTCACTGCCAAACAGTGGTGATCCTGACGGACTGAGTCCTGGCTATCCACCAATTCCAGCTAATCAAATGGCAACTCTAGGCAATATCCGGCGTGGCCCAGTAGCTAAAGGAATGATGCTCACTTCGATAGATGTAATCTATCGAGTAAACACTGTTGCAGCAACTCTTGGAACTTGTTCAATCACTGCTGTCGCCTTTGTCTCTGGCTCCGCTCCGGTTATCACAAACATCATTCCACTTGGTGCTAATGGGCTAACTCTTGCTGCTAGCGCTAATCCTTATGTGATAAACATACCAGTCACCAGCCCTGCTTTTTTGGTTACTCCTGATTTGGAGATTATTGACAATGTAAACTTCACCGCAGGTGCTGGTGGCACTGTTGATTTCTTTGGCCTTACAGCACACTACTCTTACAACTTCAACTAAGAAAGGAGTCTTGAATGGCTAATGATTTCACAGGACGTATCTGGAGAATCACTACGACAGGAACAACTCCTTTTGGGACAACGAATTTCAAGATCAAAGGTGGTTCTTGGACTGGTGGAGTTTCTGGTAATACTTTCACTATCACAGATGAAGCCGGAAGAACTTATACTTGGACTTTTCCAACTACAGCAGAGCAGGTGACTTTCCAAGAACTTGGCTGGCTGTCCGGGCCTGTTACTTTTGGTGGTACTTTTGTGGGTGAGATTGACTTGTATCTTGGAACAAAGTAAGAACTAAGGAGCTTCTAATGGGTGCNNGGTGGAAAAGAAGCTCCCTTCGGAGGCGTGGATTCATCTGCGCCTCCGGCTTATATTGATCCAAGGTGCTTTACTGAGTGTGATGGGTTCATCGTTGTTGACAACAAGCTTGTTGCTGTAAGTTTGAATCCGGTTTCGGTCCCTGTGCTTTGGAGTGGCACTGCCGGAGTTCAAATGATTGGGTTTGGAAATTTCTATAATCCTATCTATGGTACGTTGAACTACGCTCTTGGTTACACTGCGGTTGCCGTAGCTGGAACTCCAACTGGAGTAACCTATACTTTCTATATGACCTCCTGGGCACCTGCCTCGATTGCTACTGTCTATAATGATACTCTAGTAACAACACAATTTAATAGTGTCTCTCCAGCCGTAGCTGCATCAATCACTATGCAACTTCAGACTACAAGCACAGCAACTCCTGGTAGTGGGGCGGTGGTTAATATAACAGGAACTACCTCCTTCGGTAACTCCTCAGGTGCAGCTTATGTGACTGGCATACTTGTAAATGGTGGTATTACTGTTGCGGGTGGCTTGGGCTATACTGTTGGAAGTACTTATCTTGTCTCTCAAGGGACTAATATCACAGGTGCGATTCAGGTTACCTCCATTGGTACAGGTGGAAGTATCACTGGTTTTCAACTTGTAAATTCATATACTTTCCAAGACACTGGAGCTAGTTTAACATCACCTGATATTTCTGTTCCGGGTTCTAACTACACAGACGGCTCAGCCACATTAGTCTATGCGGCGCTTAGTAATGTACAGCTTAATATCTCTGGTCCAGGAGGTTCAAATAATTACATCGTACCTTACAATGGGGCCGGTTCGATAGTTCCATCAACTGCAATAGGGACAGGACTTCTTCTTATAATCTCCATCCAAACCTCATCAGGTAGTGTGCAGCTCATAACTCCACATTCAAACACTTGGGATGGGCATTCAACAGGTTCTGTTTATCAAGCTTTCCTGCCTAGTCAAGTTGGACTCAGTGGATCACAAGGAGTAAATTACTCGGTAGGAGATATTTATGAACTCCAAATGCTTAGTACTAATCCAAGCGATCCTACGGTATATGCAACAGGCGCACTGATTATGATTACTGATATTGGAGCTGGTGGTTCTGTTCAAGGTTTGCAGTTGATCTCAACAGGTACTACTGAATCAGGTTATTATCCTTCGTGCCCATTTGTGCCCGGACCACCCTATGTTATTATGACAGCTCCTGCTCCTGTAGCCACACTGACTTCAAGTGTGGAGTATATCCTTGACACTCTTGAATCTGAGATCAATGGCACCGCTTCAGCGCCTTATAATGTCTCAGATCCTAACGTCACTGCCAGTGTAGATCTCAGCTCAGGCTCGCTCGAACTCACTGCACTAACACCTGGTTCTATCGGTAACAGTATCACTGTGCAAGATCTCTCTCAAATCACAGGCGGCTCGATCTACTATTATTATTTCCCAGAGCGCACGCCTACGAATTTAACAGGAGGTAACGATGGACTTAACAGCGGTACGATTCTTTCGACAACTCTTCCAACTCAAGCTTCTATCGCTACTGTAGGAGGTGTTCTTTATATCGCAAATATTGGGCCTTTTATTATAAAATACGCCCATCCTGGAGTGCTGGTACTTTCTTCTACTTACCAAGGAGTTCAGGTACTAAGGAAATTCGCTGGCTCGTTGATAGGACTTGGGCTGATTCCTGCTCCTGGTACTGTAGTGGCTGCTACAAGCATGATAATAACTTGGAGTGCTACGGATGATCTAGATGTATGGAATGTGTTAGATCTTAGTGGAAATGTAACTGGAGCCGGATTTGCTCAGCTAGCTGATATTGGCGACTATCTCAGTGGGCTTATCGTGACCGGAGGAACTGCTTTTATCCTGCGTTCACAGGGTATAAGCTACGCAACTGCTACAGGGAATGCTACAAATCCATACTCGTTCAATCACCTTGGCTTAGGTGATGAGGGAGAAGGTGCGCAGTTAGCCCAGCTCAGTTGCCAGTATGATCAACTAGGAGCTTTTGTAGGCAACTCGGATATATACCAAATCTCAAACTCAATCACTCCTATTGGTTCTAAGATCAAGCAGTTACTTTTCCAGTCGGTGTTGAATAACAGCCTCAAGTTCTATGGCAGCGCTTCATGCTCGATCTATCTAGGAGATGAGTTTCCGGCTATTTTATTTGTAGTAGGTGATACGGTGTTCATATTCAACGCGCCTAATACAACATGGCAGACACTAACAATAGATGCTGTGCTGAACGCTGCTTCATACATCTCAGCTGGAGTTTTTGCGACACTGAATGCCTCGTTACTAGCCGGAGTGCAGAATCAAGCTGATGCGATTATAGCTCTAGGACAGTCGAATGTTTATAAATTCTACTCTGTCTATGACGGTGTCGCTGCAGCAACGTCGCTTAATGTGAATTCGACTGTTTCTTTTGCAGTTGAAGAAGTATCTTTTGCCAGAGATATCACGATTGATGCTATCTACATCTCTCTCACAGCGACTCTGTCCGCTAATGTAACAGCAGTCTTCAACATCAATGGTGTATTCTTTAGCCAGTTAGTCTTGACCCCTGATGTGATGAACACTGATAGTATCGTACCAATTGGGTTTCAGGTTTTCCCGGCTTCTGGGTTACCATTCACTGCTCCATCGCCACAACTTCAAATCACTATAACTGGTATATCCAGCACAATTCCCTCAGAAGTTGCAATCATAAAAGTTGCAATGTTCGGTTCTTACGATCCAAACCAAAGGCCGGTGTAAGATGAAACCTTATGATCCAAACTCAATCGCACACACACTTCCTGTTGCACATAGACAGTTCTTGCAGTCTGTGAACAACGTGCTCACTGGGAATGTAGACATGGGGACGCCTAAAGGAAATGCTCCTAGTTCAGCCGGAGTTAATGCCGGAGTTTACACACAGTTCGACAAAGGCAATGGCTCTGGAAAACTCATCAGAATTGCA
>QGNH01001669.1_pt1 | contig 13809 bp, 14 predicted proteins | sample 1735481 | NCBI WGS metagenome assembly QGNH01 (sample SAMN09239004, study PRJNA386568) | Viral metagenome, whole genome shotgun sequencing project. | reverse complement strand
GAACACAATATGCAAACCGGTTGTGCGGCCAAATAAATGCACCGGAAGTATCGGCGCAGATGTTGAAGTAGATAGCAGGCATTGATGATGGAACGTAAACGGGCGCAAGAGCTACAGCGAGAGCGTCGAGTGCTGCCTCTACCGAAACTGTGGCTGTCGATCCGACAACCATGTCAAGTTCCAAAGTTCGCTGGCCCAATGTTTGACTTCCAGGAATCCAACCGTCCTGCTTGGCGAAAGCGATGTCATTTTGAGACGTGCTGGGCAATCCACGGAAACCACTGTGGCTTGTGATCATGTAGGGATTGTCTACTCCGCCCATCACAAGGCTGTTGTACTCAAACTGGAATTGTTCAAGGGTCACAGATCACCTTCCCCATAGTTCACGATCGGAGAAGATGCAAGAAACTGAAGTGTCAGAGGGTAGTAACCAAGTCCAGCCGCAGCAGTATCAATCGGGAAGCTGGTCGGACCGACCGGGCGACAGGTCACTGTTCCTGATCCGGTATCGCTGCTGCCTTCCGAGTCTGACGTATCAGCGAGGATGTTGTAGTTCAGAGGAAGCATGTCATCGGGATCGAACACAGGTACTATCGCATTCGCAAGTGCCTGCAAGTTCTGTTCGATTGTCGTTCCCGTGTATCTCCCGACTGTGATGTCGATTGCGATCGCTCGCTCATCCTGGAACTGGTAGCCAGGGAAATAACCATCGGCGTTGTACTTCTGTGTGCTCGCTTGAGACATTGCAGGAAGTCCTCTGATGCCGGTGACTCTGGTGATCCGATACGGTGTTCCTGGACCCATCAGAAGGCCGTTGTAGGAGATTTGCCAACGACTCATAACCTACCCCAACTACCACCAGTTACCAGATGGATCATGCTGACTGCTTCACTCGGGCTGATTTTCTTTGTTGGCTTAGGCTTCGGTGCGGGACTGTCGATGAAGAGATTCACGTTTGGATTTGTGCTGCCAAGCGAAGAGCCACCGTAGGGATTCGCAGCGATTATGGCTTTCGTGATCGCCTTGTTGTACTTCGTGATCTGTGCTGCGTTTGCATTCAACGCTTTTTGTGCCACACTAACATCAAAGACTGACCAAGGGCTAAACGTTCCGCTTTGTGCTCCATGAATGTAAGAAAGAATTTCAGCCTTAGTTACCGGAGCAGCAATCTGAGCCTTTCCGGTTACGTGGTAAAGACGAGTTGCAGCATCTAAGTGTTGCTGTTTCAGAGCTTTCGCTGCCAAGTTGTATTCCTGAGCGTAACCCTTCTTGGCTGTTGCAAGATTCTTCGCAAGCGTCTTTTGGTTGAAATCCAAGGTTTTAAGAGTTCCAGTCAGTGAAGAAACAGTTTCATGAGGCTTGATCTTGCCGTGACGTTCAGTAACGTTCATAGCGGCAACTGCCATGTTTTCAACCGTGATTGTTTTGTATCCTTGCTTGACAGCATCAACCATTGCTGTCGTCAAAGCTGACCTACCACCAGTGATCCAGTTCGCAAGGCTGGTAGACCAGTGGAATTTGCTGTTGAGCGCACTTCCTATTGCGTATCCGATAGCCAGAGCGGCAGCACCAGAGATTACTGTTCCACCGATTCCCATTCCACCTTCAGCAAGAACTCCTGTGTTCCTCAATCCAACAAGATTTGTTAGTCCGCCGAGCCCACTTGTCAACGCACTGCCACCCTGAAGGAACTTGTCCACCTTCCATGCTGCAAAGATAGCGAGGAGTGCAGGAGCGAATCCAGGGATCTTCGCTAACTGAGTCACCACACCAACTAAAGGTGTGACAAGTGCCATTGCAAGTTGCAAGAACGTTGACATAGAAGGAATTAGAGGAATCAAGACTTGGTTAGCCAACTGCAACAAGGCGAGCACAAGTTTGTCCAACGGGTCGATCATCGGAATGATCGCCTTCATCGTCAAGTTCATCAAGTTCGGAAGCAGCGGAAGAACAGCGTTCAACACATTCTGGAACGCAGGCCATGTTTTGACAAGAACTTTGAGCAAGTCCGAGATAGCGGTTACAAAAACTTTACCGAACATCGGGACGAGAGGTGTGATGCCTTTCAGAACCATGCTGAGCACATTGATCAACGCTGGTCCGAGCACAGGCAGAACTTGCTTGAGCAGTTTCCCAATCAACAAGAAAGCACTGCCAAGGTCTTTGAACATGGTGTTCATGCCTTTACTGCCTAGACCCTTGAACAAGCCGCTGAATGCCATCGTCAACGCTTGCCCGAGTGGCTTGACAGCAGTTCCAAGACCTTTAAGAAGTTGGTTTATCGGTCCTGCCAAGTTCTTGATCAGTCCAGCGGCGATATGCCCGCCAATGCCAAGTAACGGAGAAAGAGTCTTGTAAGCCTGCATGAACTCTTGTCCGAGTGAGTGAAGTGTCGGCCACGCACGCTTGAGACTGGCGTGGAACTTATCGAAGTCCTTTGTCCAATCATCGAACAACTTCATCGCATTGCCGCTGGAGATGAAGTGTGCGAACTCCGCATTCGCATTGTGAAGTGTTGCTCCGAGGCTGTGGAGAGCTTTGACACCGACGCTCGATCCAAGTGCTGCGAAATCCTTGATCAGCCCGAGGAGGTTGTCTCCCATCGTGCTCATGAAGTCGCCACCAGATTTGAAGATGGCCTTCATCTCTGTGCTGCCCTTGAGACTTGCGGAGAACTTCGCCCACTTGATGAACAGATTTCCGATCCCAGCAGCAGCACGCTCGATGAGTGGAATAAAGTTCGCCTGAAGAGAAGGCATCGCTATTTTCAGACCGGTTTCGATCTTCGGAAGCAGAATCCCTTGCGTGTGTGCGGCAAGAGACTTGTACAGCGGGACAAGTCCTTTGATGTAGTCGAAGAATGCCCTACCTGAAGGAGTCAGCTTCGACATGGCATTCACCATGTCTGTGTACGCTTGCCGACGCTCACCGATCCCGGACAACGGACCAAGCGCCATCTGCTCTCCCAGGGCTGAGAAAGCACCCTTCAGCTTGTACATGCCAAGGAAGCCTGCGCCCGCACTAGCACCCACTCCAGCGAGCACTCCGGGGATTGCAGACAGTGCGCCGACGAACAGACCTGCGAGTCCTGATGCTGACGGACCAATAGCTGCGATGAATGTCCCGACTGCACCACCAGCTAGTGATGCCATCGCACCTATCTTCGCAAAGCTCAACGTGAACTTCATCATCTGCGGACCAAGAGCAAACAAGTCCTTGAGGAATCCTCCGATGCTACTTATGAGCTTCTTCCAAGTTTTGTCTCCTAGCTTCTTGAACCACTTATCAAATTCACTGGCAGTGAGTTTTGTCTTCTTCCCTACGCCCTCTATCTCTGATCCGAACTTCTTCATCTCAGAAGTAGACAACGGTTTGCCGAGAGTCGCCATAGACTTTGCCCAGGAAATATCCCCTGCTGCTAGAGGTGACCGAGCACGAGACATCTCAGCCATTCTCTTCGGACGGCTCATCAAATCATCAATTGCCTGTTGTCCACCGAAAGCTTCAGGTGTGCCCCAACGAGGCAAAATACCCTTCAGAGTTTGATCTTTATGAACAAGTGGCCCGAAATCAGGAAGCATCGTCTTAGGTTTAACGACAGGTATCCCTCCAAGCTTGGCTTCTCCATTTTCCCAGTGATACAAAACCTTCGCACCACCAGCACCACCAGCCGGGGATGGTCCCCAGAATTCACCCTTCTTCAATCCAGCAGTACCACGAGAAGTCATCATTTCAGCAGCATTCCCAGAGGTTTTTGGTTCTGTAAGTTTGAACTGACGTGCAGAATTAACCCACACTTCTCCTGGCTTAATATTTTCTTTTACCGCTTCTCGTGCAGCTATTGCAGGAGCAGCTTGCATCTCAGCAATTCTCTGCTGCATGAACGATAAAAGTTTTGGTCCCTTCTTCGTAGCTAAGAAAAGTCTTTGCGCCTCGGCTTTGGGGACTCCGTGCTGCTGAGCAAACTGTTCAAGCGCTTGGTCGGCGGTGATATTTCCACCGTAGGCTTGTCTTGTCATCCTCAAGATTTGACGCCGATGAGTAGCCAGTGTCTCAGCTTCCCTTGCAGCAGCTGCTTCTTCTCGTGCAGCAATAGCCTCCGGCCTCATAGACATCATGCGTCCACCAGGACCACGTTGCGGCAGAGGAGCATAACCCTTCTGCGCTGCTTCTGATGCTTCCTTTATTCTCCGGGTTGCCTTCTTTGCCTCACCAGTGATGTCGGGAATAGCAGTAGGCATCGGCAGCAACGGTATTGCACCACCGCCGCCACCGACACCACCACCGCCTGCACCACCACCAGGAGTCAACTCGCCAAAAGAACTTTTCCGGCGTGACACTTCACGGATCGCTGCGTCAAATTCCTGGTGGGGACTAAGGACTTTCTTGTTGCGTGCAAGACGAGTAGTTGCAGCTTTCTCCTCGTTCTTGCTCATCTTCGTCTGTGCAGCGTCAGCCTTCTTGGCGGACTCAGCAATGTTTTTCAGCTCTTTGTCGTGTTGCTGCAACGCTTTCGTGGACGCATTGCCACGCTTCGTGTTGACAACCTTTTCCTCAGCAGCGTCAGTTTCAGCCAGTTTTGCCATAGCCTCAGCATTTTCAACTGAGACTTCTACGCTTAGCTTTTCTGGCATGTCACCTCCGCTCTCTCAGGTGTAGATTCTCTCGAAGCTTCTTGACTGCTGCGTACTTTTCCCTGTCCTTTTGTGCGAGTGCCTCTGCTTCGTTTGCTGCAAAAGCCCTAAGCCATTCACGGTAGGGAAGTTTCCCTGCTTCTGTAGTGGAGCAGTTGTGCCAATCGGCAACGATCTTCTTTCCGAGCCAATAAGGCGCTTCTCCCTCCTCTCCATCAGAAGCTAGCCACTTCCGAAGCTCCCACCGCTCTTCTCCGGAGGGTTTAGGACTTCCATCACCTGTTCCATCAGCTTCGTAGAAAACGCAAACGGAAGCATCTTGAAGGATTCCACAGAGATAGGCATTGTCACACCGTCTTCTGTGATGTCCCATTCCGCAATGCACTTCACCAGCATTTCCCAGGTAATTGCAGCATTCTCTGACTCGTCGGCTGCGGAAATCCTGTCAACATCATCACCTGTGATGGCAGTCGTCAAAAGGACGTAATGGATATCTTCCCCGTTATCCAACGGGTAGATCATGTCCTGGCGACCGGACTTTTGTACTGATCTCAACTCTGGCATGATTCCTGCCTTCTCTCGTGGATGCCACGAGGTAGTTTACAACAGAAATCAGGATTACGCAGGGTCGAGTTGGTTGACCGGCAAACCGTTCTGCACGACGCAAGTGAAGGCATAGTTCGCCGTTTCATCGAAGACCGATGAGAACTGCCATGTCAACTCAACCACGTTCTCGTTGTATCCCTTTGCAGGAACAGCGTTGACTTTGCCACACATTGTCAGTCTGAAGTCGAAGTGCTTCGCCGTAGTCGGGATCGTTATCCCTTGCGAGTGAATTGTGATGTAAGCAGTATCGCCTACACGAGCATCTGTCAAGATACCCCACCCAACGGAGTCTGCGGACATCGTGAGCGTGAAGGTCACAACAGGGATCAGCTCCACGTAGTCGGAGAACGACGGGAGACTTGAGTTGATAGCCCAGAATGGACCCCACCTGTTTGTGATATTGAAGTTACCGATCCGGCAATCCAATAGGTGACCAACTGTCATTCCGGTGACATCTGAAAATGTGTCGCACAAATAGATGTCGAAGTTGTTCGACGTGATGATCTCTGGCGTGATCGAGGTTGGTGTTGCAGTTCTCGTAATCCCCGTGGTAAAGCTTTGTCCAAGAACTGCGCCGGTGACCGTGGCACCTGCTGAACGATCAACAGTAAAAGCAAGCTCTGAGATCAGTGCGCCAACAACTTCCTCAGCGATGATATCGTTGCCAATCTGAACCGTGTAGCTCAGAGGCGTGTCGATGTCTTCGAAGTTCGGTGTGAAAGTCCACACCGTCGATGCAGCATTCCCGCCCGTTCCTGCAACTGCTGAGGTCGGAGAACAAACTGCACTGGCGAGTCCGTAGATGATCTCGTCATAAGACATCCTGCCGTCGATCGTTCCGCTTGACCAGTCTTCGATCAGCGTGACAACCGTGGGGAACTTGAATCCCATCGGCGTGAATGTGTCGTAGGTCTGCTCGGGCTTGATGTCGAAACCGAGAGACAGAAGCCGAGTGGGACAAGCCACACCTGTTCCGTATGCCGATTCGATCCCGATTTGTACTTCCTGGGTTGACTGGGTTGGCTGAGTCACGAACCCTATTTCCTTTCACTGGACGACAGGCACTTCCTTGTACGGCTGAGATATTTACGTCTGACCCCAGTGTAGGGCTACTAGCTGGAAACTTGAGACTCTTGACAGTCGATCGAGTATTGGCCGCCCTTGTGGAAGATGCGTCTGCCATTGTTGTTCTCAGTGAAAGAGATCGGAGCATCTCGATAGCTCCCGATCCTGGCTGTCCAAATCGTGTCATCGCTCAGTGTGATCGTTTGTATCGCCAGGTTTGTGATCATCAACTGGTCAATCCGATTCACAACCGGCTGGATGTTCTTGGTGACGTTCTTCTCAAACATCGCAACGACCTGATAGAGATTCCGAGAGATAAGTCTTCCCGGTCCACCGATCGTAGGAACATCCTTCCCAGTCACAAACTGGAACACGATGAGCGGGTAGGGCAATGTTGCCGGAGCTTCCGCTTCATGCACTTGAGTTCGGATGTCGACACCATCCGGCATCAATCCTGCAAGCGTGGTATCGGTGATCAATGTGTTGTAGATCCAATGCTCTATCGCTAGTTGCTCTGCGCCCTGCGAAACAGTTCCAGGAGTAGTCATGACTTGCACACCGCCTTCAGCATTAGCTTGGCTTGAATGAGCATGAACTCATGTGCTGATCCGGCAGCAGGACGGAAGAACGGTTGTGCAGCCATGTATCTCGTGCCGTACTCCACGTAGACCCCGTAGTCTGCGCCGACAATCACCTTCCATTTGAGCTTGCCCAACGGCATCGGTTTGATCGACCACTTCAAGAACTCAGGAATCGGAGGATCACTTCTGTTTTGATACATCTCCCGATTCTTCAAGATCGGAGCCATGATCTGTGCTTCCCTGGTCATGAAATCCGCTATGTTGTGAGCAAGTTCTTCACAACCAGTGCCAAGCATTGCAGCGGCAGTCTTGAGAGAACCTCCCTCTCGCTTTGTGGTGATGGTGATCCGCATCAGATCCTCGCCCACTCTGCTGTGATCTCCAAGTGATGCGGACCGAACTGATCCCGTTGAGTCTCGACCATCACAGATGTCGCAGGCTCTTCGAAGTCGTCAATGAATATCCGATCCAACGCATTCACCGGATAGATGTTGCAGATGATTTGCACACTCGGCCAAACACGAGGCTCCATCTGGCCTGTTCCGGGACCGCCTGCTCCTTGGTGTCTTTGGATGTAGTCGATGCGGCACGGATACTTCACAGCATCGGCGTAAACAGGATTGCCGAAATCGTCATCTCCGGTGTACGTGCAGACAGTGAACTTGTCTACCAGGAACTCATTCCAGTCTGACAAGTCCCGTTTAGTTCCAGCCATCAAACATCGCCCTCGTCCGCCTGAGTGAGTCCGAAGTATCCTTCTACAATAAGTTCGGGATATCTATCAGGGTTCAAGTAAGGAAGTTCTCCGCCGAGCTGAGCATTCGTCAGAACTGCTCCACCTCGCAGACCATTGAGTTCAAGCCCGTAAGAAGAACGAGATGCCCACGGGCCGACACCGTTCATCCGCAAACTGTAGGTACGAAGCTCACGAAGTTGCACAAGCAAAGTCATGCAGTCTTGGAACTTGCCACGATAGGAGATCGACATCCGGCCAACTGTCTTGTCGGACATATTGGCATACTTGCCTGCTTCTACCATCATGCAGTAGATGGCTGCATCTATCGGACGTTTGTAAACGGAAAGTGCTATGCGAATCGTTGAGTCGGAAACGAACCACGGAGGCTCTGTGTCTCCAATGAGTTCACGGACTTGTGTTGCCGGGACATTGTTGTCCGAGTTGTAGGAGCCAATGAGCAGTTTCGGAGTTGGCACGTCCCCAGTTGTGTCAGGAACCTCTAGGAACTCTGCATTGTAAGTTGTGTCCGTATCTGTCATTTCAAACGCTCCTGGCTCATTGAGGTGGCCTATCAGAAGATTTCAGTGGATTGCTCCCCAGCTCCCGTGTCGGACCGGAGAGCAATCCACCGTCCTCCCCTGCTTGTGGGATTTACGTTCTCGGTTCTCTAAGTGCTGCGACTGCTGCCATGACAGCAAGCCAGAGTCCGAGAAAAACAACCCAGAGAAGACCTTTCCCTGAGTTGATGGTTGTCCCGGTCCATCCGAAGATAATCACGAAAATGGCGATGACCACACAGATGATCTCTAGGGCGATCCTCCAAGCTGTGTTCACTTTTTGGCCGTAGCCTTGAGTTCAGCAGCTTGGACTTGGATTTCTGCGTCGTGCTCTTCCTCGATGTCATCACGATCGGGAGGATACTTGTTGACTTCTTGAAGCCGGAGAGCCTCTTCGTCGTTGGTGGGGTACTGCCCGAAACTGTGATCGGGGTCAACTCCCTTGCCACGACGAGCAGCCTTGTCTTTCCCTTTCTGCTCTGCGGCTGCAAACTTCTCAGCAGCCTTGTTCGCAACCTCTTCGTTGTGCTTCTCTTTCTCGTCAGCTACTTGCTCGGAAGTTTTGAAGCTGCCGTGGGGATGCTCGACTGTCTCACCCTTGCCTAGTTCAGCTTCGACAGCCTTCGCAGCCTGAGCAGAGTCGAGTCCAGCAATCACCAATCCCCTGCGGTGATCTCTCTCTTCGGCTTGCCTGTCCATCTTCTCCTTGTGCTTCACCACAGTTACCTTCTTGTGGAACTTGCCAGCAGGAGAATCCTCCCATTCTTTCCTCATATCACGTGGCACTGGTTGCCTTCTTTCTTGACGGCTGGGTTTCGAGAGCTGTCACCCTTTCCTCAAGAACTGCCAAACGCTCCAAGATGTCTTTTTCCTTTCCCCTTCTTTCGAGGAAACCGTTTTCCAACAGGTCATGGAGCTTCGACCAATTCTCTGCTTCGGGGACTTCATCTCCCGCTCTACGGATGTCATCAACGAAAACAGGGGAACCTGCCTCATCAAGCACAGGCTCCCCGTTCTCGTCCAACTTCTCTTTCTTTCCGACATTCAGTTCACGCAATGCGATCAGCATGTGATTCTCCTTTCGAGGTCACACACTGTACACGTTGCGTGGTTTAGCTGGGAGCCGTAACGATGTCGCTCCAGTACGCACCGAGGTTTGCTCCAACCTTGTGCATGTCGTAGGCAGACTCGCCCTCGAGACGGTTGGACTCGATGTTCTCCATGCGGAAACGCTTGATGCGAGTGCCATAAGCACCTGCACCGAGCAGCCCATCCCACGTGAAGATGTACCCGGCAGATGGCTGAAGAAGCCCAGGAGCCGGAGCAGCGTACGCAAGAAGCGCCGATGTTCCCCAGACGTACTGGGGAGTCATTGCAGCACCCTTCGGAGCAGGGTTGTAGATCGCATTTCCAACCACGATCTTGTCCACTCCGAAAGCCTGCGACAACACAGCAGCCGTTGGGAAACCTGACCCGCTGAACTTCACACGGTTGATGATCTCGGGAGAGTTGAGCAGGCGCATGAAGGTCACAGGACCGAGCGCAAGAACGTTCGGCTGATAACCCGTCAGTTGGCCTATCTTCAACTTTGCCGTGAGAACATCGGTAATCGGAGATGCGTTGACGTTATCCCACGCCAATGCGCCCGGTGTCGTTGACGAGCTGTAGTCCAATCCCCAGATACCCGGAGACAGGAAGTTGTTGATGAAGTCCACTTCCCGCTTGAGAAGCAGTTGGTGCGTGACCCACTGTGTCGCATCCCGATCAAGGTTGAAGGCCGAGTCGGCGTTTTGCGCCGTCTGGTCGTCAATGTCCTTGTGGATCGAGAAGAGGCGGCAGAAGTAGGGGTGGTTCGTCAAGTCCCACCCACCACCGGCCGACTCAGTACCAGGGGCACGCTCTTCAGCAGTGATGCGAATCCAGTCTTCCAAGAGGTACTCGTAGTACAGGTTGCCCTGCTTGTCTACGGGAACCATCGGGAAGATTTGATCTGCGATGAAGTTGGTCGCATCCTGTTGGTACGCAACGCTAATGTTGGTTAGCGGTACGTTTACGTGGACTTGACCGTACTCTGGCTGTGGCATTTCTCACCTCCCCTTTCTAGGAAGCTGGTGTGCTGACGTTTCCGCTGAGCACAACTGCGATGACATCGCCTGATCCGGCGGCAGCCATCAGGGCAACCCCGAGGCCGGTTCCTGGAACAGCACAACCGTTGGAGTCGGATGCAACCGATTCTCCGCAAGTGATTGCTGCACCTGCTACAACAAATGAAATGCCGTTTCCGAGAAGCAGGCAAGTCACTGCTTGACCGTCAAGCGCAGAGCCTTGGGAAACTCCCACGACCCGTCCCGGAGCACCGTGCGTCGCCGTCGGGAAAACAGCCAAGCCGCCTGAGTCGACATCGAATGCGTGCCAACGAGGAAACCCGTTGGGCGTACCGACAATCTCCTCAAGAGCGACCGACTCATTGGCGATGAAGGTGACAAGTCCGGTATTCGGCTTCTCCAACACCTGCAACGGCGGGGTTGAAATCATACTCATGACCGGCGTCCCTCCTTCTCCTCAAGGTAACGGTCGTACAGCGTCGGGTCTGCCTGCATTGCCTTGTCCATCGCCTTCTCCGGCGACAGAGTGGGGTCACCCTTGCGGATTTCCTCCGTCTTTGCCTCCAGTTCGTTGCGGAACAAGGTGTCCGGCAAACCTGCCGTCTTGCCGATCGGGGAGAAGAGATCGGATGCAGCGTCGAGTTGAGCGTTAGCCGCCTTAAACGTCTGCTCCAACTTCTTTCCGAAGTCCTCGCTGACTGCATAAGCAGCCTTGAGCAATTCGGCCTTCTCCTGCGGAGTCCCCGTGATGTTCTTGTAGTCCGCTGCCTTGGACAGCATCTCACGGTCAATCCGCATGTCTCTCTCGGCCTTGGCGATCTTCGTCGCCTCAGCGGCCTCATCCCGTGACTTCTGGATGATGGCAAGAACCACTGGATCGGCTTTCCCCAGAATGGCCTCTTCGGAGTCGTCGTCAGCTTCGTCTTCTTCGTCTGGAAGAAGATCAGCCAACTCTTGCAACTCCTCGTCGTGGTCCTTCTGAATCTCCGAGATCAATGCCTTGGCATCGTCCGGGAGACTATCCAGTAGCTCCTGTTCCGCTTTCGAGAGTGTCTTGCCCATATTGCCTCCCTTCCGAATGTCTAGTATTGCTTCTCTGCCGATGGTATCTCCAACGGAAGACTTTTTCAGGCTCTTGGTCATATTCTTGGTCGTGGGTTTTGAACTGTCGGGTGAACTCCAGGAGCAAGATGACCAGCTGCATGAAGTGCTACGTGTGCATCAACCAAGTTACGCATTGTCGCTCGATGCAACAGTTTTCCTCGTTGTCCAAACCCAAGAGTACGACCGCCCATGTGGAATTCGTTGATGTGATGCACCATGTCTGCACTAGTCAGATTCAGCGATCGACCGAAAGGCCCCTTGCTGATCGGCGCACTTCCCCGCACGTACTTCTCGATGTCTCCGTGCGGATTATCCTTGAGCCACTGTGCAAGATCCACATCTTCTCCTCTCACGTACTTGTAGAAATACGTCTTGTCGGCCTTGGACACTTCGACTTCATCCGACTTTGCGATGCGTGGAAGTGCACCAATTGCTCTGTGCTCGTGTATGGGAAGGTTCGGGGTGTGTAGAAATTCTCCGCTTCTGTGGTGAGCGTTGTGAATTCTTGTCATATTCAGTTCAGACATGCCACGAGCAACAGGAATTCCGTGTGCTCGATTTATGTGAGCTACTTTCCCAGCACGATCCATGTGGCTGAAAGCCATAACCAAACCTTTGGACAACACAACTTCATCCGACTTAGCTAACGCAGCGTCGGGAAGTTTGAATCCCTTCCGCCCTGCGATCCGCTTGATGGCTGAAGCGATCTTCGTCTTGTCACAACCACACGTCGAGCGACCACGCAACATCCAGGCGGAGTGTGCGTGCGCCGGAGTGTCGATCGGGAACTTACGGTGAACTTTGTCTGCAAAGTCTGACAGAGGAATCGCAGCACGATCTGCTGCTGAGATTGACTTACTGATGTCGGACTTGCCGAAGGCTCTGGTGATAGATCTGTGAAAATCACGATGCTTCCGAATAGCCTGTGCTTTGGTGAGACTGGCAAGTTTCTCATCAGCAACGTCGTGTGCATTCGCCAAGTGGCTTGCCCGTGCCCAGTCACCAGCACCAGCAAATTTCCTCAAGTGGTCGTTCCTCACGTGGTCTATATCTGCCCTGATGTCTGACTTGCCGAAGAACAATCCCGAATGAACGTGAGGGTGAAGTACCTTCCCGATTTTGTGAAGTCTTATGTGCATGGCTGCCGAAGCTTCCCCACCAGGATCTACGCCATGTTGAATCTTGATGTGAGATGCAAGATCACCAGGAACAGAAGGCTTCGGTGGACGTGCGTCGCCTCCCCAGTGTGCTCCCTTCTCTACTTCTTTCGGGCGTGTGATCGCTCGGGAAGTGACATCGTGATTGAGATTACCGTGCTCGTGCAAGACACGATGGAAAACGACCAAGCCTCGCAGACCTTTGCCACGAAGTCCCCGCTTGTTGTGGAAGACCTCAAGGTGATCGAGAATGTTGCCTCTGGAGTTCTTTTCTATCTCGCACTGTTCGTGTGTGTGAAGAGCCGGATCGGCTTTTCCGCCAAGCAACCCTCCACAATGCGGACAAATGTTTCCAAGTCCCAAACCGGCCTTCTTTCTTCCGTGACGCAGGATCAGATCAACTGGACTCTTCGAGATGCTGGACTTGATCTCCGCCTTTGTCATCCCAGCGAAACGGTTGTCTGACTTCTCCAAATCACCACTCACGCCAGGACGAGTTACCATACTCATGAATGCTGAGTGATTTGGAGTGCCAGCACGAATTAACTTTGTTCTGCCTCGTTGCATGAGATCAATATGACCGTCCTTACGAACATGAATTTTCGACAGTCCAATATGATAAGTCCCTGCGTGTCTAGCGGCATCTTCAGCGGACCATCGCATAGACTTCGCCATCGCTTTGCGAGAACGGGAGAAAGACACAGGAAGAATCCCTGTTGCACCTTCTGCTGTCGCGCCGACACCTTTGCGAGCACGATTCGCTTTGCTGTCCTCGTTCTGCGAATTGTCTTCGTCGTCTTCGTCGGAGTCGGATGCGTTCTCTACGTCATCTTCAAGTTCCTGGTCTTCGTCGTCGTCTTCATCGGCTTGAGCGTTTGCTTCATCCCCGCTCATGCCGTTTCCTTGACCGGACTTCTGACCTGTGGCTGCGCCGTTGTTCTGCAAGTCGCCCCAGTCATCCGAGTCCTCGTTGTCGGTGTCATCTTCGTCGTCTTCATCGCCATCACCGGTGTCTTCATCGTCGTCCAGATCAGGCGGAGTGACTTTATTCGAGTTGATCACCACCGCCTTGCTCTTCTTGCCCTTCGCCGCCGTCATGTTCGGAGTGTTGGTGTGAACTTCCAAACTTCCCGGAGCAGCTTTTGCAAGGACGATCTTGGCGTGGATGTTGTCACCGCTCGGGACGGTGCTGATTTCATCGAACTCCATGTCGCTCAGTGCATGTAGGACTTTAGGCATCTAACACCTCCTGGGGTGATTGTTT
>QGNH01000857.1_pt1 | contig 13824 bp, 17 predicted proteins | sample 1735481 | NCBI WGS metagenome assembly QGNH01 (sample SAMN09239004, study PRJNA386568) | Viral metagenome, whole genome shotgun sequencing project. | reverse complement strand
GAACCCGCGACCCCCGGCGTGACAGGCCGGTATTCTAACCAGCTGAACTACCGCTCCGTGTGAGGCTTGGGATCTATGGCTGGGGTCCGGACAGGACTTGGAACTTAAAAATCATTGGTTTGGATTGCTTTTCAATCGAAAAGATCAGCTCGTGACGTAAACGGCAATTATAGGCGCTAGCCGCGGCCCTCGCCAGACAGGCAACTTGCGGTTCAGGCCAGGCGCAGCCGGAACTGGCGGCGCAGCATCAGCAGGCTGACGCCGGCCTGCAACCCCGAGGCCACCGAAAGGTACCAGACGTCGGCCAGAGCGAAGCCCCGCTGCTGCGCCCACCACAACGCCGGCAGCACGAAACTCAGCACTCGGGAGGCCGAACTCAGCATCGACGGCACGGTATTGCCGATCGCCTGAAAGGCGCCCGAGCAGCTGAAAATCACGCCGATCGCGGCAAAGTTCCAGGACACGATGCGCAGATACTGCGCGCCGATCCCCAGCACCGCCGGATCGGCCGTGAATGCGCGAATCAGGGCTTGCGGCTGCAGTTGGCACAACACCGTCACCGCGATCATCAGGCCGACGCTCATCGCCGCCGCCGCCCTGAAAGTCTCGCGTACCCGCCCGAAGTGCCGTGCGCCGTAGTTCTGACCGGCCACCGGAGCGACCGCGAACGCCAGCGCCATGGTCGGCAGGAACACCGCCTGCATCACCCGCGAGCCAATGCCGTAGCCGGCCTGCGCGGTCGCGCCGAACGGCCGGATCAGCCAATAGATGAAGGAGAGCAGCGTGAACATCAGCAGGAACTCGGCGCCCGCGGGCAGGCCGATTGCCAGTATCTGCCGCCACGTCGCCGGCTGGGGCCGCCACAGCCGGGCGTCAAAACCCACGTAGTGCTCGAGCCTGCGGAAATACAAGCACAGCAGCAGCACACCGGCCGCCACCGAAATCGAGCTCGCCAGTCCCGCCCCGGCGACGCCGAGCGGATGCCCGTGCCCCAGCCGGTGATCAACACCGGTGACAGCACGATATTGAGCAGTACTGTGGCGATCTGCACCACCGTGGTCGGCCGCGCGATGCCGGTGCCGCGCAGCGCCGAGCCCATGCCGACCAGGGAAAACTGCAACGCGAGCCCCGGCAGGTACCAATGCAGGTAGGCCAGGCCGGCCGCGCGCGTGGCCGCATCCGAGCCGATGCCGGCGACGTACAGGGGCGCGAGCGCATAACCGAATACCAGTGAGCCCGCCACACCCAGCAGCGACAGCAGCAGCGACTGGTTGAACACCAGCCTGGCGCCCGCCCGGTCCTTGCGCCCGACGGCCTGCGCAATCAGCGCCACGGTACCGATGCCGAGCGCCTGCGTGAGCGCCAGGATCAGAAAGCTGGCGTTGCCGGCCGAACCTACGCCGGCGATGGCCGCGCCCCCGAGACCGGCAACGAAATACAGATCGACCAGAAAATACAGCGTCTGGAACAGCATTCCAGCCGCGATCGGCGCCGCCAGTCCAATCAGGTGGGCGCGGATCGAGCCCTGCGTCATGTCTTTCATGGCTGATGGGTGCTGAGGGAATCGAACCCCCGACATTCGCCGTGTAAAGGCCGTTTTTCACGTATCCGGCTGTATGCAAGTATCTGAACACCCTTAAAATGTAGCTCCTACTGTCTCACGTTGTTTCTGGTAGTATTCCGTACAGGTTCCGTACGGAGACATTCACCTTGTCACAGCAACTTCACAAGGTCCGCGCCCGCGCCGAGTTTTCGCCGCGCCGCGAGCCGTATTGGGCGGCTCCGCTCGCGCCGGGCCGGTTCTTAGGATTTCGCAAGATCGACGCCGAGCGCGGATCATGGGTCGCGAGGGCACGCATGGAGGACGGCCGCCAGCAGTACAACGCACTCGGTGCGTTGACCGCGACGTTTGATTACGACGCCGCCGTTGCGACCGCGCGTGAGTGGTTTGCCGAGCTTGACGCCGGTGTGCGCACCAAAGGGCGCTATACCGTCGAGGATGCCTGTGCCGATTACGTGAAGGATCGGCACCGGGAGAAGGGCGAGCGCTGCGCTGCTGATGCTGAGTGGCGTTTCAAGCACACGGTCTATGACACCGCCTTCGGCCGCGCCGAGTTGTCGAAGCTGCACACTCGAGCCATCAAGGAGTGGCGCGATGGGCTGAAGCTGACCCCATCCGGCGCTAACCGAATGACCACGTCGCTGCGCGCTGCTCTCAATCTTGCAGTCGAAAATCGGCACGTCGCCGCCACTGCCGCGCAGGAGTGGCGCGCGGTTAAGCAGCACAAGAACGCCGACAAGCGCCGCGAGATATTCCTCGATCTAACGCAGCGCCGTGCGCTGAGCGCCGCGGCAACTGGCTCCGTGCGCGACCTGATCGAGGCCGTAATGGTCACGGGCGCACGCCCCGGCGAATTGGCCGGAGCACTGCGCAGTGCGTTCGATGCACGCACCAAGACCCTCAAGCTGACCGGCAAGACTGGCACGCGCACCGTGCCGCTCTCCCCTGCCGCGCTGGCGCTGTTCGAGCGTGTCGGCAAGTCAAAGCTTCCCGGCGCCCCGCTCCTGGCACGCGATGACGGCAAAGCGTGGACGCGCGCGGAGTGGACCGAGCTAGTGCGCGCCGCCGCAGACGCCGCCACGATCGAGGGCGCACCAGAGGACAAGGCGAAGCTGCCGGCCGGTGTGTGTCTGTACACGCTGCGCCATTCGTTCATAACGCAGGCACTCAGTGACGGTCTGACGACGCTTGATGTCGCTCGCCTCACCGGCACGTCGTTGGCAATGATCGATCGCCACTACGGACATCTGGTTCAAAGCGCGAGCGCGGAACGGCTTGCGAGGGTGCAGATGCTGTGAGCGCCGGCAAGAAAAGGCCCGCTCGAAAGCGCAGTGGTGGCATCCCGTTCGCTGCACTCTTTACGAATGACGGCGGCGAGCGCAACGCGTTGATGGCTCTTTATAGCAATCCGTTCGCGCCGCCAGAGCTGCGCGAATATAACTCCCACACCCCTCCGGCGCTGCGCGCCGAGCTGGAGCGCTACCTGGCAAACCCGCTCAGGGCTGCTGTCGACGACCTGCAGCAACTGCTCGATCAGCGCGCGCAGTTCAGAGGACGCCCGCGGCCGGAGAGCGCCGCGACAACTCACATTCGCCAAGTTGTGGCCGAGAATCCGACCCTAAAGCCCGGCGCTCTCCGAAAACTCGTAAACGAGTCCATCATCGGGCCAATGAGCAAAGAAACCTTCCGCAACAAAGTCGCAGCAGCCCGCCGAAAATAAATTTCGCACGGCTAGCGCCACCCGTGCGTGCCGCTTGCTGAATCACCGCGAACGCGCGCATATGATTCCTGACAGCCAAACACTTTCGAGGCTGTCATGTCCCGACAAACCACACCGCTCCCTCCTTTGGATGCGGGTCAGCGTTACTCGATTCAAGAAGCCATTGCGTATTTGCGCTCCTCACGCGCATCGGTCTACAAGGACATACGCGAAGGCAGGCTCCTAAGCTTCAAAGAGCGGTCGCGGCGCTACGTCCCTGGCTCGGAACTCCTGCGCCGTTCGCAGGCGCCTGCATCGGCTCAAGCCGCTGCGTGATGAGCATTCGCCGCTACCCTGCCGCACGCTGCAGGGCAATCGCCGCCGGTTGCCGACGTTCCGCGCGTTCGGTCGCAACGCGCGCACGGTACGTGTGCGTACTCCATTTTCTCGCCCGCCGGCAGCTTGGCGGCCTGTTCCATCCGGTGATACGCGGCGCCGCCCTCGCTCGCTCCCTTCAGGCCGTTGGTCCGACAGCCGGCCCCTCATCGCTTGAACGGCTAGCGCTTGCCTGCGTCGCGGCGGCCCCCGAGCCGTTTGCGAAGTGGTGTCGCCGAAACCGCCGGTTCGTGAATAAAACGATCCGCGACGCGATGAACGAAACCCCACAAAACAAAACGGCCGCGGGCACTACACCGCGGCCGTCGATCTGCGATCACTCTCAAGGCAAGGACAATTCTCATGTGCATTTTGCACCGACCACGGCGCCGCCCGCAAGACATCCCGAATAGCGGCCACGCAGCCAGCCGCGGGTGGCTGCCGTGAGCGACGATAACAGGCGCCATTGGGGGCACCGCCTCTACCTGCACGGCGACCTGGGCGCGGACGGTCGAGCGTACTGCGCTTTGTGCGACCGCTTCCTGGCCCTGGAGCACTTCGAGCAGCATGGCGTGCTCAATGCTGAGCGCTACAAGCAAAGCGTGGACGTGGTCAACCAGCTTGCGCGCCTTACCCGAGTCATGCTCGGCGTGCGCGCGAATCTGTTTGTGCGATGAACAACTTTCACATCGCCCGATGGCGGCAGGCGCTGCCCGAGGCGCTGTTCGACTTGCCGGTGTTCTTGCTCTGGAAGCGTCGGGCGAAGCCCGGCAAGCCTGGCAAGTTCGACAAGGTTCCACACTATGCGAACGGCGGGCAGCGCCACGGCGCGAACGGAAGTCCCGAGGATCGCGCGCAGCTCGTAGATATCGGTGACGCGTTCGTCGCGTTCTCGCGCGGTCGATTCGATGGCATTGGCGTTGCGCTACTGAGCGATTCCCTGTTCTGGGCGCTCGACCTAGACAACTGCATCAGCGACGGCGAGCTATCACCGCTCGCGCAGCGCGTTGTCGCCTCGGAGACGTATTGCGAGCGCTCCCCCAGCGGCTGCGGTGTGCGCGCGCTGTTCGCATGCAAAGCCGGCGCCGACGCAAAGAATCATCGCGCTGGCGTTGAGATATTCGACTCGCGCGCATTTGTCACGCTCACCGGCGATCGGCTCAGCGGTGATTCGATGCTGCCGTGCGCACCTTCCCTGCTCGCGGACATTCTTGCGATAGTCCGAGCCGGTCAGCGCACCCATGGCGGCTCTCGCGCACACTCGGACGCACCTCCGGAGAATCCGGCGCTCGCACGGAGCGTGCGTCTACCGCTGCCGATGTGGCGCCGGCTCTCAAACCCGTACCCGACTGGCTGTGATCGCAGCGCCGTTGCGTTTTCGATCGCTCTGCAACTCAAAAGAGGTGGCCTGACGCCGGAGCAAGCGCTGGAGATTATGTCGGCGCCCGAAATACTTGCACCGGCGCTCGAACGGCGCACAGGCGATATCGCTGCGGCTCGAGCGTGGATGCACAGATACGTGGTGCTGCCGGCGTTTCAATCGGAAGGCCAGCATGGTCGCTGATGTCTACACGCTGGATGAAGCGCGCCAGCGCCTTGAGCGAGAGACCGCGGCCGAGCCTGCTATCGCGTTCGAGGATTTCTACGCTGTCATGCCGATGCACGCCTATGTCTATACGCGCAACTGTGAGATGTGGCCGGCCGCCAGCATCAACTCGCGGCTGCCGTCCATTGAAGTAGGCACCGGCAAGGACGGCAAGCCGGTGAAGATCAAAGCCGCTCAATGGCTCGATCAGACGCGCCCCGTTGAGCAATTGACCTGGGCACCTGGCGAGCCCCAAGTCGTGGCCGACCGGCTGGTGTCGAATGGCGGCTGGATACAGCACGCGGGCGTGTCGTGCTTCAACCTGTATCTGCCGCCGCAGCGCAAGCCGGGCGACGCGGATCAGGCGGACGTGTGGATTGAGCATGTGCAGCGCGTGTACGGCGATGATGCGAGCCACATCATCAACTGGCTCGCTCATCGTGCGCAGCGTCCGGGCGAGAAGATCAATCACGCGCTACTGCTCGGCGGCGCGCAGGGCATCGGCAAGGATACGATCCTGGAACCGCTCAAGCACGCGGTCGGCCCCTGGAATTTCTCGGAAGTCTCCCCGACGCAGATACTCGGGCGCTTCAACGGCTTTCTAAAGTCGGTGATCCTGCGCGTGAGCGAAGCGCGCGATCTGGGCGAGTTTGATCGCTTCGGATTTTACGATCACATGAAGGCGATCACCGCGGCGCCCCCGGACGTTCTGCGCTGCGATGAGAAGAACATCCGCGAGCACAGCGTGTTCAACGTTACCGGTGTCATCATCACGTCGAACAACAAGGTCAACGGCATTTACCTGCCGCCAGACGATCGGCGGCATTTCGTCGCGTGGTCGAGCCTGACGAAAGAAGATTTCAGCCCGGACTACTGGCAGCGGCTATGGGGCTGGTACGTCAAGGGCGGCATCTGGGATGTCTGCGCGTACTTGGCCAGCCTTCGCCTTGCCGATTTTGACCCGAAGGCGCCACCGCCCAAGACCGGCGCGTTCTACGACATCGTGGACGCCAACCGCGCGCCCGAGGATGCGGAGCTGGCGGACGCCATCGATGCGCTTGTGAGCGCGCAGCAGGCCTCCGGTGTCAGCTACGCCGGGCTGGTGCTCACGCTGGAGGATGTCGCCACCTACGCGGCGAGCGACGAGTTTCGCGCCTGGATGCGCGACCGGCGCAACAGCCGACAGATCCCGCATCGCTTCGAGGCGGTCGGCTACGTCCCGGTGCGAAATGCCGCGAAGGATGGCTACTGGAAGATCGGCGCCAAGCGCGTGGCCATCTACGGCAAGAAGGAACTCTCAGAGCACGACCGGCAGGCCGCGGCGACCGCTCTGGTAGTGCGTGAGCGTAGGTGATGTAGGTGATGTAGGTGATTTTCTATCTCCATTACGCGCACGAGGCGTTCCAGTGAGTAGGTCGGTCTTAGATGCTTGGAGTAATGCGGTAGGGAAATCACCTACTTCACCGATTACACCTACTGAATCGCAAGGAATGGTGGCCGCAGCGAACGCCCGGCGCCGCCCTGGAAAACTTTTGTCGCGCGCGCCACACCTATTTTCCTAGGACGATTGTGGTAGTGTTCGCCCTCGCACGGCGAATGTCATCAGTATGGAAACGCTAGAAAACAAGGCAATACAGCAACCACTCTCAGACGGTACGGACACAGGTACTGAAAAAGCTCCTGCAAAAGTGGGCGGCCTGACTGCGCGGCAGGAGACGTTCGCTCGCCTGTTTGCCGAGTGCGGAGTCGCTACAGACGCATACGCGGCGGCCTACGACACTGAGCCCTCGACCAGCCGTCACACGGTGCGCGTGAACGCCTATCGGCTCCTGCGCGTTCCCAAGGTCGCCCGCCGCGTCCGCGAGCTGCAGCAGGCAGCATCCGAGCGCACGCTAATGAGCGCGGCTGAGCTGATCGCGGACCTTGAAGCGATGGCGACGGCGGACGTGAACGAAATCATGTCGCTCACGGTCGGTGCATGCCGCTACTGCCACGGCGAGGGCGGGCATTACCAGTGGCGCGACAACGCCGAGCTGGCCCGAGCGATCGAGCGCTACCGTGCTTCGCTCGACACGCGGACCCCTCTTCCCGCACCTGATGCATCTGGTGGCTTCGGCTATCGAGGTGATCGCGAGCCGAATGCCGAGTGCGGCCAATGCGACGGCGCGGGTGTGCCGCGCGTTCGGTTCGCAAACACGGCCGACGTATCCCCCGGCTCTCGCAAACTCTATCGAGGCATCGAGCTATACCAGGACGGCACGGTCAAGCGCGTGCTGCTCAATGATCCGCTGGCGGTGCGCCTCGAACTGCACCGCGTCCGCGGCATGCACATCGATCGCAGCATGTCGGTAACGGCGCACGTCAACGTCCCTGCGCTCAAGGACATGACGCATGAGCAAGCGCTCGATTTTCTCGACTCGCTGAGGCCCGCCCGGTGAACGATTCCATTGCAACGCTCGACACCATAGCGGCTCAAGCCTACGCGGCCATGTGCGCTCCCCCGCCCTACGTTGAGCTTGCAGCATCGCTCCTGGCCGCTGACACGCGCACTGAGCGTGCCGCCCTGCTCGACAGTGCCGATGCCTCGATGCGCGAGGCCGCGTTACGGTACATCGCCGAGCCCGAGGCGACCCGCGAGCGCGACAGGCGCTTGGAATGGATGCGTACCGACCCGCGCCGCATTGCCGCCCTGTTCGTCTACTACGCCGCGCACCTGGCTGACTTTATCAGCGACCACGGCATGTGCGTGGACCCGCGACAAGTGGCTAAGGGTAAGCACGCACTCATGCCGCTGCGCCTTTGGCCGAAACAGCGCGAGCTGGTCGAGTGGATGCTTGAGCGCTGGCAGCGCGGCGAGCCCGGTGTCGTGGTCAAGAGCCGTGACGTTGGCGCGTCCGTCGTGTCGATGGCGCTGCTCGCAAGTCTGTGCATCTTCCGCACGAACTTTGCGGCAGGTATCGCATCAGCGACCGAGGTTAAGTTAGACCGCAGCGGCGACCCCGACACGCTGTTCCACAAGATGCGAGAATTCCTACGCTATCTGCCGCCCGAGTTTTCGGGCGGCTACTCCCAGGACAAGTCGAGCGCATACCTGCGCGTGAACTTTCCCGCGACCGGCAGCAGCATCACGGGCGAGGCCGGCGATCAAACGGGGCGTGGCTCAAGAAAATCTCTCGTGCTCGTGGATGAGAGCGCCCATTTCGAGCGTCCGAAGCTGATCGACGCATCGCTCGCCGCCACCACCGATTGCCGCATTGATCTGAGCAGCGTCAACGGGGTCGGTAACAGTTTTTACGAGCGTGCGCACAATCCGTCAGTGCCGCGCTTTGACCTGACGTGGCGCGATGACCCACGCAAAGACGATGCCTGGTACGCGGCAAAGGTCGCGACGATGGACCCGGTGATTGTTGCGCAGGAGATTGACTGCAACTTCGCCGCTGCGGTCGAGGGTGTAGTTATTCCTGCCGCTTGGGTGCAGGCGGCCATCGGCCTGCATGAGCGCTTGGGCATAAAACCCACGGGCGTGCGGCTCGCCGCCCTTGACGTTGCAGACCGCGGCGGCGACAAGAATGCATTTGCGGTACGCCACGGTGTGCTGCTTGAGCACGTGGAATCCTGGAGCGGTGCTAACAGCGACATCTACGGCACGACTGCCAGAGCATTTCGGCTGTGCGATGATCACAACCTGAGCGCGTTCGATTTTGACTGCGACGGATTGGGTGCGGGTGTTCGCGGCGATGCCCGCGTGCTGAACGAAAAGCGCGAGACACCGATCAACGTAACCGAGTATCGCGGCAGCGCATCGCCGATGTTCCCTGATCGCCTGGTACCGCGCACGAAACGCAAGAATGAGGATTACTACAGCAACCGCAAAGCTCAAGCCTGGTGGCACTGCCGGATGCTGTTCCAAGAGAGTTTCAAAGCCTCGCGCGGCGAGCCGTTCGATCGCGAGGCGTTCATATCGATAAATCCGAAGATTCCAGAACTCTCGCGCCTGATCGCTGAGCTATCGCAAGCGACGGTGACGCAGAGTGCCACCGGCAAGCTGCAGATCGACAAGCTGGGCGAAGGCGAACGATCCCCGAATTTGGCGGATGCGATCGTCATCGCGTACGCGCCACGCAAAATGCCGATGAAGATTTCGCCGAGCGTGCTTGCGATGCATTGATGTTTGGGCGTGTTTCGCACGGACATTCCTGCCATCCTCGATCGTGTTCTCGCTGGATCGGCAAGCCGTTCCTACTCTGCCGGGCCGCGATGAGCGGGGAGCCGCCGCGTGTCTCCGGTGGGGCATGCGGTGGCGTTTCCCCTTGCTTTGGAGGAATTGAATATGGCGACTGTCAGTCTCAAAGAACTCGGCGATCACTTACGCGGCGCACTCGATTGCGTTGAAGCGGCGATGGATTCTGCCGAGCCCGAGCCCGCGGTCGATTTCGAGTCAGTGCGCGCTCCGTTGCGCGAAGCGATGAAGCTGCTCGGTGAAGGAAGCGGCGGCGCGGCCGACAGCGTGCGCGGTTACGGCGGCAGTCGCGGCGGACGGGGCAGCAGTCATTCCGACGGGCCCTATATCTCCTTCGACAGCATATTCCGGGGCGCGCATCCCTACAGGAATCACGAATGAAGTGGCGAGGAGTCACCGTGCGTTGGCCCTGGGCGCGACAGCGCACCGCACCGCGCTGGCTAGCGGACGCCTATATCCACGCGCACGTGCTGGCCTATATCGCACGCGATGCCGTTGCTAACCCGGAATTGCGGGCTGCTTATCGGTCTGCGCTGATCGCTAAAGCTCGGCAGCTCATCGAAAGCGTCGAGGGTGCCGACCGTGATGAAGTTCCAGTCGGCGGGAACGTCCTGAGGTTCGAGCGGAAGAAATGAGCGCCATCGCCTATGACCGATCGATGCGAAGTGTCGATGCCGATGGACATTTGAAGGTTGAGCAGAGCGTCATTAGTCGGGCCTGCGTCTCCGATTATCTCGGGCGGGAAATACCGGACTACGCCGCGCTCGGATTGCAGCCGGACAAAGTCTACAAGCTGCTGCGTGATCCCGCAGAGCTGGAGAAAGCGGCCGACACATTCACCGGCAAGCCTTTGCTGATCCAACACACGCCGATCAGCGCCGCGGCGCCACGCAAGGATCTGGTGGTCGGCAGCGTCGGCACCGTGAGTTTCGAGGATGGGGCCTTGGTTGCCCGTCCGCTTATGGTGTGGACCGCCGAGGCGATCGGTTTGATTGAATCGGAACAGCAGCGAGAGTTGAGCTGCGGCTATCGCTACCGCGCGGACATGACTCCGGGCACGTATGAAGGCGAGCCCTATGCCGGGGTCATGCGCGAGCTGGCTTGCCAGCACATTGCCCTGGTGAGCGAGGGCCGTGTTCCCGGCGCAATGGTGGCGGACTCTATCCCCGAGGAATTGAAATCTATGAAGCATTTAACTGCAATCACGAAGCTGCGTCCGTTCCTGGCCGCAAATGTCGATCTACTCGCGCTCGATGCTGCGCTCGGCGAAGTCGCCAGCACGGCGCCGAAACTTGGACGCGACCAAGAGGCCGAGCTTGAGGGCGAAGATCGAGCTCACGACTTCTACAACAATTCGCACGATGAGTGGAAGGCGATGAGTACCGAGGATCGCCAGCGCGCGCGGGACCAATGGCGCAAAGCTCGCGATAGCAAGCGGGCGCGCGACAGCGAAGCCGATCACCGCAAGGATTTCGGCGGTGGCAACGACTCCGGCGCAACCATGCGCAAGCAACTGCTCGCGGCCTTCGCAGCGCGGGAGGCCGTGAAACCCATCGTCGGCACCATCGCTCTCGATGCTAAGGATATGGACACCGCCGAGGCCATCTACGCTTTCGCACTCAAGCAGGCCGGGGTGCCGATCGACGGCATACACCCTAGCGCTTACGGAGCGATGGTCGATCTGGTCAAGTCGCGCAAATCAGCGTCGGTGGCGCTCGATGCTAGAAGCGGTGGCGGCGGTTACATTCCGCTGTCGGAGATCGGCACGGTGGCAAGAGTCTGGCCGACATCCGGGCACGGCGGCCGCGGGCGGGCGTCATGAGTGGCGAGCTGACTGTCGGCGCCGTGCGCGATCGCTTGCGCGAAAACGGCTACGCGCCGTGTAGCGTGCTCTCGCCCCTCGAGAAGCGCGGATATCGAATTGCGGACGATCCTGCGGGCATTTTGTGCATGCCGAATGACCGCGAGCGCCGCGTCGTATCGTTGATTGTCACGGCGGCCGACAAAACATTGCGCGCGGCCATTCTCGGCGTCATCGAGCGGCAGGGGCTCGGGCGCGGACCTGTACGTAGCGGCGCCGATGGCTCGGAGCACCGACCGCTACGCTTCGATGAGTATGAGGTGGCACCGGGCAGGAGTTGGAGTCCGTTCAGTGCGCCGGCCGGCGACGACCCCGCGGTCATCGTGGAGTACGCGGGCAGCAACGGCCCCGGCATGGAACTCGTCTCCGCAGTCATGCGCGTGGCCGGCGCCTGGCGCGGGGGCTCGCCGCTGGACACGCCCCGAGGGAAGCTACCAGCGATTGACCTGGAAGGCATCAAGAAACTATTTCGGGAGCTGGGCACGCTGCCTACGACGTCGGAACCCTGGGTTGCCCCGCCCCTGCAGTTTGACCGGGGGCCGTCCTTGCGCGACTTGAACGGGCCGCGAATGGTCGGGCCGCGCAGCAAAAAAGATTTGAGCGGCCAACCGGCGCTGCTGGTGGCCCACATGGAGGCCGTGCGGCGCGGAGAGGAGGAGGAGTTGCCCGACCTCCCGCCCGAGGAAACCCTGGCCGTTGCGGCTGCCCCGGTGCCTCCGAGCCTGCTGAGCCGCGTATTCGGCCGCTAGCTGCCGAGGTAGTTATTAAAAAATGAAGCCAAGTTTTCCTTTGCGTTCTGAAATTCAGCCGCGAAAAGGTCGGCGTCCTCTGGTGAAAGGCCAGAGAACTTCGCTTCCGGAGCGACCGCCAGCCAGCGGTCTACGGATCGCGCAGCTTCTTGCCGAGCGCCTGCTGAGTGAGTTCCGTTCTTTATCAGACCCGCCACGATCGCTTCTAAAGCGGCAATCCGCGCGGAAAGCCTCAGATTCTCAAGTTCCTGTGGTGTCAAGGACATCTCCTTAGTCTCGGCGCGGAGGCTGGCTAATCCTCGCCGCCGCCGCGGCACTCATACTCTCACGCAGGTATTTGCGGGTCGCGGCGTCGTCATCGGCCGCCGCTTCGTATTTGGCTGAGAGTTGCTCAAGCCTAATTCGAACTTCTCTGGCGGCCACGGATTTCGCTTCAATCTGGCTGTATGACGAAAGCACAGATATGCGCGCAATCTGATCGAGCTGTTCGGTCAGTCCCTTGATCGTTGCAATATCGGCGTCCGCACCTTGCTTAAACAACTGAGCCGCGCGCCCGGTCCCGATCGCAGATGCCGCGTTGGCGCGAGACTGCGTCGCGGCGGGTATCGCCTGAGATAGCGCGTCGAGTCTCAAACGCAACTCCGCAATATCCGTGCGGACATTGGTCCGGATATCCAACACACGCACCCTACCGGAGCGCCACAGCGCAGCGGCCGACAGCAAAAGACTGCCGCCCGAGATCCACACCGCAACGTCATTGGCAGTGGTCATTGGCTGAGCTCCGTATTCAGTGCAAATTCCGCGGCTTAGTTAAACGCCCAAGGCGGCGGCAGGGTGCCGAGCGTCTCCCGGATCATTTCCTTCGTCTCGGCGGCCAGAGTGCCACCCTGCGCCCACGCGATGCGTTTGCCGCCGCCGATGTGATCGGCCAGGTAATCGGTGATTTGGTTTATCGCCTCGGGCAGATCGTCCCGCTGTCCGATGTACGCGGTGCGGATGTTGACCGGACCAGCGCGCATAGGCATCGCGACGACGGCGAAGTCGGAGTCAGAGGCGAGCCATTTGCGGAAGGGAGACCTCCAAGCTTTGAGCGCTTCGAGTTTCTCGACTTTCGCGATGAACGCTTCGCTATGGCCGCGCTCGAGAATCACCGCCCAGGCAGCAGCTTTAGGCTCTGGACGCTGCTTCTTCATGGGACAGGTTGTAGCGCCTAAGTCGCGCTCAGTACAGGCGCCAATCCCCTATACTTTCCGTACCCGCCTCCGTATCCGCTCAGGTATATCTAACTACGAACTACTAAGCGCATGATTTAATTGGTGGGTGCTGCAGGGATCGAACCTGCGACATTCGCCGTGTAAAGGCGACGCTCTACCAGCTGAGCTAAGCACCCGTCGGGGACGCGCGCATCGCCGCGACCGGGATTGCCCAACCGCCGGCAATCCCGGGCATGGTTCAGTGCGCCTGCACCTGCTTATTATTGCGCCTGCCGCGCCGCGCCGGCTTGGTCGACGTCGCCGCGACCGGATCGGCCTCTTCGGCAGTCTCCGGGCGTGGTGTCGGCTGGCGTGTCAGCGCCACCTGCAGCACCTCGTCAATCCAGCGTACGGTCTTGATCTCCAGCTTGCCCTTGATGTTGTCCGGGATTTCCACCAGATCCTTCTGGTTCTCCTCCGGGATCAGCACCAGGTCGATGCCGCCGCGCTGCGCCGCCAGCAACTTTTCCTTCAGCCCGCCGATCGGCAGCACTTCGCCGC
>QGNH01001667.1_pt1 | contig 13829 bp, 18 predicted proteins | sample 1735481 | NCBI WGS metagenome assembly QGNH01 (sample SAMN09239004, study PRJNA386568) | Viral metagenome, whole genome shotgun sequencing project. | reverse complement strand
GTCGCCTCGGATCGAAACTCCTGCATGATCGCACCGTACGGCTCAAGCGCGGCTAATACGGACGGTATTACGTCGGGAGATATCGCGCCCGCATTGACAATCTCTATAGCAAGCGTTACGACTTGGCTAGGCATGTTCCTTCTTCACAAACCTGCCTCCCTTGCGAGCCGCCACAGGCTTGACCGGCTTCTCTTTACCGGGAACAGGAGCCACCGTTCGGCACCTGGGACACGCATCGGCTAGCTCATCGTGATTATGGTAGCCGCAGTTACCGCAGATTCTAGTTCGCATTATCTTCTCCAGTTTACGCCGCGCTCTTAAAGCCTACGACGATAGGACAGTTCACCAAATGAGATGGCCCGTAAGGGCCGTTGCCGACAATCACGCGTTCTAACCCATGTGCCTCGAATATCGCCTCTGCGGTGCCATCAGCCTGCATATATCGCATCATCGGAAGCAGTCGAGACCCAACAGCACACAATACGCCTCCCGGCGCTAAATGCGATACGGCGCGTTCAATGAGCAAGCCCAACTCGCCAAAATCAAAATCTTCGAGACACCCCTTCAGATAAACGCCGTCATAGCGACCGTGAAGCGATTCGACTTGAGAGCGTGAACAAGGAGCGGCAATGCACCTCCCGCCAAGCCTTCCTGATACATGGTCGAGTCCAAGCCCTACGACCTGCGACAACGTCATTCGCCCATGAAAACCGAAATGGCCATCGTAGAGCCCCTGCGTGGAGAAACGGGCCGCAAGCTCCGTTGGCGCATACTTAACGCCAAACGCCTCCAGACGTCCTCTGTGGCACTCCTGAAGGCCATTCTGATAGCGGCATAGGCGAACGTCGGCTTGATAGCACTCTGACGCGTCCGGGTTAAGTTTTAATCGCCCCACGCGGTTCCAAAACTCACGTGAAGTTAATACAAATCCGCCGTTCCCAACAACGCCGTCTCCCCACGGAGCGCCGCAATAATCGTAATCTAAAAGCGCGTCGTCCCATGCGTCTGGATTGACCGGATAGCCGTCGTATTGAACGCCCAACAGATGATCGCACGTATCGGTGAAATCGAGCATCCCAGGCTGTTGGGTGCATGTCCATACCGACTCGGCTCGCCTATCCTCGAACGTCCCGATGGTTCTAATCGTCGTTCGCCCGTCAAAACCCTTCGGCAAGAGCGCAAGAGGATCGTCGCTTACGATCATCAGGTGATCGAAGCGGACACGAGAGATCGCGATCTCGATAGCGTTGCGTGTCGGCTTCCGGTGCGCAGGGTGCGTGGTAATCGCCACCAGAGAGACGCGACCGCTCAAATCAAGCATCGACTAGTACGGATTCGTCGGCGTCGATATAACCGGAACCGCACCAGGAGTAGGCTCTGCAGCCGTTTGGGACAACGCGGGAGACGAAGGCAGCGAAGCGCCACGATAAACAACCAGTGTGCGCACTATCGGGACATCTCCGATGAGCGCGCTTGTGGACGAGACGATAATATGCTGTATCTGTCCACCGCCCTCATCGAAGGTGATTAAATCCTCCTCGCTAGGATAAGCGCTTCCAAACTGCATGGCAGGGACGCGCACGAGACGATAGTCTGGATTGGCGGCATTCACCCCTGCCTGCGATAACTCCTGCAGAAACCGCCTGCCGCGAGAGGCAACCTCGGCTACGTAGGGGTCGCCGTTCCAATAGATCGTTTGCCCGTACCTTCCGACTTGATTCTGCATCATTGCAGCAACCGAGTTACCCAGGTTTGATAGAAGAGCCATTGGCGTCCTATGCGGTCATTCTACGCTTCCTGAAAGCGCATGACAAGAAATCCCGCTCCCACTTCGCCGCAACGCCCATAACCGATCCGGGATCGCTTCCAGGGGCATACTGAATGGTTATCGTATCAGCCGCGAACTTCGTCAGCCCAGATGAACCGACCAGATTGAGCTGACCGGCGAGGATCGACGCCCCATAATTCCTGATAGCAAGCCACACGTCGGCTGAAAGCGCTTTCGTGTACCCCCAAACGGCGGTAATCATGATGGACTGCGGAACCCCAAGCGTCGGCGTTAGGAAATCAACGTAAGTAAACGGCCTGCCCTGTTGAGGCGCGTTGTCAGGGCGCAGGTAATATTGGACGCCGCGCCTGAGCACCGTTCCAGCAGATCCTACTTCGTCGCTAAGCTGTCCCGTCGATAATCCCATCTCCAACTCGGTATTGACCACGTAGCCAATCACCAAACCATTGTCGGGCATGTCGAGAATACCGGCTCCCAAGTCAAGCCGCCTGCCGCCTTGATCGGATGCGATACGCCCCGCTTGCGAACCTTGCCGTGGAGGATCAAATAACCTCTGTTGATAGCCGGTCGCTGCCAGGTACGGATCCCAACCGGCCCGCCCCTCAAAACATTCCCACGCTGCGCAAGCCGCCGCGTCGAACTCTGCGCTATCTATCCCAGTTAGGGACAAACCTGTTGTAACCAAAGCCGCCTGAACATCGGCGCCGACAGGATAGGCCGCGTAGGGATTGGACATAATCGTTGCCAAAGGAAAATCCGCCCGGTTTTACGCGAGTCGTCACATACTCCAAAGCGTCACGGTCACATTCGACGCCGACCAAAGATAGAACGTAAGATTGCCCGAATCTACGCACATTGCAGGGATACCGTAACTCAGGTGAATCTTTCCGCCCGTATCGCCAGTCGCCCATTTGTGAGATACCGCAATCGTATTATCAAAAGGCATCTGGACACCGAACATGACAGTGCCCGCAGGGAGCGTTACGAGCGCCGGTATAGCAGTGAGCGCCAAGTCGTAGGACTGAGCCACAGGCGTTGTATTGACCACCTGCGTAGGCGCATACGAGAGAGAGCCACCGGAAGCGGCCAAGAGCGACCCGAGAACCGTAAGTGTGGAGTTGGTTGCGCTCATGGCGTTACGAAACCACCATTCGTGTTGTTGCTCTCGGTTTCGGCAGTAGCATCCGTCCATCCACAATCGCACACGTGCGCGACTTCACCGGGACGCTCATATTCTTTGCCGCATTCGGGGCATACGCCGCTCACCGAACAATGACGGCTCCCCTCTGTCGCGATGGTGCGTGGATCTTTTGGGCCGGGAAGGTCACGCGTCAAAACCGGCTTTTGCTTTTTCGCAACCTCGGGCTTGTCACAATCCGCCGATTTTACGCTTTCGTTGGACATAGTCATCCCAGCCTCTGCTGCTCCCTGCGCTCCCTAGCGGCCTTGCGAGCATCGGCCATCTTCCGCCCGAATCCGACCTTCTCCTCAACGACATATTCAGCAGCCTTGCGCCAATTTACATAGGCGTCGGCAACACCTTTGCCGCAATCTATCACGCGGCCCTTATCGTAGCCGTTGGTAAATTTAATAAAACGTATCTTGACTGTCTCGGGCTCACTCACCGCCATATCTTTGACTCCAATCTGGACGGCCGGTTGTCCTTGTAATTTTCGCTTGCCCTCTGCACGAGCGGCTTCAAATCCGTGTCGGGGTAGGTCACTACGACCTCCATGTGCCCGACTACCACGCGGTTAGCCAGATAAGCCTTAAATCCGGATGCCTCAAGCTGCCCCCAGAAGGCGATATCGGCGTCAACGCGTCCTTCGCTCCAACCCCCGCTCTCGTCGGGCTTTTCGGCAAACCACGGTTTCGCCATTGTCGCTACACTTGAAGCGCGAAGGATCGTGAGCCCGAAGTGCCCTGTAGCAATGGGTGTCACGTCGTCTGCGAAGTCATCGCGGGTGACGTTCATGCGGACATTGCCATCCGAGTCCTTCATCGTGAGAAGCGCCGACGCTACCTCACGGCGCATCTGAACCGGAACTAAGGCATCAATATCTTCCCTCGCCTCCATTATTCCATAGAGCACTTCAATATCGCGCTCATCGAATATGGTGTCGAAGTCTGAAGCTATGATGTACTTCACGCCGGCCGCAATCGCTGTCTCGAAACAACGCTCAAGGCCCTGGTTCCAAAAGACTCCGCCGCTCATGACAAGCGGGATACCGAGGCGAGAATAAGCTTGCAACGCACAATGAAAATGCGAAGTAAACCCTAGCCGGGGAACCGTCTGTACTGCGTACACCGAGCCCTTGGGTATCTCTATCCCATGAAAGCGCAGGTCTGGATGATCGCGCAGGTATGGGTCGGCCAGGGGACTGCCATCTTGATCGACTATCTCATGCGTAGGGTCATCGGATTCGGCAACGGGCTCCTCTTCGCCGTCACCCAACGGCTTTTGACCCATCAGGTTAAGCGAGACCGGGAGTGAAGCGCAGTCGCTAATTTCCGACTTCCAACGCCGAATGTGGGTTAGCCCAACATGCTCCAATGCGTCCTTGAGAGCATCCTCATCAAACACCGATCCGTGGCGATCGTTAACATCTGCATGTGCGCCCATGACGTACATCTGAAGCATGCTGCGCTGTACTGGCGTCGTCTCAGGCTCTACAAATCGTTCGCATATCCAGGAGAAATCAGGGACGGCTACCCTCAACCATCCTCCGGGGCGCAGTACGCGCACCCACTCCCTGAGAACATTCAGTACGTCTTTGTGGCTGAAGTGCTCAAGGATATGCGATGCGCGCACCTCGTCGCATTCCTCGTCGGCAATACAAAGAGGGTAAACTTCGCCGCCGTTGATCTTGCGATCAACCGAAAGGTAGCCGTCAATACGCGTTTCGCCAGCGCCAAGGTTAAGTTTAAGCGGCATCTGCCGCCTCGCGCTTTCGCCGGGTTATCTCGCCCTGTAAATCTTCCGAGGAGATCGCCGCCAGAAGTTCCTGTCGAGCCAAATCGTAGATACTAGACAGGTCAATAATACCGTCACCTTCGTTGGCTCGACCCCTAACCGGCCTGTCTGCAGCGTCATACCACGTGAGATCATACTGACCGAAGCAGTTGCGCTCCACGATGACTTCGACGCCTTCGGCGATGCCGCCGCACTTCTTGAGCGTCTTTGCGATGAACGCGGTGGGAAGCATTATGTCAACCGAACTGGACGTAGGATTGACTTTAAATTCGTTCAGCTTCGCGCGGAGGTTTACGGTCATTTAATGTAGCCCCATTCAAGGAGCATCTTGTACAACGCATCTTCCATACTTACGCCCTCCCGTCGGCACGTATCTTCCCTGCCCGAAGTGTGGTGGAAAGGACGCCGGGTAACGTCTTTGTCGGGAGTCAGATACTGTCCCCGAAAGGAGACAGCTTGCGTCTAGCCCGGTAGCNNTCTGCCCCTAATTCGCTTGGGTTTCAGGCAACATGCTGATGACCCTATCCCACCACAATTATACCGCACTAATCGCGCCGGTTCTACCCGGTCACGACATTGCTGCATCCCTGAGCTACCGCGCTTGTCGGCCAAGTTTGGCACCGGCCGAGGTTCGCAATTGCCGCATAGGTCTGCGTGGTCTGCGGCGAAATGAGCATACGCAGGTACTTCTTGCGCTGTCTCAAATCGACGTTGAAGCTGAAGTAAACCAGCGTCGTAGTCGCAGTCACCCCTGCGGGAAGTGTGAAGCCCGATGCGCCGCCGCCCACGAACGCCGCAACGTCCGCGAATGACGAGGAAACAGTCGTATCGCATTCCTGCAACTTGAGAACGCTCGGTCCATCACTCACGACATCCGCGGTCGATGCCATGACATCCAGCGTCATACTCTCGTACCCGGAGGCGTTGATAATCTGGCTCGTGATCGTCGCACCGCTCGTTGCAGAAGTCGGGTTGACTACAATCTGCTTTTTGAGATTGAAGATATCTTCCATTTTTCTTTGTCTTATCCTTTTCGATGGATTTAGAGGGAACGAGCGTAACCCATCCCCTCGCGGTCACGGTTAGCTGTTGTACGACTGAAGCGTCACAATCGGCCCAGAATAGTAGGTAGCACCGGTCTGGTCGTAGGATGGATTCTGCGCCAACGTATTCGCCTGGTTGCCGCCGACATCGTGGTTGTTGATGTCAACGCGGCTAATACCTCGAATGGCCAGTTGGTCATTCGGAAATCCGATCTGGTCGGATGTCGCAATGGTCAGCAGCTTGCGATCACCCAGGCTTGACGAAAGGCTCAGATCGCCGAAGTAGGCGTAGTTCACGCTCGCGGCAGCCGCAGTCGGCATGACCTGAACGAACACCACGTCGGCTCCCAGGAACTGCGGACGGGTCGGTCCCTGCTGCAAGGTCAAGACGGTGTTTCCACCGCCGCTTGCCAACAGTTCGACCATCGTACTATAGTACAACTGCTTTGACACGTACCACTTGGGATCGCCGCGCTTCCAGGCGAAGTCCGGTAACAGCCCCATCATGGAGGTAAAATCGCTGAGCGTTAAGTTTGAGAGCGCGCCGCCCGAACCGGCACTGCCGACCTTGACGCCGCCTTTCCCAATCGTAGTCAGTGCGCCAAAGGCATTTGCAAACGCGCCGGAGAGCCCGATAATACCGCCGGTCGCGGAAGTGCCGGTTCCGTTGAATCCGGCGTTATCCTCCATATAGCTAAAGTTCCACGCGAGCTCATCGGCCAGGTCGTCACCAATATCGACCATGGCATCTTCCGCGATCTCGTTGGAGAAGTAGATCAGCGCCGCGAGCTTCTTGGCGGTGAGCGAAACCATATCCCAGGTTTTCGCCGAGGCCGTGATCGCAGCGTTGTCACCGAGCCAGTACGCCGAGATGGTGCCGGCGCGGCGCGGGATGTTGAGCGTATCTCCCTTCATTGGCTTGACGTTCGCGTACTTGCGGAACACGCCGAACTCTTCCATCAACTGAATGATGTAGCCCGCGAGTTCGATTGGCACCAGATATCCGCCGGAGGTGTTGCTATTCTCAGACTGCGCGGACTTGACCGCAAACCCGTGATCTGCTAGCCACTTCTGCGCCTTCATGCCGAGCGCGCTCCCCGCACCGATTACCGAGGTTGCGAACTGTCCAATCGCATAAGCGACCTTCTGGGCCTCCTCGCGATTGCCCAAGGTCGCCTTGATGAGGTGACGCGGCGTCCGAGCCTTACAGTAGGCCGGAACCTGAATGTTGTCCAGACGACGAATATCTTCTTCGTCCGACTTCGTGCCATAGTTCGAAGGGCGCCCGCCAAGATCGGCGATCCCAGCGTCCAATCGGCGCTTCGCGATATCTTTGGCGATATCTTCACGATCCTGCAATCCCGCGATCTCGCCGTCCAGCGCGAGAATTGAAGACTGCACGGCCTTGATTGCCGTAATGTCAGCGGCGTCAGGCGCGTCCTTTTTCAGAAGCTCCTCCGCCGTGCGCATTGCCTGCTCGCGATCCGCGAGCTTTAGTGTTAATTGATCCGTCATGTTATTTAGGTCCTTCCAATTTAAGTTTCGTTAGACCGAAGCGCGGACGAAGTGCGCCTGCCTCAATCTCAACTGCGCTAGTTCGAGATCGCGAAGTTCGGACGCTTTCGCCGCGCCCTTCGGCTCAGTGTTCGCAATCAGCCCGTCGAGATCGACAAGATTCTTCGCCGTCTGATCGCGCAACCTTTGCATCGTGGATCGGTTCGACGCCGACACGTCCCTCTTCTCCCTCATGCGCTTTGCCGCTCGTTCAGACGCCCGCTCTACGAATAACCGAGTCGCGTCTGCCGCAACCTCGGCATGTTTCTCGAACGCCAGGCCAGACCCCAGCCCACCCGCCGAAAGTATTGCTATCTCCATCCTCTTCGCAGATTCAACCGCTTCATCTGGCGTCTCAGCGCCGTTGCCAGATGCGACAGCCTTGTGAATTGACATGCATAAATCTTTATGTTCGTCATGACACATCCCGAGCCGCGAATTGGCATCATCGGGCTCGATGTCCTTCCAGTCACCATAACCGGAAAGCGCGTCACGGTAGGTCGAGAGGAGTGCATAGTTCGCCTGATTGACGGCCCCCATGCACATTGCCATCTCGACGTAGTTTCCGAGGAATTGCCCCTTAAACATCGGCACCGGGTCGGACGCCTTATCATAGTCACTTTCGGCCCAGGGAACCTTAATCTCGTCATCATCGAACTCGTCGGCCATCTTGGAGTAGTACGCTTCCACAAACGACTTTGCAGCCGCACGATCCTTGTCCGAGAGTTCAACGCCGCCCCTCGATCCGTCCAGCACCCCGGCAATCGCTTGAATGGCCTTCGGCACGGCCACGAGCTTATCACCAGACACATCGGCAAACGGCAGTTTGTACGACCCGAATTCATCGTCGGCGCCGTCGCATACCACGAACGCCTTGGCGAACTTCTCATTGGGCTCGCCGTACTCGCCCTGGATACCCGCATATGCCTTGACCCGCTTGATCGCACCGGCCGCATCCCATGCCTTGTCACGAGCGGCTAAATCCAGTCCGCGTGCGCCGCAAATTGATTTTATCTTCATATTACCCCTCGTTTCATTCCCTGTGGCTTCACGCGCCGATAGATGGATGTTGATTTTCTTAGCCGACTTGATCTGAATTGCCATGGCTTCGGGGTTAGCGGGGAATGGCGTGAGGCTGTATTCCCAGAGGTCGGACACCCTAATAATGCCCCAACAGGCGTCCGTGCATGCGCTCAATCCCGCAACGTCAAAGAGCTTCATGTCATAGCCGTTCTTTTTCGCATACGCAAGAAGTTCTTTGCCGTTCTTGAACGCGACGTAATCCGCAGCATCCATCGAAAAGCCCACTGAAAGTCCTACGGTTTTGTTTGCGGCGATGCGCTCGGCAACCTTCGTTTTGGCTACCTGGCTCTGCTCATCCGTGTGGAACACAAACTCGCCGTACAATTTGTTCCCGCGTTCTTCGCAAACGGTAGGGAATCCAACGGCTGTCTTAATTGACCAATCGTGATCGGTCAGAATTGATCCTCTCTTTAGGAATCGCGGCAGGGCGTCGTGGAAGGCGTTGAAAAATATGCAATCTCCATAGCTATCGAGAATACCCGTCACGCTCGGCCAGCCCGAGCAGACATTCCCGCTCATCGTCGCATCGTCAACGCTGAATGATTTTAGGATTTGCGCTTTACTCATGTCTATGCGTCCTGTCCGTCCTCTTCATCCTCTTCCTCTGGAAAATCATCCTCTTCCTCCGCAGGCGTCTTTGGCTCCGGCCCTTTTGGAGTAGTGCTCACAATCCCGGGCAACGTAGGCGTCACAAGCTGGAATAGGTACTTGTTGCCCACTTCGGGATCCGAGGCAGGATTCATCCCCATCATTTCCCGCGATTCGTCCAATGTCATCGTCATATAGATTTGAAAATCACTGCCGGCCCGCTTGTGAATGGCGTCCGCCGCTTCGCCTAATTCCCGCACGTCGGAATAGTCGAAGTTGACTCGATATCCCTTCGCGTCCGATCCGGCGGTGGAGGATCTCGTCACCCACTTGCGCGACAAACTCCAGACGCGGGATACCTGCTTTACGGTGCCGGATACCGGAAAGTCTACGAGGAGTTGGTAGGTCAACGCCTCGCTGATCGCAGCCAGCGTCGGAAGTATCGCTTGGTCGTAAGTCTGCCCTGCTACCGTTTCGTACTTCGCCCCATATTGACCACCCTTGCCGGTATCTTCGCCCAAGTTCACCGCCATCGGGTGAATACCAAGCGCGGCGCAGATAGACGCTTCAGGTCGGCTGCCGACCTCGTTAAGTTGCAAGTCTTTGGGCGACTGCGTGGTTTGGTCAACCTTCACTGGATAGGAGAGCCCGATCATTCCACCCCTTGCATCCCCAGTAGTCTGGTCGCCAATCTTGCGCTTGAGCTCTTCTATCTGGAAGTCGTCTAATTCCAGCTCAGAGGATGCGGGCGATATGATCGTCCCGATATTGCCTCGATTGCGAAGCACCAGGGCAAGAGTATTGTCAATCTCGTTATCGGTGCAGATGGAGCGGCATTGCGCCCTCAACTGAGACATTCCGACTAGCGGATTGCACGGGTCAAGCCCATTGCGAAGGTGAATGACGTTGCGCTTTGGAACGACCTCAGTTTTGAAGCCTCCGCTCGGCATAGGCCGCTTGTAGGCGTAGAATTGCACAGGGCCGCCGTCTGGAGCAGGAATGGGCCACATCAGCCAGTGCGGGATATAGTAGAGCTCTACCGGAACTCCTGCTCCGCCATTGCCGCGAACCTTCATTACGTAGGCGTTGCCATTCAGCTTGTAGGACAATGCCATCGCTTGCTGAAGCGCGTTGCCGTGATACGTCGGGTTCGGCTCAATAAGAAGCTTCGTGCAAGGGTGCCCGTGAACTGGCGAGAGCATCCCTTCATCGTTTTCATAGACGACGTGAATACGAGGCTCAACCACCTTGTCGAAAATATACTGAGCGCAAATCGAGACGACACGGTTGTAAATAGGGTCACCCGCAGCGGCAGCCCAATTTACGTCACTGCCTCCAAAATGCGTTATGCCGCTACCACCACCAAAGCTGCGCCATCCACGGTCGCCCAACGGATCGATTCCCAGACCCTTTAATCCTATGTTGGCGTATTGCGCGATCCTTTCGAGAAGCGGTGCCTTAGGCAGACGATTACCTCGCATAGCTTATTCATCACCCATGTTTAGGAGGCACCGACTGAATCGCCCCTAGAATTGCGACGACTATGAGCACCAACGTGCCAATTATGAATATATCCACCGCCGCCCCCGCCCCGCACGCTATAATGTCCAAGAACAGCTTTAGAGGTGTCATCAAAGAACCACTATCTTCCTCTTGGCGGCGCTCAGAGTAGGAGCGAACGCATAGGCCAACGAGTCCGCGTAGTCAGGCGATGAAACGCCCCTGCGCCTCATGTCGTGCTTGCTCTCAATCAGAATCTTGCCATCGGGCCTCGGCTTTGAGCGCGGCATCGAAAGTTGGGCTATGAGCGTGGCATTGTTGGGGATGCTGATGCACTCTTCGTCAAGATGGTTGTACCCCAATTCCACGCGCTCGAATGTTTTCTCGAAACGGCGGCGAAGGCTCCAGTACATCTCCGCTCGATAGTTGGCGAACAGGTCACTCGACTTCTTGCGACCCTCCCAAATCCTATCACCCGCAGAAGCCGCTCCATGAATAGATACTAGCGTGAACGCAGGCTGATCGGCCATCGCAAGCCATTGATCGCGAAGGCTGATGCCTACCCCGTCCGCGTCGAACCCAAGCCGCTCTACCTGTTTGGATTCGGCCTTCTCTTTGGCGATCCTCGCATTGTCGATCGTAGTGACGCCGCTCCAATTATCTATAGTGGCTACTACCGGCCCTTGCCGCGTTATCAGGACGTTTTCGTTGGCGCCTTCGGCGGCAATATCGAGCCCTGCGATGATCGGCCCCGATGCTTCAAGCGCCAGATCGACGGCTGTCCTCACCCAGCGACCAGGGATGACGACGCCTTCAATCGACGCCGAATAATCAATGTCTATCTCCTGCGCTATCGTCACAGGGTCCAGTTTCTTACGTTGGCTTTCATACCAAGGATAGACGACCCTCGCGCCGTTCGGTATCTCGACAGGAGCGCCCTGGCCACTGTCAACCGGGACCTCGTCAAGTAAGACCTCGTATCCGTTCTTTCGCGGATCGTCCTTCCAATGAAACGTGAATACGCTTACGTTCCCCGAATGACGCAGCCTGGCGAACTCGTTGCCGGGGCCGTTTGGCGTAGATACGTCTATGCGGCAGTTCGTGGTTTGAGATAGCGAAGCCGCTATTAGTTCAGAGCGTTCGAGGAAGGCCGATTCGTCAACGAAGTAGATGGAGGCCCGATCACCGCGTCCGATCTCATCTCCACCCTCTCCGGATATCGAAGATCCGTTCACTGGGTTTCGCAATGCCGCGAATGTATCGTCTTTGCGCCAATTAAAACCTTCTGGGAGCATCCATGACGGAAGCATCCTGAGCATAAAACGTATCTTCTCAAAGATGCACTTCGCCTCACCGATCTTGTCCACCAGTTCTAATTTGCGAGAACCGAACCCACACCGAAAGCCATCCCTGAACAGCCATCCGTGAAGCGCGTAGGCGCAACAGAGCCATGTGAGCCCGACATCGCGGCTTTTCTCGGCAACCCCATTCTCCTTGGCAGTCTCTCGCTCTCTTAGCCAGCGCAAGAACTCGGCTTGTTTGGGATACAGAACGAACGGTATGGTAGTTGAAGCCCCTTCCCTGGGATCAATCGTCCAACCGAACTCCCCCACCCAGAACCCGACGTCAGCGCGGCACGTAAGAATTGCTATCCTTTGGAGTCCACGGTCGCATTGGAGTTTACGGGCGTCCGCATATCTCTTTACGATAATTTCTGATAAGCTCATCCGGTTCCATTTTCGCCATCTTCTCGATCTCGGCTATATCCCCTGTAAACACATGCGCCGTGACTTCCGAGCGTTCAGTATACATCCCGAGCACCTTCCCGACCACTTCGAGAGCGGCTTGCGAGTTGTGCAACTCCAAGCGCTTCGAGACGCCGTAACGCGTCGGGGTCGTCTGGTAGGAGCGCACCATGTAACCAAAACCCTCATTAAGCCCACGGTTGATATCGATGTAGCCGCCATTCGTAATGAAGTGCTCCATGCCGCCCCTCGCGATAGCGGATAGGCGCGTTATGACCTCAAAGGCGTTCATGCCGCCAAACGCCATGCAAGCGTTGATTGCGTTCGTGATAGCCGGATCGCGCATAAATAGCGCGGCTTTCTCGCTCAACGTCTTTTGCACGCCGGGGAATCCGGCTATTTTAAGGGCGCGAATGGCATTGAATCCAGCCGGTCCGACATACGCGTAGACATATGCTCTTACTTGAGGATCTAGGGCGAGTATCTCAGGCAGATTCGCGAATATGTTGTGCGTCGGCTCAACTACATCGGTTTGCATGACCGCCTTGACTAAATCTGTTGTGACCTGCTTTGACTCGGCCATGTTTATCGCTTTTCCCGCGCGATATGACTTCTATCGACGCTACCTATTCTTATTTGGGCCGCGTCCGGGCGCAGTCGTACAATTTCAATCGCATAGCTGATAATTTGGGCCGCAAGCATCTGACGTTCGACTTTGTCGTCTATGCGGACGCGGTGTTTGCGCGTATCGACGCGCTTTTTGGGGAACTGTCGTATGCCGCGAAGCTCAGGATATTTTCTGTCCAGATCAGCCAGCCTTTGCGCGGATAGCTCCTCGGTCATATCGCTTGCGCGTCCGGTCTACGTCGGCGGATAATCAAGACGTCGCAAGCGTATTCTGCGGCCAGTTTTGCGCGGCGCGCGGCTTCCTTCGACTTTTTCGCCTCCTGAGAGCACATCGCGCATGCTTCTCCCTTGATTTTAAGGTGTTTTCCAGCCTCGCATTGCTCTACTTGGCCTCGATTCTCCCTTGATCCCGGCCTGAACCCGTCCATACGGAACTTATGAAGCCCGGCGGGCACGCCCCGAGCATATGCCCCAGGATTCAGGCAGAGTTCGTAGGAGCTCGGCAACCATCCGCCAGTCGATAAAAGCAACTCCACGGATCGCGGCGTGAGCGCACCCGGAGCGGCTACTTTCACATAAGCGACACGGACCTCAGCGGCAGCGATGGCTCGAATATAGCTGTAATCGTTCACACGCGAAATAGCAGTCCCTTGTTGGACGGCTTTCGCGGCTTTTACTACCTCGTTGTGTCGATATTCGCGCATTTGCCCCTATACCGTAGGCCCGGATGCTTCGGAGGGCTGATTTAGCGCGGCTCTGCCCTCTGTCAACCGCATAGGTTTTACGAAAAAAGACGGCTCTGCATTGACCGACAACAGGCGTAATACTTTAGCCAAAAGCGAGAAATTGCTGCAATCTCTCCCTGTAGGACGGCCGATACGATTCAATAATACACGAGTTGACGGAATTTGTCAAGGGAATTACGA
>QGNH01001666.1_pt1 | contig 13841 bp, 22 predicted proteins | sample 1735481 | NCBI WGS metagenome assembly QGNH01 (sample SAMN09239004, study PRJNA386568) | Viral metagenome, whole genome shotgun sequencing project. | reverse complement strand
GCTGTAGTGTTTCATCGTGGGTAAATGTGGATTTCCTCGCAGTTTTCCGCTGGGGCGTCCTGTAGTGTTTCATCGTGGGTAAGTTTAAGGTAGACAAGGCTTTGTGATTTCGGGTATCTTCTCATTCATGGAGTCCGCGGCCAACATCCTAGTAACCTCGACGGCACTGAAGAAGCAGGTCAAAGAGGCCGTGGTGCTCACCCGTTACCAGGAGAAATTCATTGACGCGGCGGAAGTCATTCGCCTTGATCCGGATGGCGCCGAGGTCAGTTTCATGGCACGTGAACTGGTGCAATGTACGCTGCCCCACAAAGATCCTGGCAACATTCCAATCTGGCGTAGGCAGAATGGCTCTGTAACGCTCGCCATTCAACAGCGCTATGACACCAGGACCGGACAGCCCATCGGCTATCCGTACGGTTCCCTGCCCCGTCTGCTGCTGTTCTGGATCACTGCTGAAGCGGTGAGGACAAAGAACCGCCGCCTCGAGCTGGGGCATTCGCTGTCAGCGTTTATGCGCCAGCTTGGGTTAATCCCGGCGAGCGCGGGCGGCGGCAAACGCAGTGACGCGCGACGGTTAGAAAAGCAAGCTAAGCGGCTCTTCCGGTCGATCATAAGCTTCGACAATCAAGGCGCGGATCGCCGGGTGCAGTGGCTTGATATGGAAGTGGCGCCAGCGGGCGAGTTGTGGTGGGATTGGAAGCCAAACGACAACCCGGAGCAAGGAACGCTCTGGCCTGGGTGGATCGAGCTTGGAGAAAAGTTCTATGCTGCCGTGACCGCGTGGCCTGTACCGCTCGATATGCGTGTGCTCCGTGCCATCAAACGGTCACCCCTGGCGCTCGATTTGTACGCCTGGGCGACATGGAGGGTTTTCAAGCTTTCGAAAGCTCAATTCATTCCGTGGGAAGGACTCAAAGAGCAAATGGGCTCAGAGTACAAGACGGTCGATGAATTCGCGCGGAACGCCAAATTAGCCTTTCGGAAGATTCGCGCCGTGTATCCCGGCCTCAAGATTGATTACATCAAGGGCGGTCTCACGTTGCGGCCGTCATTGACTGCCATCCCGCCAGCGCCGAAACGTGCGGCCATCGCTGGTTAATTGATTTGCTGAAAAGAATTATTTCTTGTTTTGCTGAAAGCAATCAAAGCATTCTTTCAATAACTCATTCAATTTCAGGCCGTTGGTAGCGGCCGCTATCTTGAACTTGCGGACGAACTCAGGTTCCATGCGGAATTGCATGGGCACGAGCTCAGCGGATGGTACGACTCCGCGTTGCCGTGTGGCGCCGCTGCTGTGATGAGTTCGGGCGGGCGAGGGTTTGAGGTCGTCGCCGGCGAGTGACAGGGTTTTAGCCATGAGCTACCTTCTTTTTAATTGATTTGCTGTTTTCATGAAAGCACGCTTTTATTTCAAGCCACAGGGCTTCAATCTCTTGCGCTGCGTGCCCTTTGGTCGAAACCTCGGGCGCTGTATTGCCGCCCGTCATGGCCGCGGCGTACGCTACCCGATCGGCGATGAAGGACTGAGCGACTCGGCCGTGCTCGGATAGGGCCGCGATTGCCTGGGCGGTGATAGTCGCTTGCGACTTCGCTTGAGTGACCACGAATAGAAATGGTTTGCCAGCGTCTTTCACCAGGGCGACCGTTTCGGCGACGGCCCAGAGATCGCTTGGCGACGGGCGAACCGGGATCAAAATCAGATCGGCCAATTTCAAAAGACGGGTGTTCTGATCGCTAATCGTGGGCGCAGTGTCGATGAAGCAGTATTGAACGCCCTGGCCGGCTGCTTTCTGTAGGGCTTCAGGTATGCGCTCAACCGGCGCATCAAGCCGTTGCGGGGTCTCATCCTTGCGGCGTTCATGCCATTTGCTCAAAGTGGCCTGGCGGTCAGTGTCGATTACCCAGGCTTCCTCAGCGCAGCGCTGGGCTTCAACCGCGAGATGGGCGGCCAACATCGTTTTACCACTGCCGCCTTTTTGTGACTCGATAACGATTGTTTTCATGAAAGATTGCCTTTCAGCAAATACCACTTTTCAATAAACGCTGCTTTTGTTGAAAGTAGCATACAGCGGCGCAGCCGTGCAAGGGCAGGGCAGGGAAGAGCCATCACTTGGTGCGGGACTTCTTCGCGACGAAGGTTTTGTTTAGACTGGCCAGGCCAGCCTTTAGGCGCTTGGCATTCTCTCTTGCATTGCGGCCGCCGATGTAAGCATCCACCACCGCCCAGGCCTTCTTTTTCGAGGTGAACATTTCAGGATGCAAAATAGCCTGCTCAGCCTTGCTGCGGTCAGAGCTATTATCGCCGCGCCCGAGTATGTAGTTCAGGTGTTCTTGCACGTCTTCCTCTGCTATCGCCACGCGCGCGGGCACCAGATTTGCCAGGGATTGAAACGTTCCTTTCAAGCTGTTAACGAGAGCGGCGAAATCCTTCGCATCATCACATTTGGCCATTGCGATTTGGGCAATGGTGTTCACGCGCTCCCAGGCTTCCCGGTTTTGTTCCGCGCTCAGAGCGTAGCGTGCGAGTTCCTCCACGGATAGACGCCGATCAGTCTCGGCCGGTTGACGCTTGCGCTGGTGGGCTTCTTGCTGTGCAACAAGATGCGCCTGGAGCCAAGCGTCGAATAGCGCGTGATAATAGCCAAGACCTTCCCGATCCTTCGATACATCGGCAAGGGCGATGAGGGCGTTCGGACGAGGCTCTTCGCCAGCTTCCAGTCGGCAGAGGGCGCGCAGGCTCATTCCGGATGCCTTAGCGAACTCCAACTGAGTCATATTCAACTGCTTGCGAGTCCGGAGGATGGCTTCGGCAAAGGTCATAGCTACCTTCACTCTAACAAAAATATGCCAAACTTGCCAATTTATAAACATCCTCTTTGCTCGACTATCCCGTTTTAGGTCATATGGTTACAGGCAGTTATCTTTTTTGCTTGCAACTTTTCCGAATCTGCTGCTACTGTTCTCGCCAGAAGGGGAAAGCTACAAATCAATGCCCAAACTCAAATTCCAAACGGCCAAAGAAATTGCGGTCGAAAAGGGACTCTCCTACGACATCGTTCGCGAAGCTGTTCGGAACGGCCACGTCCGTACAGTCACATTAGGCCGGCGTGCGTTGGTGCCCAAGGGCGCATGGGAAGAGTTTGTGGAGCGTAGGACTTACGAGCCGTTACCACGAAAGGAAACAACCAATGCTTAATCCAGGAAGTGTCACCGCAGGCACCGCACAATACATTCCGTCCAACCAGAGCTGTGCGGCTTGCCGCGCCTATGCGTGCGGAGTCCACCAATCCGTAGGCGTCCGGTCGCTCAAACCCAAGCGCCTCCAGGCGATGGATGCCGCGCTTACTATGCCAGACCGTGACGGCGCTGAAACGCGCAACGCCCGGGTCGATCGAGAGAGCTTGGCAATCAACGAAAAGCGCGCGAACAGCGGCAACGACGAGGGCGAAATCCCCCGGAAGAAGCCAACTATGCACGAGCAACTCGACGCGCAGATCGATCAGAGTTTTAAGGGCGCTATGGGGAGCATCGCAGCGCTCGTTCGACGGAGGGCGATGGCAGCGCGTGATGCGGCAATTGATGCCAGCCGGCGCGAATTCGAGCGCAAGCAGCGAGCAGCCGATAGACGCGCGGCTAAACGGGAAGAGTTAGAGCAGCAGTCTCGTCAACGAACGCGGGAAATTCTGGATCCATCATTCAAACGCGCGCGGGACGAGGCGGCAAAGAGCGCCCAGATTGGCGAGCTTGGTCCTGGTGGTGGCTCGTTTGCCGAACAGGTGAAAGAAGAAGGCCGAGTCCAGCAGAATTCGAATCTGCGGAAGTTACCTCCGGCAACCGCTGCACCCGTCCAACGGCACATCTCCGCGTACGAGGATCACGACGGGAACTACAAAGGCGCTGGCCGAAGACTCATGGGCCAAGATGCGGCGCCGAAAACGGCCGAAGAAAAAATGCTGATCGAACACAAGATCGCGAGAAAGCAACTCGAACGGATGTGGGCCTGAAATGAAAAGACCCGCTGCTGGCGGGTCTCTTGATTCAACTTGCCGCGCGGGGAGCGGCGTTTACCTGTGCAACCAAATCATACCACCAATTCGCGGTCCCAATCACCGGCGCACCGGTTGCCCGATCGAAGCCCGTTCGTCGCCTCTGCCTGGCGCGATATTTTGAACGCCGGGACTTTGATTGGCGATGTTGATGTCTATTTCCGGAGCGGCCTGGTCTTCCGTCGGGTTTTGATTCATCGCCACGAAGATCGACGGTGGACTGAACTGCCCACCAACACAGTTGAGTTCTCGACGGTTGAGACCCGCCGCCAATTCGACGATGCGGTCTTACGTGCCGTGGATGACCTACTGGATAGCCCGAGAGGTCAGGCAGGCGGGTGTCGATGAGTACAACGCGCATCAGAACAAAGAAGGTATCGCCGCAGTGCGCTTTATGTCATCGGCCAGCGGCGACAGTCGGAGAGTATCAGCCATCCGAGGAAGAGAGACAGCGCTGGCCATTCGTGGTTGATTGTGCTTTGTGCGATAGCTGCAATTCGCTACCGGATCGTGGATCGCGACTCTCTAGCGTATTCGGTTTTTCGGCGGAATTGGGGCGTGTGCAATGAGCCAGTCGCAAAGTGAAGCACAGCGCATTCGCGAGGCATACGTGGAAATGGCGAACCGCGCAAAGTACCGTCCCGCCGCGCCTAGTGATGGATTCGGCGGCATCCATTTGTCCGACGACCAACTGAAGGACCCGGGGAGGCTCCTGGCCGAAGCGGGCAAATATGCTGAAGCGTTCATCAAAGAAGAGGACGCTAGGTTTTTCTTTTTGGGCTGTAGCGATTGCCGGACCAATCGAGCGTTGGTCTACGCCATCGAGGCATCAAGATTGCTCTGCGCTCCTGAGCCGGGCCTGGCACTCAAGCTGCTCGAAATGGCGGTAGCGGAAACGCGATCGGTGCTCGAAGCTAGCTACATTGGGGGGCCTGCATGAGCGCCCCTCGGATCAAACGGAAGGTTAGCTCGTTCTGGCAACGAATCCACATACAAGCAGCTTTGGAGCGTAAAAACAACTCTCCCGTTGCTGAAGCGTTGACCGCTCTTCTGGCGAGTCATCCGGAATGGCAGCAACACCCGCCCACGCTCAACGAATATATGGATCTGCTCATGGAGCAGCAGATGGCCCTGTTGATGAACAAAATACCGGGCCTTCCGCAGCATTGCCTGCTGTGCGCATCCGCCGCCGTGAAGCATGATGTCTTCGTCGCATTCAAAGCTGAAAAGGAACCGATCATGAGTACCCCTTACGGCCTCTGTACGTCGTGCGCGGCACTTCCCGACCGGCAAGCACGCGTTGCCAGTCGGCTCGGAATTGGTTTTAGCGGTGGTGTTGCGACCACGGCCACGGAGGGCATTCAGTGAGCGGCGGCGCGGCGTACCAGGCGGCGCAAGCGTACGTGCGCGCCGGCATCTCCGTAATCCCGGTTCCCAGCGGTAAGAAGATCCCCGTCTTGAAAGGCTGGCCTAAGCTTCGTCTCAAGGAGGCAGATCTCCCTGAGCATTTTAATGGCAAGCCGGTGAACATGGGTGCGCTGCTCGGTATCGGCGGCTTAGCGGACTTAGACCTGGACTCTGCTGAAGCTGTGACTGTGGCCGCTTCTTTCGCGCCCGAAACGGGTTTTTTCTTTGGCCGATCGTCCAGCCCGTACTCGCATTATTTTTACCGATCTGATCCCGTGATGAAGTCACAGAAGTTCGTCGACCCTCTCGATAAAACAGGAGAGGGCGGCGATGAGCGGGCTGTGCTCTTAGAGATCCGTTCACTGACGTTAGAGGGTGAAGTGGGCAATCAGACGGTGTTACCACCTAGCGTGCACCCGTCTGGTGAACGTTATGAGTTCTCGCCTGGTTCAACGAAAATCATCGGCAACGTCGACAGCTCTCAGTTGGAAGATGCCGCGCGCAAAATCGCTGCAGCTTCTTTGTTCGCGCGGTATTTTGCGAGGGAGGGTTGCCGCCATGTTGCCTTTCTCGCGCTCGGCGGCATCTTCGCCCGGGCCGGATGGACAGAAGAGGAGGCATTCACTTTCCTCTTTGCCATATACCGCGTGCTGTGGCGCGACGCCGCGGATCGCGCGGCCTGCAAGTCGGAGGTTAAGAGTAGCTTCGAAAAACACAAAGCTGATGCGCCTATTTCTGGCATTCCGCGGCTGAAAGAACTAATCAACCCAACGGTTGTGAATCAGTCTTTGGAATGGCTAGGCATATCCGGCATACAGACTTCGGCAGTCTTAAAACAAAAGGAGGTGCCATCGCCCTCGACTGATGCGCCGGTGAATCTGCTCCAATTTCAGTTCAACGATCTGGGCAATGCCGAGCGGATCCGCGCCCTGCATGGGGAAAACATGCGTTACTGCGTCGCTGAAGGGAGTTGGTATCTATTTGACGGCAAGCGCTTCCGGGCCGATGCGCTGCTCGCTACGCAAAAACTGGCAAAGCTAACCATGCTGGAATTCCAGCGGCAGGCAATTCAGGCTAACAACGAAGACGCCCTCAAGTTCAGCCGCCAGTGCATGGAGAACAAGCGGATCGTAAGCGCGCTGGAGAGCCTCAAATGTGAATTGTCGGTGGAGGTTTCGATCTTCGACCAGCAGCCGCACCTGCTCAATTTTCTGAATTGTACCGTTGACCTGAAAACAGGCGCCGCGCATCCACACCGTCGCGAAGATTTCCTGAGCAAGATCGTTCATCACAATTACGAGCCCGTGGCGCGGTGTGCTACGTTCCTGCGTTTTGTTCGACAGTGCATGGGAGCGCCGCTTGATGCAAGCGAAGACGCGCTGCTGCCGGCTGATGAAAAAGTTTTGTATCTGCAGCGCGTTTTTGGCTATTGCCTGACGGCCGAGACCCGGGAAAAGGCCATTTTAGTGGCATGGGGCGAACTGGGAGACAACGGCAAGACAACACTGTTGTCGTTGATGCGCGACTTGTGCCGGGAGTATAGCTGCACGGTAAGTCTTGATCTGCTGACATCACGCGAGGAGAATACAAACACGCTGGCGGCCCGAGCGGATTTGATGGGCAAACGGTTTGCCGTCACAAGTGAGACCGAAGAGGGGCAGCGGTTGACGGCCGCCAAACTGAAGCGAATCTGCCAAGGGTCGGGTGGGCAGATAGAAGCTTGCCGCAAGTATGCGAACCGTATTGTGTTTTCAGAAACTCACAAGCTACTGCTTGACGCGAATTTCAAACCAGAAGTTTCCGCCAACGATCACGCGATTTGGAACAGGTTGCACCTGGTTGAATTTCCTTTATCCATTCCAAAAGAAAAGCAGGATCGTGATTTGCGCAACAAACTTCTGGAGAACGAAGCAGAGGGCATCCTGGCATGGGCCGTCGCCGGCGCGCAGCAATATTACACGTCCGGGCTTCAGAAACCCGCTTGCGTAACCGAAGCCACCGAAAAGTGGCGTGAGGAAATGGACCGCCTGCGGGAGTTTCTTGACGAGAACGTCCAGCGGTTGAGCCCGCCGAATTTCGAACAGTACATCCGCAACAAAATCCTATTTGCTCGGTACCGCGAATGGTGCGGCGAGCGTCACTGCAGGCCGCTAAACCAGACGGCTTTCTCTGCTCAGATGATCAAGCTCAACTACGAAAAAAAAGAGGCGAACGAAGGGTGGAGATGGCTAAGTCTCAAATTTCTGTAAATTTTACCCGCTGCAGAACGGTTACGACTCCACGCCCTCCACGGTCAATCGGAGTCGCTATCCACGGCTTATCTCATGTGATTGCAATGACTTCCAGAAATGGAGTGGACACCGTGGATAGCAAAAGCATAATAAAACCTCTCTCGCGTATGAAGGGTAATTATGGGAAATGCCTCCACTGCCTCCACGCCCTCCACGACCTCGCTGGTAATCCATCGAACGGAACGAGGACAACGCGATGAGGACACAGTACCGTCAACCGGGACATTCCTATGACGCAAGCAAGGCAGTCCTGTGGCCTTCCATCGTGCTCAGCGATCCAGTAAAGTACGGCCGCTTCATGGCGGAAGTCGCTTGCCGAAAACTCCACGCCCTGAACAAGATTCATCCGGCCCGGCTTTGCCCAGTGTGCCGACAGAGATCCGAGGTTGCCGCATGACCGCCGCCGCAATTTTGAATTGGTTGGATCGCCACGCCCGCCAGATCGTCCTGCAAGATCTCAGGCCCGATCATCGGCAGAAAAACCGCGTGATCTTGGAGTACCAGCTTGGTGGTGAGCTCGACGTTGTCGGCTCCACATCACTCGCTTCGGCAGTTTGCCGCGCGCAAAGCAGGATGGACACAAAGGAGGGAAAAGCTTGACTCAGCCACTCCCACGCCGGCGCTTTGTTCAACCGCACTTTCCAGAGAGTTTGTACTACCGCGCTGTTGATCCGCAAACCTGCCCAGAGTGTAAGCAGCCGCTACACCCGCACAAATTGACGAGACGCGAAAAGGTTGAAGCCCTCGCGCAGAACGCGCAGGATGTTACTGGCTATGTGATTGTTCGCACGGCCGAAGGCATCGAGTATCACCTGCCCACCGAGAAGGTCGCCGCTTTGCTGAGACAGGTTGAGCGGACGATTGACTGGCAGCGCGGCGTTTGCCCGCAGTGGGTCTTTACTCGCCATCCGCGCCTGACCTGGTTTAAGAATGCGATTTCCGTCGAGTCAACCGATGGCAGCCGGATCCACGAACAGCTTTTGAGTTTGATACCGGCCCACATCGCGGAAAGGAAGGCCTCATGAGTAACAACTACCCCGAAAAGGAAATGGCAAGGATGTTGGAGTCGTTCACACCGGCCATGTGGTCTGAAGTTCGCCATCTCGCCGATGCACTCGACCTCGTCTCTTACGGCATATCCGGCCAAACCGACTGGCGGAAAGTGCCGGCGTTATCTCGCCCGGTCCTCACCATAGTCATCGACAAGCTCGATGGAATGATGCGCCGCCTGCTCGCGAACCACGGGCGGCTGGACCTAGAGGCGCAATGGCAAGGCATATGTGAGGCTATCTTGCCGCCGCTGGCACCGCCGAGTCCCCAACCAGCCGAAGACGGCAGCCGAGCGCCCAGAGCGCGTTTGTGCGCGAACCGCCCAATCCGGGGGGAAAGGTAGTTGGAGCAGATGGGAAATTTGCAAAAAAACTGGCCGATGCTCAACCGTGCCAGCAACCGTGCGTGGCACGATTGCCCACTGGTACAGGAGATATCGAGCCAAGGAGGTGACACGATTGGCACGCGAGTGTAGTTGCTGCAACCACCAAGAACAGAAGGCCATCGATCAGTCACTCAGGGAGCACGTCTCGACTCGACGGATTCAAGAGTTATTCGGAGTTGGGCGAGCGTCAGTTGCTCGTCATCGAAAGCACATGGCCGACCCACCGGCCGCCGGAGACGACCAGCCGAATGGGGATGCCGTCGAGACCGTCGACGCCCCTGGCCCGTTTGTTGGCTCAATTCTTGAGCGGTTGAAGGTATTAGAAGGCAACACCATGCGCCAGGGCAAGATCGCCGAAAAGAAGGGCCACCTTCAAACAGCAGTGGCCGCGGCGAAGGTTGTCGGATGGCTACTCGAGTTTGAGGCGAGGCTCACTCACGAATTAGAACAAGTGCCGACCAACGTTTTCAACTTCCAAATGTGCGATGGTTTTCGGCGAGCCGCCGAAGCCCGCCGAGCCCAGACGATTGACGTTCAACCAGCGATTGAGACCGGAAAGGAGATTCAGTAAGGTGATTTCGCCCTGGAAGACTGTGCGGAAAGGTTCAATTTGCCGCACAGCGGTTGGCCACGGTTATGACCCTCTGTTTGTCGCCTTCGGGAGACCTTCTTTTTCGAGGAGTTTCCGCACACCCATCCCTGACCGTCGAGACAGGTACAGCCATGTCACGAGCTATTTCGCGCCAACTCTTTCCGGCAAGTCGCATTTCGATGGCAATGTCACGCCGGAAGATGCGTTTCGCCCGGCCAAGGTGTTTGCCATTTCGCTTCGCATTTTCAATGCCGGCCTTCACGCGCTCTTTGATCATCGATCGTTCCATTTCGGCCAAACCAGCGACCATAGTGAAAATAAACTTTCCCATCGGAGTGGAAGTATCAATACTCTCGCGGAAGCTCACAAACACCATGCCCAAGGCTTCGAACTCCTCAAGGGCCATGATCAGGTGCTTGGTGGATCGAGCGAAGCGATCAAACTTCCAAACCACAACCGCACCCAACTCCAGGCGTCTGGCTGCGGTCATGAGCTTGTTCAATTCTGGGCGGGATTCTTTAGCTCCCGATTGACCCTGCTCAACAAATTCGACAACCTCCCAGCCGCGGGCCTGGCAGTAGTTTCGGAGGTCATGCAATTGCATTTCACAATTCTGATCACTGGTGCTGACTCGCGCGTAAATGGCTGCTCTCAATGGGTTGTCCTCTATTTCTATTGTACTTGCCAGCAAGTACCACAGTCAACTACAATCGAACTGGTACGCACTAATGAAGAAAAAGACCGTGAAGAAGAAAGCCCCGCTAACCGTGAGCCAGATGGCGGCAATGGGCGGCAAAGCACGGGCTGCGGCATTAAGCCCAGAACGCCGGCGCGAAATCGGGTTAAACGCCATCAAGGCGCGCTACGCAAAGAAGGCTTCGTCCACCGAAGAACCACCGCCAGAATCATAGGCCTGGCCGCGGCGTCCGGAAGGCAGGTGGCCGCTTGAGCGTACCCGTCCCACCAACAGCGGAACAGGCCGAAGCATACGGCGAGTCAATTCTTGACCCGGTGCTATTCACCGAGAACATCCTGCATGTTTCGCCATGGGCAACCCAAGAGGAAATTCTGCGCAGTGTTGAAAGTCGCCGGCGAACCGCCGTCAAAAGTTGCCATAGCAGCGGAAAGACCAGGATCGCTGCTTGCGCCATCTTATGGTGGCTCGCGCGTTACGAAGAAGCCACAGTCGTTGTTACAAGCGCAAGCCAGTTGCAAATAGAGAAAGTTATCTTCGCCGAAATTGCTGCGCTGGTGGCGAAAGCAGACTATCCCTTCCCGGCCCCATTGCTCTCTGAATTGAAGTTCAATTCACGCCGGTTCGCGGTGGGCTTCGCGACCACGGCGGCCGAGAAGGACCGCGGCGTCAGAATGCAGGGCTTCCATAGCCCGAACATTTTGATCGTTTGCGACGAAGCTATCGGAATTCCGCCAGATGTATTCAGCGCGATTGAGGGCGCCCTGGCGTCAGGCAATAACAGGCTACTCGTTTTGGGAAATCCAACAATTTCGAGTGGCTATCTGTACGATTGCTTCCACAGCAAACGCGACATTTTCAACTGCATTTCGATCAGCGCGTTTGCGACGCCAAATCTAGAAGGTTTGACACTCGAGACGCTCTTAGCGCTATCGGAATCAGAGCTTGATATTTGTCCGCGATCTTATCTTGTTGGACGCCGTTGGGTCAAAGAGCGCTATCAAGAACTTGGCGAAGAGCATCCGTTATATCAAAGCCGGGTGTTGGGCCAGTTCCCCAGTCAATCAGACAACGCGTTAGTATCGCTAACCTGGCTCGAAGCCGCTCGGGATCGCAAGTTATCCGCGCCCAACGCTCCGACCATTGCGGGCGTTGACGTTGGCGGTGGCGGGGATGGAACCGAGACAGTTCTAACAGTTCGCAAAGGGCCGGAAATTCTGTTACAGCGCTGGTGGCCACATTATGATGCGTTTCCGGAGGTTGCCGCCGCGCTAACCCGCTATCACGAAGCCGGAGTATTGCAGGCCGTCCACGTCGATTCTATAGGTGTCGGGCACGGTATGTTTTGCCGCCTGACTGAGCGCGGTTTTCCGACTGTACCGATCTGTGTCGGAGATCCTCCGCGCGATCGAGAGAAATTCTTCAATCTGAAGGCAGAGCTGTATTGGGCGTTACGCCTGCGCTTCGAGGAAGGCGATGTTAGCGGCTTAGTGGATGAGAAGACTTTGGGCCAACTCGCCGGCCTCCGATATTTACACGACAGCCGCAGCCGAGTGCAAGTCGAATCAAAAAAGGATGCCGTCAGACGTGGATGCAAGAGTCCGGATCGGGCCGAGAGCCTGATGTTAAGCTTCGCCGCCGTTGGTACCGGGGGCGGTGTCTATGCACGCGCGTTGAGCAGCACGGCCGCGAACGACGGCATCATATTCGATGCCGAGGCTCTGCGCGCGCTCGACCCGGGCGTGTTCAATGCGGGCTGGTATAGAAGCAGGGCCATCGCCTGCGCGTTTTCGCTTTCGATGCCGCTGGTGGCGCTGGAGATATGTGATAGCGGCAAGATTCTGTGGGTGGTTCGCGAACTGTACTATGACAATTCGCGAGAGAGCCATCCACTGTCGTCTAGCGAGTTTTACGACCACCTGATTAAGTTCCGCGCTGGGCTCGATCCACTGACGAAAGTACAGCATCTGCGCAGCAATGACCGTGATGCGGAAGTTTATTTGGCGGATACCGACGAGTGCCAGGAATTCAGGACTGACTGCTTGCGCAAGGGCTTGCCATGGACGGCGGTCTCCATGGATGCCGACGAACTAGTTGCGGCGACACAGCGGATCAGCGCTCTGTTGGACCGGAAAGAGTTACGCATCAGTAGCACCTGTGTGAATCTGATCGAGCAGTTACGGAATTATCGATTTGATGTTAGAAAGGCGGCCCAGACGGGCCGCGAAGCACCGGTTGACGATGGCAGAAGTCAGTGCGTTTCGGCACTGAGAATGTATGTGCAGACGCTTGGTGTTTGGAGATAAGGAGAATAACTATGCGCAAATGCAATATCTGCGGGCGGTGGGTGGAAAAAGCTCGGCAAAAAGAGAACTGCCCGCACGAACTGCAGCCCGAGGTACGGACCCTGATGGTGTCCGACCCAGGCTTTGCGGAATGCCTGAAGATCGCGAAGGGAATGGTGGGATGGCGGGTCTGGTTTACGCCGAAACGGGATCGCATCCATACCGTGCAAGGGTGCGACAACTATGGGATGTTGACGCTCGACGGTGTGCCGGGAGTGGTCGCGGCCCATTGGGTGAACAAGGCGATTTAAGGGGTTTGCAGTGATCTTAAAGAAGGAAATAACACGCGAGCAAGCGCAAGAGATCTCAAAGCGCCGGCGTGAGATCGAAGTGAAGGTTAGGGACCTGGAAGCGGAATATGAAAAACAGCGCAAAGTAGTTGAGTCATGCGGCCAGGTGCTGCTTTCCGCTCATGCGCCGAAGGCTGGCGAGACCCCGCGGCGACAAAGAGCGAAAGTGGCTCAAAGACATTGATGATCTGCTCGTTGCCGCTTCGCGCGAACTGGCGGATTTCAATTTAGTCAATCCATCAGAGCGGCAACTGTTTGAGTTGGAACGGCTCAGAGTATTTCGAATCCAAGAAAAAGAAAGAGAGAAGAAAAGACAATGCCAACAGCAGTAAAACACAAGGGTGCAGAAGTAGTTACAGAAAACAGAATCAGCGCCGAACAGCGCACAAAGATTAAGCAAGAGCGCGCGAAGCTTCAGCAAGAACTTGAGCATTGCGAAGAGAATTTCGACATCGCGGCGGCGGCGCTAGAGGCCGCGGCCGATCCGAACAAAGACCCGGACGAATATGTCATGGCGCACCGTGACTACACAATCCTCCAGAAGAAGCTCGCAGCGAAACAGGTCGAGCTCGCGAAGCACCGCAAGACCTTTTTGAGTGATGAAGAGATCGCAGCCCGCGACAAAGAAGAAGCTGAGGCGAAAGAGTTCGCCGCCCGCGAGGAAGCGCGGATGGCGATCGCGCGGCCGTTGCAGCAAGAACTGGAAACGGCTGTGAATAACATACTCGCGGCGGATGC
>QGNH01000943.1_pt1 | contig 13845 bp, 14 predicted proteins | sample 1735481 | NCBI WGS metagenome assembly QGNH01 (sample SAMN09239004, study PRJNA386568) | Viral metagenome, whole genome shotgun sequencing project. | reverse complement strand
CCCGGATAGAAAGTGGGCATACTAAACTCCTATCCGGGTGTTAATTAAGCTAAGATCATGATACGCGGCGAAGGCTTGAGCCCCAGGCTGTAACAGTATTGCTGGCACTGGCTGTTCCCCATGTCCAGGTCGCGTTAAGCGCCTGCGCTGAACTTGTTGTCACAGTCACGGCTGAACTGTTCGACCTGAAATACGTAGTTGCGGTAGAGGTAGTGCCATCAGCAACAGTAGTCCACCTGAGATCCGTGGAAGCTTGCAGAGTAGTTGAGGTAATAAATGTAACAGTGCAGAATAGCCTGAAGTTAGCATTTGTGACGGAGCTTCCTGCTGTTGGCACGATACCGCTAGTATGAATAGCTGTACCACCTGTTCCCCACACGGGTATGATAGCGACTGTGGGAGTGCCTGTTGTAGAATAGTTACCCCATATGTATAGTTCGTATACAGCACCGGCTACAGGATCATTTGCCGCGATAGTGCCTGTTCCTATTACTGTTGCGGTTACTGTGTTAGCTACAACTACTGGAGTGACAGTGGCAGCGAGCGTACCTGGTACGAAGGTAGCCATTCCAGCGCTGTTAAGATACTTAAGCAGACCGCTGGAACCGTAAAGAACACCACCACCTGAAACTGTTCCCGATGGAGGAGTACCAGCAGTAGTAATACCCAGAACACCTACACCACCGGCAAGAGTTCTCGTGCCTCCCACCTGGGCACTGCCAGCTACTGTAAGGCTGTTGTCTGTCTTAAGTTCCCCAGCCGCATTGCGGTAAAGGTCTGTGTCAGTTGCTGACGCACCACCAGCACCCCAGGCATGCTTGCCATTAGAGTCAACAGTAAGCCTGTCAACTGTATCAGCCGAAATCCCAATACCTATTAGTGCATCAGCAGCAGTTTGAGCATTAAACTGAATAGTAGGAGCGGAAGGAGTAGTGGTAGTATTTGCTACTACCAGGACTGCCCCAGCGGCAGCACCCTCAGAAATTGTCAGTGAGCCGTTAGTGGTAAGTGCGTTAACTCCTGACCGGAAGAGACTGGTGTCAGTGTTGGCCGCACCAGTTCCCCAGGCCAGTTTTCCATCAGACAGAATCTGGAATCTGCTTTTGGTATCTCCTGTTACCCTTACAGCAACTGACGCTATTCCAGTCAGCGCAGCATAAGTAAGAATGATAGGACTAGCTACTGAACCAGAGGTATTGGTTACCTGAAGAATGGAGTTTGTAGGATCACTGGCACTTAGCGCAATATCTCCTGTGATAACAGGAGCGGTAAGAGTTTTGTTAGTCAGAGTCTGGGTATCAGTTGTGCCAACTACGGCGCTGCCATTAGCCAGGCCGTGAACGGCGTTGATGCCTGTACCGCTGGTGGCAAGGCTTATATGGACCTGAGGCTCGTTGTAATCTTCGGCGGTAACACCATGAACTATGGAAGCACCGTTTGAATGTGATTGTGCTGTCGTGCCGTCAATCCCTCTGGTACATGGAAGTACCCAAGGGCCGCCGCCTGTAGGCGTGCTGGTAACAGAGATAGCTTCCTGTGTTACCAGGCCCCAGTCAATCAGCATAGTATACGGGTACGACGAAGGCAGCCCCGTTATGCTGCTGACTGAGGGGTTACCACTGGAAGTCATTGATGCAGTAATAGTGGTTGCCAGCGCACCAGAACTGTAGAACCTATTCTGCGTCATCTATTTCGCTCTCTTTAAAAATACTAGTACAGATCAGCCCTGAGTATCGAAGTCAACTTCAACTGTCATGCCATCATTATTTACAGGCGATGAGTTGGTAGCTGTACGGCGAATCCAGACTGCCATGACATAGCCTGGGGCAATTGTGCCTAGCTGGACGCCGTTAGTGTATGAGGGATAGACAGGAGCGGTGCCTGTAGGGCCAACCCAGCCGGAAACTCCAGCGGGTGCCACAGTAGCGCTCGTGATCTTCACAGCCTGAGGTGTTCCTGATACTCCCTTAGCCGCAGCAGCAGTAGGATCGCCCGCAAGGGATACTGTAGCCCCACCTGCAACGTACAGGGATGAGGGGAACCATGCGACAGTGTTAAGCATGCTGTTGCCAGAAGCTGTATTGTTCAGGATGAAGAGACAGGCATAGTCCACCTGGTCAGCGGCATTCTGTGCGCCAGTGATGTCAGGAAACAAGTTGTCAAGCGGGGTGTTGGATAGCTGAGTGGTAGAGATGTAGTTACCCCAGGAATCTCCTACTGTCCCTGCAACTGTGTTACCAGCCGTTGCCCCTGGTGCAGACAAGTAGAATAAGATGTCTGATGCGACAATCGCGGTCATTATTAATCCTTAAATTATGATTGACTTATCGTTAGCGTGCCTACGGCAATAGCTATTGACTGGCTAGTTTCCACTTGCTCAGGCTCATCTAGTACCCAAGTATATTTTAGCAGACCTGTTGTGCCGGACGCTACTGTGACCAGGGCAACCCACTGAGCGGCTAGCAACATGTCCGCAGACATTGGGCCGAAGATTATGGTGTCACTATTGGAGATGGTAGAAGGCACAGTTGCTGATGAGTAGCCCCAGGTGGTTGCTACCCTGGAATACCCACTTGTAGTTACCTCTGTCAAGGCTGCAATAGTTGTCAGTCCTGAAGGGTCAGCAGTACACAGAGCCAGGTAAAGATCCGTGGTAATGGCAGCCCATGCTGATCCATTCCACTCTTTAAGTACACCTGAGTCAACCCAGTACAGTCCTGGTTCCCACGTAGGCGCGCTTCCTCCTATTACTGGCACAACAGCTTTAGTAAAGCTGTTAAGAATTTCCTGCGCGCCTGTTTGTGCTATACCTGTCATTTACGATCCTCTGTACGCAACGTATCCAAGCCTGTCCAGATGGTCAACTAGCTCCCGTGGGTAGCGGTATGACTGTCCCTGCTCAAAATTATAGTTGTTCATGACACCCATGATAGGTGCCCGTCCTGTCTCGGGGTCACCAGGATCAATTACCTCGCGCCCGAAAGTCATATTCTCAATGTCAGTATTGACCCTGAAGGTTACTTCGGGGGAATTGACTTCTACTGGCATGGTTTCTACAGGAATGAATTCTCCTGTATGTGTAATAATCCCTGATTTTTCTTCCGCTGCTACCTCAGTTGAGAGAGCCATTTCTTTAGCTCTTTCCTTGAGTGTGGCAGCTTTCGCTGCGTTCAGTCGTTCTGTCTGCAATCCGGTGAAGTCAGCCGGGCGCTTACGCTGTGTAGGCATATACCTGTCCCATCTTAATTGTTCGAGTTAAAATCAAGGGCAGAGACTTTAATCTCTGCCCTTGACACAGATTAAATTGTCTTAGTTAGTCTGAGCAATCAATACGGCCTGATCAGTAATCAGTCCTAGACCCCAGATAGCATACCATGCAAGTGCATGCTCACGCCCAAAGTCTAGAATACCACCATCTCTTAGTTCCACAGGAAGAGAGATAGCGTGACCGAATGCGTTGTCTCCAAGGAAGATAGCATCGTAGTACAGTGGGCCAGAAGAACCTGATACATAGTTGTTGTATACCTGAGTTGTCTCAATGAATACAACATCGTTCAGGCGGCCAATTTCACCAAGAAGGAAGTTACCAGGAGCAGCGTACTTAGTTACTTCAATAAATTCAGGATCATCACGAAGCTGACGGCTCTGGTGAGGGTGAGTGAAACATACATATGTTTCACCTAGACGCGGAACGTTCTTGGTTGCCAGTGTCTCCTGCGCGTCCTTGATAACCGCAGTGGTAAAGCTGAAGTTACCGGCGCTTAGTGCGGCAGTAGAAGTAGCCGCAGTACCGTGGTCGTAAGGTGACAGCGGGGTACGTACTGAGGAAGCAAGCGCGAACTTGTTGTAGCCCCAGATCATAGAAGATGCCTGGAGAAGAGTGTCACGGGCTGAACCGTCAAGGTACAGAGCCATGTTCCTTCCAAGCAGCCTTGATCCAGATGCCATAACATCATCGAAGGATGCGTTCAGAAGCAGTTCAGAAACAGCGATAGCGTAACCCTGTTCAGCCACAGTAATATCGAACTGTGAAGCTGTCAGCGGATTAGTCTCCATGCGTACACCTTCAACTAGCTGCGATGCCGCACCCAAGTTGTTGTAACGCATAAAGTGTATCGTAAGTCCTGGCTGTACACCTAGTTCAGTCTTCTTAACAGCAAACTGCTCGAACCTAAGGATAGGCATAGCCTGGAACAAAATTTCTTTAGACCAAATGGTCTGGATAGCCGGGGTAAGCTGTGAGCCGCCTCCTGCATATGCAGTCGGGCTGGCGCTCAGAAAGCTAGTGCCGGTAAGGGCAGATCCTGCCATTGCAGAAAACCTTTCTTGTTATTTATGTTTGTTTAACCGAACATCCCAGAGTTACTGTTACGTCCGGTCCCCAAAGGCCCTCTTAGTTTGGCATACTCAGCCATTGACATATTCTGTATGTCCTCTGCTGAGAACTGCCGCTGCCCCGTTAAATTGTCCAGTGGTCCTGATGGCCCGAAGCCAGTAGGGGAGACACCAGGCGTCCCAGTACGTGGGGCCTGGTTAGTAACACTCTCTAGTATACTCTCAGTCTTTGTTTTTGCTGTAGCAATGCTTTGCTCAATTTCTTCTTCACTTGTACCATCAATATAATCTACAAGCTGAGGAGCAATAGTATCAGCAGCAATTTCTTCAGCAACTCTTCGCTGAGCGTATGCAGCAAGAGTGAGACGGGCATGTTCCTTCTGCATAATGGCCCTGTCAAGGTCCATCTGCGCCTGGAACTTATCCTTCTCTGCTTTCCATTCAGCATCTCTTGCGGTAATCAGTTCTTCAGCCGTTAGCTTGGCATCAGAAGCTTTCTTTGCGTCTGCCTTAGCGGCAGCAAGTTTATCAGCAGCATCCTTGTCCCTGGCGTCCTTGTCAGCGGTTAGCTGAGCTACAGTATCTTCCAGGTTCTTAGCCTGCTCCTTCAGTCTTTCCTGTGTAGCATAAAGTTTGTTGCGCTCTTCCGTTCTGGCCGCCTCAAGCTGGTCAGCGGTAAAATACTGACTGGGAGGAGTGCTCATTACCAGCGGAGTAGCTGGAGGAAGGATGGTAGGAGTAACACCCAGTGGTAATGGGTCAACTATAGGTGCAAGATCTGGCATTGTTGTCTCTTTCTGTGAACTTCATATTCTCCGAGTAAGCCCCAACTATGAATCATTGGTTAGATTTCTTCTTTGCGGTAGCTTAGTGCCAAAGGAGGCAGTGACTACATTATTGATAAAGTCTGAGCCATCCCCACCCAGGATTCCGCCGATAGATGGAAGAGGTGGCAATGGCATGCTGTCAATAGGTGTTGCTGGTGGCGCAGGAGGCATAGCACCTTCAGCATTAGGCGCTGGTGGTGGCTCTTCCTCAGCAAAGCCCTCAGGTACAAGTCCCGTGTACTTCTGTATCACGGCAGCTATTATTGCGCGTCTTAGCTGAAGGGCACCTTCCTGCTCTGTATCTGCCAGGCGCTCAGCGAATAGCTCAGCAAGTTTCTCGTCAGGGAATTCCTCACCAAGTTCCTTGAGAGCGCCTACAGTAGACTCAAGTCCCAGCGACTTCTTGACCTGTATTTCGGATAGCAGAATGGTCTGGTCAACTGGAAGAGGTGGTGGCCAGTTCACACCGACATCGTAGATTTCAGGATCATTAGGGTCCAGTACCATAGGCTGATCGGGCTCTTCTTTAATGCCCTCAGTCTGAGGATTATACACAAGAGCCTCGGGCTCAAAGTTAAAGAGTGTCTGAAGAGCGAGCTTGCAGATCTGCTTAAAGCCTACCTCGTACTGTGTACGCTTCTCGTCATACACCATCATTGTGGGCATGTACTGGATAGAAAGAGCTACACCTGATGTGTTTGAGATAGGCTGGGCTACTCCAAGGGATGACTCGGGGATACCTATCATCTCGTGCATAGCGATCTTGATAAGGTGCAGATACTCAAGAGCGGCGGGAAGTCCCTCAGCCCCACCAGTAAGGTTCTCTACCCTGGCATCCTTTGATGTCAGTGCCCAGATCTTCTTGGCACCCATCTCAAGGTTAGATGCTTTCGCGCCAGTTACAACAGTGACAGGAGCGGTGTGATAGTTGATAATGTCGCTGACATCAGTAGCCTTCTCGTTGTACTCCCTATTCAGCGGGATAACATTCATGATGTCTGATAGCCCCCACGGGGAAGCGGAGGCTATCCTGTTAGCGATATGTACAATGGGTATAGTGCCGAGAGGATTAGGACGGCGGTCAATAAGCTCGTCATTAACGTATTCTTCAATATAATCGTCTGTAATGATTTCGACATACGTGAATACCTGACGTGTTCCTTCGGGTGCTGTTCCCCAGAAGCGGTACTTGATCTTGAACCGGATCAGTCTTTCCCTGTCGTGGGGGTGCCATTCAGGGAAGCAGAAGCTCGCATTAATAGGCAGGATTCTTACCCTGCCACCATGAGGTTTGTTTACAGCGTCAGTGAATGGGGGTTCATAAGCTACCTTGATGAAAGCGTCTCCCTGCACGCTGCCCTGGTTGCCTATCTCCCAGATGATCTGCTGCTTGTTGTTGTCCTTAGTCCAGATACGCTGAAGAAGGGCAGGAATAGTATGCTGGAATTGCTTTGGTGACTGGAAAGTAATTCCCTTTGAGAAGGTGAAGTTGGTAAGCCAGTCGGACAGGGCCTGCACATAATTGAATGTGATCTGCGGCTCTCCAGCTTCCCTCCGGTAAGCCCAGTGATGTCCCAGGTAAAATGCCCAGCCCTGAGCATACCTGTTCAGCCTGGGTCCGTGTACTTCAAATTCCTCATCAGATAGTTCTACCAATCCCAGCGGCGAAATGGCAATCGTAAGGTCACTGCCAGCCGCCCTCATGCTTGGTGAGACGAAGTCAATACTCATGTTTTAACCCTTGTTACTTGTTCTTATAATCATGATGACGAGCCGCATGCAGTACGTATGATGTGTCAATGGGCTCTTCGCGCCGTATGTCCAGCACGCGCTCTGTGGGGGTGTACAGATGGAGGATTTAAAAGGCCTTTACCCGCCTCAACTTTCATAGTCTTAGTATCACCAGGATTGCCAGAGAATTTTGGCCTATCCTTCTTCTCCTTAGGCTTGCACACATGGTCGTGCTTATGCCTGCCCGTAAGTCTGTGGAACTGTGCTCCCAGATGTGCTGTAGCAGCCATCTTACCCGCCCATCAATCTTGTCAGTATGTCATCTTGTGCTTGCAGATGTTTCTGTATTTCCTGTGCTTCATGCAGTACAGCTTCAGCATCCAGGTAAGTTTGCTCAGCCCGCTTATCAGTTGCTTTAGCCTGTATATTCTGCCCGACGATGATGACGGACAGAAGAACTAGCTGCAAAAATGTCTGCGCAATCCATGGTACCAGGCCCTCACCACCCGGCTTTAATGCGGTAGGTAACCCCGCAAGAGCCAGAAGGGTAAAGAGCCACGCGCATGTCATGGACCCTACGCCAACTGTTATCCATACTGCTAGCTTAGCATTGGCACGGGTGTACCCATTACCTTTTCTAAGCTGATCCTTAACCTTAATAGGCCCCGTATCCTTACGTGTAAGAATATGAGGATGGGGCCTATAGGTAAATAGATCCATTCAATGCTCAGTCCGTTACCTGTGCTGGGTTATGACGCTCGTACCTTGCACCCTGAGGGTTGGGCCTGCCACGGTTGATCTGCTCGTACTTACGCTCAGCCAGCTTGGCATCTACGCCGTGCTGGAACTCTGATGTGTATGTGGGAGCTTCCGGCCATGCGGCAGAACCTACATGAGCACGCTCACGCATTGTCTCTTCAGCGAACTTCTCGTAAACATTGGCGTTACGGTTTGGACCGGCTGTAATGTAGCCCTGCATGATACCCTTAGTCATTTCCTTGGGCAGGTCGGTGTCAGTAGCAAGACCTTCCTCGAAGCGCAGTGGTCCTCTTCCGCCAGCGGAATTAGGAGCTGTCTTTACTTCATAAACTGTACCCGGACGCTCAGGATATGAGTTCATAGGTGCCAGTGGTGAAGAGTTGGGGGAAGTCTGGGTCTTCCTGAAATCTGAAGCTGTTGACATTTTAAATCTTCTTTCTTATCCTGTGCCTGTGACAGTATATGTCTGTGCGGCAGCAGAGATTAGCTGTATAGAGTTACCTGGGTCTGCCACGCCACCATCTAGTGCTGACCCGAATGGCTGCACCACTGCTGGTCCCTGTGAGGGACCACCGCCTACCAGTGTTCCCGCTGGGATGACAGAGGATGACTGATTCCAGTAAACCTCTGAGTTAGCCAGGGTGATACTCCCACCCGGCATTACTTCCTCACAGTCCTGGCCACCTACTGTGGGAACAGCGCCGTTGGTAGTCACATAAATGGGTGACCCTGTAGATGTGTCATTCGAGATGACGTAGTTATCATATCTGGTAGGTATAGTACCAGAACCAAAAGTGACTGTTGCTACCGTAGTAGGGGTGAGGGTACCATTGGCAGTCTCTACTGCTGTGAATGTCATTAGTTTAGCCGCTATACAGGCTAGTTGTGTCAGAAGGAGACGTAAAAGCAACGATATTTATCGTTGCTGAATTTACACTAGTCATTTCTGCTATCTTTGCTCCGAGAGCTGTAAGAAAAGCTTCCACATTAGTTACCGCGTCGTATTCGCCTGGCGCAGAGCTGCCAGTGTCGATAAGATCAAGGTCAATGCTACCTATAGAAGTTTCACCGGAGACAAGACCGCAAGAAAGTTTGTACTTAGGCCACGCATCTTTGTAAGTTACTTGAGTAGTAGCTCCTGTTGAATTGTCAAACTCATCATTTATGTAAGGCATTATCTAATTCCGATCCAGGGCTTAGCGAGTACAGAGTCATTCGTTACTAGTGTACTTAATGTAAGTGACGCCGGTAGTGCGGCGTTCGTACCGTATATTGAGAAATCTGATGTAGTAGCATTTAGGTTTATATTCTGAATTGGACTCGCCGGGGAGGCTGCGACTGAGGGAGCGGCTGAAGATGTAAGCTGGATAGCCACGTAGTAATAGTTACCGGCCTGTAGTGTGACCGGGGTAATAAACTGCCATGTATTAAGACCAGCACCCCATGCGTTTGTATGAGTTGTCAGATTGGCTGTTAAAGCTGTTGTTAGCTGTGCGCCAGTGGTGGAGTAGAGTCCCGCATCAGCTACCGTCACAGTGCCAGCAGTAGTAGCGAAAGTATCCGCGTAAGTTGCTGCTGCTGTAGTTGGGATATACAAACGTGCTACATATACATTGGTAGTTACCAATGAAAGTGTTGCACTTGCTAAAGCAGCAGGAGTAGTAGTAGCAAGATAGCCATAGTACTCAGCGGGGTCTACAACCAGGGAGCCTGGACCGGCATAGCTCTCAAGAGAGCCTGTCATTGACTGGTCAGTCCATCCTACGCCAAACTCGACGCCCGCGTTTACATTAACCATGTTTCTTCCTTAAATGTGTAGTAATTTCTAGATCTATACTACCATAATCATGTTAGTCATCGTGAGAAGTACTAATTCTTCCCCGCCAGTGTGGATCTGGAAGATTTCCTCTCCAGCGTGGCTCTATTATATGGCCTCCCCATTCAGCGCGGTCAAGCGAGCCTGTTACTGTCACTATTCCGGCATCCCCGGCAGGAGCGGTAACCAGGTAGTTAGCACGAGCGGAAATAGTACTATGAACCGCACCAGCAGAAGCCGCTACTATAACTGAAGTAGCAATGCCGTTAAGCGGCATTGTGCTGAAGCTTACCAGCCCGGCTGAAGCATTCACTGGAACAGCAGAAACTATACCCACTACAGCTATAGCAGAAGAGCTAATAATGGCGGAAATACTATTATTGCTATTAGTTAGCGCCGGTCCCACAGAGACAATACCTGAAGATGTTACAGTGATATGGCTTACTGTCCCGGCTACAGCCAGTGTGGTGCTTCCAGAAGAAGCAGCCTGTACTGTTCCTGGCTGGCCTGCTATAAGGGGATTAATCTGGGTAGTTCCTGCTATAGCGGCTACCAGTATTGAAGACTGTGCATTAGCTGGTCCTGCAACTATAGTGCCAGCAGCAGAATGGGCAGCGATGAGAGCCACTGTTCCCTGGGTGCTAGTTAGGGTGCTTCCCTGAGATACGGCGTCTATATTGGCAGTATTACCAGCAGGAGCCGGAGAAGCATTACCAGAGGGAGCGGAAGTATTTACCTGGCTGGTGACTCTGGATAGCGCTGTTGCTATGCTTCCCGCAGGAGAGGCAACTGAGATACTGTCAGTTGTTCCGGCAGAAACTAGTGTTACGGACTGACTGAATGCGGCTGAAGCTATGTTTACTGTGCTGCCTGGTACTATGATCTGAGCATAACTACGGCTAGCCGTAGTTATGTTAGCGGCTGTTCCTGCGGGAGATACGCTGGCAATTCCTGCGGCAGATGTGCTACTGATAGCTGAGACAAAGGAAGCCGGGGAAATTTGTGCAGTACCGTCAGCAGCGGTGTCACTGATGGCGCAGTAAGTAATACTCTGGCCAATAGTGATGTGCTGCCCGCTGAGACTGGCACTGACGCCTGTACTAGCAGAGATACCAAGCACGCTCTGTATTATGCTACCGGCTGGTACAGTTACTGGAATGTCAGATACTATCCCAGATACATCAGCAGGGGAACCTGAGGGACGAGCTGAACCAGTCTGGCCGGTAACAGTTATATCTGAGTTAACCTCAGCAGGACTTATGAGAACAGTTCCTGCTACAGAACTAGCAGTAATGTCCGGCACTGGCCCGGTGAATACTACATTACTGGTACCACTGACAGCAGTTACAGGTACATTAGAACTAGCCGCAGTAAGATTACGTGTGATAGTGCCAGCAGGAGGAGCCGTAGCAATATTTGCAGTAGCTCCAGAGAGAGCGGTACTGATAACGCCCGTAGAAGCCGTAGTTATATTAGCCATCGCGCCAGGTATCTGGCTAAGCGAACTTCCTGTTACAGCAGTGACAGCAATATTCGAGTTGTTCTCAGCCGGGCCTAGCGCTACAGAACCACTGGAAGCTACCACAGAAACGTTCGAATTAGATTCTGCTGGGCCTATACTGACGATACCGCTGGAAGCAGTAGTGATATTTGTGACAGACGCAGACTGGCTTACACTTACAGCACCACTGGAAGCAGTGGTGATACTTGATACCAGACCTGAGAGAGAAGTAGTTAGGCTTCCTGACGAAGCGGCTACAGAACTATTAGAATTAGATTCTGCTGGGCCGATGCTAACTACACCACTGGAAGCTACGGTAATATTCGAGTTTGATCCGGCTAGGCTGGCAAGAATAGTACCCGCTACTGATGAGGCAGTAACACCTGACATCTGACCAGTTACCAGAACGAGAGGGCTTCCAGATGGGGCAGCAACAGAGTCACCAGAAGTAGCAGCAGTCTGGAGTATGTTTATATTTCCAGTGACAGCGGTAACACTGACATTGGATATTGACCCAACAGCACCCAGTCCCTCTGGGTTGGCCATTACTGTAATGCTAGAAGGAGCTTCACTTTGGCTAATAGTAATAAAACCGGCGATAGTAGCAATAGTTATACTTGCAGGAAGCCCGATCTGGCTGACTGTAAGGATGCCGCTAGAAGCTACGGCTGTGTTTGATACCACTCCTGCGACATTGACAGGCGCAGGAGTAGAGTAATGCTCCAGGGATCTTGACCGGAACAGCCTTCTCCATGTTCTGCCGGGAGCTACAGGTACAGCAGGGTAAGTAGAACCTGAATTTACTATTCCATTAACTGCAACTGCTGTTACATTAGCTGTCGTGCCTGTAAGAGTTACAGTAAATACTGTGCTTGAGGCAGCCACAGAATCATTGGAGTCAGCACCAGCCAGGATTAGTGTGACAGTACCAGACTGAGCGGCCAGGGTTATATTAGATACAGCTTCAGTCTGGCTTACTGTTACAGTCTGCCCAGAAAACTGGGCTGCGGTAGTGATATTAGAAACAGTACCTGTTAGTGCTACAGGAGTATCAGCACCCTGGGAAGCAAGTGTTATGTTGGCTACAGCACCTGTGATGTTTACAGTGGTAGCTGTTGCTATCTGAGAATAAACTGGTACTTGCCTGCGGGTAAATCTTCTTTTCCATGTTCTGCCAGGACTAGCTGGCGGCCTGGCTACAGTGGCTTGAGGTGTTCCCTGGAATGCACCTATCCATAGTGGAGTTGACAGAGGGTTGCCAAAGAAATCCTGGGTACCTGGGTTAACACTGAAGTCAGAAGCTAAAGGGAGGCCCGCTCCTATCATGGGAGAATTGCTGTAAACCTGCGTGCCAGCAGCAGGTGCCAGGTTGGAGGGGCTTGTGACAGCAGGAACGGCAGAAGGGGATAGCAGCAAAGGATCAGATTGCATACCAGTGTTTACACTAGACAGAATTTCCTGACCTGTGGCAGTTCTCCATGCCGTAAGAGATGTGTAAAGTGGCACACCCCAGTTAATATTAAATGCGTTAGCTGACCAGTAATCGTTACCCTGAAATGTAATTCCTGTATAGACCCAGTCAGAGTATATGATGTAACCATTACCACCGCAGTAAAAAATGTTATTCCACAGGTTAACATTACTGAAAGTCGCGCTCAGAAAAGCTAGCACGGAAGGAGCAGTGCCACCATTGTCCTGCCCAATAAAAGTATTACCATAAATATTTAGATTAGCTAGCGGTCCATACATTAGTAATTCAGCACCCGTAGTACTGTTACGTGAATTACCCCATGTAATGTTGTACCGGATTGTGTTCCCAGTCCAGAATGCATCACCGGAACCACAGATGATCCCAGAGCCACCATTCTGGTACGAGATACAATACTCGACAACTGAGTTTGTTACGTCATTATTTAGGTAAATGCCATCACCGTCGTAGGCAGTACCAGTTTGATTGTTATAAGTAACACAATTCTTGATGGTAATACTATTTGAGTAGCAAACAACTATTCCTGCTGGTCCTGTGAAGGTACATGCGTTGTCTATACCATTTCCACTGGCAGTACAGTTAGAAATTACCCCACCATCAGTATTACTTACATAGATACCTATGCCAGTTGCACTGCCGGTATTAGCAACATCTCCTGTATTATTATTAGCCGTGCAACCTGTGATAACGACATTCTGGTTGTTCTGATTACCCGCATAGATGGTGATACCACCATCCCGGTTACTAGAAGTATCACAGTTTGAAATAGTGATGCCATTATAGCTACCACCATTACTAGAACCTATTACTACCCCATTAGCCCAGCCTGTGATGGTGCAGTTCATGACAGTGATAGGAAGCTGGTATCCGGCTAGATCATTGTAAGCGACTATCCCAATAGAAGTAGAAATTCCCGCACCCGATCCTTGGACAGACAGATTCTGGAAAATCAGGCCACACTGATCGTAAATATTAACTTCGTTAGTTAGTATCGCTTGTCCGGTACCATATGAACCAAACATAATAGGCTGAGCGGCAGTTCCACTCTGGTGAAAGTACAGAATACTGTCGCTAAATGTATCCCCGCCGCGAAACAGGATGGTATCGCCCGGGTAGAAAGTACTATTGTTAACTTGATTAACTGTCAGCCATGGAGCGGAAGGAGACAGCCCATTATTAGAATCTGATCCTAATGCTGACACGTAGTAAATTTTACCTGGATGCGGGATAGGAAGAGCCAGATGCTTCCTGAATCTTCTCTTCCACGTCCCACCAGGGGCAACAGGCTTAGTAAACATTACTAACCGCCGCAGCCCAGTTTTCTGTAGTGCCGTTAGTAGTTACTGTAATAGTTGGAGCAGCAACACCATTCGCATGACTAAAGCAC
>QGNH01001621.1_pt1 | contig 13847 bp, 9 predicted proteins | sample 1735481 | NCBI WGS metagenome assembly QGNH01 (sample SAMN09239004, study PRJNA386568) | Viral metagenome, whole genome shotgun sequencing project. | reverse complement strand
GCGTGGTACATACTATTACTGCCGACGCCTCTCGGCTCCTACAGCCCAAAAGCATCGCCCATCAGCGTCTCGGTTGCGGGGCGGGCTCCCAGGAAACGCTTGTCTTTCTTCGGCGCGTTGAGGTCCCTGTTCCGGCGCCGGTAGAACCGTTCCAAACAAAAGGCGTGAGCAATCCGCGCCATTTTGTTGTGACCCACTCTCACCGGCACGGCGTCACTACAGGTCTGGTCATTGGTGAAAAGGGAGAGGGAAAACCAACTCCCGCGCAGGTAATCAAGTTGCTGCAATTGGATTTCGATCCGTTATGTGGAGCTTCACATAACGGATCTAATGTGAAGTGGTTGGTAATGTGGAGTAAACGGTCATTTGGCCGTTCCTGACAAGCGGGAACGGGCACCTAACTCAACATTATTTTGACGAAGTTAACGCCGCTTGGTTAGAGGCACTCCAGCCACGCGATCAGGTTTTCATTGCGCCTCCAAACATTTCGCTTGGCGTGGAGGGCGGGAGAAGGCGGAGAAGGAGCGGCAGGCGAAGATTGTGGCTTTCCCCGCGAAGGCGGCGGCGTGGCGCACCAGGGGGCCGGCGAGGCGCGGGCGGCGATCCCGGTTGGCGGCGCAACGTCCGCCAATGCGGGCCGAGGAGCTTGCGATCCCGCTGCTGGGACTGGGAGCAGGTTGTCAGGGCGGAGGGGCTGGCGGCGGGGTGAGATGGCTGCCGGGGGAGCGTCGCGCTACTGAACGCTCAGGCGGTAGAAGGCCGGGTATGCAGGAGTGGAATTCGTATCCGACATTGTGATTTGGCCTCCGGTGCCGGCGATGTTGGTTTGGACGGGTAAAAAGGCGGGTTGGACCATGAGATTGGTGCTGCGCTCGAGGGAGTAGGTTACCTCGCTGGCGCTCTGCCAGCGCAAGGTGGCGACGGCCCCTCTCGCGGATACGGAGGTGATGCGGAGGACAGATAGGGCGTTCGTTGGATTGGTGCCGGCGCGCCATTCCTGCCAAGTGGTCATGCCGTCGCCGTCGGTGTCGAGGGCGTCGGCTGTACCGTCGGTGGGCAGCCCGTACTGCTGGAGCCAGGCGTAGGAAATGGTCGAGGCGGGCGCTTGGATCTCATAGGCGCCAAGATCAACGGTGCCGCCGGCGATGCGAGGATTGCCGTCGAGGTCGGTGGCGCTGCTCACAGCGGAATTGATGCCGGCGTTGATGCAGGGGGAGTTGGTTTGGAGGTGGAAATCGCCGGCGGCGGGAATCATGAAGACAGGGTCGTTGGTGAAGTTGCCGGGGCCGGCAGGCAAAGGCGTGGTGCAGCAATGGGAAAAGGTTGGGCCTGATTGATAGTTTGGGCCTGTTGTGGCGGAGTTGTTGAACAGGATGCAGTTGGTAAGGGCGGTAGTTCCTCCGGGGTAGACCCCTCCGCCAGTGGTCGCGGTGTTGCTGACGATGGTGCAATTGTAGAGCCAGCCGGCGGAGATGCCACCGCCCTCGATGGCCGAGTTGGCATTGATGAGGCAGTTGGACATATAGCTCTGGTAGGCGCCACCGCCGCCCGCAGTGGCGGTATTTGCCACAACATAGCAGTTGTTGAGGGTGCTGCGATAAGCTCCACCACCAAAGCCAGGCGGCGGAAAGTCGGGGAGGTTGCCGCTGGCAGCGTTATTGGAGATGGTACAGTTGTTCAGTGTGCAGGAGGAGGCGGCACCGCCTATAGCGGCAGAGTTCCCGAGGAGGGTGCAGTTATTAAGGGTGAGCCCATACGCGCCGCCGCCGTAGGAGGCCGAGTTGGCAGTGAGAACGCAGTTGGAGATGGCGGCAGTGCTGGGTACGAGAGGACTGAAATCGGCGTAGGCCGCACCGCCCTGGACAGTTGATGAGGTAGGAGCGACCGAGTTGGTGAGGGTGAAGCCGATCAAGGTCGCGCCGTTAGTAAGGAACGCGCACCGGACGTAGGGAATGCCAAGGCGGGAATCGCTCCGCGAGCCGAGGATCACGGTCACCCCGGGCCCGTTGACACTTTGGACGGTGATAGGCTTTACGATCGCGAGCCGGTTGGAGATGTATAATTTACCGGCGAGAGCGCCGCCGGTCTGGTAAAGGCCGTTGGTGACGAGGACCAGGTCGCCGGGATCGGCGGCGACGATGGCGTCCTGGATGTTGGTGGCGGCGGTGGACCAGTCGGCGTACGGGGAGCTGGGGGCTGGGCTGTTGAGGTTAACGTAGTGGGTCGTGGCGGCTGTTGCGGGCATGGCTGCGAGAAGCCAGGCGACGATTGCTAGTACCGGCGGGCTGTGCTTCATCGGCGAAGGGCGCCGCTTATCCGCGGCGGTGCGCTTGTTTGGGAAAGGAGGAAGCTGAGATTGGTGAAGACCAGTGGGGGGCGAAGGATGTACTTGGGGTCCTCCACGCGTAATTGCAGGAGTGTCTTGGTTGGGGTGAAGAGCCTGACGTCCGCAACGGAGGCCTGGTCGCCTTGGCGCTTCCGCCAGTGGATGTAGTACACGGGCACAAACTTCTCCTGGGGAGGCTGAACATAGTCCTTTTCAGGGCCCGCAACCATTGCGCAGTCACGGTTGAGGGCCTGAACGTCCACCGGGAGCGCTGCGAGCCACTCCAGCGCCAAGTTGCAAGCCTGGTTTGTGTCGAGTTGGCTGAGGGGCCAAGTATAGAGCTTCTGGTATCGGCGGCAGTCGGCGTCCTGGTGGGTTCCTTCGAGGTACGAGAACTTGTTGTCCCGGGAAACGTAATAGGCGTAGCTCCTGGTCGTGACGTTACCGATGGCTTTTCTAGCGTGAGCGTAGCCGAATGGACTGATGAACGCTTTAACTATGTTCGACTGGGTGATTGGGAGCTGTTCTGGGAGACGTAGCTGCTGTGCCACTGAATTAGCTTCTTGAAGGACCAATCGCAGCGCCTCGGCCTGATAGGCCTTGGTCGTGAACGTCATTGCGCGCGAGTACTTTCCATCTGGCCCTATCGGATTGGGCACCCCGGGGGGAAGGTCGTCCGCGCCGGCAGCAGACAGCATAAAGAATCTGCACGCGTAAAACGTCCAACCGGCGACCACAAACCCAATGCCGAAGTGCCGCGTCGCCCCAAGTGCTGAACCTCTATTTCTTAGGAGCTTCATCCGTGGGGCCGTTGGCGATTCTCGTGAATGTCGTTCTGGCGGGAGCGTGGGGGTGCTTGTCGCCAGGGTATGTAACGTAAAATGTCGCGACAAACGCATCGCCTGCAAATTTCTTGCCATGATCGTCCAACAAATTCCACTCGTTGGTGATATAGCCGCTGGCCGCTTTGCCAGTGACAGTCTTTATGTGTTTTCCATCCGAGGTGGTCAACTCCACGCGAAAGTCTGCCGCCGGTGACCGCAACTTAGCGTAAAGCTGCGTACCTTCCGAATTAAAGAATGTCGCGCCCTCGAAGAATTGACAAACATTACTGGAGTAGAAAGCCGTCGGCGGGCCGACCACCGTGATGGGGTCCAAATCGTTGTAGTAGGTCAGGCGGGCGCGGAGGTCATGTCTTCCAGGTGAATTCCAGTTGATATCCCACCACAAGGTGCAATTCCCGTTTGTCGCGCGCTCGCAGCCCTCGAAACAGCAGGGAATAAAGTCTCCATCATTGTTGAACCATCCCAAGTCCACTCCGCCGCCAAGATGGTTTGTCGTTGTCGCATCATACCAGACTGGCAGTTCGAATCTGGCCGTGCCCCATTCTTGGTCGAGGTTGGTCTGCTTCAAAGTCAACAGTTCTGCAAGAGATAGCCTCTTAGGATTTATCGCCGTCTTGGTTTGAATCCATTGGCTGATGGGCAGGCCTTGGTAAACCGGTTCTTTCTTTGCGTCGGTTGTGAACGTAACTGAGGTGGGCGCCCACCCCGTTGCTATTTTGTTTGTCCCCGCGTCTGGGCTGGCCGCCAAAGCTCCCCCGAGACAGGCCAGGGAGGCGAGGCAAGCGTTAATCACGGTTCCAGGGTGTGCGTTCCCGAGCCATCCGATGCGAACCGGTGGAACTAGGCCGGGAGCCAGGCTGTTCGTCTTCATGGTTTGTGCTTCACTCCACATCAATTGGTGACACATACTTATTGTCATCTTGCGATGTCAGTCCGTTCACGGTAAGTCCGGAGTGCCCGATGACATATATTTTGCTTGGCCAACTGTTGGTGAAAGTGCGGCTGTTAACTACGAACTTTGTTACCTGTGGAACTGGGAGTGGACAAGCGACAAGATTGGTGTCGGATGCGCTCGTAATGCACTGGGCCAAGGAGGCGCCGTTCATCCAGTCCAGGTAGAACCACTGAAGGGTGTCGGTGTAAGCCGTGGCGAGAATCTCGCTGTCTGAGAGGTTTATGACGCCGTTGGTATCATAGCTGCCGCCCATGTAGTCGCTCTTCGTTGTTGCCCAGCCGACGAAGGCCTGAGGCCCCAGCTTGTAACGCACGGATTGCTTGGTCGCCCAGTAAGGCATGATCCCAAAGGCGCGCCGCCAATCCTTGTCTGAGGCCGTGGAGCACCCATCCAAAAAGACGAAACGGTATGGATTCGTCGGGACAAGACCGACACGTGAGCCGTAAACATTCGCAAGGACGTTTGTGACCTCCCACGCCGTGATGTACGCTTGTGGTCCCTTGGTCCCGAGGGAGTTCTTGCTGCCATGCCCATACGCGTACAAGTTCTTGGTCGTTCCGTTACCTAAATCTGGGTACAGCCCACCCCAGACTGAACTCAGGCCGTTAGATCGAGCGGTAACGTAGCCGGGGTAGCCTGCGAAAATGGTCGGCCAACCGAATATATCGAAATAGGAGTAGTAAACGTCCCATGGCCACTCAGGCATGGTGAGGGTGTCCACTACCCCCTGCATTCCATACCAAATCGGGCCATGGTAATACAAAGAGGTCATCGCGTTGTTTGTGCAGGTGTAGAAATAAGCCACATCAAAACCATCGAGGCAGTTGCCGCTCACACATTCGCGGGTGCGGATTCGGTTCAACTTTTTAGCGTGTTGCTTCTGCGCCATGGGCGTCCCGGCGCCCCCATTGAGGAGCGTAACATCAAACACGGCGTCAACCGCACCGCCTGTGAATGGGGTTGTGCCGTCGCTGTATGTCACGTTCCAGTCCTCCTGGATCGTGCCATTGGAGGTTGAGTTGGTGATGGCAGTGATAAACGTGGGCGGGGTAGTTGAGGGGTCGTAAAGAGAGATCGTGTAGTTGGCGTCTTGTGCGGGCAGCTCGGCATCGAGGAAAGCGCTCGTGTCGTCAAAAATGGCGTCGCCTTCAAAGAACTGAAGCAGATTGCTTGAATAGGAGGGGAGAATGAGACCGAGAGCGGACAGCTTTGCGCCGAAGTTTCCGTCCTCGTCGTTCAACGTCAGGGTAGCCTGCAGGAAGTGCGTGCCAAATGGGTCGTAAGTCGAGTTCCAGTTCAGCAAGCAGTTGCCATTTGTTGCGCTAGCAATTTCTTCAAGGGCGGCGCTCCTTCCATCTAGATTCAAGCTCAGGCTGCCGATGTTGGTCAGGACGCTGTGACTAATTGGTAATTCGTAGGTAACGATTCCCCATTGCTCGTCGGAGGCAACTTGGTTCAGGGTTAGGGGATTGCTCGTGCCTAAAGGGCTTAAGCCTAAGGCTCTCTTCACGCGGCCGACCAGGCCGTTGCCAGAAAGGTCGGTGTCGTCGTAGACTGCATTGGTAGGGTCGTAGATGCCGGAAACCGTGTAGGCTGTCTGCCAGTCCGTCTCGTTAGGTCCGGCGGTGCCGGTGCCGCTGGCGTTCTCAACGAAGTCCGGGATGCCGTCGCCGTCGGAATCTTTCGGTTGGGTACTGGTGGGACCAGCCGTGGCGACGTAGTGAAGCCCGATGTTGACCATCTGCCCTGAACCTTCCTTGGTTTGGTCAGCGCGGGTGGTGTAGTGGTACAGGCCAGCATCAGGGGCGGTACGGCTGCCGGCGTGGTAGAGCGGCGTTGTGATTGGCAGGTAGTGGTCGCCAAGTGGGCCGCGCTGGTAAGGTGGCGCGGCAGACAGGGTTTGCTCGCCAGCGCCGGCTCCGTTGGTTGTTGCGGAGAGCTGGGCCGTGTTCGGCACGTACATGGGGTAGTAGTAATAGTCCCACTGGTTGTAAGAATACCAACGGTTCCAGGCCCAATCCACTTCGGGAGAGCTGAGCGGCCAATACGCGTTGTGGTTGAAGGCCAGCGGCGCGTTGGTGTCCTGAACGAAGTCAACCTTGTCGAAAAGGTTATCTTTCAGGGTCCAGTCGCCGACGGTGGCCGGGATGGGGGAGAGGGTGAACCATAGGCCCCCTCGGAAAAGATTGTTGTGCGCCTCGACGGCGAGGTCGCAATTCACGGCGTAGTTGTACCAGTAGTAAGTGGGATCGAGGGTGATCGAGACACCGTCAAAGAGGTTGTTCACCCAGGAAATCGAGCCGGAGCCATAGAACCAGTCCATCGGAGCGCCGTAGTAGTAACCGTCGTCTGGCGGGCCAATGTTGATCCTCCCGCCGTGCAAGTTGCAGTCGCGCATGGTCCAATTGATCAGGCTGTCCGGTGATTGCAGGTAATTGCAGGTTTCCTCGTACCCCGCCCAGATGTGATAACTGTTTCCTTGAGGGCCGTAAAAGTTTGAAAACCGGAAATCCAGGGAAGGAGCGGTGTTTCCGTCAGCGTTTGGCCAGAAGTCGGGCATAAAGGAAGCGACACAGGGATAAGCGAGTTGCTCCTGGACGAACTGAACGTCAACAAAGGTGTTGGGCTTCGTTGGGGTACCGTGGCTGGTGAATGTGGAGCCCTCGCGCAGGTCAAATCCCCACCAGGTCCAGCGGTTGTGAGAGGTTGAGAACTCGTTTCGGAACCCTATGGCCGTGCCGGGAAGGACGGTGATGGTCCCGCTGTCGGTGATCCAGGCGACTGTGTAGTCCAGGGCGTCGTAGTAAAAGCCGTAGTCTGGGGCGCCGTTAGTATAGCGGTCCGCTTGCGGGGCGAGGTTCAGGTCGCCGGCGAGGTTCATGAATGCGGGAAATGCAAGCGGGGGCTGGGTCGTCTTCTGTCGAAATTCCGCAAGAAGGCGCGAACTGATTGCGGCCGTGCCGGCGCGCCGGTACGGGCTCGCGCTTGTGAGGTAGTGGTTGGCGGAGCCGTTCGTCTGAAAGACGGGACCGGTGGGATTTATGGCGCAATGATCGCTTGCGACGGTCGGGCCGGCGCCCATCGTGCCGATGATGATGCTGTTTGTGAGGCTGATCCGAGCGGGGGCGGTGGGCATCGCCCAGAAGGTGGCGACGTCGGCGGTGATGTGCTCTCCCATGATTGACGTGTTGGTGCTGGACGTTGATACGACAGCCTGGCACCCAGCGAAAAGAACGTTGTGCAGGCGAGCGGCGACAGGGGTGTTGGTGTTGCCGTTCGCAACGCCAATGTTGCATTGAACGAATTGGCAATCCCACATATCGAGGGCTGTGGCGGTTAAGGGAGTTGCAACCGCTTGATCGGCATAGGAGAAGCGGAGGTTGCTGATGGACGGTTGCTGGTCCTGGCAGTACGTCAGATCGAGATAGGGCATGCCGTTGGTAAGCATCGCTGGCGAATCGTTGCTCCAATCTACGTATTCCCCAGCCGAGTCGTCGTCAACACAGGTCAGGATCCCGGGATAATAGGGCTTTGCGTCGGTGATTAGGGTCCCCATGACCTGAAGTGTGGAATTCTGCCAAGTGTCCAGCTTAATCACGGTTCCTCCCTGAATGGTGGTCCGGCCGTAGAGTTGCACGGGCGAGGTTATAACGTAGGTGAAGCCAGCTTTGAATGTAAAGTCCTGGCGTGGGCCTGACAGGGGAAAATAATTTCCCCAGGGGCTCTGAACGGAGAGCGTGGCGTTGCTGCTGAGAACGGATAGCCCGACCGGGCTGGTTACGACGGCCGAGTAGTCGCCCTCTAGCGAAGGCATGGCGGAGTCGAGTGTCAAGGACGCGTTTGTCGCGCCGCTGATGACATTGGTATTCAGCATCCACTGGTAAGCGAGGGGTTGGGCGCCTTCGGCCACGACAGTAAACGTGACGGTGTCTCCGGCCCAAACGGTTTGACTTAGTGGTTGGAAGATGATGACTGGCGCGTCAGCGTTGGTTGGGCTGGTGTGGCTGACGAGGTGCTCGTAGGCGTCGCTCATGCCGTCCCCGTCGGTATCGTTGGTTCGACCGAGCATGAAGTACGCCTGGTCCGCCCACAGGTCGGGCACGATGAGGTTGGTCTCGCCTGGGTCGGTGCGTAGGAGCCAGAGCCAGTTGGTGAGGTTGAGGCCGGGGACGTTGGGGCTCAGGTTTGTGGTCATGAAGAGGTCGTAAACCCCGGTGGTGGCCTCTGCCTCCGGGGGATGGACGACGAAAAAGCCGGTGAGATTGGTGACCGTGACAATTTCAAGCCAAAGGTCGTTACTGGTGTATTGGTAGGCGTTGAAGGTGATGCCGCCTCCCCATTCATTCGTCCCACCGCTGCCGCCTTCGCCCGGGGTGGGCGGCCCGTCTGACAGGGGGCTCATCTGGCCGTTGGCACGCAATTGGGCGTAGGCCTGCCTGGCCTGAACCTGGGCAACGAAGGTCTGCAACTCTTCCGCCTGAGCCTGGAGAATCGAATCTGTGCTCATCGAACGCAAGGCTCTGCGCCCGAACTGCGCCTGTGGTGAAACAACCTGGCCTGCGGTTTGGTCCACCAGGAACTGGCCGCCGGCGGCAGAATCGCCGATGGCATACACCGGCGTGGCAGGGTCGAGGGGTGGGAATGGCAATGGTGCGGTGATGCACGGGAGTGAGCTGCGTACTTCCCAGAAAGTGCCGAAGACTGGGCGCTGGTCCGGCGGGACGAAGGGCAGGCCCTGGGCGTCGGCGACCACGGCGACGACGGAGTCGGGCGGTTGCTGGCTGGGCTGGGGTTGGACCTGGGCCGTGGCCGAGGTGATGGCGGCGGCCATGAGGCCAGCCAGCGTGAATGTCGTTGCGATTGCGACCGCTTGTTCTGAGAGTTTCATAAGCTACATTCGTTTCAGTTATGTTGACGCTCCTGCAGCGTCCCTTTCAGCGGTGCTGATGGTACACGGGGCGGGTTGGGCGTCAAGGGGGAAGTCTTATTTGATGTTCGTGCTGGTGGCGCTGACGGCCAGCGCGCTGGTTACGCGCTTGTGTGGAAGGCGGCCAACCGCGCCGCCCGAGGCTGGCGGTCTTGAGGCCGCGCTGGAAATCAGACGCGAACGGCGGAGTGTCGCCGCCGACGGTGAAAGACCGTCGATACGCAGTTACAGGCCGCTATTTGCACGCCTTCAGGCTGTGCCTGGCAGTGTGCCGGTTGTCCAGCATTTCGAGTTCTGAAAGAGACTCTGTTGAGTGTATATCAAAGTGAAGTTGGACGCCGCTTTGCCTGATCTTCCCGCCCTTTCAGCGTTCGGACTTCACATTTTTGAACCCCCATCATTGAGTTCAGAGCGATTCCAACCATTTGAGGAGGTTTTCGTCGGCTCGCCAGCCTGGGTTTTTCGAGGATTTGGTTATAATCGGCTTAGCTTTGGCAATGGCAGCTCTTTTGGCTTCGAGATCGATGGTCACATATTTGTGCGTGGTGTTGATGTGGGCGTGGCCCAAGTAATGAGCGATGGTGCTGAGATCGACGCCGGCTTTAAGCAGGTAAATCGCGGTGCTGTGTCTTATGCTATGTGGATGGATGCGTTTGCCTTTGAGCGTCGGCTGGGCTTCCGCAGCGCGCTGAATGTGCCGTTTCAGGATGAGACGCGCACCGAAGCGAGTGAGGGGTTTACCTTGCCGGTTCCGAAATACGAATTGAGGTTCGTGTGGATCGAGACCGCAGTCATGGAAGTGCTGTTTTAGCAGCCGCGCCGTATCCGGCCAAATTGGACAGAGGCGTTCCTGGTGGCCCTTACCCGAGAACTTGACGGTGGGCGGAGCCACAAGGCGGAAGTCGGTGGCCTTCAGCGACACAACTTCTTGCACGCGTGCTCCCGTGTTGAACATCAGAGTCAGGAGCATGTAGTCCCTTCGTCCGGCAGGGCGGGATCGGTCGATGCTTTCCAGAATGGCGCGGAGTTCGTCGGCTTCGAGGTAATCGATACTGCGGTTGGCGGTTCGTTTGAAAGGCACGTTCAGCACGCGTTGGGCTTGTTCAAGGTGTTCAGGATATTCGCGGCTGAGATACTCAAAGAAGCTGTGGATCGCGCTCAACCGCACGTTGCGCGTGGTCGCCCCGTTGCCACGCTCAGCTTCCAGGCTGTCCAGGAAGGCGGTGATTGTCGGCACGTCAAGGTTGGCCAGCGACAACTCAGAAACACGGCCTCGCTTTCCGGCAGCAAACTGGAGCAAGAGCTTCAGACTGTCGCGATAACTAAGAATGGTGTTGACGCTGTAAGCCTTTTGGTGGGGCAGATATTCGCCGAGAAAAGCCCTCAAAGCCATTGCTAGCGTGAAAATCCCACCGTTGTTCATCGGGCACCTCCTTTGCGCGGGCTGCCGCAAGCGGACGTGAGCAAATTGGCAGGAAGGAAGCGGCGGAACCGATCATTTGCAGCAAGACGCAGTGGTTCCGTGAGTTGCAAATAATGGTGTGTGAACTGGAACCGAAGGTGGCCCATGTAGCGAGCCAACCGGGGCAGAGTGGTTTGAGGGTCGCTCCCCGTTTCGTAGGCACGCTGCAAGACGGTTACTGCGAAGCTATGGCGCAAGTCATGAATGCGCGGTGGTCGCCCCCGATAGTTGAGGACACCAGCGTAGCGACAGATTTGATACCAATTGAACCTCAGGCCAGTCGTGGTGAACGCGCTGCTGACCTGGTTTGGCCGTCCACTCCAAATTAACGGTGCCGAAGGGTCCGTCGGTGTCTTGTGGTCACAACGCTGTCGCAGATACTTTCGCAGTTCCCCGTTTACTGACGGTGACAAGGGCACCAACCGCGACTTGTGGAATTTCGTCCGATCGATCCTCAGCACCTGCCGTTCGGTGTCAATGTCTGCCAAGCGCAGCCTGAGCAACTCCCCGCGGCGTAACCCGCAGCAAAACAGCAGCAGCACAGCCAAGCGCATGGTGTGGCATCGCAACGGGTGTTCCGGGCCGTGAACGGGTCTTGGCTTCTGTAGGGCTGCCTCCATAAGCCGAGCCACGTCGCCCTCTGAAAGCAGGCAAGGTGCCTGGTAATGCTGCTTTGGAAAATTTCGGGGGTCGGGGATAAACGTGTCTGGGCTAACCCGCCCCAGATACAAACAGAACTTGCGCAAGAATCCCATCCAGTGAGACCGAACGCTGGGTGAAACCCCGGCCTGTTCTGTCACCCACCCATCAAACATCGCAGCCGTGAAGATGCGCCCCTTCGGATGGTGCTTTACGAGAAAGAAGTCCAGGCTGCGCAAAACCCACTCTTCTCTTTCATAGTGACGACCCAAGGCACGGTGGAGAGCAAGAAAATCCTGCATCGGCTTGGCGAGAAAACTCTCAAATCCTTTCGATGCAGGCGCCGTCACTGAACCTGGTGGGCGGTACTTCGGTCCTGGAGAAGTGGAACTACTCGGCTGCGAATTACAGCCAAACCCCATGCGGTTTTTCTTGCCAAGACTCGGCACCGGCAAAGCCACTTGTCGTAAATCCTCGACATCGAGCCGGAGATATTCCGCAGTGGAATTGAAGTTACGATGGCCCATGACCTCACTGATGTGCTTGAGGGGCGTGCCCTCGCGCAGCAAGCGCAACGCAAAGGCATGGCGGAGGGCGTGGAAGTTCGTGGTTTCAATCGCCACTCCAGTGGCCTGAACGGCACGCGCTAAGCAGGGACCCACTCCCTTCGGGCTCAGTGGGCGGACTGGTGGACGCTGGCTCAGGAACAAGTGCCGGTGCGTCTGGACCACACGTCCGTGCCGCAGATACTCCACCAAGGCGTCGGCGACCTCGTCCGTGAGCGGGAGCACCAGACATCGGCGGGTCTTGATCTGAGTAATCCGGATAGTGCGCGCACGCCACTGGATGTCGTCCAGTGTCAGCGCCGCTACTTCCGATGCCCGCAGCCCATAAGAGGCCGCCAGGAGCAGCATGGTAAAATCGCGCAGCCCCAACGGCGTGGAACGATCCATGGTACTCAGTAGCTTTTGCAACTCGGACCACGGCAGGGGATGCGGCAGGTATTCTTGCCGATATACTTGAGCCGCGTCGATTTGTAGATGTAGTGGCCGGTCCAGCATCCCTCGCATGAACTGGAAGCCAAGAAACTTACGAACCGTCCCGACCACATGCGCCATCGTTTGCCGAGAGTAGCGACGGGACATCTCACAAAGAAATCGGTCGATGTCGGTGAGCTTGAGTTCGCTCGGAATGGCTTTCCTTCTATCGAAACTCAAGAACGCAAGAAGCCGCCGAAGGAAAAGGCGGTGGCAGCATATTGTGTTTTTTGCCAACTCCCGGTCTTTGCGCAAATACATCTCGAATCGGGCACTCTCAGCTTCCGACGGCGTGAGCGGAACTGGTCGGCCTGGCTGTAATCGACCTTGCGCTTTCAGGAAATCGCTTAGCTCGCGAAGGGCACCGGCAAACCGCGAGTCGCGCAGCCGATAGAAGCGTCGCAGTCCAGCGATGTCGTCGATCGTCAACTCATCGAGCGATTGCTTATGCTTGCGGCGAAACCAGTGCAGCAACCGCCGAAAAGCCTCCAAATACGCAGTTGTCGTCTTGACTGAGAATCTTCGGTTCAGGCACCAGGCGGCATAATCATCCACGATACCGCCGAAGATGGGTAGCTCCCGATACCAGCAATACTTCCTACGCATGATCCGCCGGAGTGGTTGCGCTGGCTTCAAACGGTCGTTGGCCTGCAAGAACTCGCCAAAGACCACCGCCGCTGTGGCGAGCTGCGGCATACGATTGCGGTAGAAGTGCTGCGCATCGGTAATGTCGTCGGCTGACAAGTCCTCGGGACTTTGTTTGTGTTTGCAGTGGAACCAGGGCACCAGCCGGCGCAGGCCAGTCAAGTGGCCGCGAACTTTGGCGGGTGTGAGACCCCGGTCAAGACACCACGAAGCAAAGCTCTCAATGATGCTACCGAAAAAAGGCAACATCCGATAGCGATGTTGAGCCTGGGGATAAACTTGAGCGAGTGAAGATTTTGTTTTCATCGCCGGAGGCTAAGCAAGACCCCGGCAGTTGGCGTTCAAAAATGTGAAGTTGAATCCCTGGAAGGGCCGGAAAATCAGGCAAATCGGCGTCGAACTTCACATTAATGAAGACTCAACATAAGATCCAAACCGGGAAGAGTTCGTCGAGTTGACCGAGGTAACCCCGGTTTTCCTGTCGAAACCGCGTCGCAAGCCGGAAATGACCGGAGGTCAACGAGCCAGACTGATCGCCCAATGGGCTGGCCGGCTGTACGACATGACCGCGTCCTGGCAGGGGCCGATCGGAATGCAATTGGCTTATCTATTCGCGGCAATGGCCCGCGGCAGCCACGTCGCATTGAAGCGACATTCCGCGCTGGTGCGATTGTTGCGTCAGGAAGCCGTTCCCGCCAGCGATCCCATTTGGAAATACATCCAGATTGAGGAGTGAGCAGCAAGAGCTGCTACCCCTTGCGGTTCGGCATCCACTCTCGGCAGGAGGATGAGCCAGCCCCGTCAGCGGCGAAGCTCTTTCGATTCGATCCCGAGTCGTCCCAGGCACGTGATTGGGCAGGAGAAACTTCTCCGGCGGCAAACTCACTTCTGCTTCTTGGACCGTTAGCGCGCAGCCGTGAGGGACAGCGAAGGTTAATTCATGTCCGGTGCGGGCATGGCAGGCGCCCCGTTCTCAATGCGCAAACCCTTCTCGTTGAGGACCGCCTGCTC
>QGNH01000171.1_pt2 | contig 13853 bp, 20 predicted proteins | sample 1735481 | NCBI WGS metagenome assembly QGNH01 (sample SAMN09239004, study PRJNA386568) | Viral metagenome, whole genome shotgun sequencing project. | reverse complement strand
TATTCAAGATATGCTGAAACCCCACGCAACAACAATTAACGGTGCAAAGAGTCGGTTTAACGGAAGGTAGTAAAATGAACAAAAACAAAACCCTGAAGTTTTATTGTGTTTTTAAGAACGAAGATCACGATTTTGAGCTATGGGCTGGTCCAGTAAGCTCAAAGGAAGCCGCTCTAAGTTCTGGAGAAATGAAAATCCTAGATACCTATGGCAGTAAATCAAGAAAGTATATGAAGCGCCTTAATGGGCTCACTGCAGTAAACGAATCTGAGGCCAAGTACCTAAAGGTAATTTAAATGACACAAAAACAACTTTTTATCAAAGCAGCGGAACTTGCAGCTAGTTCTAGAGACTGGAAATATTTTTACCCTGATTTTTGTACAACCCCAATGTGCCCAAAAGACAAGGCCTATGGTAAATATCAAAGATACCGACGATTAGCAAAGAACGACCTTGTATGGGAAACATTCACTGCTGTTTTTGACACACAAGAAATAACTACTAAAGACGCAGCTTCTATTTTAATGTATGAGGCTTATAGTGGGCTTGTATAAGGCTCCAGCTCAAAATCTATCTCTTCCCAGCCATCCTCTAACTCATAACAGCATTTAGCGCACAAACAATTGTTCTCTAAATTAACCCAAGGCTTTAGCTGAGAACATCTAGGACAATATTACGAATTCGAAGCCCTTTTGTGTCAATTCCACGCCCTGTCTACGCCCCTACGTAAATTTCTATAAAGTTCATCTGGATTGTTCTCTGAGAGCCCTGACATTTGCCCGTCGTTTAACTCGACAACGATCCAGTCACCTTTTTCAGTTTGAGCCACATCTATAGCGTAAAAGCTTGCTTTGTTACCGATCCTTTCTATAACTTCTCTTAAAAACTCTTTAGGGACTTCTTCACAACTTGGAACAACGGGCAAATCTTCTACATGGCTTGACCAGTAGTACCCACCGCTTAAGACCTCCCCATAAGCCACAAAAAACCGAAATTCCTTGGTTATAGGAAGTCCGTGGATTGCAGTCATGTAGGTCTTTAACGGTACGTACTCTCTAACTACAACGTTTTGAGAACAGATAAGAGAGTCGTTTTGTAACTCAACGCATATATTTGCCGCATCTCGCCTATCCTTAGCAAACATGTGAGTATCCCACTGAAACTTCCTAGAGTTAGTTTCCCCCTTTAGAACAAATGGCCCTTCAATAGGAGCTAATTCTAAACAAGACCAGGTACGAGGGGTCAGTCCTTCTAAATCTTCGTACCATTCCATAAGATTTGCTATATACTTATGTTGACTCAAAGTGTTAATTAACCTGGCATTAACTAGCATCGCGTCCCGTTCCATTTCTTCATAAAACGGCAAAACGCTATACCTTCCTATAACTAAATCGTTAGACTTTATGTCCATACGAGAATCAGTAAGGTCAAAATACTTACAGGCCACATCGATCTCACTTTTATCTTGGTTTGGTATTTCTCTAAAAAGAATTAGGGGTCTCATTCTCTATTCTCTATTCTCTATTCTTCCTATAGTTATTCTCCCACTCCGAGTTGGCCTCTAAATCGTCTTGTGTATCATCTACAGGGCCTAGGAACGATTCTAATTCATCCTGTAGATCTTCATACTTCTTACCTGATTTTAAAGCAGCAGCGATATCATCTAGCTTTGTTTTTGCTTTATTTGAAAAAGAATTGGGAGCTAAGAGTTGGGACTGAATCGGGATTCCGTAACGCTTTATGCCAGTGTTTGTTGGGATGTGTTTAAGCTCGATTATGTTAGAAGCATCTGTCGCGTCAAAGTAAAAAACGTTGCCCCAAAAGAAGTTGTAGGCGTAATAGATTTCTTCTGTCATTCCTGGAGACAAGATCCCATTCCTTACAAACACCCACATTTCATCACATCTATTCATAAAAGCCTCCCCCAGCTCAATTCCAAACTGCCTTTCTTTAGGTGTGTTTTCATCCAAGAATTGGGGAAACAACAAATGAGGAGCGAACGGGAGTCTTTCTTGCTTTAAAACATATTGGCAGTATTTACGCGCTAAGACAAGATTCTCTTCGTCCTTTTGATAAGCGGAACACACAAATGCGCTTTTATTAAACATGATTCGTATAGTATATCACAAAATAGATGTTTGTCAATGATTACTTGGGTTTGTGTTTTTATCTTGACAAGGGGCTGGGTTTGAAATATATTTAAAAAATCAAATCAACCCAAAAGAGGCAAAAGAAGCAAAATGAGAACCAATAAACATACATATGAAAACGCAAAAGGACAAACTATTACTGAAGTTCTACCGCCAGGAAGATTTCTCAAAACAGGAGAATTTGTAGAAAAAGGAGACTACAGGCTATGGAGGGATTCAAAGCATAACATTGTATCGTCTAAAATTCGTTGGTGGGGGTTTATTGGGATGGAAGTTCTTCAGGAGCATTGTAATATTTTCTATAGACCCAATAGACCCAAGTACCGAATTCTTTGGCCTAGTGAAATTATTAGGAAAGGAGATCAACTTTATAGACCACAGACTAGAGGTTGGCTTAATGCTGTTTGTTCTTGTGGGCTCTTAGTTAAAGACAGGACACTGAACCCTTTTGATCAACAATATCCACTTTGCTTTACTAGAGTCCGTCGCCCAATTAAAATTAAATAACAAAATTCTTGACAAAACAACTAGCATATACTAAAATATACTGAAAATTAAATAGTAAGTGGCAGGTTGGCTTAGAAGCAGCCATCCTTTAAAGAGTAGAGCGATTGCGTCACGTGTTGGGATATTGGTACCAGAAAACCAATCCTGTAGAACAATCTGGAAATGTGTAGCTAGCCCGATCAGTTAGCTTAGAGTTGCCTTTGATCTGTTTCTAACAACAAGTTTGCACAAAAATTAGAAATGGAGTAGCAAGCACATTATAATGCGCGGACGAGCAAAACTTGGTAAAGTACGTAGACACCCCGTAAATGGCAAGGTCGAAGTCTCTTTTGGCGTAGCAGCACACCACCTACTATTATTTATAACGCAAAAGGCCCTAATCAAAAAGACTAGGGCCTTAAGCTAAGTTAAATATTAAGCTATGCTCTATGGAAAATAAAAGAGATCACTTTCGCAGACAAATTCACTCCGATTAGTTGGTGTAACTTACCACCAACACTTACAGTAGCTTCAAAGTCTGCCGATAAATCACCAACAGTTGTAATACCTTGGGCTGTTACCAAAACGTCCCCAGCTACTGTTGCCGGAGTTGCCATGGTAATATCTCCAGCTGCACTAGTTGAGTCAATACCATTACAAATTACTTGAAAATAACTTCCAGTAATAGGGGTTTTAGTACCAATTGTAGTAGCCACTGGAAGCGTAGTTGCCCCAGTAACATTTAGAGTGCTGCTTAAGGTAGTAGCTCCAGTTACTCCTAAAGTCGTCCCAACGGTTACAGCTGCCGCAGCGGCAATAAGTCCGCTAGCGTTAATAGTAGTAGCTGTAACAGCGCCAGTAGCCCCAATAACACCAGAGCTTGAGATAGTTTGACCAGCAACGGTGACTACCCCTTTCCCATCGACTTTAAACGCTTCGGTTAACTTTCCACCATAGCCACGATCTTCCGCTTGAATCGTGAACTCATCGCCATTAGTTGATAAATATTTAGGCATTTTGTCCTTAACTATTGATTAAAGAGAACCCTTAAGGTTGTCGATAATCACGTTTTGACGAGGTTTAATAACGGCTAAAGTACAGAACCTAAAGTTCGCTTCAGGAGTGCTTAGCTCAGTAACTGCCAATTTAAGACGGCTGTAAGGAGCTAGCTCTTTCATGACGCAAGAATCGTCCTGAACTAGATAACCAGTCACGAAACCAGGCTGTTTGTTGCCAAGGTCGGTAAAGACCGTATTTGCGGTGGCGAGGACACGGCCAATGTATCGGGCAGTAGCAGCAGAACCACCAGCCTGAGTACGATAGACGTTAAAATAACGCCATGAACCACCAGCTGGATTAGCAATAGCAACGCTAATATAGTGATTGAGAACAATAGAGGCACAAGCTACCGCTGCACAAGGAACGGATTCACCAACTTCGTTAACCGCCGTTGCGTAATAGGTATAAACACCAGAAAGACCAGTAGAAGCCAGACCACCATCAGTAGGAGTCACCGATGCAGGAGCCTGAGGACCATTTGCACGAGGACGAGCGGGCTTTGCCTTACCGCGTAAGAACTGAGATCCTTCTACAGTTACAGTGCCACCACTAACCCACTGTTTACGAAGGTCTCCACCAGTAGCATCCTGAGGGCTACCCCCTAGAATAATTCGCTCTTTACCATAAGTTAGTTTGTTGTAAGAAGCCAAAACCACAGGGTCTACAACAAGTTTATTAGCATTACCAAAACCTAATGTAGAACGAAGAGCTGCGTCTTCAATAACGCCTTGAGTTAAAGTAGTGCCACCACCAGAAAGAACAACCGTGTCATCAGAACCATATTCAGAGAACATTAAATCACGACTATTAGCTTGGAAGTCTGATTGACGAACCTGTAAGCCAAGGCCGTGAATGTTTGGCAAAATACCGGGAACTGCACTGGGGTTACCATCGAACACACCAGCATTAGAGAAATCGTCCATGCCTCTAAACGAATCGAATTCAATTTCGCCAGCCATCATAATAGCTGCATCTGCCGCAGCGCGTTCGTCCGATTTCTTACCATCCACAGTAGCAACCATGGTCGAAGCAAGAGTCACTCGACGTTGCTTTGAGTAGAAAGTCATAGGAACAGTTACACGAACGAAGTCTGAAGTATCTTCAACACCAAGGTTACCTTCAAACTGAGCCGCCCCACCAAACTGACCGTAGCTTAATTGACGATCAAACTGAGCTAGAGTAGACTTACAGGACTCAGTCTTAAGCATTTTCTGTAGCTTAATANNGTCAAAGGTAACATTGTTCATTACGGAGGTTAGGTCTTCGATTTGAAGAGCAGCGCCCTGAACGAGTGTGCTTGGGGCCGCGTCGTAGTTACCAGCTTCTAAAGCTTTAACTAGGTCTGTGAGTTGATTAAGTGCTTGTGACATTTGTGATATCTCCTATCTAAAATTTGTTACTTCAAAAGGTGGCTAATTACAGTTTGCGGCGCATTACCAAGGATGTATTGAGAGATGCTTTCTCGTTCGCTCTTTGCAAGTTTCCCCATACGGTCAGGGTCAGACGTTAGAGCATTCAGTTTTTGAACAGCTTCTGACTTTGAGAGAACCACATCCGACTTGCCCTCTTCACTCCCAGGTCTCTTATCGAATGAAATCCCGGAGATAGATTTACGAAGGGCCTGATTACCTGACTTTTCTACAAATTTCTTGAGGCCATCAGCAGCTTCAGTAAACCTGGTTTCAAGGGTATTAATTGTGTTTTCTTTTTCTTTCAAAGACTTTTCAAGTGTCTCTAAACGAATTTCAAGATCAGTCTTTTCTGACTTCATAATCTTTCCACCATTGCCGTCGGACGATTTCATTTCTTTCTTTCCCATTGGGGGCTCTTGTCCTTCTGGCTGACTTCCTTCTGGAGCAACGCCCGGAGCTGCTTCTGGAGCAGTACCTTCAGGACTAGCTCCTTGGGGACTACCACCCTCTGGACCGCTGATTGCTTGCATAAGGGCCGCATGAGCCGCCATTACGTGCATCTTTAGCTCTTCAATTGGTAGCTTTGCATATTCAGCAACTAGGGCTTCAGGCCCACCGCTTTCTTCCGTTGCCGGGTTCTGTGTCTGTTCGTCAGTAGGAGCGGGCGCAGGAGTTTGTGCCTCACCTGGAGATTCTTCAGGAGTTTCAGTAGGGCTTCCAGCATCAGGAGCCTTAGGAGTTGCTTGTGGGGCACTACCTTCAGCGCTTGATCCAGCGGGGGTTTCTTCACCTGGAGTTTCTTCTCCAGGATTAGCTTTCTTAAGGTCTGTTTTCTCTGCCTCTTCTGCCTTAGCAAGAACAGCGGCCACGTCGTCAGACACTTGATCTAGTAATTTGTTCAATTCTTGTGAATTAAGTTTCATCTTGAGACCTTTCGTTATTGTTAAACTACGGCCTCTTATTTACTGAGCCTTCTGTGCATTCCAGTACAGATCCGCAAACGAAGCCTTTAAATTACCTGAAGTAATACCAGCAACAGTTGGTAGAACCGTAGTTGCGGTTTGGTACCAGTTAATAAGCATTCCTCGCTTTGCGATTTCAGCCAAAATGGGAAGAAGCTCTACTGTAGTCAAAACATTTGGATAAGAAGCAGCATTTGCTTCTGTACAAATGTCAATCTGATGAGGGGTATACATCTGACTAGTAAGGCCAAGGCAATCAACCGGACTCCAAGAACTCATAGGGCTAATACGAATAATTACAACCTTATGGGTTGCAGTAGGAGTCGCATCAACCGAAAGGGTAATTACAGGATTACCATTTGTGTCTTGGGACGAAACCTGATAAGGAAGCGTAGTCGACACTTCTTTAGCGAAAAGATCGGAAAGCTCTCGTGCAGTAGCAATTGCTTTTGTAGTTGTTGCCATTTTGTGTTATCTCCTAATAATTAGTGCCATGCGGCGGAAAATGATAAGACAAGTGTTTTGTCTCCATTAAAAGATTGCTTTTAATAAGATACAAAATGACGACAAAATGAATAGTAATCTTAGCTACATGTCCGAAACGTATAAATGTAGCGAGTGCATGGAAGACCTTGACAGAGGGGCTTTCCATGAATTTTCAACTGAAAGCAGGAAACGACCTGTTACTTCTAAATGCCGAAGTTGCCGAAAAGAAGACTATTATACAAAGCGTTACAAAACAATTTGTACTTGTTGTTTAAAACATCGGCCTTTGGACTCTAACTCACAATGTAAAGAATGTAACTCTGCGTCAGGTTTAAGACAGTGCTTAAAATGCAGCGAAATACTTCCTTTGTTTTTAATGTATTACGGCAATTCTAGAACCTGTAAAAACTGTAGAAAGAAAAGTTGACAAGTTTTTACAAATAAGATACCTTTCAGTGCAGAGAGTGACGGAAGGCTTGGTCCGTGACAGATCGCTACTGTAACGCAGGTATCAAATCCTGCCTCTCTACCCTTTAGGGATTGTAGCTCAATTGGTTAGAGCTTCGGCCTTTTAAGCCGGATGTTGTGGGTTCGATTCCCACCAATCCCACAGATCAATTTGGGAGTATGACGGAACTGGAATACGTAGCAGACTCAAAATCTGCCGTCGAAAGACTTTGTGGGTTCGATTCCCACTGCTCCTACAAATTTGTTGACTTTTACTTTAATCTAGGTAAAGTTGATTTATGTCAAACTCACTCCTCGCAAAAGCCATTACCTTCGCACAACAAAAACACGAAGGGCAAACTAGAAAGGCAACCGCCCTACCTTATATTACCCATCTTGCTGGAGTAGCCCTTCTAATAAACCTTCTAAAACGTTCTAAAAACCTAGAACCTCTAATGTGTGCCGCTTACCTACATGACACACTAGAAGACACAAACACAACTTCAGAAGAAATACAAAAAGAGTTCGGAGATCTAATAGCTAGTTTGGTAATAGAGCTTACTTCAGATAAAAACCAAATAGCAAAGCAAGGGAAGACAGATTACCTTCAATACAAGATGGTTAAAATGTCCAGCTATGCTCTAACACTTAAGCTCTGTGACCGCCTGCATAACATATCAGATTTTCCTACCGATAAAACGATATCAGAAACACTAGATATTATAAACTTTTTAGAATCCAATCGAAAACTTAACGAAACGCAGCGAAAAATTATAAGTCTTATTAGAGATAGGGTTATCTATCTGCTTGGACAAAAAACAATTACTCTTTAATATTTTAAATGGAACTTAAAAATCAACCAACAGAGTTCCTTGAATGGAAACTAAGGTTCCTGTATGGATACTGGGCATTGTCAGGTCTAACAAAGGATCAGGAAAACAGCCGCGACCAACAAATTCAAGACATTACAGAAGAGCTTACTAACAGAAAACTCTCTAACCAATCGCCATCTTAGGAACGTTTGTTTCAGGTTGCATAATTCTACCTTCTGCTCCTGTATATAACGAATACCCTAAGTTTGGAGATTTGCCTGGTGCGTAAAGACTTTGTTTACTAACTGGATCCAATTTGCCCTGTTTGGCTATCCCTAGTGCGTTATCTGCCGCTTCGGCGCTATGTCCAATGCCTACTGAAAAGGTTTGTCTATGAGTACCACCAACTAAAGGCAGTGTCTCAGAAGAATTCCTAGCCTCACCAAGGAATCTAGACATGTCTTCATAGGTAGGAGCCCAAGCTAAAAGCCTGTCTCCACTAACTCTAAAAAGTTTTGGGCTGCCTACTTTATCAGAAGCATTTTTAAGAGCGCCTCCAAAAGATTTTACAGCTTCTTCCCCTGTCTCCTGACCGTGGACCTTTTTTAAATGATCAAAGTCATTTAGGTGAATTGACGCATAGGCCCCAGGTTTGTTTTGCTTTTTAAACTGCTGCGTTGCATATTTATTACCAACCCCAGCGACAATAGGATCTTCTAAAACGTGCTGAGCCAAAGCTTTTTCAGTTAAAGGATGCAAGTCGCCGGTTCTTACAGCCTCTTTGATGTGCTGTAACCCTTCGTCCTGGTCTATTAATCCCTCGGTAGACTCACTCTTCTGTAACCCGTCTATAGCTCCCCAATTAACCCTAGCTAACCCCTTTCTTGCATTTTCAAGCATTAAGGTTAGTTCGTCTTCACTCAAGGCTTTCCCATCTAATGCCGCACCATGAGGAGAAAACTCTACGACATGGGGTTTTGCCATGCCAGGTCTAAAATAACTAAAGACAGCTGGCTTTTTAGGCTCTGGAAGTTTTTCGGCACTTACTTGAGGGTTAACATCAATACTTGACTGTTCGGTTTCTACCGGGCTCTTTTGTAAATCTATCCTAGGTGAATTAGCCAGTTCGTTTATCTTAGCAGCAGTCTGGCTAGTTACATCACCTTCGGGAACTACGTTTTCAAGAAGCCCATCATAGTCTTCTAAGTGGTGTAACTTCCCTTTAGAAATCATAAACCTTCCCGCTTGATGCGTCTTGCCGTTTTCCGAAACATTAACTTTGTAGACTTCAGGCATTTCTACACTGTGCCCACCCTCTATAGTTTGCCTCGTGGCTTTTCTTAGCTCAATGAGGCATTCTTCTAGTCGATTGGCCTTCCCAAAGAACTCAGCCACTTCTCCTAAATCCTTAAGGATTAACGGGTTTGTAGACTTTTTTAATTTAGAATCTTCAGCAATTGAAGTAAAATGATCAATAAAACTTTCAGAAATAGGAGCTAGTTGGGCTTTCTCTAGGCACTTCTTTAAATGCTCCTTGAATTTTTTTCTATTAAATGGATAAGAATCAAAATCTCTAATAGAAGCTAAAACGGTTCCCTTATATGCTGGACCTAAATCTTCTTTTTGAAGAGCAGCCCCACCAGTTAAAGCACTTGGGGCACATTCTCCGCAACCTGCCGTCATTGTCTTTCTAAGGGCTTTAATTGCAGTTATATTCTTAACTAAACGTTGCTCTAATACATCAATGTTAGGAGAGTTATCAGATTCTTGTAAATTGCCTAAACTCCCCATAATTGGATTGTAGACCAAACTAACGCTTCCGCCAATTTTTCTATATTGGGGGTCTTGCATTATTTCGGCTTTAGCCAAATCCACTTTGTTAAACCCATCTGGAGCATTAGGATCGCTTATCAACTTTGTGGTTGCTGTTTTATTGCATGGCGTAAACGTTAACGCAACGCGTCTCGCAATAGACCCCAAAATTTCGTTGTTTTCTTTTTTTAAGGTGCTGCCTTCAATCGATAGGCCTAAAAGGATGCTCTTATCATGATGTAGACTATCTCTAATATGGGCCGCTAAATCAATCGCTTTTGAGTGCCCTGCTCCGTCGGCTAAACGAATTTCTCCATATAAAAATGGTTTGGATCTTACTTCTCTAAAAAAATACTTTTGCTCTGGAGTGTCACAATCACTTTCTTTATATATCTTCTTGCAATACGTTATTTTCCCTACAACCTCAGAGCCGCCTCCATCTGACGCACTAAGGTGCTCATAATTGCAAACACCTTGCCCAGCCTCCAGAGAATCTATGTTCATTCCCGCAATGCGACAAATTTCCCCTGAACTATCCACAACCTCACTGGCTATAACCCCACACAGGACCATGTCTTTCACGTCTTTATAATTTGGTCGATCCATCTCTATTAAGATTGTTGCTAAAAGTCTTTGTTAGATACACTATTAGACAACTGCTCTATCTTACGCATTATGTCAGGGTATACATTTTGCTCTAATTCTCGCATAGCCCAGTCGTAAGCTTGCCCAAAGGCGTTAAGTGGTTCAAGCCCTGGATGATACCACCTTCCCTCCTGCTCATGCCCTTCTTTTACAACGCGAAACGTCATTACAGAACGCTCAACCTTACCTTTAGAATTCAAGCTTTGTGTAACTTGAGCCCCAGCCAAAAACGGTATGCCTGTAGCTCCAATCATTGGGTATCCAGGAGGCCCCCACCCAGCTCCACCGTGTCCATGTCCAGGCTGAGCCCAGTCTTTTCTAGAGGGGGTGCTCAAGTTTAATTTATGCAGTGTGCCTAACAAAGGCATCCCTGACGCATCTTTCTCTATTTTACCAAAAGAAATTTTAGCGTCTTTTAGCTGCTTTTTAACAGACTGAACCAATTGCTGCTGTACGTTAGTTGTTTGTGTAGGCCCTGATTTACCAGAAGTCATAGCAAAGGGAACTACTAGATATTTTTCTCCAGTTGAAGAAACCTTTGCCTTAGGGGACTTCAACAAATCACTAACCATCGAGTGAGCTTTGACCCCCTCTTCTATCCAATCAGCCTCTGCATCCAAATGTATGACCCACACCCCATCTTCTTGTTTCATTGACAGGTTCTTGCGGAACATCTCTAGCCTAGAATGTAGTTTTTCTCCAGCCAGCTCTTCTACCTTAGCTTGCGTTAAAAGGGCTAAACTTGCAGCTGCCTCATTGCCTATTCTTTCAAGTTGAGAAAGGTCGGTCAAGGGCTGTAACGCACTGAGATCTATTGTCACGCTGAGCATTGTTTAAAAGATTGTTCTTGACAAAGCAACGGTGGCAAGATATATCATAATCTATGGAAACTGAACTGCCGCGTAAAGCATTCTACCTTCAATACAATGATTCAACGAGTATAGAGTTCGTTACGATTTGGGAGGTCGAGTATTTAGGAAACTTTAAAAGTACAAGCTGGAGGAAGGGAACTCTAGGTAAAATTAAAAAAGCCAAGCTACTTTGGAGTTACTCCGAATTTCTTAAAAATAAAACAGACTCCCCCTCCTATTCTGTCGTTTATGTTCCCATCACCTTAATAGCATTTACTCAAGAAGAATTAACTAAACTTTTCGAACGCGTTAAGTCAAACGACAAACAACAACTCACCAACCATATAACAGTAAGCGAAGACAATATAAAATACCATGAAGAAAAATCTCTCGCTATAAAAAAACATCTACAAGAAACAAGGAACAAGCTAGCTACATTAGATTGTTTACTGTGCCCAAATATTGATCTTAATCCTTGACATCTTCTAATCTTTTCGATATACCTAGCTCATGACTAACACAGAAAAGAGCATTAGAAATACAGTTAAAGGGCTGGCCAAGGTCGCCTATCCCGATTACAAAGGAAGGAAGTTCAGCTTAGCAATTAAGCAGAAATATTACCCCAGCAATTATTGGGACGGTGGGTCTCGAAACTATATGGTAGCCGTTGACTTTCAAACAGGCAGAATTGTAGAGCCTTCAGAAAAGTCTACCATACCCTTTGAACCAATTTCTGGAAAAGCGTTTGACATTCCTCCCGGAGTCGGTATTCTAGAGCATACTTTTTATTGTGGGAAAGATTTGGGGGTTTGCCTCTATGTGTCACAGCCTTTCGCTATTGAAGAAAACAAAAACAAACTGATTGGAGAATAAACATGCTACCAATTACAAAACACTGGAGAAACATTGTTGAGATGTCTAATATGTCCAACAATGACGAGTACGTTTTCTACACCGAAAGGGAAGTTCCAGGTAACGCAAAAGATCTTAGGCTGTTTGGCTTCAGGACTACCGCATTTGACAATCCATGCCTGATACTATCGAGGCATGTATATGAAATTGNNAGGCCGGTTTGATTATAACAAGGCGTCCCCTATCAACTTTTGACTACAAATCACCAGAAGCTTCCTATTTAATTGATGCCATTTATCGTCTAGCAGATGTTAAGAAAAACAGGTGGGATCGATGGGACAAACTGTCTAAAGACAGCGGCAAAAAGACTTCGATATCAACGCACATTGCCATGTATGTTGGACACAGCCTGTATGATTGTATGTCCGGTGGTATGCCAACATTTGAAATATCACTGATTAAATACATGCTAGATAACATACCAGACATTAACTGGGACACTTACGTATACCCACGATTGAAAGGCGATGAAGGTGATCCAAATAAAGATTACATTACCTTGCGAGACTTCTACGAAAACCACGCCCAAAAAGCACCAGATTTGACACAATCAGCCAACTAACTATTAGGTATTGCTCAACCACTATTATTGTCATCAATGAAAGGGTAACATGAAGAAAATTATTTTTGCAGCACTTTTAACGCTTCTAGTCGGATGTACAGACGAAACCCGTTCTAACTCAGCGTTACAAGGAGCCGGGTTTACAAACATTCAATTTACAGGATACAAGTTTTTTGGATGTAGTGATAACGATGAGGTTCACACAGGATTCATTGCTACCGGACCAACTGGACAAAAGACTGAGGGAACCGTTTGCTGTGGAAGTTATGCTTTCCAATCTTGGGGTAAAGGCTGTACGATTAGGTTTTGAAAATGAACCTAAAAGATAGATACAAAAGCCTAAACGATCCAGAACACGGTCTTTACTATAGGGGTATCAGGCTAGGAATGACTCCTGTCCAAGCTATCCTTTACGCAGTAGAAGAAATTTTCAAAGCAAACCGGCCCCAATCTTTAAAGGATGAAACAAAATAATAGTGCGCCGTGTTAAACTTTCTATTACTATTGCAATTCTTGTTAACCCCTATTCAACCGCCTGACGTAACCAAAGTCATTGACCTAATAGAACATAGAGGTTATCTGTTAGGGCACCCTCTGGATGAACCGGACGCTAAGATACTAGCGGACATTGTTTTAGAAGAAAGTAAGACTATAAATGTTCCTATGATTCTTGCAGTTATTGAAATTGAATCTAGATACGAAAAGAAAGGGAAGAGCAAGAAAAATTGCAGAGGGGTTATGCAGCTCAGCAAAGGAACCGCTCAAACAATAGGAAAGAAATATGGAATATCATACATCGACCTGTACGACATTAAAACAAACGTAACACTAGGCGTTAGATATTTGGCCGATCTTTTAGAAGAAAATGGCAGCATAGAAAAAGCATTGACTATCTATAATATGGGGTGGAAATCCTTTAGTTCGCATGGGAAGCGAATATCTGGATACGCGATGTCAGTTATACGACGCAGTAAGTTACTAGATAAAATGCTAAAAAACGGATTAACATGCAAAAACAACTTGACTTCTTAACCACAACAAGATACACCTAATATATGGAAATCAAATCTATTACAATTCTCACAAACAATAAATCGTCTGACATCATTTTTCTACATGTAGATCTACCGTCTACAATGCCAAACATAGATCCTTCAGATCACGTTACTTTTACTATTCAAGCCCAAAGAGGATACGGCAAGGAGTGGTGCGTTAAAAACTTTAAAGACACCCCTATTAACGTGGTTAACACAAATG
>QGNH01000942.1_pt1 | contig 13883 bp, 18 predicted proteins | sample 1735481 | NCBI WGS metagenome assembly QGNH01 (sample SAMN09239004, study PRJNA386568) | Viral metagenome, whole genome shotgun sequencing project. | reverse complement strand
ACCTAGATTGACGGAGTCAGAGTCCATCCCACGTTTTTGTTTTTGCGGAGCTTTTCTCCCAACGGTGGAGAAAAGCAGTCATGTCGGACCAAGGGGTTACGGCAGATTTCCCAACTACGGGAGGTCGACCCAACAACACGGGCGACCCTGAAAAGCAAAACCCCGGTGCGACCGACATCGCATCCGGGGCAAATTGCAAAGCAAAGCTAAGTTCCAAGCACGAAGAGAATACAAAAACCGACCGAAAAACGCAAGAGCATCATTCGTCTTCGTTCGCTGTCTATGACGGCCAATTGATGCTTGGCCGCATCGAGCAGCGCGGCAACAAATTTACGTCGTACTCGACGATTGGCCGGTCGCTCGGCGTATTCGGCAACCTAAAGACCGCAGCCGCGGCGATCGGTGATCGCCTTGAGTAACGCATCGAGTTGGCGAGCCGGCGACCGCTTCAAGATGAGCGGCGACGGTTCCGAGTTGGCTGCGCTCGTCGCGCGGCAGCGCACCGAGCGGCCGGAATACGACAACGCCCCGATGCACCTCCCCGCCATGGCCGCCGCCACCGGCAAGGTCGGCCGGCCGATCAGGTGCAAGAACCGGAACGAGCAATGGCACTGTGAGGCGTACCGCGCCGCCGCCGAGATGCGGAAGCGATACACCGGCGCCGCCGAGAAGATCAACGCTGCGCTCGGCGCGGCGTTGGCGGAAGGACCGGATTGGGCACGCTGTCATCGTGGGTCGCTGTTCATGGACCCGCCCAAGAACAACCTCGATCGCAATCACCTCGCCCGCATTTGGTTTGTCGCACAGATGATCGAGCGCAAGTCATGGGCCTGCAGAGACAAAAAGAAACGCGCGCGTGGCGGCACACTAGGCACCGTGGCGATCGAGTTGCTGCGCACGCTGCTTTTCATCATCAAGAAACAGAACGGCAAGCTGTACCCGTCCTATGAGGCGCTGGCGGTGCTCAGCCGCAAGAGCCGGCAGGCCATCATCACGGCCATGCAGGTGTTAGAGCGCATGGGCTTCGTCACGGTCCACCGGCGCATCAAGAGGGTGATGACGCCGCTCGGCCCCAAGCTCGTACAGGACAGCAACGCCTATGAGTTTCACCTACCCGTTCGCGGTCTGGGCAAGCTCGCAATGGCCGTCTTCTGCCCGCCATCGTCAGAGTACACGACAACGACTGCAAGATGTCTTGATAGACAACAGCAGCAAGAAAACACTGCCAACGCCACGGATCGAACAAGCGGAGAGACCCTAAAGGGGCAACCGACGAAGGAAGTAGATCGCTGGTGGCTTCTCGATCCCCTGCCAACGGGAAACGGGAGTTGGCGATGAAAAAGTTGAGGACGATCAGCTCTCGCATCGCTCCAGCGAGGTCATCGCTAAAGGTCGCCAGAGTCGACACTGAAGCACGGCGACCGAGTGCACGCGACCGCGGATATGACAATCGATGGGACAAAGCCCGCGCGACGTTCCTGTCCCATCGTCCTCAATGCGTGATGATCGTTGATGGTCGGCCATGCGGCGCGGCTGCATCCATCGTCGACCATATCGTCGCGCATCGCGGCGATCAGTCCTTATTCTGGGACAAGGCGAATTGGCAGCCGCTCTGCGTGCACTGCCATTCGAGCCTGAAGCAATCGCAGGAACATCGTCTTAGTCCGATGGCAGAGCGGCTGACGATGCCTTTCGACGTGGGCCGTTCACGTATTCCAGTCACCATCGTGTGCGGTCCGCCAGGCAGCGGAAAGAGCACATACGTGCAGCAACGTGTCGGCGTGAACGACGTGGTTGTCGACCTCGACGTCATCAGGTCACGGATGGCTGGGACTGAGATACATCAGCCGGCGCCCAAGTTCACCGGCGCAGCTCTTGAAGAACGCAATCGGATACTGAGGTCACTTGCGACCGATCACCAACATGATCGGGCGTGGTTCATTATCGCAGCTCCAGAACGAGAGACGCGCGAAACATGGGCGCGGAAGCTTGGCACCAGCAACATTGTGGTGCTCACCGTATCACTTGCGGAGTGCATTCAGCGCATTCGGCGCGACCACACGCGATGGGGCCAGCAAGAGCGAATGGCTGCGTTGGCGGCCGACTGGTGGGAGCGTTTCAATGGAAAGGGATAAGGGGTTTACAAATGTAGGGGGATCTTCCTGGGACCGCCCTTACACACCCACGCGGGGATTTTTCAGTTTCCAAAATCCGCAACATTTTTTTGTTTTGGAACACTGAAATCATGACTGATCCGCACCGCAACGCGCCGGCCCAAGCTATTTATCGCGCAATGCTGCGGGCGCAGCGCGATGAAGGCGACGCTGCGCTGTGCGAAGCGCTCGATTTGCTTGCTGCGGACACCGGCCAAAACAAATTCCGACATGCGGCGTCGGTCCTGCGCGGCATCAGGCTCGGCCGCCACGCGATCGACGACAAGAATGCCATTCGGCGCATTGAGGCCTTCCCGGCAGGCCGGCGGCGCGAGGCCGCTGGCATCGTGGCGCGGCAAATAGCGGGAGCGGGAGCCAGCGACGCGCTGGTTGTCACAATCGCGCAGCGCTTACGTCGGAAGCTGCGCACAAATGAAACGAATAAAATAGGTCCGTTCGCCGCCAAGGCGTCATAGAAAGGCAAAATGAACATGGTCGCCCGCAAGCTCAAACCCACCGCGCCTGTTGATGGTGAAGGCATGCTTGCCTTTCTCGACCAGCGCATTCGCGAAATGCAGGCGGATGACGCGGTCGACCTGAAGCAACAGATCGCGCTCGAGGGGACAATGAGCGCCGCGAGGGGTGCTGCCGGTGCCGATTCGGCGCGAGCCGAGGCTATGCTTAGGGGCGAGGAATTCAACGCTCGCGATAAGACAATTTCAGAGCTCGACGCATTGATTGCAAGGCGCCAGGTCCGCGCGCTCGCCCTGAAGATCGGTCAATCCAAACAGCATCGCCTCGCCACCGAGCGCGCCGGTGAAATCTGGGCCAGTCATTTTACTGAAATTGCCGCAGTCGAGAAGCAACGGGTGTTGCTTGCGCTTGAGTTGCAGCGAGTGAACCGCGCTCGCGAACACCTCCGCGAAAGGATCATCGCGGCCGGCGGGGCCGGATTTTTGTCGACCGATTCCGTTAATCTTCTGGGGTTGGGCGACGGTGGCGACGAGGTTTTGTGGGCCGCGGAACGCTTAATCTCTGATCAGATCGTCAGCCGCGCCGAGATCGAACGTGCGAGGTCCAAGTCTGATGTCTAATGCCCGCGATATCATGTGCCGAGACGCGCTTCTGATGCGCCTCAAGGGCATGCCCGGCGGAAATCGCATCGAATGGTCTGCAAAGGACATCGTCACGATCCGCGATTACGTCGCCTCGCTGCCAGAAGCGATCATCCGCGCAGCGCCAACGGCCGTGCGCAAGTTTGATCCTGACCCCGCTGGCGTCCGTCACAAATTTGCCGAGGAAGGCGTCGCGGTCCGGCAAAAGATGACCGCGGACGATTTGAATTTCTTGTTTCCCATCTCTTCCGGGGGGACAGATCTGGTGAACGACTCCGTCAAACAAGTCGACTGCAGTAGCTTCAATCGGAACCCGATAATCCCGAATGCTCACGACACGGCGGCCCTTCCGGTCGCTATATCGTCGCCGCCCTGGATCTCCAGCGGTAAGTTGATGGCCATTGCAAATTTTCCGCAGCCGGGCGTCTCCAAAGCCAGCGACAAAGTCGCCGCCGCAATTCGGGCCTCGTTAGTCCGTGGCGCGTCGATCGGGTTTGTGCCTTTGAAGTGGTCTTTCACAAAAGACCCATCGCGGCCGCTAGGTGTGGATTTCCTTGAGGTTCTGCTGCTCGAGTGGAGCATCTGTGCTCTGCCTTGCAACCCCGACTGCATACTGGTCGGCGCGGTCTCGGGCGGCAAATCATCGAGCGCCAAGGCCACCGCCGCTCGTCTCCTCGAAGCTCGCGCGATCGCCGCCAAGGCGAGGTCAATAATTGCGCGGTTTGGCGAAGACGCCCCCTCGCCAACACGCGAGCAGCGCATCGCAGAGGCGCGCAACTTCAGGCGCCTAGCCAATATGATGGGAAGCAAACGATGAAAAATTTTGCGCGTTCGCTCATCGCCGCGCAAACTATGCGGCCGGACCTTTTGCTGGGGGTCCGGCCGCGCCTTGCTGCTGACGTATCGCCGATGTTTGACAGCGCTACACCGGAGTTTGCGGGAAGTCTTGCTGGGGAAGCGCTCGCAGCGACCCTCGAAAATCAACCGGAATATCCGAAACTGTGCCTTCGCCGACACCGTGCGCTGTTCGCGCGTCTCGACAGCGCCACCACCGCCCATTTTGATCGTCTCGCGAAGCTGCTCCCTGGGCTCGGATTTGATGAAGCTGGCATCGTGGCCTATCGCGACGCCGCGATGGCGGCCTTTCGCGTGGCGCGTCCCCCGTGCGTCAGGCGCTGCCTTTGACAAGGCATTTGGCCGCAACTTCACGAAATTAGAGAAAGCTCCGCACAATGGACTTGCAAGGCGTCAAGGTTGACCCATCGAAGATCGAGGCCGGCGACTGGGTCGAGAATATTCCGGAGATGGGAGATCTCCGGCTTAAGGTGCGTGGCGTCAATTGTGCGGCGTGGCGTGGGCTTGCGCGCAAACTCTCCGAAGCCGTTCCGCGCAACAAGAAAGTCGGCGGCCGTATCTCCCAGGATGAGCAGGACAAGATCATCAACGCTTGCCTGCTCAACGTCGGCGTAATTGGTTGGGCAAACGTGACGACCGCCGGCGAGCCGCTGCCCTATTCGAAGGATGCCGCGACCAAGCTGCTCGCCGATCCGGCACTCCAGGCGTTCCGCGATGCGGCGTTGTGGGCCTGCACCGTCGTCGGCGCCGAAGCTGAGAAGGAGAATGCGCAATGAAACCGTTGCCGAATATTCAACTACCCGAACCTCGCGCCGCGAAGGCGAAGGATCTCCGCCGCGCCGGCAGGGCGCACGGTGTCGCCTATGCGAACCATTTCCAGGAAATGCTGAAGCCGAAAGACGATCTCACCCCCGATCAACAGGCCGTGCTCAACAAGGGGATAGCTAACGACATAGCCGCCACCGCGAACGCACTTCGCGCCGCGGGCTATTCGGCGGACCAGGTCGCGATTTTCGAGAATTGCATGAAGGCTGGATTCAAAAGTCGGCCCTTCGCGCCGGAGAGCTAAGAATGGACGTTCAAGAGATTAGGACGTTGACGGTCAAAGCTCTGTCGGACGGCTTTCCGCAGGTCCTCGACGACATTAACAAGATGTCTGCGGCGCAAGGCGGTCTTGCTGTCGTCTCGGATAGCACGACGCGCGCACAAACGACCGTCGCGAAGGCATACGAGACCGCGCAGCGTTCACTCGATCTCAATTATGCGTCGTCAGTGAAGTTCAACCAGATCCAACTTGCCATCACGACCGCCTATAACCAAGGGCTCGTGTCGCTCGATCGCTATAATCAGTTGAGTGCTTTGAACGCACAGAAGTTTGATCAGACGAGCCTATCGTCAAAGGCATTCGGAGCGGCACTCACTGGCGTCTCGGGACAACTGATTGCGCTTTCGGCCGGCGCCGGTCCGGTCGGGGTGTTTCTCTCCGCGCTTGGTCCATGGGGTATTGGCGCAGCGGTCGCGCTCGGCGGCTTGGAAAAAGCCTTCAGCGTGGTCTCGGACGCCGCGCATGCACTTGCGCAAAGGTCCGAAGAGATTCGCATATTCTCCGAAGTCACGGGTTTGACGACGGACCAGGTGCAGGCGCTTGGGTCAGAGGCCGGCAAGTTTGGGCTGTCTGCCGAACAGGCGCAGACATCAATCCAGCATTTTACCGCGCAATTCGAGCAGTTGCGTCTCGGCACGGGAACGCTGCTCACTCAGATACGCCAAGTCAGTCCGGCGCTTGCCGATCAAATGCAGACGACGACGAACGCGGCCGACGCGCTGACGCTGTTCGGTCAAGTTCTGAATAATGTCGATGATGTCTTCCAGCGCAACGCGCTGATCAAGGCAGCGACCGGCCGCGGCGGGCTCGCTGGTGCGCAGTTCTTTTCTGGATTGAATGTTGATGCGGTGACGGCGAGTTTTGTCAATGCCGGAAAGGCGCTCGACGAAAATCTGATTCAGAAGCTCGCGCAGCTTGAAATCGACATCAAGAAGACTTCTGCGGCGTCAAGCCAGGCGCTCGCATCGATCTTCTCGGAGCAGGCTCTTGAAGCCGAACTGAGATATCAGGAGAGTTGGCTCGCCTTCGCACTCTCGGTCAAGAATTTTAGTCTGTCTGGCGACCTTCGCTATCTGCTCGAAGCGGCAGCACAGGGTGTTCATATCGGCGGCCCCGGAACGCTGCTTGGGTCGCTAGGAGTTGATTATAAGCCCAGCTATGTGGCCGCCGCTGAGGTGCCGCAGCGTGTGACGGGGCCTGAAGTGTTGGCGCCGCTGACTGGATCGCCGATTGCGTCGACCGCCGCCGACACGCTGCCGCAGCCGACACCTGATCCGCAGAAGACACTGCAAGCACAGATCGCCGATCTCAAGACGCTGCAAGGCGTTTTGGGCCCGGCGTTCACGCTCCAGCAGCAATACAATCTTGCACTGACGGAGTTGGAACAGAAAGCGAAGACCGCCGGAGTAGCAGAGGGTAGCCTCACATATACCCTAGCGGAAAATGCCCTCGGCCTCGACAACGCGATCAAGCTGCAGAATGCTCACAACAGCGCGCTCGGTGCCTCGGCAACCGTGCAGGACCAGGTCAACGCGAAGCTCGACGAACTTCAGAAAAAGCAAAATAGCTTGAAGGGATCGGGTAAGGAACTTACCGATTCACAATATACGAATGCACAGCGCTTGATCCAGGTGCAGGCCGACGGCACCTTCGCGCTGCAGGCGAACATCGATGCGACGAAGGTGCAGACTGAGACGATTGGAACGTCCATCGGATATGCGGATGCTTATTCGCTCATTCAAACCAAAGTCAATGAGAACCTGAATGCTGGCAAGCCATTACTCGATGGAGTCTCGGCATCGTTCGTGAAGTTGGCGGTTGCCGCGGGGGCCGCAAAGCAAGCACAAGCCGAGTTGAAAGCACAGAACGACGCGACGTTCGGGCTTCAGACCGCACTGCTCTCGTCGATCGATGCGCAGATTGCCTCGATCCAGCGCGGGCTGCACAGCAACGACTGGCAATCGTATATGAACGACGGCCTCAGCGCCGTGCTCCGCATTACGGATCAGCTCAAGTCGGCGAAGCAACGGCCGCCTGCAACCGCAGCAAACAGCAACGAGAAAGGTGTGGCCGATGAGCAGCGCCCTCGTTCTGCGGCAGCGTAACTCCGTTCACATGATGACCGATGCCTGCTCCTACCAAGCGCCGAGCGGCATCCTGAGGGCTGTCAATCTCTCGAAGTGCTTGGCGATGCCGACGCTCAATGCGGCCGTGTCGAGCACGGGACCGTCGGAGAACAGCGCGCTCTTTTGCATGGGCCTGATGAAGCGCTTCTCCTCATTCGACGAGATCATCGAATTCGGCGAAGAGGCGTTGCCGGAAATGTTCGAGGATCTGTCCGAGCGCTTCCGCGGCAACGACGCGATTTCGTCGCTTTACTTGATCGGCTGGCATGAGCGGCAAGGCCGTCCCGCAGCATACTCGATGGAGTTGTGGACGGATGATTCCTCTCAGCTAGAGCGGGTGTTGGAGAATAGTCCGCGCAAAGCGCGCGAGCGTTTCAAATTCAAGGAAGAGCTTCTCGCCGGCACGCCATTGCCGGGCCGCGATCTCCTCGATGCCGCCGGCTTTGTCATTCACGAGGATGACGAACGTTTCGTGCCAGAGATTGATCTGCTTCACATCATGGAAGTGCAGCGCCACGAAGAGATCGAGGGCGCATATTGGGTCGGGGGAGCGGCGCTACTCACGTCGATCGACCGGCGCGGGATTACGCAGCGCGTGGTTCACCGCTGGACGGAAGATGAGATCGGCAAGCCGATCCGTCCGCGGCCGATCGATTGGAAGCAATGGCGCCGCAATCATCCTGTCAACGGCGTGCCGATTGGCTTGTCGGCCGACGTTCCCGATGGGCTCAATCGTCAGCAGCGCCGGCAGCATGCGCGAGCGCAGCGGAGGGCGTCATGACGCTGAAAAACAGACTACTCGCCAGCGTCTCGCCGCTCGCATTGGAAACCGCGTTGCGGGCGCAGGCAAAAACCAAGTGAAGAAGCGGCTGACCAAAGCGGAGCGGGCGATCGCGAACGCCGAGCGATTAGCGCAGCTGCTCGTATCCGCGCCTGCGGCAGCGGATGGGCTGCTCGCACCGCCGGCCTTCATAACCGATCAGCGGCTCGCGCCGGCCCTGCAGTTCTGGAAAGAACACGCCGAACAGTTCTCAAAGCTCGGCACTCTCGAGCAACCGGATCGGTTCACGTTTGCGATGCTTTGTGTTTACGCGGCCGAATTCGTCGCGGCCGAGGACGACATCCTCGCCTCGGGCTTCAGCGTAAAGGTCAAGACGATTTCGGGCGACCGCATGGCCCGCGAAAATCCGTCCGTTGCGCGACGCGACTTCGCCGCGAAGATGATCCTCGACCTGTCGCGATCGTTTGGGCTGACCAAGCTTGACCGCCTCAATCTCGCGCGTCTAGGCCGGGCTGCGAACGCCGCGCCATCCTTGTTTCCTGACCGCCACGATACCGGGGGAGAAAATCCCCCGGTATCAGCCGACCCCGATCGGCAGGAATGGCGCGATCTGTTGGGCCGCGCCAGCTCGGCCCTCAATTGAATGCAGTCATGTCCGCCGAATTAAACCTGTCGCGCCCCGACTGGGCCGAACGCATCCGAAGCGGAGCTTCGCTGCTGCCGGATATCCCGCAGATCGACCGGCCGACTGCTGATCGAGCTGTGTCGATATTCAATAAGCTCAAGCTACCCGACGTCCGTGGCACGCCAACGCTGGCCGAAGCCGGCGCGGATTGGTTCCGCGAAATCGTCGCGGCGCTGCTCGGCGCGGTCGACCCCGTAACAGGGGCGCGCTTCATTCGCGGCCTTTTCCTGCTCGCTCCGAAGAAATCGAGCAAAACGACATACGGCGCAGCGCTGATGCTGACGGCGCTTCTAATGAATACCCGGCCGCGGGCGGAGCTGCTTCTAATCGCGCCGACGAAATTGATCGCGGATCTGTCGTTCGGCCAGGCGGTCGGCATGATCGAAGCTGACCCGTTCCTCAAGGCCGCTTTTCACGTCCAAGATCATTTGCGGCAGATCACAGATCGCGAAACGCGTGCGCAGCTCAAGATCAAGGCGTTCGATACCAACGTGCTGACGGGCGTGAAACCGGTCGCGGCGTTGGTCGACGAGCTGCACGAGATTGCCAAAAGCCCCGACGCAAGGCGGATCATTGGTCAACTGCGGGGTGGCCTCTTGCCAAACCCGGAAGGGTTCTTGGCTTTCATTTCGACTCAATCCGATCAGCCGCCGGCCGGTGTTTTTCGATCCGAGTTGAATACGGCCAGGGGCATCCGCGACGGCCGGATCAAGGGTGGCGACATGCTGCCAATCTTGTACGAATTTCCCGAAGACATGATCAAATCTGGCGTTTGGCGCGAGACCGAAAATTGGTGGATGGTGACGCCCAACCGCGACAGGTCCGTCACCGTCGCAAGGCTCGCCCAAGACTTCGAGCGTGCGCAAGACGCGGGCGACGAAGAGGTCCTTCGCTGGGCGTCTCAGCATCTGAATTTGGAAATAGGTCTCGCGTTGCGATCTGATCGCTGGGTTGGTGCTGATCTGTGGCAGGAACGCGGCGTCGCCGCTTTGACACTCGACACGCTGATCGCGCGATCTGAAGTTCTTGTGGTTGGTATCGACGGCGGAGGGCTCGATGATCTCCTCGGCCTCGCCGTCTTGGGCCGCGATGCAGAGACGCGCGAGTGGCTGCTTTGGGTGCGGGCCTGGGCGCGAGATAGTGTACTCGAGCGCCGGAAAAGCGAGGCGTCGCGGTTGCGCGACTTCGCGGCGGCCGGCGACCTAGTGATCGTGATCAATCCCGGAGACGACATCAAAGAGATTGGCGACATTGTCGAGCGTTTGAAGGGAACCGGAAAGCTTGCTGAGAAAAACGCCATCGGCCTCGACCCCGCCGGCATCGGTCAGATTATCGACGAGATCGCGGGACGCGGCATCGAAGCTGATCAGATCGTGGGTGTCAGCCAGGGCTGGAAACTCAACGGCGCCATCAAGACGACCGAGCGAAAGCTCGACGACGGAACCCTGACCCATGCCGCACAACCGCTCATGGCCTGGTCGGTCAGCAACGCGAAGGTCGAGCCGAAGGGCAACGCCATCGTGATCACCAAGGCGGCCTCGGGAACCGCAAAAATCGATCCGCTTATGGCCGCCCTCAACGCCGTACACCTCATGACCATGAACCCCGAGGCGAATGGATCGGTCTACTCGGCGACGCGGGGGCTGCTGTTTGTCTGAAGAAATATCGGGCCGCAGCACGGATGTACTGCGCGGTGCGATGCGGGCCGGGGCGCGCCCGATCACCGTCCCGGCCCGCGCTACATCATTGCGCTTTCAACGAATCCCGATGCAATCGGACTTGGCTCAGTAGGCCGTCAAACCACAATTCCGTATCCTCGCCGGCGCCGCGCAACGAACGGAAATTCAGATAGCGGCTATGCTCGGGCACTGCAGACTTGAATCTCGAAAAGCTAGCGCGGCTGAGATCGTCATCGGAGAGCGCCAGCAGCCAAGTGTGGATCAAATGGCGGAGGATCTTCTCACATTCAGCTTTCTTCATCGTCGTCAGCGCTCCGATGCTTTTTCAGCCGTGGTAACGCGCCGGATGTTGATCAGCAGCGCACCCCCAGCAATGGCAAGCGGAAGAGCATAGGCCCGCGAAAGCTACCCCGGTAGGCCCCCTTTCGCGTTGACATGGCGAGGCCAAATCAGCGAATCTAAGGCGCAGCCCGGATCGGCGGAAACCGACCCGGGCCACTTGCACAACCCGCCACGGAGATGGCGTGTCATGCCGAATCGAATCTATATCAACCCGGCATTCCGCAAACCATCTGGCCGTGGCTCCTATCAACATGGAGCACGCCATCATGACCATCATCACCACGACATCGCGCCGCGCCATTCTAGCCGGTGCTGGCGCCTTGCCAGCGCTCGCCGTGCCGACTGCGCTTGCCGCGCCCTCTGGACGCCTGCTCACTGGCGGTCTTGCCAGCGATGACCGAACGCTCGTTACATTGGGCGAGAAGTTGCTGTCCGCGATGAGAATTGAGCACGAAGCGGACGCCGCAGACAGGCTCGATAATAACCCCATCAGCGATCTTGCCGTCGAGCGGGCCTACCAAGCGTGCAGCGCGATCGTCGACGAGATCGAGGGCCTGCATGCGTCGACTTTGGAGGGCTTAGGGGTGAAGGCCCTTGCGATCTCGTGGTGTCATAACAGCGAGACACCGATCGAGTTTACGGATAGCCAAATGACAGACGTGCGTCTGGCGCAGTCGATCGTCATGGATTTATTGCGCGGCGCGACGGTGCGGTCATGAGGACCGCTTTAAAACTGGTTCGTACCCGCCGCTGATCGCACTCTGATGTTTGCCGTTGCGGTCGCCGCCTTGTCTTCGTCTCCGGATGGGGAATTTGATTTCGACCCGCTCGGCTCCGGCCGGGCGGGGCGGGCGGTGGCCAGAGATCGAGGATATGGATCGGCAGAACGGCGGCCCTTTTTAATCCGCGAATACATCCCTCGGGACGGCGGCAACTTCCAAAACAAAATGGATATTCGATATCGTCTTCAAGCATGGACACGTGGCCTGCGCGAGAAGCGCCGGTAACGTGAGGACTTTCCGTCACAGGTGGCCGCTGAAAAATGGGCACCAACGCTCAGGGCGGCCAACGCGCCCTTGTCTAACGGCCGCTTGTGAGAGAATCTACATGAGAGAAGTTCGAACAGGAGAATGCAGCAATGAGCAATAGAATTCCCTTGACCGGACTCAAGTCGGCAATCGAGCAGCTCACCGGCAAACCCTTGGATTTGAGATATCGCGATATTTACGCCTTCGCGACCGACGGACTCTTTCAGGTCGAGCACTACCGGGGCCGCTGGTATTTCGATCCGGACAACGTCCCAGCCATCGCCGCGGCGCTCACCGGTCGCGCGCTCATGCCTCGCAAGCTCGCGTTGGCGTGAAGAGGACATCGCGATGAGCAAATCCTATTCGATATTCCAGGCTGGTAACGCTCTCCGATCTGGATTGCTCGATGATGATATTGAGCACAGTCTCGCTGCCCTCGTGGATTTTCTGAAAAATCTGACGGGGGAATACGGTCTCGACGAGGGTGATCTCGACGACGTTATCAAGATCGCCGCGGACCTTGCTGAGGCGCGCCTGCGCGTCCTTCACATGATTTCATGGGAAAAGGAGACGGCATCTAAGTCGGCCGTAAGACTGTTGGTACGGCATTTGAAGGCGCGAGCGAAAAAGCAGCAGAAGGCCACTATCAAAAAGCATTTTGGCCCGCTGTTGGTGGCCGTGCCCAATAGTGCCTCGCCGGAAGCGGAATCGGTCTGACCGTGTCTCGCGCCGCGACATTCAAGCAACACGATGTCACGAAGGCGCTTCGCGCCGCGCGGGCTGCTGGCATGGATGTGACGCGGGTCGAAATAGAGCCCTCGAGCGGGAAGATCGTCATGCTCGCCGGCGGCGATGAAAAGGTCGAGCCCGAAACTTCCTTCGATAATTGGCAGGCTCGACATGCGCGTCCGTCTTAAGGGCCTCAATCACATAACCAAGACTTTGGCCGACGGCACCAAAGTGACGTACTACTACGCGTGGAAGGGTGGTCCACGCCTGCGCGGCAAGATTGGGACGCCTGAATTTATTGCCTCATACAATGAGGCCGTCGCGCGGAAGGTGACGCCGCCGCACGGCACGATCCTGAGCGTTCTGCATGGTTTCCAGAGCGCGAACGAATTCATCGGCCTCGCGCCCCGCACGCGGGCCGACTACATCTTGAAGATCAAGCTGATCGAAGTCGCGTTCGGAGACTTTCCCCTGTCCGCACTCATGGATCGCCGGACACGCGGCGTCTTCATGGCATGGCGCGACAAGCTGGCTCTCAGGTCGCGCCGGCAAGCCGATTATGCTTGGACGGTACTGGCGCGGGTGCTGTCGTGGGCGCTCAATCGCGGTCTTGTAGGGGCAAACCCGTGCGAGAAGGGCGGCCGGCTCTATCGTGGCACGCGGGCCGACAAGATTTGGACGGCGGCCGATGAGGCTGCGTTCCTGAAGGCAGCTCCGCAACACCTTCATCTGCCGTTGCTGCTCGCCCTGTGGACGGGACAGCGGCAAGGCGATCTCCTGTGTCTACCCTGGTCCGCCTATGACGGCGAACGCATCCGACTGCGTCAGTCAAAGACGGGTATTCGGGTGAGCGTCAAGGTTGGTGCTCCACTCAAGGTGGCCCTCAATGCCACGCCGAAGCGGAGCACGATGATCCTGACGACTTCGGACGGAAAACCCTGGACCCCGGACGGTTTCCGATCATCGTGGCGCAAGGCGTGCCTGAAGGCTGGCATCGTCGGGCTCACATTCCACGATCTAAGAGGGACCGCAGTTACGCGGCTTGCGCTCGTCGAAGCTACCGAGGCGGAGATCGTAACCATCACCGGACACTCGCTTGGTGACGTCCGCTCCATACTGGATAGCAATTACCTTAGCCGTGATCCCGCCTTGGGCGATAGCGGTATCCGGAAGCTCGAAGCGGGAACAAAATCTCCCAACTGAGCGCCCAACTGTTCAACATGTGTCTGGAGCAAAACCGAGAAAAGCGACGTAAAATCAAATGGCTGGGGAACTAGGATTCGAA
>QGNH01001664.1_pt1 | contig 13896 bp, 10 predicted proteins | sample 1735481 | NCBI WGS metagenome assembly QGNH01 (sample SAMN09239004, study PRJNA386568) | Viral metagenome, whole genome shotgun sequencing project. | reverse complement strand
TCCGCCAATACGGTCGGGTCAACTGCCGCTGAAAGACTTTGGGCGCGGGCGCGTATTCTGGCGCGGGCGGCATCCGCCTGAGTGTGAAGTGTTGCGCCGATACGGTCAATAATACGCTGCATGGCGGGGTCAACCGGCTTGGCCTCTTTTTTAAGACGTTCCGTTGTGAGTTGGGATTGAAGATTAGATTCCCTCTCTTTGGCCCCGACAACGTGTTCGTCGTATTTTTTCTGCCACCCCTCAATTTCATCATGGAGCTTTTGAAGTTGAACGCGTTCCGGGTCGGTCAAGGGACGGCCACCGTTGGCCGCACGCTTGCCAAGCTCCATTTGAGCCATAGAAAAGTCCTCATTGGCCATCATATTCCTGGCAGCAAGTCCCCGACCTGTTTCCGTTCCGACACGCTTGTTGATGTTGTAAAGGTCAAGCAGTTGGTCACTCAGTTCGGCCACGCGAAGTTTGTCCTGCTCAATGCCTACTGTAAATTCATCGGCATGATTTTGCGCGAGACTGCGGGTGGCCTTCCCATATTCATTCTGCAAATCAATCTGGCGTTGCAGCAAAGCAGCGTCCTCCTCGTCAGTCAAGGCGCGGGGATGGTCTCTTAATTCATCAATGAGCTTTTCCTGCCATCCGGGGTCTTTGTCAACGCGAGCCATAGACCTGTCCCACACTTCTCCAAAAGATTTTTTGGCAGGCTGGACGGCAGGAGGCAAGCCGCGCTTGGCTCGTTCAACTTCGATGGTGGCGTTTTTTATGCCAGTCGCAGTCTGTGCGCTATGCTGAAATTCTTCCGGTGATTCCCCACCCATCCCTACAAGCCCCGGCCCTTTCTCCCCGGCCCCAGGCGTCGGGGCGGCGGCGGATTTCTCCCCCTGCGTCTTGGCCTCGGCCTGTGGCGGAGTGGCGGGAGCCGGAGCAGCGGGAGAGGTTCCTTCTCGTTTCGCCTTTCGTGCCGCCTTTAGCATTTCATCGTTTGCAATTATGGCGTCTCTTTTTGCCCGCATTTCTTCCGTCGGATGACTGCCGTATTTTTGGCCTATCTTCAACTCCACCGCATCGGCAATCCGTTTATATTGGTCTGCGTTGAAATAGGTGCTTAACGGCTCAACATCAATTCCAAGTTTTTCGGCGTGGGTTCGGATGCTGGCATAAGCGTTTTCAAAAGCCTTTTTATTCACCTTACCGCGAATAATTTGACCTGCCTGAAAAATCCTTGAAATCGAATTTTGAACTTTCTTGGGAGGAAGTGGCCGTTCCACACCCGTCGCCGGGCCGGGCGCGGGCTGGCCTGGAATTGGCTTTTCTCCGGCTCTCAAAGCGGAATCTGGATTTGCCTCTCTGTATCGTGTCGTCCCAACTTTGCTGTCATCCATGCCATCTTTCAGCACATCTCCCGCCTTTACTGTGATTAGTCGTCCACTCATGCTGGCATCCGTGTGCCGCTCTACGCGAATTTGCATCATTCCGTTTCGGTGGTCGTATGTCCATGAATGTATATGATTCTCAACACCGTCAGATGGATGTAAAAAACTGTCGGGAATCTCTATGCCCTGCTCTTTTAACAGGGCCGCTAGTTTTGAAGTTTGGGCGGCGCGCTTTGACTGGGTTTCTTTGCGGGATAGTTCATACATCCTTTGCTCCTCGTCTTTAGCCAGCCCATCTTCGGATAAATCTTTTTTCCTTAACGCCAAAAGCTCATCACTTTCCGCTTTCGTCATCTGACCCGTTTTCACCCCCTCCTGCGCCGGAGCAGTGGCCTCGGTAGGCGTAGCCGCTTCCGGGACGTTTTTGGACTCAACTAAGGGTTGAGGAGATTCTACAGGGGTTTCCTCGATTTTAGGCTTGGGCGTTTCGGCCTTTAGCTCAACCTTGGCTGGCACAGGTTCGGCTAATGTCGCTTTGACGGCCTGTTCCGTTGCGGGAGCAAGGGGAAGTTTGACATCTTCCGGTTTTGCTCCTTTGGGGAGAGGAAACAAACTCGCACCAGTCAGAATCGGGGATACTTTTTCCAAGGCTGCAACAGCATCACGGGCGGTTGCGGGGGCGGGAGCTTCCCTTGAAGCTGGCGGGGCAACCGTTTCCAGTTTGTCCAGCTTCTTGAAATAGTTTTTAAGATTGGCATGTTCACCACCGCCGACTCCGATTGATCCTTCAAAATTTGCCGTGGCTCCAATGATGTCATTCCGCAATCGTTGCGTATCCCCCTTTTTGAATGCGTCAACTGAGTCTTTTAGGGACAAGTATCCCCCCTCAACCATGTCGGAAATCCACTTAACGGCTACTGGCAGTTTCAAAACCGGAACACCGTAAGCGGCCATTTGTTCCGCCCCTTGTAGCGATGTAACAAATGAAGCAATTCCAACCACAGTCTTGTCAATAGCACTGGCAGTTTCTGTGATGGTTGGCGAAAGTCCGGTGTCCCTTGTCAGTTCCTTTCCAGAAGGAACTTCAATTGATGACAACGGAGACGGCGGTAGCGGATGCTCTGGATTTTTACCAAAGGATGCCTTTGCAAATTCAACTACGCTATGACCCAAACTTCGTGCAACACCGGGGATTTGCTCAATAGACTTTAGAGGCTGTTTCTGTTCCAACTCACTCAACCCCATTTTGAGGCGTTCTCCAATAGTCGGATTCCACTGGCTTAATTGTGGAGAATTGGGATGCTCAATCCCAAGAGGGTCGTCGCGCCTTTCTATTCCCAAAGGGTCAGCTTTGGTTTCAATTCCAAGCGGGTCATCTAGGGTGGCAGTGGCCATAGAAAATCAATCCGCATAACCGGAAAGGTCGAACCCATCTTTCTTCAATTGGTCTTTTGCCTTATTCCCATATTTTGTGACGTAATCCTTGGCCTGTTGTCGGGTTGGTTTTTTGTTCGATTCTCCAAATTCAGTTTTCCTGACAATAGGTTTACCCCCTTCGTCATATTTAATCTTCTCAGTCTTGTTCGGTGGAATTTTGGGTGGAGCGAATTTACCCTGCTTTTCCAACCATGATTTGTAACGAGCAGCATTGTCCAAATGAATCTGTTTTTCATCCGGGTCATCCGTGGCGTCGACTGCCGAAATTTCTAACTCGTAAGCTTTTTCGTTTTGTAGGAACGCATTACTCTTATCACCCTTGCCACTTTCTGTTGCCTGATTGTGACGTTTTCTTTCCTCCAAATCGGCTTTCTTTTGTTCCTCATTTTGACGGTTTTTTTCAACAGTGTTATCGGCTTGAATTTGTTTGACCTTAATCGCCGCCTGCTGATTTGACTCCATCCAGTTTTGCAACGCTGTTTTTTGAGCCAACTCCGCGCCGTAGGTGCTGGTTCCGTTCCAATCACCCTTACCACCAGTGTCCTTCATCCATTCGGCGTATTCCTTCATTCCCTGCAACTGGTCTTTCTTGGTCGCCTGAGTCAATTCCGCCTGAGCCTTGAACGTGTCAACCTTTTCAAGATACAGCGGGTCGTTGGCAACGCGGGAGGCATCCACCATCTTGTTGAAAAAGTTGACACCCTGCTCCTTGTCCTGAAATTGCTTGCTGGATTCCACGCCGATGCTGGTGGCGATGTTACTAAGAACTTCGCCGGTCGCCTGTCCGGTTATGAACCAATCAACGCTGGTGCTGTTTTGCAACCAGCGCGGCGGTTCAACATTGAAAATTGATGTGTCGGCCATAATTTTAGTGACAGTCCATGAATTCCAAAACCTCGAATTGTCCGGTTGCCCGCACTTCCCCGGCATGTTCCCCGGTTTGCAATCGCACCCGGCGAGCGGCAATAAAATTTGCGAGACACACCATGTTGTCGCACGCCACCATCGCAAATCGCCCAATGATTTTATTCCGGCGTATTTTTGGCATATAGTTTTTCATAACTCAGTTTGGTTGATCGTATTCGTCATGCTGCAAAACCCAATCTCGTTCCCGAATCCGCCCACTCAAACTCCTCATGTGTTCCCATCCTCCGATGAGCATGGCAACCATGAAAAACATTTCGTCCCCGCACATTCTCAGAGTGTCGGCCATCGCCCGCCTGCGCCATAGCGGGGACTTCTCCCACATCACAGAATCGGCGTAGGCATTGGTCACGGAAAGCACAATCGGAAAAAGGTGGTTCCGGTTGGCGACAAAGAACGGGCAGTTGTAAAGCAACGCGGCGTTGGCGAACATGGCAAGAATCTGTTCCGGGTTCATCGTCGGACGGCCATCTTCCATCGTATCAATCAGGTCGTCAATGGCGTGGCAATAGACATACCACAGGTGACAAAACACTTCCGCGCTTTTGTCACCCCGGCAGACTTCCTTGGCGAAATCATGCGCCGTCTTTTCAGATTTGTTTTCCATTGCGATATTCGTCCTGTTCCCGCCATGCGCCGTGACCTAAAGCGGGGTTTTTAAGAATGGCCATCCGTCGCTCGACCATTGCGGCAGATTCTTTAACCGGCAGTCTTGGCAGAACCACGTCCGGTATCGTTCCAAATTCAAAGTGGCAGTATGCGTCCTTTTGTGCATCAGTAAAAGATTGCCCGCCTATCGCTTGATAGAGCAATGAACAGGTATCGTTGAAATACCAGCGTCGTTTGAATGGCAGGCAAATTGGATAAAAAAGATTCACCTTCGGGGTGAACACTGTCTTTGGAACCTGCGACTCAAATAATTCAATGGCGCTTCTGACCATCACCGGGTCAATGTAAAGCAGGCTCGGATGCAACCGCGCCCGCGTGACGCAACCGGAAAAACCATCATCCCATTCGGATATTCTGCGACCAGCCAAAGGAACATCAAACTTGTATCCCTCAAAACTCGAATAGAAAATGACATCGGTATCCAGAATGAAGAAAGGTTCATTCTCGGTTTTAACCAGAGCCTCGATCCATTCGTGATGAATTGTGTCCACCGAATCCGACTTGGCCGAAACCTTCTTGCACAACGAAAAGATTGTGTCCTCCGGCTCCCCGGACAACCGATTCAAAAATACTTTCACCCGTGCCGTTGGAAATCCCACTCGCAAAGTGTCGAAAACCAACCGTGTAAACGGCAACAGTTCCGGCTTTCGACATGTTGCTAAAATGAAAACATTCATATGCTACATTCCGCCACCACCACCACTATTACCACCGCCGCTCATCATTCCGCTTCCCATGCCGCTCAACATTGACCACAGGCCGGTGGCCTCCGGGTTGGCCATTGACTCGACCTGGTTGCTCAACCATTGCTGGCTGAATTGCTGTTCCTGATTTTGCATTGTGTCGGTGAATTCGGTCTGCGGGTCAACAAACATGGAACTGACATTGAACTGGCCGGGAGCGAACATATTGTCAACCATTGATGTCCAAGACTCCAAAGATGATTGCCCTTGTTGCATCAGGTTCAGACTGGTCAATCCCAAATCTTTTGCCGTCATATTTCCAGATAATCCCGAACCGCCAAATCCCCCAGTCAACGCTTTGGCCGCGTCACTGGATTGCAACGCCTGCGAAACATCGGTTGGAATCTCGCCCTTTAATTCGCTGGCGGTGTTCTTACTTGATTGATTGGCCATGTCCGACCATCCCGGCATGACGGAATTCAACAGTTGGGTCAACTGGTTTTGGTTGAACGTGTCAACACCGGAAGCAAGATTTTCAATTCCTGGCAATGCCGATTGGTTTTCATCAACAGCTTTGGTTTGTGATTGGCCAAGCGTCACCGCGTTCCATACCGGAACCGTGGGACGTTCGCCGAACATCTGACCTAAAAATCCACCTGCCATATAATCGTTTTGTTAAATGAATGTTTGAATTGCACAGCCGTCGGCCATCATCGGCCCTTGAATGTTCAGGCCCATTTTTCTTCCCGACCCAAGCATGGTATCCAATTCGTCATCAAGCTCGCGTATGGCCAGAGTCTCAAACCCAACCGCCTCGGCCAAATCAGACTGAGAAACTGCATCTTCCTGTTTCTTGATGCAAGCCACTTCGAGCTTCAAAGCCGTCAAGTTTCCGATGACAAGGTAATCTGTGGGCAACACTGCCGGAATAAATGCCACCTTGCCAACAACCTCAACCAAACTTGGAATGTAAAGCGATCCCGAAGCGGGAGCGGTAATCTGGCCCTGCGTCCAAGTCTGCTGCCAATTGGCCGGAGGGGTTACTCCGGTTGCCGGTGAAGAAATGGACGGGAACAGCCAGCGTCCGTAAGAAGGATTGGTTTCAAACCATTGATACCATCCGATGAGTGTTGAAACGCCCGTTCCCGTATCCAATTGATAAAGCCAGCATTGACCCGACCGCTGCGCGGAAAATTGTATCCCGGTGATGTCGCTAAAAGTGCTGACCGAAGTTGACCCCGGAGACTGCGCCAAGGCAATCACTTCACCATCAGCATAAACACCGCTTTGGACAGTGCGAACCCAGTTACCGTTGGCATCATGTCCGAGAATGGTTGCCGTGATTCCAGCTGTATGGTCGGCGGCAAGGTCGCAAACCAACACCAGCTTTTTTGCATTGGTGTTCGGAGTCAAATCCCGGAACGTGCAAAAGCTGCCCCGATAGTTCGCTTCGGGAATTCCATACGCGCCAGTCGTCCCGCCCAAAGCCGTCCCTCCCGAACTGCCAACTTGGTCGCGTGAACGGGTTCCAAATCCATTTTCAAGAAATTCAAACCACATGTCATGCGGCGGGATAGGAGCGTGATTCACCGCCACAGTTTCAATCGTTGACAGTTGTGGGGGCATCGAAATCAATCCACCATACGCGGCCATCCGGTATTTTGCGTATGTGCCCCACCACAAACCCTTGCTCAACAATCGGCGTTGCGCCTCGTCAATCCACGCCAGCCCGCGAGTCGTTCCGGAGCATTCCCCATTGGCTGTAAGCACGCGGGCATCATAGGCGTCTTGTAAGATTAAACGTGGCATATCAGTTTACGGCGTAGAAAAGTCTTGCGGTTCTTTGTAACAAGTATCCAACAACGTATGGCGGCATGGTGTTATGAGAACCACTACTGCCAACATTGGATGACAATCCCGTTGCCGGGATAGCTCCTGTGCTATCGGCTGTTAATGCGTAGCCTTCGGTTGTGTTTCCTCCGTTCAATGATTGAGCAATATAACTACCAGCTCCCGGCACTACATAAGAGGTGGACTGCCCCCCACCCGGAGAAGCCCCAACAACTAAAGAATGTTGGTGTGCCGGAATCTCGGACGTAGCCAGCGTATGTTGTTCCTCTCCGCCGACTCCGCCCAAGGACAAGACTGCCGTGCTTGGCAATGTCCCGGCTGACACAATGAACTTTGCGGCAATCAAAGTCCCGTTGCCGTCCATGGCCTGTTGCCACATCGGGCCGGAAGCGGGGCCAACCGAACTGCTGTCCCCGCCATCGAAGGTTGCAAAATTCGGCAGTGCGGCAAACCACCACTGGGTCAAGCCGGACGCCAAGGGGTGGGCCGACAACCAACTTCCCTGCCCAAAAATATAAATGCCCAAAAATCTTCCTAGACTATCAATCCGATACCACACGTTGCCAGTGCTGGATGGTTTGGTTACGCTGATAGTGAAACCTGACGCAGACGGAATATCAACCGTCAATGCCCCGCCAATTCCGTTCAATGCCGCCTGCCAGGTTGCCGGACAAAATCCTTGGGGCAATGTTCCAATGTTTAATGCTGTACTCATAAATCAAATTCCGTAGGCGTTGTAAGTGAACCATTGCGGAGGGCATCCAGACGTGGTTTTGCAGGTTGCGGAATCAGGCGGGCATTCTCCCTCTTTTGAGTCCTGTTCAATGACGGCATGGGCTTTGAATTTTCTGACCCGGCAACTGCCGGTAATTTCAAATCGGAATTGAAATTCATAACCTCGGTCAATGGGTTTTCCGGTTATTGTGTTGCAGGTTTCCGGCGGGCGCGGAATCGTGAGTCTCGCCGTATATTGGTTCTGCTTCGGCTGGAATACCGAACATGTTGTTCCATCTAATGAGCATTGCGAGACATTAGCACAGATTGGCTCGGTTGTCCAAGGCATCCATGCCGGATACTGGTCGGGCATGAAATAAATCTTCACCGAAACATTATCGGAAATCTGGTCAAGATATAACTCGCCCATGATGAGCTTCTTCAACTGGAATGGGTCACCAAAGTTCATTGATCTGGTTTCAACCCATGATTGGATTGGAACACTAGTCAATGTTTCCACCCCGCCCGAAACAGTATCGTTCAAGTCGAAGGTTTCCTTGTTGGCTTCGGGAACAAATTCCCATAAATCAATCCCGTTGCTGGCATTCAAAACGAAGGCGTAACAATGAAGAGTCCCGTCAATGTTTCCGCTCAATATCTGCAACACATTCAATCCCGTCCAAATCCCCTCCCACACGGGCGGGTTCTTGCTGGACATTCCAGACAAGGTGTCCAGATTTACGACCGCCAGCCCTTTATGGGCAATACCGTAGGCCGTCCAATAAGGTGAGATGGTTGTGAATATACGGTTGTCAAACGGTATGATGCTGTTGTAGAAAAGCAGACTTTCGTTGTCAGCGGAAAAGACGGGGCTGAGTTCTTCGCTTTGAAGAGTGTTGGAAAGATTGGATTGAAAATCGCGTCGTGCGGCCATGAGCGAGCGAATTCCATCCAGAGACCTGAACCATGAATCGCTGTTAACTGAAATCATTGATCGCGGGCCAACCGGCCCCGACCCTTGCAACGCAACCGACTGGATGGGATAGGTCAAATTCTGCCAGGTAGTCCGATCAACTGGTGCTTGCACACTGAAAATACTGTTGACCGTTCCCACCAGAACCGGGCCGATGCCCAATGAGGAATCCAACTGGGACAACACTCCCATTGCGGTTATCATCCCAAGATTTGCTGGAATCGAAAATGCGCCTCCGCCATTCAATAAATCATTCTCTGTCATCTTCAAAATGGCGTCCACATAAACCCGTCCGGGACTGCCGGACGGGTCGCCCACCAAATCACCCGCCACAAACCGATGACCGTTCACTTGTGCCAGCCAGTTCCGGCCCCACGCATAGACCCCGACATACGAACTTGGAAGTTCGGATTGTGATTGGTCGGCCCGCCGAAGGCTTGACCCGTCAAAAATCAAAGTTCCCTGATTTTCGCAAAGTCCAAATGCGTAATTCTCTCCCTGATACCAGTACGTCATCAACACGTCTGGCGGATTGGTATCGGTGAAATAAATCTGATTGCTGGACGTATCGGTTATAGCAATCCCAATGATTCCATGATAATCGCCGCCCGTGAACTTGATGGTGATTTCTCCAGGGGCGGGTTTGNNTTTGGCTGTGACCGTAAAATGTTCCCCGCCGATGATGATTTGCTGGTTGACCGTGAACGCGGAATAATCCGGCACAGTTATAGTGACGGTCAGGTTCAAAGCCGGTACGGTGAAATCATAAATCGCAGTTTCCAAAAGCTGGTAGGTTATCGGGGCGCTGGTGTTGTCCAGAATCGGAGTGGTCGATCCAACTGTCGAATGCAAAGCGCCGCTATTGTAGGTGCAGATGATAAATCCCGTCCCAAGCGTTCCAACCGTGTAACTCCCTCCGTCCATGATGATGTTTTCCGACATGGTGAACGGGGTTGAAGATGGAACGGATATGGTCACTTGCGCCGCCGGAGCGGGAACAATGAAAGTTGTCAGCACAGTTTCCGCAACAGAGGCATAAATAGGATTCAACGAATTGTCAGTGATGACGGTTGCCGCCGTGACAATCCATCCCGTGTTCAAAGCTCCGCCGTTGTAGGTGACAGTCAACTGGTCGGCTCCCAGGGCGGTGATGGTGTAACTTCCGCCATCAATTTTAACCACATTGCCAACGGTAAAAGCCGTCTCGCTTGTGACATCAATCGTGACGCTTCCATGCAGCGCCGGAACGACAAAATCGGAAGTGACAAGTTCCGCCGGCCCTGGCGTGATGTCTTCCACCAGAAAGTTTTGAGCCAGAAAAATCCTGAACGTGAGGCCGTTGATGGAAACAATCAGGCTATTCTGAGTTTCATCATCCAACGCATCATAAAAACACGCTCCCTGAAAAACTCCCGCCCAGTTTGTTTGAGTCCGGGCATTTTCAAAATCAAGAATTTTTTGTCGAAATGGCGGTCGGGTTCCAGCAAAATCACCACGCAAACTTATGTTCCCAAGAAACGCGGATTGATTGGGTTGGAGCAAAGACGGCGAACTGTTGGCATCCATGCCGCCGGATAATTCCGTAAATCCATCATAAACTCTCTGGCTCATGTCTCTTTACAAATTCAGATTTATGGTCAACCTTACATTACATTCCTTAAAATGCAATGGCCAAACCACGAACAACCGCAGCAAGGCTTTCCCAAGAAACATCCATCCCTCTTAACACCTATGGGATTCCCCGGATTCCCGGATGGAACCAGTTTCGATACGACATGGTGGCATTTGGCGACCGGCTTGGCGTGGAGCGCGGCTGTCCGCCGCGTTTGAAACTGTTCCGGCAATACGCCGATGTTTTGTTTCCAAACCATTTTGAGTGGCACGACTGGGCGTATCGTTTTCTTGAACCACTTTGCCGCGACGAAAAAAAACAAACCATTCTCGTCGGATTTCCCGGCTGCTCAAATTGCGTGGCCGGACATACTCGAATCCTGAATCCACTGACAGGCGAGCAGCCGACAATCAAGGAGTTGGTTGAGAAACAAATTGCGCCGATTGTGATGACGCTTTGGGGGACAGCGCAGGCACAGGTTCCCTATGTCAAGGGGGTGGACGAGATTTACGAGGTGACGCTCGGAAACGGAACTAAATTTTCGGCGACGGCGAAGCACCGAGTTTTAGCTTCGTCCGATAATGCCAGTCGTTTTTTCCACGTCGGCGATTTGCAGATAGGGCAACGGCTATTTTCAATCGAGCCTTACCCTCATCACTCCACTTCGGACACCGACCTTTCAGTTCGTGTGCAAGATGCTCGGCATTCTCCGAAAACAGTTGTAGATTTTCTGGCGAGTTGTCACCCCGATTACGGTTTATGTGGTGAACAACTTCATTCGGCAAGAGAAGCCTGCCTATCTTTTTCTCCATCACAATCCGATGCTCAAGAACATAACCAAGGTGGTTTTTATTCGGATGGTCTGGAAGCCACAAATAAACATAGCCTTTTTTCGTCACAATTCGACCACCTTTCCAATTCGGATGACGTGAGCCGCCATAGTTTTTCGGATAGTCGCGCACAACACCTTCTCGATTCAAAAAAGACCGAACGCGTTTCCCGCGAGTCCCGACCTTGCGGGCGATTTCATTTAGAGGACAGCCTTGGTTTGCCATTCTCAATACGAGACTCCGGTTCCTCCCGCACGCGCTGTTGCGAATCTGTTCCTGTTGAAACTTTCCCAATTTCCTCATGCTCATACAGGGTATCACAAACTACGGTGGTGTCAATTAGAAAGACGGGGGTAGAAACTTATTATGACATCGGGGTTCCAGGAGTTGAACATTATTTTGCGGAGGGAACGATTCATCACAATTCGGCCAAATCGTTCCATGCCGCATCCTTTGCCTGCGCGTGGTGGCTGGCTTACCCGGAGGAATCATCCGTCACCTTTGTATCAACCACGATGAAGGCTCTCCGGCGGCGCGGTTGGGCTGAGGTTCAGAAATGTTTCAGCGGCATGGCGGGTGAGAAGTTTGGAAACTTCATTGACTCGCGCATGGTCTGGCAGTCCATCCGTGGAGACGACAAGCACGCCGTCATCGGCAAGGCGGTCGAGGAAGGCTCAACCCAAAAAGTGGCTGACGACATCAAGGGTGTTCATACCAAGCGACAGATGTTCATTATTGACGAAGCCACGTCCATTCCCGAAGCCATCTATACCGCCTGCAACAACATGTATTCATATCCCGACGAATTCATAATGATGGTTTTGGGAAATCCTTTTTCCCGGCTTGATCAGTTCGGATTGTTTTGCGAGCCGGAAAACGGATGGAATTCCGTGACAGTTGACACGGGCAACTGGACGGCCAAACCCTTTGCCGCCTGCGGAGGATTTCAACCGGAGGTCGTCACGTTCGACGCCGAGAAGTCCCCGAACATAACCGAGGGCAAGGTTGTCTCCCGGCATCTTCCTAAAAAAGAAGAAGTCCAGGCCGGCTACATTGCCGCCGGCAACGGACAGACCCCGCTCTGGTGGAGCAACAAGCGCGGGTTCTGGCCCCCGGAGGGTCTGGTCAAGACCGTGTTCACCGAATCCATGCTGCTCAAGTTCGACGGATACGGCCATCACAAATTCCAAAATGGCGCGTTCTCTATCATCACCACCCTCGACCAAGCCCAAGGTGGAGGCGATGTCGCCTGTCTGCGTCATGCAAAGATCGGCACGCTCGAAGGCGGCGGTTGGGGCATTGAAGCCATGCCGCCCATCGAACTTCCAATCAAAGCCAACGATAAGACCAATCCCACCCGCTATCAGCTTTCCAAGCTGCTCCAAGATCATTGCGCCAACATCGAAATTGGCGGGGCCAAGAAATCCTGCCCGCCGGAAAACGTCGGGATAGACGACACCGCCGACGGAGGCTTGGGTGACATCCTTTACCGCGAATGGTCGCACAAGGTAATCCGCATCCAGTTCCAGTCCGGCGCTTCCGAAGATTTTATCTCCCTTGAGGACACACGGCCCGCAAAGGAGTTCTGCCGCAACAAACGAGCCGAGATGTTCCTGCTTGCCCGTTCCGCCCTCCAATCCGGCCAACTCAAGGGTATTGACCAAGCCACAGCCACCGAGATGTGTTCCATCGGCGTTGACGACAAAAATCCAGCCAAGGTCATCATCGAGTCCAAAGAGGATTACCGCTCCAATCACGGCGGAAAATCCTGTGACAAATCCGATTCCCTCGTCATGCTCCTTGAAGTCGCCCGCATCAAAGGCTTCCAACTCAAACCCGTCGGCCAAACCGCCGGCGCCACCGAGGACTGGCAAAAAGATGTTAAAGCCTCTCAGGAACTTTATCACGAGGAAAACCTATGGCAACCGGAGGAAATGCCGGAAGATGACCCGGTTGAGACATTTGTGTAGAACTTATCTGGAAACTGTGTTGTAACCTGAAAAAATTACGATCTTTCTTCGGCGCGGCCTCTTTCCATCTTTCCTTGCGCCAATCCCAAAGTGTTTGCGCCGGAATTCAGCCTCTAACCTCTGCCAGCTTTTACTCATAAACAAGTTCCTTTCTCCGCTATCGGCATGAAATTTTTATCCACCCTGCCATCCCCAAAATCTTTAACAGCCTTAACCTCACCCTTGAGCGGAGTCCCCGAAGTCAAATGCTTGGCCCGGTAAGTGTTCTGCGCCCTGCGTAACCGCGCCTTTCTCATTTCCTCCGAAACCTTGAGCCGGTATTCCTCCCCATTGAGCATCAGCCAGCCGTCCTCCACTTTCTCAATCCTGCGCCCGTTATGCGGTTGAGGCTCCAAACGCTTTTTATCTGGGGATGCCAGAACCTTCAACGCCTTCAAAACATCCGCCTCGCCCTTGTTTGCCCATCGTCCTATCTGGTAGGCGCTTCCGCGAACAATATGGTCGCTGTCTTTCTTTGCCAGCATCGTGATGAAAACAATCCGAACCACATCATCCTCAGACCAGACGGATGAATCCACAATCTTACTCCAAAGCGGAGTCCATGTATCAGTCGCCATTCCTAAATTATACCACACCCAAAAGTAATTGCAAGCGATTACACGTAATCTACCCGTAATCCCATACAGATACAGATACAGATAAGAGGGAGTCTGAGGGAGAGTCAAAATATGGACAAAATTACGAGGGCAACAGTTGATAAACCGGGCCACCCCAAAAGGGGTGCTGCCGGGGGTAGGGCCGGGGGTAGGCCGGGACAAAAGGAAACTCTATTTTAGTTGTACAATGTCCATTGTATTCAATTGACA
>QGNH01000657.1_pt4 | contig 13936 bp, 3 predicted proteins | sample 1735481 | NCBI WGS metagenome assembly QGNH01 (sample SAMN09239004, study PRJNA386568) | Viral metagenome, whole genome shotgun sequencing project. | reverse complement strand
CGATATACACCGAATCGGCTCGAGACGATGCAGAATTTCGGCTCAATAAAGGCTGCCGAAAAAGTTGAAGGTTCTGTTGCTAGTCTTGGTGTAGAGATAAAGAAGCTAGGAAACCAGCTTCACCAAGTACTCTCGTCAGGATCAAGCCTTTATCCTGGTACTAGAAATAATCCAGTAGGTCGAGCAGTAGTTCTCGACGTTGAGACCCTCGGCCTTAACAAAGCAAAGCATGGCGTAACTGAGTTTACGGCAACTGTGATAGAGTTCAATAAGCTCAGTGGCGTCATAACCAACCAGCAAAAAGCAATTTATCATAGCTATCAAGATGTTGCGAAAGGAGTTCGATTCTTTAAGAATGAACTTTCTGAAGCCGAGAAAAAGCTTACGGGGTTTACTCACCAGTATAGTATAGCAAGAACAAGATCTGATAAGGAATTGGCTGCACTTCCCGCAAATATTGTCAGGGCCATGGTGCGGCAGTTTGGCGAAAATGCCCCAGCCAGACTTTCTTTGGGCATGACTCCAGACACTATCAAAGGGAAAGTGATTAACCCGATAGAGGTTGCAAAGATTTTTAAGGGCGTGGATCTTGCCATTGGTCACAACGTGCGGGAGTTTGACAAGCCACATGTTGAACGACTGGTGTCACAACTTAAGCAGTTTAGCGGGGCATGGCTAGATACTCTGGTTGATTTGAAGCCGTTACTTAAGGCTCTTGGCTTTACTAATTTTGGTCAGCAAGCTTTGCTAGCGGCTCACAACATCGATCCTGGACAATCGCATCGGTCTACGGATGATACTAGAAGCCTTATAGAATTTCTCAACACTAAAATTCCGATCATTGGAAAAACGTATCTTGGCGCCATGCTAGCGATGCGCGGCGAACAAACACGTGAACAGCAGTTAGTTTCTAACCTATCTGGTCGCGCTGATGAACGTATAAATCTCCTTGAAGCCCGCCTTGGTAACTTTTCTCGTGCTCGCTGGTCCTCTGACGTATCTGCGCGCACAAGGAGAGCTGCTCACAGTACCGAGTATGGCATTGTGAAAGGTGCTGGTCAGTCTCCAGAGTCAACGCCGGCTTTTCTTGGAAATGAACAAATTAGACTTCAGAATGAGGTAAGTAACCTATCACGTTTTCGTAGATATGCTGCCATTATGGCGCTCGACTCTCATATGTCGGCGCAGTTCATGGAACGATATGATAAGATTGCAAGTGGGGTACAGTTCAGTCAAAACGAGCGCGGCAAGAAGCGCCAGTACCAGAACAATGTAAGAAGTGGCGAGGACCTAGAGCTTGCTTCAATGATTGGGACTGCCAGCTTCTTTGAGCGATTGGAACCTGGAAGCTACCACGGTGGACCGCGACAGAAGTACAGTCGAGCAGCTGCTTACGATGACTTGCGCCTGCACAAGATACTCTCGCAGTCTTGGGCTAAATCAGAAGGATCCTACGGGCGCGGTGAGATTGAGCAGTTTGTAGATCAACATCAGGCTGGTCCTTCTCCAGCAAATGCTCGTACCGCCGCTCAGATGCTGAACTTCGTTAAGTCCAGCAAGCAGGGCACGGACTTGACTGCTGCTCTTGGCCGCATCGTTCTCCACGGCTACTCCAAGTCAACACCAAAGAGTGGCAATCGCTTCTATGAGCAGTTCTTGGCAGAGCAGGAAGGTGATTACGAGCCAAAGCTTCTAGGTCCTGGAAAAAGTGGCAGCAAATTCAAAAAAGTTGCGGCAGAGTTTGTCAAGGGTTCTAGGAAGTTCCTCTCGGAGGAGAGCGGCGAAGAAGATGTCGATCGAGAAATTTATCTTGGCAAGATGGCCGGGAGAAAAATTAAAGATTTCTTTTCAAGCATGTTTGGTCGCAACAATGCAGGTCAAGCACAGACAGAGAGGATCCTCGGTGGTGACAACCTCGGGCCAATAGACCTTAAGACTGAAATGCGGTATGACGCTTTTGGCGCCAGGTTAGAAAAACTTTCTAGCACGATAGCAGCTACCACGCGAGCGTTCGAGCACTACAGCGAGACGCTCCACAAGCGAAAAAATGAAGACATCGACGAGCGCTTAGAAACTCTGCAGTCTAAGAAAGCTATGCGCGTAGTAGACGCACAGCTCAATGCAACTCGTGTCGGTAGCGCTGTAGGGAGAAAAGTTGCCTCTGTGCAGAATGAGGATTGGTTCAAAGACCTCAAGAGAAACAAACCTACGGAAGCCAATGCCGTCCTCGAAGCCATCAAGACCCCCCTGAGACGTGCCACGCTGCAAAAAGCAAAAGCAGAGTATGAATCTGCCATCTCTGGCGAAGTAGGTGAAGAGGCAATTGAGTCTGCTCGCCGCCGCTTGGCTGGTGTGTACGCGACACAAAATAAGGATGCCGGTGTTCCCGGCATCGGCCGCACTCAACAAGAAGAAACTGAACGGATTGCGGGACTTCTTAGTGGTAAGACTCCAGCCCAAATGGCCGCGACGCAAAAGGCAAGGTTGGAAGAAGATCTTAACAAGAAGCGGTTGGATGGGGCCAAGAAGGTAGAAGATTTAAGGAAGAAAGGTCGCGAGGAAGAAGAGAAATTTGTCAAGAAGGAAGCAGAGTTAGCCGGTCGCGGCGGTGGACGCGGCAGTGGTGCTGGGGCAGGGTCAGCTGGCGAGCGCGAGTTTGGCCAGATGTACGGCGGTCGCGGCGGTGGTTTCGGCATGGGCTTGATGGCACTTGCTGCTTATGATGTTGCATTGCGCAACTTGATCAAGGACATGGCCGTCTATGCCGCTAAGACTCAGATGATGGAGATGGGCACGCGACAAATGGCTGGTGTCGCAGGTCTAGACAGCAAAGAAGTTACTGCCGAAGTAAACGCAATCAAGCGCCTAAATGTCACAACGCAGGTAGCGCACCAGACAGTGCAGCGCTTGATGATGATGAACGTCGACTTGGCAAAGGGGACTAAGCTGGTCGGTGTTGCGCAGAACCTTGCGGCAGTCACCGGCGCAGACGCCATGGAGACTATCACGCGCCTGACGTCTGCTGTGCTTACTGGATACACGCGCAACTTGCACATGATGGGTTTGCAGGTGACGTCGATCGGTGTCATGAGGGACCTCAGGCAACAGCGCAAGGCAGAGGGCAAGACCGGCGAGCCGTCGATGCAGGAACAGCGTTCTGCCCTGACAAATGCAATCATCATGGAGGGGGCAAAGATCTCAGGCACGTTCGAGCGCTCCTTGTCTACAGCCGGTGGCCAGTTTGCATATTTGCGCAAGGAAATTCAGGAAACGATGAATGTTGTCGGCAAGGAGTTTTTGCCGACATTCGCCGTAATGATGCAGCAAATGTCTGGTGGATTGCACTTCGTTCAGGCACATGCTGAAGCATTCGCGAAGTTGACGTCCGTGCTCACGTCTCTAGGCTCCGTGGTGAGCGTACTTGGCACTGCCGCATTTCTAAAGTGGGCCATGGGTGCGATGTCCTTAGGCGGTCCTTGGGGCGTTGCTGCAGGAGTCGTGGCAGGAGTTGCCGGACTCGCGACATATGCAGTCTTGAACCAAGACAAGGGTGACGCAGCCAAGGATCTTGCTGATGAGCAGCGCACTAGGATAGGTGATCAGCTTTCCAGACTCAAGGGCGAGGAAAAAGTTCTTAGAGGCGGTAAAGAAACTCCAGATATAAAGCGACAACTTGACGTAAATTTGGCGGAGCAAGACGCTTACTCTAGGCAGCTCCTCAACGTCAATGAGGATCTCACTCGAAGTTTGGCTGAGGAGTACAACAAGCGCCTGAAGGATTTTGACAATTATGGCATGGAGTTGGGGAGGTCTTCTGCAAAGATTGCAGCAGAAACAACGCCTGGAGGAAAGATTGGCGGTGCAATAATTGAGGGTTTGAAGTGGAGTCTTCGCGGTGGACTTCAGCCAACTGGCGGGACGACAATCCCCGGAATGCCTAGCACGTATCAAACGCCGAAGGAAGCCAGGAAGCAGCGCCAGAGAGAACTTCTGCAGCAATTGGAAGGTGAAGGTGCGCCAAAGGAAGCCATCGAAAAGATGGCAGCATCTTTGCGAGAAGAAGATGAGATCGCCGAACCATCTCCAGTTATAAAGAATGCTCAGAGGGAGAAGATTGCCAATTTCCTTAGCGCTTTTAGAGGCGCCCAGACTCTGGTCTCTCAGTACTCTTCCAAGTATGAGGAGGAACCTGCCGGGAAATTGCGAGAGCGCGCACTGAAATCGCATGGCACCTATCGCGAGCAAGTGCAGATAGAGCACGAGCTCTTTAAGGATACGCAGAAGAAGACAACAGCTGAAGTTACTGAGATGCTCGCCAAAGAGGGTGGCACGCCAGCTCAGAAAAAAGAATTTGCTGATGCTATGGAGGCACTTGGCGGTGGTAAGAATGTCGCAGGTGCTTTAGACATTGGTCGGAACAAACTGCAAGAGTACCAAAAATCACTGGGTGAAGCAAACAGGCTCGAGCAAGAAACCTACGGGATCGGCATCAACAAGGCCAACCAGCAAACCCAGATTCAGGTCGACAAGATAAACGAGCAGGTGCAGGTCAGCCGCATACTTGGAGGCGTGATCAAGGGCAATCTTGATTCTGAGGCTGCAGGCATGAAGGCCGTGTACGACCTCAAGATGAAGGACCTTGAACTTGCCAAGAAGAAGTATCCGATGCTCGTCGATGCGCACCGCATCACGCAGTCAGAGATCGAGGCGGAGAAGAAGATCAAGCAGGGCGAAATAGACGCTGAGAAAGCGCGCATACCACTGGAGTTAGAGGATCGGCGGAAAGCATATGAGACAGAGCTCGGCGTGCACGAGATCCTGTCCAACCGCGCCCTGACTCCTGCAGAAGCCCTCAAGCAAGCGTACGCACTGCGCATAGCCGCGGTGGGCGAGAGAAAGCTAGGCAGTACTGGAGAAAAGGCAGGAGAAGTACAAGGCCTTGAGCAGCAGGGTGAAGAAGCTGACCTTCAACTTCAAGATGCTGTTGCTGTTATGGAGTCCGAAGCTCGCATAACCAAGTTTGGTGAAGCTCAAAAGCTGAAGTCCACGATCGATCGCATCACGAGCTCTCGCGGCCGCACTTCGAAGCAGCGCTCACTTGCCGAGATACAGAGGACCCTGGATTCTGAAACGGCAACTGCAGAAAAAGAATATCAAGAGCGTGCGGCGCAACCTCTCGGTGAGGGCAAGGTACCAATAAACCAGAGGAATGCGGAATTAGAAAAGCAGCGTGATGCGGAGAAGCTGGCTGCTCAGGTAAGGGCGGCAGATGAAACAGTCAAGGAGATGGAGTCTCGCCAGGAGCGAGCCGTCGATCGACTGCACGAGTACTATCAAGCAAGACTTTCTGACACGCAAAAGATCTCTTCTGCCACAGCTGAGGGAAGTGCAGACGAGCACGCCAACGCCGCCAGTATGCACTCGCTGCAGCTCGACTACATCGACAAGGAACTTCAGGCTCGTCTAGCTGCTGGCGAATCATACGACGAGGCTGAGCGTCGCGCGATGAAGGAAAAGCACGACGTCGAGATGGAGTACTACCTCTCGATGCTTCAACAGCGCAAGAGTCAAATCGATGCCATCCGTAGTACTTCAGGCGACCTGTTCGACATCATTACGTCCACGTCGCCCAACAAGCAGCGGCAGGCTAAGGACTATGGCATAGGACTCGCTCGCAACATGGGTCGCACCGTGTTCAGCAACATTGCCGTGAGCGTACTGAAAAGTCAGTCAGGAGTGCTTGGCGGTATAATTCCAGGACAGACACACGACGTCTATGATCCGAAAACTGGAAAGACGACGTCACAGCCAACTTGGCTCGGCAAGATCCTCTCGGGTACGCCTTTTGGCAAGGGAGTAACAGACAAGCAGATTGCTGCTCAAAAAGAACAGGTTGAGAAAACAAACGAGAACATCGCGGCTGAAGATAAACTTACCAAGGCAATCGACAATCTTAGAGAAGCAATAGAGAAGGCCAGGGGCTTGGTTGTTGACGAACCTTTCGGAGTTGCTGACTCAAAGATATCTGGCGGCAGTACAAAATTTTTAGCTGGCTTGTTCAAGCCTAGTTCCACTACCAATGCGGCCCTAGCAATCAACATTGCGCAAGTCGCTGGAACAGCCCTCCAAAATGGAGTTCCCGTATATCTCGTTGACTCCACCACTGGCTTACCCCCTGTAGGAGGTCAGGCTGCGGCCAACTTCGTTTCGAGTGTGCTTACTTCTGGCGGGTCTGGCAGCACTAGCGCTTCCGGGACCATGGGAATGCTTGCTAGTATGGCAGGAGGCTTGTTCAAGAATAGCAGCAGCAACTCCACTCCTGGCGCGTTCAATTTTACTGACAGCGGCGGAACTTACAGTGACGCTGGCACAATGGCTTCTAGCGGCATTGATCAGGGAGGTTGGGGGCATTCTACTGCGGATTTAGAGAAGCAAGCTGCCGCAATAAAATCTGGCCAGGGAAAGCCCAACTACCTTGGCGGCGCGCTGATGACGGGCGCAGGCGCATACCAAGCTTACACTGGCTTCAGTAAGGGCGGGGGAAGTGGTGTTGCTAGCGGAATAGGTGGCGTGCTTACAGCTGGCGCTGGCATTGCCGCCATGATCCCAGGAGGACAGGTAGTCGCGCCATTCCTTGCTGCAGGCGCTATGGCCGCGGACCTTATAGGCTCTATCTTGGGAAATTCTCGCCAGCAGCGCGAGATCGACATTGGCAAGGTTCTTGCCAATGCCAAGTACATCGCACCTACGCAAATTAACCGCGAGATGGACTCTCAAGGAAATCTTGTTTCAACTGGTGCGCACGGTGGATTGTCGCGCGATACTGGCATAGGTGCATTTCCAATAGACTTTACGCAGACGCAGTATGGTCGCACGCCGACAAAGACGTGGGGTGACCCCAACGTACCTGAATACTACACGATTCCAGGGCAGGTGCAGTATGGCGGACTTTCTTCCGCGGCGTCTCCTACCACGTACAACGTGAATATTACTTCCTGGGATTCTCAAGACGTGCTGCGTCGATCTGGAGACATTGCGGCAGCACTAAAGAAGGAGATACAGGGCGGATCAGACGTAAGCATTGCGCTGCAGCAATCGATGTTTGGTAGCGGACTATTGGGAGGATAGGTTGGCAACTTTTCCTAATATCTCTTCTGGATCGATGAAGGTCTACAGTGACCTTTCCGGTCAAGCGCTCGCGATGTATCCTAGTGCTATTTCAGATGAGTATGTGACCCGCGTCTTTCGATTTCTTAACGATCAAGAACAAAGATTCTTGGTGCGAGACAAGTTGTTTCGCAGTGTGCTGCAATATGCAGGCGTCAACGGGTACGACACTTCTGTTCTTCGTCGTTTCTTCTATTCCATGAGGGGAGCGGCATCGACGACGGATCTTTCAAACACGTTCGACATAATGATCGGTGGTCAGCAATACCTCGGTTGCGTATTCGACCAAGACGATTTTACGGTTGAAGTTGACCAGGCCGAAAACAACTCCTTTCAGCTAAAAATAAAGCAGATCGCAAACAACTTCAGTCCTGCACCGGCCCTCGTCATCACCGACCTAGAGCCGAGCTTTGCGCTGGCAGGGAGCGGAGACACGACAGTCTATATTGCTGGATCAAACTTTACTGCTGAAGCAGTTGGCTATTTCGGAGTGACCGCGCTAGATACCACATTCATGAGTAGTACGACCCTCGTCGTGGTGATACCTTCTTCCTTGATAGCTACACCCTCGTCCGACGTCATAAGCGTCGTGCAAGGCCCCCAAACATCCAACGGGTTGGATTTTGAGGTGACCTCGACGCCCCCTGTTAGTATCTCTTTTTATGCCCACAATGAGGGAATAAATACTGGCGCTCTTTTCCAATACAGCGGTCCAATACAATTAGGAAATGCCTTGGTCTTGGCAGTCAGTGCACAAGGCGGCAATGCGGTGGACTTTGGCTTGAACGTTTCTGCCACGAACGGCGTGACGTTCAACTTGGTGGCTTGGTCTGACGTTCAAGACAGTGGTGGGGTTCCAGGACCGATAAAGTATTCTCAGACATTTTTGCTAGTTGCACTAAATTGTCCGAATGTTTCTACCGCTATCACGGTCTCGTTCTCAGATTCATCGGCGCAGTCTACACTTGAATCAAGTGGTTGCATGATTTCTGTTGGCGAATATCGGGGAATTGCTGCTAGCAGTGCTTTTGTGACCAGTGCCCAGGTATTCTATCCAGGACTTGCGGATGAAGCTATTTGCGGACCTATGGATACCGTCATTGCAAAAACACTGGTCGTTGGCTTCTTCGTCAATTGGTACGACAATTTTAGCTACGGAGAAACGATCAACTTCCCTGATACCACAAGCAGTACGATGGTGGTCATCGGCGATAGCTACCTCGGGTGGCAGCGGTACCACATAACTAGTAGCATAGAATCTGCTGCTACTATAACCGTTGTTCCATCTTTTCCACCAGTAAACCAGCTATCCATACTTGGAATGGTTTTGAAGGGTGCCTAGCGTGAATCTAATTTTTCCGCAAATCAATTCGAATCTCATATTGACGCAAGCGCCATACACGGCCGCCGGTGAGTTTGAGACCGTCTCAGTGGACATGGAGTCGGGAATGCGCTGGTCTTTTTCTCGACGTGGTAACACTGACTTAAGTGACTATCCTATTGGATCTTTAGGCAAGTTCAACCTTAACTACCCTAGTATAACGGATGCAGAGGTGGCAGTTCTGCGCGCATTCATGGCAACGACGAAAGGACGGTACCATGCTTTTAGATTCTTAGATCCTAGTGGAAACTTGCTTAAGTATTCAGAAGATTTTTCTGCTATGGATTGGATCAAAAGCGGTATTAGTTATTCTCCAGGACAAACGGATCCATTTGGTGGGGACGGCAACCTTGCCTCTTTATTAACTGGTTCTTATTCTAACAGTTATTTGTGTGCGCAAATTGGATCGAGCAACGGCCTGTCAGGCTTCATCATCAATACTTCAGTTTGGCTCAAGGGAAATTTCCCAGGGCAAACGGTCGGACTTAGCTTGATAGACATAAACAATCCTACTGCACCACTAAGACAAAATCTTCTGTCGTTATCTACGTCATGGGCTCGCTACTCAATGAACGTTCTTCTTTGGGACAATACCTCGTATGGCGTGATGCTTGGGGGCGCTGGAACGTGGGCAGACAGCGTGTACGTATACGGTTTTCAGGTAGCACCGTCAAAAGGTGAGTGCGCTTATACTAGGTCACCTGACAACTATGGCGATCATGCCAACGTTCGTTTTGACACGGACACCTTTACTTATCAAGGAATAGGTCCGAACCAAAACTCCGTGTCATTGCCGTGTGTTGAATATTTTCCGGGGAGTTCTGGATCAGTGGAGTAAGAAGCCTTATGTCTTTAGGTCCTATCAATGCGTTGAAAGAGCTGGAAGAGACGTACCAGCCGCTCTTGCTGTGCGAGTTTACTTTTCGTTCAGGAAACGTACTGCGTGTCTCTACTCACCCCCTCAGCGCGACCTACTGGGGAGCTCCTACTGCAGGGTCTTATGAGTATGGCGGCCACCCGTGGGATCCTAGGGTGATGAACCAGGATTTAGGACCGACGCAGGCCATGTCAGAACTTGGAGTGGACATAGCCCCGCAAGCGTCAATCACGCTGGCAGATCCAGACAAGGTCATCTACAAGAATTGGGAAATCTCTGAAGGCTTCAAGGGTGCGATACTACGCCTGTATGCGGTGGCTTGGAACATTGGCGATTCTTCTACCGGCGCTTTTTCTAGTGACAGTCCAACGCCAATCAAGTTTATAGGCACGTGCTTGGCGCCTAACTACGACGACCGGAGTCTTACAGTAACAGCTGTAAGTCTTCTCAACATGACATCGATGCAGATGCCGCCGACAAGAGTCCAGCCACTGTGCGGTTGGTCTTTCCCTACAAACGCCGGCAATCGTTCTGCCAGTGTGTCGAGTGGTGACTCTTTTTACAAGGAGTGCGCATACGCGCCAGATTTCGGCGGTGCTGGAAATCGTCCTGACGGCACGAGTGGGACGGCCTTTTTTACGTCCTGTGACTACAGCTTTGATTCTTGCATAACTAGACTTGGCGACGCTTCCTTGCTTGGTTCTTCTTTCGTACCAATAGAAAAGGACCAGCTGGGACACCCAACAGGGCGCTTCGGCGGTTTTCAATGGATACCGAACCAAAACTCTGGCCTGCAGAGACCATACATCAGTGGAAAGTGGGAGGAGATCGTAAATGCCACTAATGAAGCTAGGTATGGCGACTTCGTACCTATGTGCTACGGCCTGACGTGGGTCGAACCCCTGGTAATGGGAGTTTGGGGGGATGGCAACTACAGCAATTTTGAAGTGCTGCTTTGCTACGGCTTCGTCAACCAAATCATCAAGGTAATTGTTAATGGGGTTGAGGTACCGCACTACGGCTACGGCGCTGGGATGGGTGCTAACGACCTTGACGTGGATCCAGGACATCGGCCAGACGACAATCAGGTTCCATCTCCATCCAATACGAACGACTGGAAGAATAACTACTGGAAGACGATCAACCGCGGACTTAGGGACAGCACGCCAAACCCCAACAATGGCTGGGGGCGCAAGGGCGATCCGTATGGCAGCTGCTGCGCGATCCACATACAGTGCCTCAGAGAGCTTGCGTCAGAGAGTTCTATTCCCACCATACAGATATTGCTGCAGGGATCTCCGATAAGGTCGTACAGCAACGTCGACACTTTCGTCGACAATGACTTTCTGCATTGCGGAAACCCTGCTTGGATCTTGATGGATATTTTGGTATGGTCCAACTGGCGCTACGAGGACATGGACATCCAATCGTTCATTGACGCAGCGGCAAAATGCGACCAGCAGATATACTTCAACAGGATGGATGGAACGTACTCCAATGTTTTCAATGAGGGGGGTACTCTCGGCTCCATAAACTATCCTCGTTATGGTGTTGGCTTTTGTGTTAGGCAAAGAACTTCTATTGGAGAATTGCTGCGCGGCATTAGGAATGCCATGAAGGCGATGCTCTACTTTGACTACCTGACTGGAAAGTTGAGGGTAGTTATCAAGGAGACGCTAGGAAGTCAGCAACCAAATCCTATAGATGGCTCTAATTACACGAATTCCATATCGTCCGTAGATGTTGCGGGCCTCGATGCTGATGGTTTTGTCGCGTACAGCTTTGATGATTCAAACATCATCAAGGAAAATGGAAAGTCTTCCCTGACGATATCGCAGAAAACAAACCAAGATTCACCAAACAAGGTAACGGTCTCGTTCCTAAACCGCGAGAACCAATTCTCGCAGGATTCTGCGACAATAGTGGACGCCGAAGACATCGCGAGGATTGGCCAAGAGGTGTTTGGGTCGTTTTCTGTGGTAGGTCCGCAAACGTTCGACCACGTGCGTAGGGTGGTAAACACGTGGTTTGCAGAAAACTACCGTGGCAATCCTCGGTACGACTATGAAGGATCCTGGATAGGAGACACCGGCGGCACGATCATCTATGATTTGCTCACGACGGTTAGGGGAATACACCTGACGGTTGGTCAACTCTGCCTTGTTAGCGACCAGCAGTCCGGCACTGCCCAACAGCTTGCTCGCATAACGAAGATACAGCCAACGACGAACTTTGAAACTGTGAAGGTAACGCTGCAGTTTCACAATGACAATTGGTATCAAGATACGTACGGGCAGGTCAATCAGCCGAAGTACGCCAGGCCACGATCCATGGTCAATAGGAAACCGTTCTCTTGGCGACCTGGAGTCTCGCCCTTATTTCCAAATGAAACATACTGGCCACAGAATCGTCTTGGTTTCTTCGTTCAGACTGGGTACAACAAGACACTCGTTCAGTCCGGGTACGGCAGCAATCTTGCAGGAGCCTACTCTTCCTACATGCGAATCTCTGGAATTGTACCAGCGAATTCTTTTCCAGATGCTCCTGGCAGGCCTCTGTTAGAAATTGCCGGCAGCGCCTATGTTAGTGGCGCAGGCGGATTTCCTTCCGGAAAGAGCTACTATGTGGCATTGGCTGCGAAGACGACGTCTGCGGCGTTTGGCTCAAGCAGTGAGACGCCTTGCTCAGCAATATCCAAGACTGCCGTAGTGCCAATGGTTCCGCCAAATGACTCAATATCCGTAAAGGTCTTGAATTGGCCGGATAATCCAGTAGGATACTATGCCTTTGTGGGTGATTCTCCAGACACGATGACATATCAGAGAGAGGCTTCAGCAAATCCTGCCGGCATCAACTTGGATGGCACCAGGTATTTTCCTGGCATACGCTATCCTTTTGCAAATTTTTTGAACAGCGAGTCGTTAGGCTTTTACCAATACTGCGATTCGCTAGCCGGATCTCCTGACGAGGCATTCTCAAGACTTAGATTTCGGGCAAGAAGCGTGTTACTTCCTGGAGCATTTTCATTCAGGGCAAAGTCGGTTTCTAGCGACGGATATGACCCATCGTTTATAGATCCGACATTTGAAACTGGCACAACGCACCTGCAAATTGCGATGCCAGACGGCGTGACCTTTGCAACTGACGAGTGGGCAGGCCGTGAGATTTCTCTGTACGGTAGAGATCTTATCTTAGAAAGCTACCTCTTGCAAAATGCGCCAAAATTCACTCCTGGCAATTTCAAAGTGATAGGGAATAGTTCAGATACCCTGCACATCGCCGGCGTACTCAACGGTTACACAGCCTTTAGTTCGAACCCTCAGTGCCAGCGTTCCTGGGGATATGGCCAGAGCTACCTCGACGACCTTAAGTACGTCAATAAGACTGACTCTGGAGACAACCGCTTTGTCATCAGGGTCTTGCCAACATTTGGCACTGACGCTATCGGCAATTACTTCGAAGACTCTGGCCTCATCAACCCCCTGGTAAAAGGCTACGCTGCAGCAAGAGTGGCTGCCGCTGACAACACCACGCCAATAGTGCTGCACGTCAACTTTGCAAAAGATACCCGCGTTTTTGGCTTGGGCTACTCTGTATTGGTTCAGGGGGTTTTGGGGAATGCCGCAGCGAATGGCTATTTCGTGACCGGCACTGCAACACTGACATCTACGACGGCACAATTCCCCTTATATGACTATGATCCAGTAAATTTTTGGGGAAGTGCTTCCGTTGGAGGTGGTAGTTATTCTGGGGATGGCGTCGTATTCTTGGCAAATAGAGGACTGACTACTGATGAGCTAGTCGGAAAGCTAGTGTTCGTCATTGCAGGCGCAGGTGAGGGAACTTCTGTGCCGGTGTTGTCGAACACGGACAAGAGGATCTACATTCAGGGGGAGTGGCCAGTACCACCGGATGAAACTACTCGAGTCATCATTGTTGATTCTACCTACCTGTCGGACCTAGAGACTCCCGCAATGTCGATTGGAATAGAATCTGCAAAAGTTCAATCCTTCTTGGTTGATACGTCTGCCTACCCAAAGAATGCAGGAATCTTGGTTCAGGCCGCGACGGTTTCCTCCAACGGTGCGCAGAGCTTGGCGCCGAACGACCCCTTCGTTGAAAAGTTCTTATTCAACAGGTATGCATATGATGGCAGCATAAACATTTCTGTTGCTGGCACGCTATCTGCTGGAAGTAACGTAGGGCCACTTACGTCGGTCAATGAGGACGTGCGACCGGCAAGAATAGTCGTGCAGGTATCTTCCGCGCCAAGTGGCTCTGATTTAGTCCTCAAGGTGCGAGCTGGCGGGAGTTTGCTCACGTCAGTTACTGTGGTAGACGGGGAGACGATAGGCGTTTCCGACGTGCATGAAATTCTCTCATGGGCTTGCATCATTGCCAATGAGCCAATCACAGTCGACATAGTTTCTGCAGGAGGAGCTGTGGATCTTTCTGCGACTGTATACTTCAACGTCAATTAGCCTCTCTAGCAACAGCACATTTTACTACGA
>QGNH01000941.1_pt1 | contig 13942 bp, 16 predicted proteins | sample 1735481 | NCBI WGS metagenome assembly QGNH01 (sample SAMN09239004, study PRJNA386568) | Viral metagenome, whole genome shotgun sequencing project. | reverse complement strand
CGTTACCGCCGTTGCCGCCGTTGCCGTTGTTTGGTGCTCCTTGACCGACCGCACCGGCGCCACCACCACCGCCACCGCCGCACTGCCCACCACCAGTGACTCCAATGCCGCCGTTATTTCCTTGGCCGGCTATGCCAGCACCAGCCGATCCTCCTAGACCCGTACCTCCGCAGTTGGCGCCACCACCACCACCGCTGCCGCCGGTGGAGCCGTTTTGTGAAGGTCCATTACCGCCGCCGCCGCCGCCAGTCGACGTAACAAGGGACCCAAGAGACGAGTTGCCACCGTTGGCGCCTGCGTTCCCGACTCCACCGCTCCCGCCGAGGCCAACGGTTATCGTGTAAGCGTTGCCGGTAAGCTGTGTAGTGCCCGCCTTAACGCCGCCGGCGCCGCCACCGCCGCCCCATTGACCGCCTCCCGCAGCAGCTCCAGCGACTACGAGATAGGAGGCTGCTCCTCCTCCGGAGCACGTCAAAGTGCCGGACGAAGTGAATGTATGAATACGGGTCGCGCCGATAGTGGTTAGAGTTCCGCCGGTACAGAAAAGCGGAGACCCAAACATCACCGGCCCGGAGCCTGGCAGCGGGCCGACCTGCGCTGTGAGAGATAGCGCGAGGACGGCGAGGATTGCGCGAACAAATCTCATCATTGGAGTGCTTTTGAAAGCCAAGTGCTGACTGAGTTGATACGGACGATTGTGATAATAAATTTGCTTGTGTTGGTCGTTGTCAATGGCTCGCCGGTATTAGCGTTCGTGGTGAACCCAGAGAACGAGACCGTCCCAGCCGCACCTCCGTTGGTGATCAGCACCATGCAACTTCCATCGTTGGACGGAGCCGCGAAAGTGAAGTTGCCGTTGTTGGCGATGTACTGAAGCGGGGCTTTGCCACAGTCGAGCGTGACCGTACCGCCACCGAAACCGGCACCGAGGCTGTAGCTAGTGACATTGGCTCCGCCAGAAAGCGGTTGATCCTGATTGACCAGCGAGGCCGCGGTGGCGAACGTCTCGAGATCATACTGGGTGCCGTCATATTGCGCGCACGCGATCGTGCTGAGGTGAACCTCGCCGCCGACGAGCGCAATCGCGCCGCCCTGCGTGACCTGATAAACATTGACCAGGCCGGCGCCGTTGACGTTGATCTGAAGCGGTCCTGTATTGGTGAATCCTGGCGTCCAGCAGATTTGCGCTCCGGCCTTGACGACGTAAGGCGTCGCCGTGATGACCTGCGAGTTGGCGCTTCCGGTCGAGGTGCCGCCGGCGCCACCACCCGGACAAACGCCGCTCCAGTTGGCGCCGCCGGTATCGGGGTCGGTCGTATTGCCGTCGACTGTGCTAATCCAAAAACATCCCGGCGTTGAAGCATTGGAAAGCGCCGCCCATTTCGGATAGCCGCCAATGGCAGCCGAGAACGCGGAATCATAAAATACCGGACCACCCGCGCTCTGCCACTGGTTCCAAAGCGTGATCTGCTTGAGAATGCCATTGTAGTTTGCACCGAGCGGCCCGCATCCGCCGAGAGTAGCGGACTGAAAAGTCAGCGGCGGGAAGCCGTCGTTTAGAGACGCGGCGCAGTTCTGAATCCCGATCTGCGATGTCGTTGGTGTCGGGTAGATAATGTAGGAAGTACCAGCGGACTGACCCCAAGGAATCGGAAATTTTGTCGGTATAGACGATGAGTTTAGTGCGACCGCAGGCGACGCTATAAGCGCGAGGCCAAGAACAATGAATGCGGCGATCTTTTTCATCATGGCAGTGATACCACTGTTGCAGCCACCCCGCACGGGGTTGGCAGGAGATTAACCTGATTGACGATCGCAGTCTCAGCAGCCGTCAAAACGAAGTCGAAATAGTATTCCATCGTCATGTTCAGGCCATCAACTACATAGCAGGCCCCGCGATTCGGGAACAGAGTGAGCAATATCTGGTTGATAGCAGGGATTCCGCCGCCGCAGATGTTGGACGCCGCCTTGGCGTAGATCAGCGTTCGGAAGTCGCTGTCCAGTAATGTGAAGTTCGTTGTCAGTTGGCCGCCGCCGTAAAAAGGGGCCTGCCCGAACCCAACAGCGGGAGGGCCGCCAGCCTCATTAAATCCGAAATATGTCGTTGTCCCGGAGCCGACTAGCACGGTGCGGGATACACCAACTATGCGCCCCCACACATCAAGACCATACCCTTGCGCCGTCGCAATGTTCCACATGAAGTCGTAGAAGTTATCGAAGTCTTCTGTTTGGTCGATCGCAGCATTAAAGGACGTTATCATCGCGTCGAGAATCGGACTGTTCGCGTACTGAGAAATAATGGAAACCCAGGGATTAAATGGCGCAATATCCCCAATGGGTGACACACCTATAGTGAACGAACCTATAGCGTTTGATCCCGGAACAGGATTCGGATACGGGACTGGAGGCCCTGACATCAGGTGACTCCAACGATTATGTTTGGTGCCAGCGTTTGCGGCACTTGTGATGCCGCTATTTGGACGAGAGACTGGTTGGCGCTGGCCGCCGTGATCGTTTCGCTGGTCGTTATCGTACCGGATGCCGTCGTGTGCGCGCTGGTCTGATAAACACCAGCCCCCCCTACAGTGCCGGAGAGTTGGCCGATGATAGTCGTGCCGCCCGGAACTCCACTTCCGGTGATGAGATTGCCAACGCCGATCGTGCCGCTCACGCCGCTCGCCGTGAGGAAGGCACCAGTTCCGGTTCCGGTGAAGGATGCCCCGCCCACGGTCTGCAAGTTGTTCACCGTGTAGGTTCCCGTTCCGCCCGAGCCGCCATTGAACGCGACAATCTGGGTCGCGTTGATGATCCCGCCCATCGAGCCGGTGAGCGTCTGCCCGACGGCGAGCGCACCAGACACAACGGAACTGACGGAAAGCGTAGTGCCAGAGATAGTACCGACAACCACGGCGCCCGGGGTATTGGCCGAGCCAATCTCGAGAGCCGCGACTTGCGCCCACGATCCGAGCGCGTTGACCGCCTGGATGTAGGTAGTGGCGTAAACGATGTTGCCGATGCGCGCACGGACGCCCGAAATAAACTGAGGATTGTTCGCAATGATTCCCTGCGTTGCGGCGTTAACGATGGCTTGCTGAACTAAAGCCGCGGCATTCGACGGCACCTGTGCGGAATTGACTAGCGTGACGCTGAATAGCAGTTGAAGCGGCGCCGGAATCTCAAAGGTGATTTGGTACGGGATCGGCGAGGCGTACAGCGGGTTGCTGTCATAAGCCGTGACGGTGGTGTTCCCCGCCATCGGCGCGCCGGGGCCTTTCTTCGACAGGATAGCGGTTGCTACCGCAGACTCGGCACCTCCCGCGACGGAGATATAGATCGCGTTTGCCGGAATCGAAACGCTGGAGATGGTGACGGCATTCGCTGTATTGTTGCTGTATCCCCAATAATCCGTGACGCCGGGGACCTGTGCCACAGCACCGATAATCGCGCCGATCGGGCCTAAGCTGTTGCCCTCGACGCTGTCCTCACGGCGTTGCTCGAATGCCTGTCGGCTCTCGGTGTTAACGCCCTGCGTTCCGCCGGTGACGGTAGCCGAATCCCATCCTTGGACTTGCTGATAAATCGAGACTTGGTTTGCTCCGGGAACCGCCGTTGGTCCCGGCACCGTACAGGCAAACTCGCCGATGATTGACCCGCTGGCCGGAATCGCGATCGGATCGGTTGCCGCATAGAGATTGTCATTTTCATCGGCGATAAGCGCACCGACCGGGATGGTAATCTGAGCTCCAACACACTGAACCTGGAGCGTCGTCGGTTCCGCGGGGTTGCGCTGGAGGAAATAGATGCGCGCGATGGCATCCTGCATCCGGCCGGTGGCGTAAGCCGGGTCAATCTGTTGCGTGTAGTAGACGAAGATCGCATAGACGTTTGCGACAATGGCAGCCCAGCTCGAAGCGAGTTGGCCTTGCGGCGTCGTCAGCGCGAAGTTGAGTGCAATGCCGAATGCGGCTGCAATATCGGATTGAACGCCGGCGAGGATCGCGGGGGCAGATGGACTTTGGAATCCGGTAGCGCCAAATGAAGGTTGTGGAACCTGAGTCGTGCCAGTGACATTCGCCATCAGTAGCTTCCTTGCGGGCTGACAACGGAGAAGCTGGTGGCAGATATTGCTCCCGTCGAAGAACTGACAACCTGAACCTGGCCGGAGACAGCGCGGTTAGAAAACGACGTGAGAAAGCATTGCGCGGATGCCACTCCGGGAACAGTGAGGGCAGCGTCGACAAGCTGCTGCTTCAGAAGCGCGAGCGAAGGATCCTGCCCGAGGATTTGCGTCAGCCATGGCACGCCGATGGTTGCGTCGAAATATACTTCACCTAAGAAGGTTTTGATCGCGCTGGCCGCGTCCTGAGCGAGCGAGTAGTTCGGGTCGGCAACGGCGATGTTTCCTTCCGCATTCAATTGCAAATCCCAGGTATCTGTGCCTAAAAGTAGGGTCTGCGCCACGGGTCAACTCCCCGGCGTCGGCGGCCCGGACACGCCGCCGCCAGTCTGAACGCCGCTATGCGTATGTGTGAGCAAGCCAACCTGATCGCCGGCGCCATTATCGCCGGTAATAGTGCCGCTTACCTGAAGGTTGCCCTTAACCACGAAAGCTCCCCCGCCCGCTGGCGTTGCCGTGATTCCGCTCGCGGTTCCTTGTAGCACGTTCCCCGGCTTATCCGTTAGCACCCACGTCCCGTCCCCTTTCAGCCACAGCGTAGCGGCCGGAACGGAATTGAAGCATCCGCCCATATAGATTCCATCGGAAAAGCTGTATTTGCGCAACGAACCCGGATTCTGGACACCGGGGTTTTTCACCACGCCGGAAATATCCCGTGCGGCGGCGATGATGTAGCCGTAATCGCCTTTGGCTGGGTCGATAACGATCGCCCACGGGCCGCCTTGCAGGCGAAAATACGGGAGCTTGCTCACGGTTCCAGACGGCGTGGCGTTCCCGGCGCCGTCTAGCTGGCTGACGAGAAGCTGAACGTCGACCGTCCCCGCCGCAGGAGGCGACCCTTGACCGGGATAGACCGCCGTAACTTGAACGGGCGTCATAGTATCGAGAAGCGCGATTAGTTGTCGGCAGACGAAGAAGGTCGTCGTCAGGTCCGTGTTTGAATCGAACGGAGTCTGCTGGCCGATTGCTGAACTTGTCGTGGATGTATCGACCATTTCACTGCGCCGGGATCGGTTGCGGATAACCGGGATTCCACGCATTAACGATGGAAGCCCACTCGCCATGCGGCACTAGAGAATCGAGCGCGAGATCAAGCTTATTCACAGCCCATGTCGAATTAGTCGGAACGTTGAAGGCCGGATTTTGCGCCTGTTGTGACGCAAGCACGCCGGTTAATAGGCTGCTCTGGACTTTCACCAAGCTGCCGAACGTGATCAGCGGGTTAAACAGCGTCTTCACGATGATGCCTTGCTGCGTAAACGCCGGATAGTCGATCATCCCCGTGGCCGGAGAGATCAGCGCCGGATTCGGCGTTGCTCTTGATTTTCCGTTAGGCCATATTGCGAGGACAAGGCCGCCGCTCTGACCGTTGACGATCCCCCATTGAACGCCCGCGTCCTTCGCAGCCTGAAATGCCTGAAGCCAATAGGATCCGCGGTAAGTCGGGCCGCCTCCACCGGCGCTGGATAAGACCGGGGCGCTTCCACCATCGAAGTTGTTCTCGAAGCCGAAGTTCATCTGTCCAGCAAGGCCCGACATAATCGTCGCGATCGACGTTGGAGAAGTGAAGCTCGTTGTCGTGCCTGGTGCTGCAGCTTCATATCCGGCTTGGTTGCAATAGAATACGAAAGGCACGTCCGGCTGCTGGCTGTAGTCGCCGTAGGCTCCCCAGATTGTCCCAGAGTAAACAGTCGGCATGCCACTTGTCGCATCACCCGCCTTGATGGTCAGAATATTATGCGGGACAATGTCGTAGACGAGGCCGAGAGTGGATAATTCATTCATTAAACTCGGAGTCATTCCCCAAATTTTAAGCTGCGCCGTCTGATTCACTGCAGAACCGGAGTTCTGGATTCGCGCGCTGATACGTGACCCGGACAGTGTAACGCTATTGGAAGCCGTCCCGGCGAATGTGTTTGGCTGATTTGTTTGAGAGTTGGCGGCGAGTTGAACTGTGACGTCGATTAACTTCTGGGACCACGCCATATCATTCGATCCCTGTCGGAAGATCGAACGCCGCGATGTCTGATTCCGTCAGGTACACAAGCTGATAGCGGGAGCCGAAACCCGTATAGATCGGATCAGTCGTTCCTTGTGTGTCGAAAAAAACGATGTCTCCTAAAAATCCAAGATAGGCCGACCGCACGATGAGGGTCAGATTCAGACCGATCACGCCAGCGATAATAAGCGTCGCGCCGACATAGACGTCAACAAAAACGCCGTAGGCAAGTTGTACAACATTGAAAGTACAAGCCTGCCCACTAAGCTGCGTTTGGAGCGTCTGGTTTGGAACCGGCTGCAGCGGTACGATGAGCATCAGTAAACTCCCGAAAGGCTTATAGACGATTGCACCGCAGCGGTTGGGGATTGTGGTTGCTGATTGCCCGCTCCGTATTGCCCGGCGACAACTGGCGTCTGAGTGCTTTGATAATTGGTGGTGGACGTCACCGAGATTTGCTGGAACCACATATCGGCGATGATGAGCGTCGCGCCATTCTGGGCACTACGTGCAAAGTCGAGGTGCGTACAGCTGCAACTCGTATAGGACAATTCCGGTGTTACGATGTCGAATAGCGGGAGTGAACTATTACTGCCGGGAAGTGCCAGCGAAACTCCTTGTGGCGTTCCTCCCGCGATAGCAAACACGGTGTTCAGGAAGGCTTGGCGCGTGGACGTTGGGCCGCCGCAGGCGAGCTTCAAGCGAACGTCGAACGGCAGCGTCACCTTATCGTAGCTCTGGAACGCTCCTTGCTCCTGCGGATAATTTGAAATCGGCCAGTCTTGCTTGTAGGCAAAGTCGACCATCGACGCCGTGACGGGAACGATGTTTGGAAGGCCAAGCGCGCTCAGTCCTGGTAGCGATCCCAACGCCCCGAAACCGCCAAGAGCTCCCGTCACGACAGCACTCGCGACGGTCGCCGGCATGATCACCGGGAAGCCTTGATAATAAATGCCCCACTGCGGCGCGAACAGCGTCCCGAGGACAAGGTCCTCCGCGTCGGCGACGAGAAGTTCGATCTGCGTTCCGGTCACCATCAGGGCGGATTCCAGTTTGCACCGCCGGCGGTAACGCTGCGTTTCAGCGAAGCGTGGACCCCTTCGGCCGTTGCATCATTCGCATTCTTGGCATTCGGCGCGTTGACGTTGACCTCGCCGATATGGGCCGTCACATGAATATGTCCCCCGGTTGCGTTTGCGGATGGATGGAGATATTCGTTTGTGACTTTGGCGTTGATCCCCGCTTCGGCGAGTTTCGCGCGAATCTTATCGGCTACCGATGCTGATTGGCTCGGATCGGTTATAGTCAAGTCCATCGCGCGGCCTTGTGCATGTGGATCGCGGGCGCCGATTCTTCGATGGAGAGAATCATTGAGTGACGTAATCTCTTTGATTCCCGCTACGCCAGTCAGAGCCGCCATCAATGCCAGCGTGGTATCGCTTGATGAGCCGGCTCCCGGTTTGACGCGCATACTGCTTGGCGATGCCCCGCCCGGACCGGCCAGCGGCTCCCACCAGTTTCTATTTCCTTCATCGGCGTTTGCCATCTCAGTCGAGCCAAAATAAAATCCGGCAGCCGCGAAGGGAAAACTGGCGGCACCGAGCGCCAACCTTCCCGCTCCCCGCGCTACCGCTCCCGCCCCGCCCGCAATCGCCCCACCAAATCGCGTAGCGGCGAGATAGGCAAGGATGGTGCCAGCAGTACCGCCGACCCCGCTTGCCACTTGACCGACGAAATTCATTGCCACGCCAGCCCACGTGTGATTCGTGGCAATCTCATTCATTTTGTCGGCTATCATGGTCAGCGGACCATAAATGGATTTCATCAATTCGGTGCCGGCGCCGGTGATTGCCTGTTTGGCGAGGTTCCATCTATCTGTAAACTTCTCCGCTGCTTTCACGCCTTCCGGATCAATTTTTGAAGCCTGCTCGCTCTCCGCGACCATCTTCTCCATCTCAGGTCTAGGCTTGAGAAGGAACGTCGCCATCTGCTCGTTCATCCCAGGAAGTTTCATTAAGAAGTTTACGCGAGCGGCATCAGTTTTGTAGGTTTGCTGAGAATACTCAGCCATTGATTTGTACATCTCGCCTAGGTCTTTGATATTTCCAGATGCATCAGTAAAGCCACCGATCCGGTTGAATAGGGCGAGTCCTGGAGATATTTGACCGGTTATAGTCCAAGTTCGGATTGCCTCATTAAGGCCCGTGAACGCCGCCGTAGCCGTTCCCACTGGGGCTCCGATCCGCTGTAGAGCACCTTCCCAACCGGCAATTTCCTTCGCTGAAACACCAAGCCGCTGCGCGCTATAGCCGAGCGTCGTGTTCATGGTCGTGATGTCTTTAATGAAGTCCTTAACCCCCGTGGCTCCGGCAAATAGGCCGAGGACTTCGATCGCTTGACGTTTGATGCCTTGAAAGAACTCCGTGAGCTTCTTGCCCTGTGATTCAATCTCCTTGCCGCCGCGAACGGACTGCTCCTCAAACTTGCGGAGAGACTCCACAGCATCACGCTGCCCCGCCGTCCACTTCGACGTGTCAAGATTTAATTCCAACGTGAGCGAATCAATCACCGTCGGCATTATTTTGGCTTTCGTTCCTTCGCAATTACTCGGGCATTATGCGCGTCAATTTTGATGACTTCTAGCATATCCTCCAAGTCTTCCAGTCCAAGAGTCGTGCTCAAAGGCTCGATCAATCGCAAGTCGCGAGAAAGAACCGCCCCAATCTTCGGAGAAAGATTTGGGTAAGCTAGGAAGCTGCCGGCGTCATAATCGTCGAAATCAACGACGATAGGGCGTCGGCCACCGAAAAAGAGCAGTGCACGCGCAACACCTCCGAGCGCAACCAAGCTCTTGTGATGACCTCTTCAACATCATCCTCGCTCACAAGTGGCGAGGCTATCGGCTGGCCGGTCGCTTGGTCTCTTGTGGTCGGATCACGGACGTATTTAACGCACTCCAGTAGCTCGTCAAGAATGGGGATTATCTCGGCCGCATCAATATTTCCACGTAAGAACGTGTTGATGCCGATGATGGCAATTCCCTGCATGCCGATCCCGGCGAGGTTCAGCGGGATGTCTCCTCCCGAACGGTTGAGCGCGAGCAGAGCTCGAATGGCCCACTTCTCCGCCTTGGCGGCCGACCATTCGGTGATGAGAAACACCTTCCGCTTTGGCTCGCTGTCTCGGCCATAGCCTTCCGGAACCATCACGACTTCCGTCTTCCGCCCCACGCTATGCCCCCGCTATCGGTTTCAGTCTCGGATATGAAATAGGCTCATCTTCGGGCGATTTCTTCCCGGCAAAATCTGCTGCGGTGAGAAATTCGACCCGCGTCACACGATAATCGCCAAAGGCAAAATCCAGAGCCTTAACGATAGAGCAAAGCGGCCCATGCGTTTCGCCGCACCAGCGGCACGGCTGTTGCCCTTCAGGCATGGGAAACTCAGGTGATGGGAACTGGAACGACTTTGTTCCAGACGATCCGAACTTTTCGCGGCTTGATGATCTTCTGAACCTGCGGCATCGGCTTGTAGGTTTCCAAGCCGCCGTTGATGAGCGTGAAGCTCAGACCGATCGCCGGAAGGATGACAATGCCATTAAGCGGATAAGCGGTTTGCGTCGCTTCCTGCTGTGTATTGATGACATCGAAGAAAGCATTCGATGCCGAGTCGGCCTGCAGCGTGATCTCCTGCATCCGCTCCATCCAGACGAAGCCGAAGGAGAGTACACCGTCGACGCCCATCAGATGTTCGAGGATTTTCACCGCGTCCATATCGGTGACATCGTCCGCCGCGAAGCCCTGAAGCTGCTGGGGGATCGGAAAGAGAGTCGCCTGCGTCAATGTGATGACGGCATTGGAACCTGTAAGAGACATTGGGCGGCTCCTATTGGACCAAGACCGAGGAGAGGTTGATCGACTGCACCGACTGGCGGTCGATGAAATAGAACGTAATCGGCCATGGCCCGCGTGCCGCCTGTGTCGTCTGCGGCGGAAGGTTTACCTGCAAGTAATAGCCCTGGCTTTGCAGCGACCCGGCAATATTGGCTCCGGCCGCACTATTGACCTCGGCAATCTGTCCCGGAGTCAGAGTGTTCGGAGCGAAGGCACCGAAGGCGAGCGCGGCTTGAATGACGGTTTGGCATGTCTGCTGGATGAGGCTGATGCCTGCCGTGGTGAACGGCACCGAGAGAGAGTTTTGGAACAGCGTCAGAAGCTGAACCTGGAAAAAGGTATTCAACCAAACCTGCGTCTGCCAACTGTCGGCCCACGCAAACGGTCCAGTGATCTGGCCGGTCTGAAACCAGATAAAGTTTGCGTTCGCCGGTCCATAGGACCCGTAGAAATTGTAACCATTTGCGGAGAGGTTCGTCGCCGGAGTCGGATCGGTGACATTCGCCGTGATGCCGGCCTGAGCGCGGAAGGCGAAGTCGGCGCGCCCGTTGGTCTGCTCGTAGTTGATCGAGGCGGCAAGCCCGAGCGCGAAGGCGCACAGCCCAGTGTCCTGCGTTGCCAATCCTTCCCAGATGAGGAGGGTGCCGGAATCTCCGTTGCCCGCAAGGATACGCCCGAGGCTCGCCGTCGCGTCGTTCGACGTCGTCGGGCTGTCATCCGGATCCCAGCAGAAGTAGCCGAAGCGGTTGCCGCCCTGCGCTGTATTCTTCCACGCCGCGAAAGCCTGCTTGACCGTATTTCCCGATCCATTGTCCGGATCGAACGTCGTCATGAAGTTAACCCACGACGAGTTTGTCACGATCAGCGCATTCATAAAGGTGGCTGGCACCGCAGCCGCGGCACCTTGCGAGAGAAGGGCACCTGTGGCCTGCGTTAGCAAGAGGCCGGCAGCCGCCGTTCCAGTTGCGAAGGCTATCGTCGAAGCAGCGCCGGTCGTGGATGAATTGATCTGGAAGCCACCGGAGATGCTGTCATACGTCACCCCAGGCGCATCAGCTGTAATGGCTTGGCTGATGGCGGTCTGCGAAGCATTGATGGTGTAAGTGCCTGTCCCACCAACGCCAGTTCCCAGTGCCGTGATGTAGGTGTTCGCCGCGACGCCAGTGCCGTTTAGAACATTGCCAACCGCAAGCGTTCCGGATGCAACGTTGGTCACGCTCAACGTCGTCCCGGAGATCGAGCCGGTGACCGTGGCCGCCAACGACCCTTCAATGCCGAGCGTATTATTGATGATCTGCGCCGCATTTGACGGGCTGGTCGCAGCGGAAAGGTTAACCGAGCCGGATTCCGGCGTGCCGTTGATGGTGACGCTTAACGTCCCGGAGATCGCCTGAAGCTGCGTCAGCGTCAGGCCGGCTACGCTGGCGCCGCGCAAATAGGCCGCAGCCGCGCTCTGATTGTATTCCGCGCCCAAAAGTGCGCTCGGCTGGATGCTGGCTCCTTCGAAGCCAGCGAAGTAGATCGCAGCCTCCGTGGCGTGGAATGAACTCGCTCCGAAGTACCCCTCGACGGCTAAAAGGTTGGGAAAGCTGGCGACGGTGCCGATCGGGATGCGAGTGCCGTTCGACAGTAAAAGCCCGATGCCGTTGAGGCCGGTGCCGCCCGCAGAGATGACGGACGGGGTGACGGCGACAATTTCTGAGGCCGGGATCGTCATGCGCGCGTGCTCCCGCCGAATAGTTCGGCATGGGTGACTGCGCTCAATCGCGTTTGTCGCCGCGAGTTAACGATTCCAAGCGAAAAGGATAGCCGACTTCTCCTATTTACACAATCGGCCTAATTCTATAGGTTTTAGCCCACTCGCGGCGACAAACGCGAAGAACGCGACACCATCCCCCTTCCCTGCGTCCGGTGTCGCTTAATCGTGACCCCTGAACCGCGTTCCGGGCTTTGTCGGCCGGACGTGGGGGAGACTTTTTATGAAAGTGATGAAAACCATTCCAGTGCCAGCGACGACGCGCTCGGTGCTCGATTACGTCAAATGTGAACTCTGTGGACAAACGTCTCCCGTCGAAGACTGGTCGCCACGCGCATATCGGGTGACGGAGCCGGACGTGGTCTTGCGCGTCGGCTCCAGCTATCCAGAGGGCACCGACATTACGAGCACCATCCTCGACATCTGTCCCATGCCGCCAATGCCAAAATAAAACTTCTTAAGGCGGAAAAGTTGCGTCAACATCAGTTAGAATTATCGTTGCAGAATCGGAATACTTCTGAGGAACAACCGCGACCTGCTGAACCTCCAATTTACAATTCGTTATCCAACGATATTCAAACTGATTCTCCCCCGAAATGAACGGCGCTTGTACGGGATCATCCGCATATAGAGGAACGACCTCGTTCAATGGAGCCGGCAATGCCGCGAAAAAATTCACCCCAAATTCATCCCTCAGGCATGTCGAAATTTGCTGCGCGAAGTCTGACGCTGAGAGGTCAATGGAATGACAGTCAATTTGGAGACTCACCATCGCATTTTGAGTCATCGTCTTTTGGCCGCAGGACAGCGTTTGACTGGGCAGCGTTTGACTGGGCGCGATGGTGTAAGTGCCTGTTCCGCCAACGCTTCCGGAAAGCTGGTTGATGATAGCCGTTCCCGGAAGTAATGCCCCGGTGCCGAAGATCGTGGCTCCGGGCTGGATGCTGCCCGCGGTCACGGCCGAAACACTGAGAACCGTGCCGCTAATCGCGCCGGTGAACTTTACGTCAGCCGATTCGTCGATGTTGGTCGCCAGCCGATCGAAGCGGAGCGGCGTTAAAATAGCAAAATATGGGTTGGCCGGCTCCGCCACCCGGTTCTGCTGGCCGGTAACGATGGTGACGCCGGTCGACATGGTTGCGGACTGCGAAAGGGCCTGCGATCTCGAGACCTGGTAGGTGCCGACGCCCCCGGTCGTTCCGGACAGTTGCGCGACGATCGTCGTTCCGGGTGCAACACCGAGGCCAAGGAGCGGCGCATTTAGCTGGATGGTGCCTTGGATGCCGAAGGGCTGCTTTCCCGGCAGCGGCGCAACCGTCAGCGTTGTCCCAGCTATTGTGCCTGGAAAGACCGCTGGCTGGCTTCCCGGTATTCCAGGAAGGACGGCACTCAGGAATGCCGCAATGGCTTGCTGTATATTTGACTGGCTCGGCGAGATCGCGCTCATTTCCTCAATCGTGCCACGGCAGTTCCGGCGCGCGTGCGGCCATCTCGACGAATACCGCGAGGCAGAGTAGCAAGCCGTCGAGCCATATCATCGCCGAACTCCCTCATCCAAATTCCGGCCGCGCTGCCGACACTTTACCAGAATCGGCAGCGTAGGTCGATTATTTCACGGCAGCGGGATCAAGCAGCGGGAATGCCCGCGCAACGATGAGCGGGCCATAGATTGCGGCGATCCGCTTCTTGATGAGGGCGACTTCCTCGGCGGTGAGCGTCGCCCCGGATGAGTGCAGGACGCTAAGACCGAGCTGACCGCGCATCAGGCTGTCCTCGGGGGTGATACCGGTCTCCCCTGAAACCAAAGCCCGCTCCGCAATCATTCCAAGCGTGACCGCCCGCTTCGCCTTGCAGGCCGCATTGGCTGGATCGATGTTGAGGGGATCGGTGCATTCCATGATGGGCTGGTCGTCGGCATCGGTCATAACTGTGGTGAAATCGATCTTATGGGCGTCGGCGGCGAAGGCTGGGCCTACTGACCACAGAGCGACCGCGATGACGGCATAGGCGAGGCGCATTGAAAATCTCCTGTTGCGAAGCGCGACGCGAGCGGCCTCACGCGGCGGCGCGCACTATGGCGGGGTGTCAACTCCCATCCTGCATAGTAATGAGCAGGCG
>QGNH01000940.1_pt1 | contig 13968 bp, 22 predicted proteins | sample 1735481 | NCBI WGS metagenome assembly QGNH01 (sample SAMN09239004, study PRJNA386568) | Viral metagenome, whole genome shotgun sequencing project. | reverse complement strand
GGGAGGGGTACAGGATTAGAATAGCATGGGAATCCCAAGGTGTCAAACCGTCGTTAAGTCCTTTGCAAACGCGACTTACGAGATACCTTCCTCTCCTAAGTCATAGCAAACAAATGTATGTTAGAAACGAAAGCATCCCCGCAAAGAAATAGTTTCTCTCCACGATGGAGAGAAACTGTCTCAAGTTGAGAACGATTTCCCTTGACAACGGTGGTGGGAGGGTGTACACTTGATCTGTAGCCGAAATTCGGCAAAAGTTCCTCAGTCGCGGTGCAACGCCGCAGCAAACGCCGAGGTCTCCCCTGTCTTCTCCTTTCAGGGTAGTGAGACCTCGGCTAGACATTGGGCTTTAGTTTCTAACGGAATGGCGCGGAAACAAACGCGCCGCCCATCGACTTTATAACCCACGCCAACAGTTGTTGGTGACAGGGATCGTGCCACACCAGCCCTTCCCTTTAATCTTGCATCAGTCTAGCGCAACCAAAGACACGCACACGACAAAGATGCACCTGAGCAGTGCGCGGCTCCTAAAGCCAACGGAGTCGCGCCGCTCACTAAGGATTTTATGTCTGATGACATCCCACAGGATGAACCCCTCTTTGAGTTGAGGGATGCAGAAAAATCAGGAAAGTTCGACCAGCGCATGGCAGACCTTATAGAGTTCGCAGCCACGCAGTACATCTCAGCGGAAGTGCGATACGAGTGCGTAGCAGAACTCGAAGCAGCAAAGAAGAACCATTACAGGTTTGGAAAAGTTTAAGCCTCGGGAGAACCGATGCCTGACGCCGGACAGAAGAGCTAACCGGGTAGGTAAGTTTCCAAGGTAGGGATGAGGGAGGCCACAGGTTCGAATCCTGTCGCTTCGTAACGCCGCCATAGCAGACAGTCCTAGTGACGGGCGTGGCGCTGAAGTGTAGCTCAGTTGGATAGAGCGCCCTCGCAAATTGCAAGCATGTCGCGCATCGCCGGACCAGTTCGGACTGGGGACATGTAAATAGGTGTGAACTGCGCGGTAAAGACACCTGTAAAAGTTATGGGAATTATATACTTGACTTCCGTGGGGAACTCAAGTATCTTTAACTCATGAGCAAGAGTACAATCAGCACGTTCCACCTGGCACCACGTTAGCGCCAAGCACGTTGCGCGGTACGTCAATGAAGTCACCTTCCGGCTTAACGCTGGAAACGTGGCCAATCACACCTTGGACCGGTTGGACTCGTTCATCTCCGCAGTTGACGGACAGCGTTTGACTTACAAGAGGCTGACAGCATGAAAGAAGCGCCCGAAGTGTTGGACAGGATAACCGATGTGGTACTGGCCTATAAGCCAAAACCGAAGAGCAAAGCAGCCAAGAAACGGAAGCGGAAAGAGAAGAAACTTGAAAATCCTGATAGCGTGTGAGTTTTCTGGCGCGGTCAGACGCGCTTTTCGTGAGCGGGGACATGATGCTTGGTCCCTCGATATTCTCCCGGCAGCGGATGGGAGCCAGTTCCATATCGTAGGTGACGCTTGGGATGCTTTGCTGCCCTATACCTACCAGTGGGACATGATGATCGCTTTTCCGCCTTGCACTCGTCTCGCCGTTAGCGGTGCTCGATGGTGGAAGGATAAGCAGGCAGAGCAGATACAAGCGATAGACCTGTTCATGCTGTTCGCCAACGCCGACATCCCAAAGATCGCTATCGAGAACCCTATCGGCTTGATGTCGAGCCACTGGCGCAAGCCAGACCAGATTATTCAGCCTTGGCAGTTCGGGCACGGCGAAACCAAGGGAACATGTATTTGGTTGAAAGGTCTTCCACTCTTGCAGCCGTCTAATATCGTCGATGGAAGAGTACCGAGGGTGCATTATGAATCTCCTGGAATCAAAAACGGTCTTACCCGACAGCAACGGCGTTCAATCACTTACCCCGGCATTGCCGCCGCATTCGCCGAGCAATGGGGCTGATTTATGGCCCACGGAAGTCAAGTATATAATTCCCAAAGTTATGGGTTGATGGCAGAGAATGAGGCATGCACCCAGCATTGGGCTGGGACTACGCCGTACGCGCCCCTCGCAATACCCACCAAGTTAATCGGGGTGATCCAGCCTAACTGGACAAGATAAAATCTCATGGCTTAGCGGCTATGGGCTAGACTCGGAGGGTGCTCCAACACCCTCCTTGAGTCGTCCTTGGAGGGACAAATGAAGAACGGACCATACACGTTGGTTGTTGCACCGGAGAACTATCCGGGTAAGAAGTACAGAGGAAGATACTGCTATGAGCATCGTTTAGTGTTTTGGAAAAAGAACGGTCATCTTCCTGAGACTGTGCATCACGAGAACACACATAAAAGAGACAATAATCCTAAGAACTTAGAAGGCATGAGTAAACCAGCACACACCAAGTTGCATGCAAAGCCGATGAAAATGTTCAAAGGCGTATGTGAGCAGTGTGGTGGGCCTATTGAATGCAGAGAGAATGGAAGTCCCCACAGATTTTGTTCTCATAGGTGCTGCCTCATATACATAAACCCTTTCAGATTTAAACTGCCGTTGGGACTCCACAGCGACATCATTCGCTGAATGAAGTAGGCAGTAAAGTTTCGACACGTTTCCTGACTTCCCCTAACCCTTAACTGGAAGGGGAGGCATATAACGATTGACGCACAGCGCGTTCGGTCAGGCTTGTCGGAAAGTCGTCCCTAGTGGACGCATAGCAACTCGGAGAGGCGCATAAGCTACGCTTCATGTCAGGCGCAACCTGCCCGAGATGCACAGTCCGCTCTGCTTCCGCCGCAGACTACGGCGCGGGGTACGGAAACCGCATAGGGTGTAAGCGTTGCACCTAGGCCAACATCAACGCACAGCGACACCCGATCCTCACAAGGTAGCTCCTTTACGAGTTCGGGAACGTTGTATAGAGGAGCAACCTGTCCCTCAGAACTACGTAAGCCCATGCACGAACATGGCTGGTAACAGGAACATTTCAAATACATCTCCGTAGTGAGTAACTACGGACCCAAGCCTCAACTCTTAACTGAGTTGGGGCTTTCTACGTTTCTACGCTCGAAAACGCAGACTGCGCGGCGAGCATGGAGAATGCAGTGCAATCCGATAAGCGCTTGAAGCGGTGGTACAGAAAGATTAACAAAAAGTTCTTCAACAACGAACTGCCAAACAACGTGTGCGTGCGATGGCTCAGTGAATTGGAAATAGAAAAGTTTGAGGAAAAGTATTTTGCGTGGACATCGGACAAACGTGATGCTCCAGAGGCATTTGCTGAAGATCACTACCGGCATGAGTACACCATCATAATTAGCAAGAGTAAGAACCCCGGAAATACCGCAATACTCGCAACACTGGCACACGAGATGTGCCATGTAGCCACAAAGAAGCGCGATGATCATGGACCTGCTTTTGAAGAGCAGAGACTAAGGATTTCGGATAGAGGGATTTTTAAGAAAGGTGCCGTCTTAAAAGGTCTAACGATTTTCTAGGCATCAAATAAAAAAACTCAGGAGACTCAGAATGTCAATCGAAACCGTAATTGAAGGTGAAGTGAAAGCAGTTGAAGCCAAGGTAGAGACTGTTGCAGCAGCAGTTGTGGCGAAGGTTGAAGAGAAGATCAAGGCTGCGATTGTGGAGATTAAAGCAGAGGAGCAACTCGTGCTCCGCAATGCAGAGTTGGAATTCCTTAAAAGCCAGATGGAGATACAGCGTCTGAGCAAGATTGCTGAAGCCAAATCGAAGGAATATACAACGTATGTCGAGCAATTGTTTTTGAAGTACGGTGTCACCAAGGCCGAGTATGTATTTGACGGTGTGGTGAACTCTTTTAAGAAACTTTAAAGAATCGCTGGACTAATTACCCAGTGCAGAGTGGGGAGTGCCTATATCACTCCCCGTTCGAACTATATAGGAGTTAAAATGAAAACACACTGCAAACGTGGACACGAAAGAACGCCAGACAATGTGAATAACATTGGGGCGTGCATAGCGTGTTTGAAGTTAAAGAATGAAGCAAAACGTGGTAAGCGTAAACCAAACTCAGAGTACATGAAGAAGTATTACTCTGAGAACAAAGAAGAACAATTGCAAGCAAGCAGGAAACGTTACAAAAACGATTCAGAATTTCGTACCAAATCAGTAAAGCGCTCCCGCAAGTCTGCGTTGAAGAAACTAGGATGGACTCCAGAATCTGTAGAGGAAACTAGGGAGAAGCAGAACAACTGCTGTGCTTTGTGCAATAAACCCTTTGAAGCAACCCCACATGCAGATCATGATCACCTCACAAACCTTCCTAGAGAACTTCTCTGCGGTACATGCAATCAAGCACTAGGCATGCTACAGGAAAGTCCCACACTATGTGAAGCTGCCGCAGTTTATCTAAGAAAGTGGGGAAAGTAATGGCAGATTCAGAACCTAAGCCTTTACCACAAAACCCTCCTGAAGGCACGTCGTTGGTAATCGTAAGAACCAAAGAGGGTGGACTAAGGGAAATGATACGTAGCGAGAAGGGCACCTTCGTAAAGAAGTCAAAGCCCCTTATCCCTACCATAGAGTTTACCCGTAAGGAAAGAAAGATTCTGTATGGCCCCAACAAAGATAAAGAGGGCATGACAGAACACGAAGTATCTTTTAGAAACATCCTACGTATCTCGCAACTCGAAACCTCGGACCCCAAGTTAGCAATGGCGGTGGTGAAGGCGTACGAGATTGTGATGAGACGTGCGCTGGGCAAAGAAGCGTCATCAGAGCAAGACTTAGACAGGATTACGACTCAGCCTGTGAAGACAATCATCGTGGTGTCACCAGACTTAATGAACCCCAAAGTTGTGGATGCAGATCAAGCGGTTGTAAAACCCAAGCAGCCATCCTTTGCAGAGGTACTAGGTGTAGTCACGAACGAGAAAAAGAAATAGAGGCAACTCAGTGCCCCGAAGAAAAATCGTAGATGCAGTAGAGACAAAGCCATATTTAAACACAGATGGAACACTGAATTTCGACAAGATATTCAGATTCCAGCCGAAGCAGACGGAGTTGATGCGGAACGTCATGCGTAATGGCAAAGTCTACCTGCAACCCGCCGCAGGCCAGTGTCTCAGCACTGGGGGTATCCGCTCAGGTAAAACTTGCGGATGGCTCATGTTTTTTGTGATGCACTATTGCCTACAATGGGAAGGGTGCAACCTTCTAGTTCTGAGAAGAAATTTTAAAGAACTGGAGAACGGAGCCATTGCAGATTTTCGCACCTTCATGCCGAAGGAACTATACACCTACGACTCCACGAAGCACGTTGCTACATTAACAAATGGATCACGTGTAGTCTTCGGACACTGCCAGAACAATAAAGACCGAGACATCGAGCAGTACCTAGGGCAGGCTTACCCCGCTATTCTGGTTGATGAATGTGGTCAGTTCTCGCCGGATGCATGGATGATGCTGTTCCAACGTAACATCGTCAACCCAGCTTGCCAACGGGACGATCACAACAATCTCCCGATACCAACCATCGTAGGGTGTACGAACCCGTTGGGTCCACACTATGAATACTACCGCACGCTGTTTGTTCAGAAGGAACCATGGAATCCAGGCGAGGAAGCCAAGCGCGATCCCGTGGATGGAACATGGTGGACTAAGGAATCTGGGGAGTGGAGCAAGATTTACGACCCAGACGAGTACGCCTACCAACGCTCGACAGTTTTTGATAACCCAGAACTGCTCGCACGTGACCCTGGCATCGTTACACGTTTGATGTCAATGCCGAAGGCGAAGCGGGACAAAGTTCTATACGGGTATGACGGTGTAGCAGAAGGACAGTACTTCGACTGCTTCGACCCTTCGTACCACGTAATAAATTTACGAGAAGACCCCGAGGCTATCATCTGGCAAGACTGGCAACCGTGCTGGGCCGGAGAAGACTGGGGCATGCAGCACGCCAACGCCACGTATTTGTTTACGAAGGCGCTGGTTAAGGACTCAGTTGGAGACAACTACAGACTCAAGACTGTTTGCTTTCAAGAGATTGTTGTAACGGGCGGCAAGACGATGGACGAGTTGGCCTCGATCATCAAAGCAAAAGCACACTTGCCAAACGGAAAACCAATCGCACTCAAAGCAATTTACTTTTCTCACGAAAAGTTCAACAGACAGATGGACGAACGCACACCTGCGAATGAGTACTCACGAGCATTGAAACTTGTGGGCTTACCGCCAGTTACACGAGCGACACAGGACCGCATTGGTTCTGCATCGCTGATGTATAACTGCATCAAGAAGGGCGAAATTGTAATCCTCGACACTTGCAGGGAGATAATCCTTGCAATCCCGTCGTTGATGCGCGACCCTAAAGTGATGGACGATGTGCTGAAGGTCGATGCCAAAGGCGATGATTGTTACGATGGCTTCCGATATGGACTGTACGGACACCTTGGAGCAAAGAAGAAACCTGAAGCACAGATCGAAGCAGAACGAGTCGCAATGTTGAAAAAGACTGACCCACTAGCTGCCCACTTCCTTCGCATGAAGTTGGATGCAGAAGCAGAGAGTCACACGTCTTCGTTTAAACAAACTGAGCAACCAGTTTGGCAATCCAAGTATGAAAATCAATAAGACATCGTTGGACTAATTACCCAGCGTTAGAGTTGGGAGGTGCCTATCACACCTCCCGCTCGATCTTGATAGGAGACAAAATGTTCTATACATATATGTGGCTGCGAGAAGATGGAACACCTTACTATGTTGGAAAAGGAAAAAAGGATAGAGCATATGCTCGGCACAGGATTGGAGTTGCACCACCTTTAGGAAGAATTATTTTCTACATAGCCAAGGACGAAGACGAAGCAATTGAAAACGAAATAGCCCTGATATGGTATTACGGGCGCAAAGATTTAGGATTGGGATGCCTTAGGAACTTCACTGATGGTGGAGAAGGCACCAGAAACATGTCAAAAGATGCTCGGGATAGAATAAGTAAAGCGATGTCTTCCCGTATAGTGTCCGAAAGAACACGAGAAAAAGGTAGGCAAAGACTTAAAAATATGCCGCCTATGCATTTGGGGTTTAAACACTCAGAAGCATCACGAAGAAAAATGAGTGAGCGGGGAAAAGGTAGAACCGCGTGGAACAAAGGTAAGAAAGCAACCCTAGAACAAATAGAAGCCAATCGAAAAGGACATCTAGGAGCCAAACAAGCCCCTAGTACGGTTCTGTTAAGAAAAGAGCTTGTGAAGCATCGTAAAAGGGACTCTATGGGAAGGCTTATTAAAATGGAGGACTCAGAATGACAGGTAAAAGCATACGTCAGTTCCTACGCGATTTGCTTGGCTCACGCCTTGCAGAAGTAATGCAGACTGAGATTCTTCGTTTGCAAATGGAGAACCAACAGTTGCGTCAGGATATGAATGAAGTTATTGCGGACCTCCGTGCAGAGAAAGCACTGTTGCAAGCCAAGGTCGGAATGTACGAGCAAAACATTAATGCCCGTGTAGGTATTGACCCCACGAGAAAACGTGCAGAGAAGCCCAGCTTCGCCAGCTTCACATCACCCAAGGTGAAAACTGCGTGGCAAGCAGAGCAAGAAGAGCACGACGCACGCATTGAAGCCGAATTAGCAGAGGAAGCGGCAACCGCCGCCAAGGTGTAAGCATGGCAGAAGACAAAGAAGAGAAACTTGGCGAATTATGCCACGTCGCAATCTGCGTTGTGGAAAACGGGTATAAGATCAGTTGCCAGTACGACCATGAGCCTTCACTATCGGAGCGCAAAGGTTGGGTACCACCCTCAATGTGCGAGTGCAAAGATTACGTTGAGAAAACCAAAGCAGCCGTCATTGAACGGTTGAAGAAAGTTCTATAAATCGGCCACGCCGAAGAGGAGCAAAATGTACACATCTAAAAGTGGTAAAAAGTTTGGCAGTATCTTCGCTGGCCGTAAGCATGATCAGGATCACACCCCTGATGGCATGCATTCCGAAGGTGGACCAAAAGAGTCACCTGAGCATGAAGCGTCTGAATCCCCAGAGTTTGAAGCTGGTGAACACGAAGGTGCGCATGAGGGCGTCGAAGCGAACGAGGGCGACGAGCATAACGGAGAGATGAACGAAGAGAACGGAAAAGAAGAGCATGAAGGTGAGCAGCACCCCGTGGTCGCAGAGCACGGCCCTGCCCACAAGGTTGTTGTTCATCACGACGAGAAGTCTGGACGCCACACTGTGACGAGTCATCACAAAGATGGTCACATGCACACGAACGTACACGAGAACGCAGCGGACGCGCACAAAGAAGCGAGCGATCTTGCTGGTGTTCCACCTGCTGGCAAAGAAGGCAACGAAGAGAAGATTGGCTTCAACCACAAAGATCAAGGACAGCAAGGCGCACCGTCAGAATCTGATGGCTTTGCCATGCCAAACTTAGTCTAAGGAGTTAGCATGCCGTTCGAGTCAAAGGCGCAACAAAGATTTTTGTACGCTCATCCCGAGAAGGTAGGCGGGAAGAGCAAGCTGGCTGAGTGGTCTAGCGCCACCGATTTTAAAACTCTGCCAGAGAAGAAGAAAAAGGCCCCAGGTTTTGGGAGGAAGAAAAATGGGTAAGTTTGCATTTTCAATCCTGAAGGAACCTAAGACTGGGTACCAGTCGCATCACCCCGGCAGTTCGGAGCATTGCTTCAACTGCGAGCACTTTGTGAAAGCAGAGAACGGGTGTAATGGGCCGAAGATGAAGGAATTGTCGAAGTTGCCACGTCTTGAAAATGGCGATGTGAAAGTACATGCGGTCGCGTATTGCAAATTCTGGGAGAAGAACTTATGATTGGCATTGGTGCTCCAAAGAAGAAACCAGCAGTACCTGCGGAGACTGCTTCGATGAACTCTACTCCGTTACCGTCGTGGCTACAAGGGGAAGCCCCTACGCCAGCGCCACGTAAGAAGAAGCCTAGGATTGATTCTGGTGGGCAACTAGTAAAAGGAAGCATGAGGGCAGCATGATAGGGCTTGGAAAAAGACCAAAGTCAAAGTTGCCTGAACCATCTAAGAACACAAAGAACACAGGGAAACAAGATTACATGGCAGAAGTCATGGGCGCACCGTGCGCCAAAGGGAAGTAATATGAGCGTAGGAATTGGACGAAGAACCAGGTTGGACGCATCACCGCAGCAACCTCCATTGTCTGCGAAGGATCAGAATCCTACCTCGTTCAAGCGAGTGACTATGGGAATTCGCAAGGGAAGCAATTCCTCTGCTACGGGACAGCACAAGAACAATGGCAAGGGAGTTTACTAAATGGCAATCGGGCACAAGAGTCACAAAGTGGACTTAGGTTCACACGGCTCCTTCAATGTGAACAAGGGCGGACTCCATCGCGCACTAGGAGTTCCCGAAGGACAGAAGTTAAGCGCATCCCAGAAGGAACCAAAAGCTGGTGACAGCGAACACGTTAAGAGAATGAAGGCATCCGCTGCCGGATTTGCGGCCATGAAACATTAGAAGCATCTCACGCCTTGATCAGCGTGGGCTAGACTCGGAGGGTGCTCCAACACCCTCCTTGAGTCGTCCTTGGAGGGACACAATGCCATACAAGACAAAAGAAGAGCGCCACGCATACTACATAGCTAATAAAGAAAAAAGTCTTTTGCAAAGTAGAGAGTGGAAGAAAATAAATAGGAATAAGTCTCGTGCTTCTTATACAAAGTGGGCTAAGAAAAACCCAGACAAAGTAAAGGCTAACCGCAAGGCATACTACGAGAATAACCGAGAAGCAGCTTTAGCGTACAGCGCAAAGTTTAGGGCAGATAATACTGAATTGGTTAAAGAAAATCTTGCTAGATGGAAAAGAGAAAACCCAGAAAAGGTTTCTGCTATCCTTCAGAAAAGACGCACAGCTAAAGCCAAATCAGGCGGTGCCTATACTTATGAGCAATGGGTTGCACTTTGTGACAAGTATCACAATAAATGTTTGTGCTGCGGTAAGAAAAAGAAATTGACACCAGACCATGTGGTTCCTGTTTCCAAAGGTGGAACCAGCGATATTAGCAATATCCAACCTCTCTGTGGTCCCTGTAATTCAAGCAAGGGAGCAAAGACAATGGATTACAGGCGGGAGATAAACAATGCCAGACGTAGTGTCAGAAGCAACAGGAGTAGAGGCTGAAGGCTCTAACAAGCAAGGCGACCAACCAGAGTCTCCTAATGACAGCCCTCTAGGGGTTTATGCGAGTTTTCCTTACAGCCCAGAACCCTTTGCGGAGTTAAGCGATAAGGCACGTGGCACGTTGATTACCCTTGATGACATCTGCACAAAAGCCGATGTAGCCGCCAGAAGGCTTGAAGTTGAGCAGGCATGGGAAGCGCTACACTTCGAGAGAGGATACCAGCACTTGCTGCGTGGAAAACGCGGAGGCTGGGAACTCCCCGGTGGTGGACAGGGAAAGAAAGCCAACGAACGAAACCACAACAGTATTTATGACACGAACGTGTACGGCCCTAAGGGAGACATAATCGTCTCTGCGCTGTCACGCGAAGTGCCAAAGGTAGAGTTTGTCCCATGCAACCCTGAGTGGGGACCAGATAAGATTGCAGCCGAAGAGGCTGACCGTTTCAAAGACATCTGGGCACGGAACAACAACCTTCATGAACTTTTAGTTCAGTGCGCTAGAATTTTCTGGAATGAAGATCGCGCCCTTTTGTGGACACGTTACAACCTCGACGGTCAGAAGTATGGATTCGAGGAAAACCAAGGAACTCCCACTGTACCCGAGGACGAACTTAACCCTCCCGATAGAACCCCCACTGGACAAGAAGGACAAGAGGATTTTTTACAAGTCACTGAATCTGAGTCCGAAAGTGGAGGAGACATCGACGGTCTGCTGAATTCAGCAGGTGTCGGAAACAACTCTAAGAAACCTCTTGGCATGGAAGTTACCACGGCTCACGGGAAACTGGACCATAAGGTTCCCATCTCCGTTGATAACGTATCCGAAATGACATTCGTACAGTTGATGCTGGACTATGATGTAGCTTTAGTTCGCGGCATGTTCCCGTGGATTGCCAGCAAGATCAATCCCGGCACTGACGGACAATCGTCAACACAACTTGATCGCATAGCTAGAGAAAACGTACGCCAAGCAGTACTCGGTGCGTACGTGACAGGAGACTCATTGAGTCGCCATACCACTGTGAAGTTCACATGGATGCGACCTTCAATGTTCCTTGACCAAGCCGTTAGCGATGAAGTCAAAGCAGAGTTGCTAGAGGCATTCCCAGACGGAGTGCTACTGGCTCGCGCAGGACAAGAGTATGCTTTTTCTCGCAACGAGAAGATGGATGACCACATCGCCATCGGACACCCGACAGCAGGCAAAGGTCAGAACCGCAGAGCGATGGGCACAGCCCTAATCTCAGTTCAGAAGCGCATCAACGATTGGGTTGATCTTCTGGATGATTTCTTCAAGCGCACCATCCCTAAGAAGTGGATGAACGCCGAAGCGTTCGACATGGATAAGATCAAAAGTGAGCCCAATATGCCCGGAAGCATAGGGCCGTTCCAGCCTCAACCTGGGCTTACAACAATGGAACAGTACATGATGGTAGAGCCGACTCCGCAGCATCAACCTGCGCTGCCTGACTTTATAAAATGGTTTATCACGACTCTATCCGAGGAAATCTCGGGTGCACTGCCTTCCCTGTTCGGCAACGCTACAGGTGAGAACACAGTAGGCAACGCAGTCATTCAGCGCGATCAAGCGTTACAGCGTGTGGGCTGTCCATGGAATAACATTCAGGACTTATTCGCACTCGCTGCAGGGCAGGCCGTGAAATGCGCTGCAGAGTGCCGTGATGGTAAAGAATTATCGCAGAATGTCCCTGGACACGGAAACATAAGAGTCAATACTGCCAATCTACTTGGTGGTAATGTTCTATGCTACGCAGAAAGCAACCCATCTATCCCAGAAACTGAAGAACAAAAAGCAGTGAAGATAGTAGGTATGATCGACAAGGCCATTACTGCCCCAGCCACACCTTTTGCACAATGGGTATTCAGTCCATCCAATTTGGCTGAGACTGCAAGCGCACTGCGCATGAAGAACTACAAGGTGCCAGGGGCTTCGTCAGTTACAAAACAGCAGAATGAATTCGAGATGCTGTTGCGGCAACCTCCACAAGACAACCCAGCGTTCCTTAAAATGAAGGATGCGTTGGATCAGGCTAATGAAGGTATGCAGAACGCACAGGCTACAGGACAAATGATTCCTCCACAGGCAGGGTCTATGGTTGAGCAGTTGAAACAGGCGATGCAATCAGTACCGCCTCAAGTCAGCAGTGTTCAGGTAGCACAAGACGAAAGCGAAAATCACGCCGTAGAGGCGTCGGAATGCTTTGAAAAAATGAACTCGATTGAAGGGCAGAAGCTGAGATTTGGAGCTCCAGATCAACAGGCATGTTTTGCCAACTTGAAGCTTCACTGGACCGAGCACGTCGCTATGGCTAAGAAAATTGCTGCGGCGAACCAACTTCCTCAGAATAAACCACCTTCTGAGTCAATAAGCATAGATGTGAGCAAAATGCCACCTCCTGTGGCAGTGCAGGCTTTAGCAAAGGCCCAAATCAATGCTACTCCTGATATGTTCACTCAACACTCAGCTACACAACTGAACGACGCTGTGGCTAAAAAGGCTATACCCCACGCCTTAGAGCAACCGCAGAAGTAAGACATCTCAAGGCTTAGCGGCTTTGGGTTAGAGTTGGGAGGTGCCTATCACACCTCCCTCTCGATCTTGATAGGAGATAAAATGGCAAGAGGATATAAACAAGACTGTGTATGTCACCCAGAGCGTAAACATTACGGTCACGGACTGTGCATGCAGTGCTATCGAAACACAGAAGTTGCACGGGCTGCACAAGCAGAATACCGTCGCACACACAAAGCAGAGCAGAAAAAGAAATCAGCAGATTGGTACAAAGAAAACTCAGAAAAAGTTATACTTGTAACACATGCTCGTAGGTTAGTAGCAGCGGGTTGGACTCAGGAATCCTACGATGTAAAGTTTGAAGAACAACACGGGTTGTGTGCTATATGTGACAAGGAAGAAGTGGATAGAAAACTTTCCGCTGATCATGAGCATGTAGAGCCTCCGAATCCTAGAGGTTTACTTTGTGGTTCATGCAACAGAGCTATAGGGTATCTAAAAGACAGTCCAGAATTGCTCCGTAAAGCAGCAGACTACATCGAGAAATATCAGACTCAGAAAACTCAGAACTAGAAGGACTCAAAAATGTCAGAAGCAATGATCGACTTCGCTAGCCTAGACTCAGCGGCAGCAGAAGTAGAAACTCAGGCAACGGAAGTTGAGACTCCCGTTGAAGGCACCGAAACTCAGACAACGGAAGTTGAGACTCCCGCTGCAGGTACCGAAACAGAAACCCACAATGCGGATGGCACAGAGAAGTCCGCAGAAGAGCAAACAGCATTCAAGTCAGCCGCAGTAAAGGCTGAGTCCGATAAAGCAATTGACACCGAGGCTACACCGCAGAACGTACGCAAGGCCCTAAAGGGTCTGCGTGACGCCTCACCCGCCAACGCAAATGTAGTGAAAGAACTGCATGGTGCGTATGAGCGGTGGAGCGCTGCTAAAACAGTGTTCCCCAAGGGTGTCGAGGAAATGAAAGCAGCCAAGGCGTTCATTGAAGCTATTGGTGGCGAAGAAGGCTATCAAAAGAGCCAAGAAGCCATGGAGGCTGTAAAGGGCTCAGACGAACTTCTGTACGCAGGAGACCCACAACTATCAAAGAACGTATACGAAGACATGAAGGCCCAGGGCAAAGAAGATGCCTATGGTAAAGTCGTAGGAAACTTCCTTGGTCACCTGAAAGAAGTGAATGAGAAGGACTATTACGCTCAGATCATGCCACACTTCGTAAACGGACTTCAAGAGTCTGGGTTGAACGTCAAGTTAGAGCAACTGAACGCGGCACTGGGTGAGAAGGATGCCGA
>QGNH01001589.1_pt1 | contig 13985 bp, 14 predicted proteins | sample 1735481 | NCBI WGS metagenome assembly QGNH01 (sample SAMN09239004, study PRJNA386568) | Viral metagenome, whole genome shotgun sequencing project. | reverse complement strand
CGTCCCCCGGCAGCTATTTCTGGCGGCAGATCAGAGGCTCGTACAGCTACGAGAAGCAGTGATGACGGCCAAGGTCGTGAACGTCTGGGGAGACCCGCCGGCGCAGGCGCCTTACGCAGACGTGATTGAGGCGCTGGAAGAAATCCTAACCATGGCCAGAAGAGGTGAAGTCGCCGGTTTCGCCATGACCTGTGTCGATCCCGCAGGCGGAAAAATGAGCCGGTGGTTCTCCGCGCATGGCGGTCCTTGCCGCGATCACGACGTCTTGGTAGGCGTCGTGCTTTTGCAGAAGCGGTTGATGGATGCCCTCTGACCTCACCCCGATCCAGCAGACCCAGGTCCGCCTGGGCCGCGATCGGGTCCTGGCGCACGGTACGCTGTTCCGCCACCGGCACCCGAACAAGTCCCCGCCGTTTCACCGCCAACTGATCCTCGACTGGCACGCTTCGGATAGTTCATATCTTGATATGGTTTTTCGTGGAGGCGCGAAAAGTACTATCGCTGAGGAGAGTATCGTCATCAAAATCCTGTTCCGGGAGTTCAAGAACTGCCTGATCGTCGGCGCGGACTTCGACCGCGCCGCGTCACGCCTCCACGCCATCCGCATGGAGCTGGAGAACAACGAACTGATCCACCAGATCTTCGGCAACCTGATCGGGGAGCCCTGGGGCGCCGACCGGATCGTCACGTCCACCGGCATCTGCATCCAGGCCATGGGTCGCGGCCAGTCCCTGCGCGGTATCAAGTTCCTCGACACACGCCCCGATCTGCTGCTCGCCGACGATCTGGAAGACTACGCCGACGTGCTTAAGCCCGAGAGCCGCAAGAAGATCCACGACTGGTTCGACGGCGAGCTGCTGCCGGCCCTGGAGCCAGGCTATATGGCGCGTATGGCCGCCACGCCGCTGCACCCCGAGGCCCTGCCCTATCACGTCCTGCAAGACCCCTCCTGGAAGGTCCACCGCTTCCCGATCAAGTACCAGGACCCCGACACCGGCGAGTGGGTCGCCGCGTGGCCCGACCGCTTCCCCCTGACCGAGGCCGAAGCCCAGGTCCTCAAGAAGACCAATCCGAAGGTCGAATCCATCGAGAAGATCGAGGGTGGCTTGTCGCGCAAAGGCCAGATCCATCTCTGGCAATCGGAGTATATGTGCCAGGCGGAATCGCCGGAGACCAAGGCTTTCAAGCAGGAGATGTTCCGGGTCGAGCCCCAGGTCCGCACCTGGCAGGCCGTCTACTCCATGATCGATCCGGCGCGCACCGTGGGCGCCAAGTCCGCCACCACCGGCAAGGCCACCTGGTCTTGGTCCAAGGGCAAGCTGATCGTGTGGGACGCCTGGGCGCGGCGGCTGATGCCCGACCAGATCATCGAGTCGCTGTTCGCCGACTATGACGAATACCATCCCGTGTTCCAAGGCTTCGAGGAAGACGGCCTGAACCAGTGGGCGCTGCAGCCGATCCGCCAGGAGATGGCCCGCCGGGGCGTGGCGCTTCCCCTGAAGGCCGTGCGTGCGCCACCCGGCAAGCTGGACTTCATTCGTGGCCTGCAGCCGTTCTTCCACGCCCGCGAAGCCATCTTCGCCAAGCCTTTGCCGGACCTGCAGCAGCAACTGCTGGGCTTTCCTTCTGGGGAGATCGACGCCCCCAACGCCCTGGCCTACGCCCTGAAGCTGCGCCCCGGCGCTCCGCTCTACGCCGATTTTGGAGGACGACATGTCACCGAGGACATCGAACCGCTTCAAGGCCGCCCTGTATGGCTCTGCCTCAATGCTACCCGTGCACTGGTCACTGGCGTCGCCCTCCAGGTCTTCGACGGCGCCATCCGGGTCTACGCCGACGCCGTCCGCGAAGGCGACCCCGGCCAAGTCCTGAGCGGCATGGTCTCGGACATGCGGGCCGATCTTGGCCGCGAGCTACGGCTGGCTGCAGGACCGATCCACTTCGACCGCTACAATAACGTCGGCCTTGTAGCCGCTGCGGCGAAGATCCCCATGCGCGTGTCGCCGGCCGTGACGCCAGATCGCGGCCGGGCGCGGCTGACGGACATGCTGCAACGGGAAAAGTCCGGCCTGCCCATGCTGATGGTGTCCGACCGGGCGGTGTGGACCCTCAACGCTTTCAGCGGCGGATACAGCCGCGTGCTTCTGAAACAAGGCCAGCTGGCCGACTATGCCGAGGAAGGACCCTACCGCGTTTTGATGGAAGGCCTGGAGAGCTACGCAGGTCTGCTGGAGTTGGGTTCGACAGACGAGCCCGGCGACGCTAGGATGAACGCCATGTCGCCCAACGGGCGTCCCTATCGCTCCATCGTGGACGGTCGGGCGGCCATGCTTGAGAGCAAGAGCGACTGGTAGGGGGACCACCTTGGCCGACGAACCGGAAGAAGACGAAGACCTGCCGGAGACCAGCGTCCTGCATGGACGGTCGGACGAACTTCCGATCACCGAGGAAGTCCGCAAGAAGCTCGACAAGCTGTTCGTCGATGTCGAAAAAGGTTACGAGGACCAGCGGTCCCGCACCGAAGACATCATGGACAACTGGGACCTGTACAACTGCAAGCTGGGCGATAAGCAGTTCTACGCCGGCAACTCCAAGATTTTCGTCCCCTTCGTGCGCGACGCCGTGGACGCTCGCGTCACCCGCTTCGTCAACCAGATGTTCCCGCAGTCCGGTCGCTACGTGGAAGTCACCACCGGCGAAGCCGATCCGCCCTTCGCCACCCAGGCCCTGATCGAGGGCTACGTCCGCCAGTGCAAGATGCGCACGCGGATCATGCCGGCGCTGATCCGCAACGGCGACATCGAAGGCCAGTATTCGATCTATGTGTCCTGGCGCGAGCACAAGCGTGTGTCGGTCCATCGCGTGAAGACCCAGCCCACCACCGATGGTCTACCCAACGAAGCCGCCGAGCCGGTGGACGACGTGGACGAGGACGTGATCGTCGACGAGTTCCCCGACATCGAGGTTCTGTCCGACCCCGATCTTCTGGTGCTGCCGGTCACAGCCGCGTCGATCGACGACGCCCTAGACAACGGCGGGTCGGTCACGGTCATGCGCCGCTGGACCAAAGGCAAGATCAAGGCCATGGCCGCCCAGGGCGAGCTGGACGAAGACGCCGCCGACGAACTGTGCGAAGCCATGGACGCCGTGCGCAACGACGACAAGGTCGACACGTCCAAGAAGATGGCGGACGCCGCAGGCATCAAGTCCAAAGGCAAGACGGCCCTGGTCTATGAGACCTGGCATCTAGGCGAGGTCGAAGGCGAGATGCGTCTGTGCCGGACCTATTGGGCCGGCGAAGAACGGTATCTCAGCCACCGCCGCAATCCCTTCTGGAACGACCGCTGCCCGGTGATCTCCGCGCCGGTGGACAAGGTCGCAGGCGTGTTCAAGGGCGTCCCGCCGGTCAGCGCCGTGTCCGATCTGCAGGTGTTCGCCAACGACACGATCAACGAAGGCGCTGACACCGCGCACTACTCGGCCATGCCCATCGTCATGACCGACCCCCTTAAGAACCCGCGCGTCGACACCATGATGCTGAGCCTGGGGGCCGTGTGGGAGACCAGCCCGGCTGACACGCACATCGTCACCTTCCCTGACCTGTGGCGCGACGCCATCGAACGCGCAGGCTCGATCAAGGAACAGATATTCCAGACCCTGGGCGTCAACCCGGCGATGATCCCGCAGCAGACCGGCGGGGCCGGTAAGAAGCGCAATCAGGCCGAGATCGCCAACGAGCAGCAGGTCGATATCCTGACGACCGCCGACGCGGTGACTAATCTCGAAGAAGAAATCCTGACGCCCACGGTGCAGCGCTTCGCCGAGTACGACCACCAGTTCCGCGACCAGACCCTGACCGTGCGGGTCTACGGCGAGATGGGCTTGCGGGCGAACATGGAGGAAGTCGAGCCGCTGCAGCTCAACAAGCGCTTCGAGTTCCGCTGGTACGGCGTGGAGTCGGCGCGCAACGCCGCGCAAATGCAGCAGCAGATCGCTTGGGTCAACGTAGTCAAGGAACTACCGCCCCAGGCCTACCCGAACTACGAACTCGATATTTCGCCCATGATCGTCCAGGGCACCGAGAACGTGTTCGGGCCGCGCATCGCGCCGCTGATCTTCAAGCGCAAGACCGAGATCAGCGTCGATCCGATGCAGGAGAACGAGATGCTGGAGCACGGCTTCCGCGTCGCGGTCCATCCGGCGGACGACGACATGCAGCACATCCAGGTCCATATGATGGGGATGCAGGCCGAAGGCGGCGACGTGCACGGGACCTTCCGTGAGCACATCCAGCTTCACCAACAGCAGATGCAGGCCAAGGTCATGGCGGCGCAGCAGTCGCAACCGGCCGGCGGCGCGCCAGGCGGCGGCGCGGGGCCAGCGTCGGGTGGTCAGCCGACCATGCCGCGCCAGACGAAGGGTCCGCCGGGTACGATACATCCAGACTCAATGCCCAAAGCGGGCGCGGTCCCGATGCCTAGGAAGGCTTGACAGTCCAATAGCTTTGCGACAATCCTCAAGCTTCGGAGCCAGAGAACCGTTATCCTGGCAAACCATCGAGTGATTCCACGGACTTCGGAATCGAAAGGACGACCATGTTTCGACGGATGCTCTTGGGCTCCACGGTGTTCCGTGCGCCTGAAAACGACGAAGGCTTTGAAGCCGACGAGTTGGACGAGGACTTCTCCCTCGACGAGCCGCCCGAAGACGAGGTCGATGACGATGTCGATCCTGACGCCGACCTCGACGAGGTTGATGACGATACCCAGGATGACGAACCTCCTGCACGGCAACCCACTCGCGGTGAAAACCGCGTAGCCGCCGCCACCCGCACAGCCGCCGAAGCGAAAGCCAAGGCCGAATCGCTGGAGCGAGAACTGGCTGAGCTTCACGCTCAGGCCAACAGGCAAAACCAAGCGCCGCAGGAAACCGCAGCTCAGCGTCAAGAGCGGCTCAATAACATGGAGCCGTGGGAGCGCACCGAGTATCTGCGCCAGGAGGACACCCGCCGCCTAGAGTCTCAGCTCGCGCAGATGCGCTGGGATAGCCAGGAGGCGAGCGACAAGGCCGCTTATGAGGCGCTGTGCGCCAAGCACCCTGTCGCGGAGAAGCTGAAGGGTGAAGTCGAGCAGCGCCTCGCGGAGATCCGCAAGGCCGGCACGACCGCTCCGAGGGAAACGGTTTTGCGCTGGGTGATCGGAGATCGAGCCCTGGCGAACAAAGGCAAGGCGACCGGTCGCGCGCAGAAAGCTGCGAGCGCTAATCGCGACAGACAGCAGGCCCGGCCCACCAATGGCCGAGCCGACGCGGCGCCGAATGATCGGCGCGGCGGTGACTTCTCCAAGCGCGACAAGCGTCTGGAGACCTATAAGCTCTGACGGGTAGCCTCTGCTCCCCGTCTCAAACGGGGATGACCAGATGGCCGTCAATCAGTCCAGTCAGTTTCAAGCTGACATCGAAGGCTATATCGCCGACAAGACCCTGCCGCTCGCGCGGCGACAGCTTGTGGCCTTCCAGTTCGCCGACAAGTCCGAGGGCATCCCCAAGGGCCGTGGCGTCAATTACACGGCCTCCCGCTATCAGCGCCTGCCGCTGCCCTTCGCGCCCTTGAGCGAAGGCGTCCCGCCGATCGGCGAGCCCATGACGATCCAGCAAGTCACCGCCACCGCGCTTCAGTGGGGCGATAAGGTCACGATCACCGACGTGGCCGAAATGACCATCAAGCATCCGCTGTTCAAGAAGGCGACCGAACTGGTGGCCCTGCAGCTCGCGGAAACCCTGGAGCGCAATACCTTCAACGCCCTGATGGGCGGCACTCAGGTCAACTACGTCAACTCACGCGGCTCGCGCGGCGCCCTGCAGGCCGGGGATGTGCTGGACGGCCAGACCGTCATCCGCACCGACATGGCCCTGGAAACCCTCGGCGCTCCGCGCTGGATGGGTGACGAGATGACCGACATCAAGATCGACGCCGGCAAGCCGACCAAGGCCTCGGACGATCCCCGGTCGATGCCCCACTATGTCGCCATCTGCCACCACGCCGTGATCGCCGACTTCCGCCAGCAATCGGACGTGAAGCTGGCCTGGACCTACTCGGACCTGAACCGCCTCTACAACTANNGAGGCCGGCGAGTGGTCAGGCATCCGCTTCTGCAAGACCAACATGGTCCCGTCCTTCACCGGCGTGGCCGCAATCCAAGGCACGGCGGGCACCGCCGGTTCGCTCGCCGGATCACCGACCAACTACTACGTCATCATCACCGCCTCGGACACACAGAACCAGTACGAGAGCCGCATCTACGCAGTGTCGAACGCGGTCAGCGTCACCGGCCCGAACGGCTCGATCTCGGTCACGCTTCCGGCGCTGGTGGGCTTCACCTTCAACGTCTACGTCGGCACCACGACCAGCCCCAGCCAGCTTGGGCTGACGGCGGCCGGCCCGACCGTTGGTCCCTACATCGGCCAGGCGGTGCAACTGGCGCCGAACCAAACGGTGATAATCACGGGTCTGGGACAAACCCAGGTGCCGCCCGCGTTCCCTGGGAACGCGAACGGCCTTACCGTGTATCCGACCTTCATCATCGGTCGCGGCGCCTACGCCCAGGTCGAGCTGGACAATGTGAAGTTCACTTATCTGAAGGATGCAGATAAGAGCGACCCCTTGAATCAGTTGCGAATCGTAGGATGGAAGGCCTTCTACGGCACGTTGATCTCTAACACCAACTTCATGGCCCGCATCGAATCAGTCTCCGCTTACTCCACCAGCTTCGGTTGATCGGACGTAATCGATAGCCTTACGCAGGATCTCAGGATCATGGCGCATATTGCCGATACCGACGTTGCAGTTGTGGCAGAGCAGCCCTCTGACAACGCCGGTATCGTGGCAGTGATCGACGTGAAACCGGGGAGACTCCCCGTTTTTCTTTGTCTGGCCGCCGGGTTCCTTTGTCTTGCATATAGCGCAACGACCGTCCTGCTTGGCAAGCATCCGGTCGTATTCGCCCAGCGCCAGCCCGTAATGCTTACGCAGATGGTAGTCGGCAGAGCGGCCGGGGTTTTTCTCCCGCCAATCCTTCTGCAGTTCAGCGGCGCGCTTCATGTTGTTGGTGCGCCAATTTTTTATCAAAACAGAGTCGCAGGCTTTGCAGCGGCGAGACAGTCCATCCCAGGTTTTGGTGCTGTTACCAAACTGATCGAGGCCTTTAGTCTCTTTGCAGCGCTGGCAGCGGCGGAGGCCTTCAGGATCGGGATTGCGCGGGGGGCGACCCTGGTATTCCTTCTGTTTTGCAATAAGGCAAGGCTTACAGTACGGTGCGAGGCCGTCCGACTTGGATCGGTCTTTATGAAATTGGTCGAACGGTTTTTCTTCGCCGCAGGCTTTGCAGGTCTTCAGGACAGGCTCCTGTTAAGAGTGGAAAACTTTTCACGGTTAGCGCTTCCATAAGAAGCACAACACAGGAGTCAGGCCAATGGCCTATGTTCTCAAATACTCTCTCAGCATCGACTGGGTCGGCGACGGCGTCGGCGCCATGTCGGTCCCGAGCGCACAGCACATCAAGTTCCAGCAGGCCTCGCCAGTGCTGGTGCCTGGCGGCGATTCGCCTTCGGCCGCCAACTTCAACACCGCCATCACCGGCGGCATGACCACCGACCTGGAAGCTCAGGTGCTGGCCAACCTCGGCCAGATCCAGGGCTTCGCCACCGGGGGAGGTTAACCCATGGCCACAAAGACTCTCGGTACGACGGCGCAAACGTCGCTGACCGCACTGTCGTATCTGCCCGGATATGGCTCCGGCATGGCGACCGCCGATCAGGCCGCCATTCAGAACGCGATCAAGGACGATCTGGGCAACGCCCACAATCTTCTCCCCGGCGCGTTTCAGGGCGGGCAGCTGTTCATCCCCAACCGGGGCATCCTCCAGGTGCTGCCGGGTGATTGGGTTGGCGTTGACAGCCAAGGCTGGCCCATCCTAGTGTCCAAGAACTCCATCGCGAACGCCGCCTGGACCCATACCTAGGAGACCCCCGTGGTCAAGAAGCCAGACGACGACATCGACGCCAACGAGTTCCTGGGCCTACCGGCCGATGCGCCGGCGCCCGAGCTGCGGTTGCACCCGATCCTGACGAACGAGGAAGTGCTAGAGGCCCAGGCCAAGGCGCGCGCCAAGATCGACAAGGAACGCCGTGCCAACGCGATGAAGGAGGTCGAGGAACGCGAGACCTACCGGCTGCGGGTCGAGGAAGGTCTGACGACCGGCATCGGCCATGAGGACGAGATCGTCAAGTTCACCGTCGATCTGCCTGAATGGGCGCCGTGGATCGCGGTCAACGGCGAGCCGTACTGGCACGGGTACACCTACGACGTGGCCCGCCATATCTCCCGGTCGCTGTCCGAGCAGTCGCAACGGGCGTGGCGCGCGGACGATCAGACCGAAGGTAAGTCGATCGCCCAGCAACTGCAGAACAAGCGACACTCGGTCATCAACGGCCGCAGCGGCGCCATCGCCAATGCCCCGGTGCGCTTCGATGCGTGAGTCCAGCGAGAAGGTGCAGCCGCTGTATCCTGACGCCAAGAACATCGCCACCGGCGTGTCCTTGGTCGTGTCGCTGGCCAACGACCGCCAGATCACGTTCCAGTCCGGCTTTGAAGGCGACGAGCCTGATCCGGTAGTCAATGCGCGGCTGGATCGGCTTTGCCGGTTCGCCGACCGGCTGAAGGCCAAGGCCGAGATTCCTGAAGTCGAAGCTGATCTTCACAAACAGTCTGAAACACTGGCGCAGTTCCGCGAGGACCTGGCGCGTGTGCGCGCCGATTATGAGCGCCAGCAGGCCTTGCGCCGCGTTGAGCTGCAGGAGCGGGTGGATCACCGCGATCAGGCTCGCAAGGACTTCGAGACCGAGATCAACACGGCGATCCTGTCCATGCAGGAAGCTAAGCAGAAGCTTTGGAACAGTGGGGCCGAAGAACACGCGCGCGGCGGCAGGCTGACGGCCTATACGCCGCGCGGGGCGACTGCAGCCAATCTGGAGAAGGTCGACAAGGCCATCGCCGAGGCGACTGGGAACCGCGAGAAGGCCTTGGAAGATTTCGACCAGACCTACGACGAAGGTCTGGAGACGGCGCAGGCCGAGATCGACAAGGCCGAGGCCGAGCGTGAAGCGGCCGAGCGCAACCTGAACATCTCTGTCGAGCGCTACGAGGCGGCTATCGCGGCTTCGCAGACCCACCTGGCGAAGTGCCGGGAGTTGGCAGGGGGCTAGCCCATGGCCCTTACCGCTGCCCAGCTCGTGGCGTTGAGCACGCAGGACGCGAAATGCCCCGGCTACACGCAGCAGGCCGGGATGTTCTTGAACATGATCCTGGGTGATCTGTGCCGCACGTTTGACTTCGAGCTGGCGGCGAAGACGGCCTACTTCAACTTCAACCCTGGCCTGATTGCGGACATGGGCAACAGCATCTACGGCTCAGGGCCGTATCCGCTGCCCGCCGACTTCCTGCGCATGAAGGACGAGAAGTCAGCCTTCTGGACGCTGCCGGGGACCGGGGTCGTTTATCCCATGATTCCCTGCGATCTGTCCGAGTTCGACATGCTGGTCCAGCAGGCCGGCACGCAGAGCTATCCCTACATCATCGCCACGGATATGAGCCTGGGCGACGAGACCCAGCAGGGCGACTCGACGCCAGTCTGCTATGTCTACTCGCCGCCGAGCGGGACCTACCCGGTGACGATCCGGTACTTCGCTCAGATGCCCGACATCACGACGCCGGAGACCAGCAGCAGCGTCCCTTGGTTCCCTCACCAGGGCTACCTGCGCAAGCAACTCACGGCCATGCTCATGGGCCTGGTGGATGATACCCGCGAGGAACAGTGGCTCAACCAAGCCGGTACGATCCTGCGCGAGTACCTGGCCTTGAAGGACAACCGGTCCAATCGGGTGTCGACCGTGAAGCTGGATCGTCGGCGCTTTGGGCGGGCCTACAACACGCTGCCGTCGACCAAGACGGTTGGGTGGTGATGTGGCCCTGCGCAACAGCCAGCCTCTTATCTTCAGGGCTGTAGGCCTCTCAGACGCTGTGGACGGCACCAATGCCTTCCCCGGCGCCATGCAGCAGCTTGCCAATCTGATCCCGGCCCAGGACACGCAGGACTGCTGGGTGCCGCGCCCGGCGTCTACCAAGCTCGCCAGCTTCGCCAGCTTCACGACACCCGGCTTTGTGTCGGCCTCCTTGGTGGTCGGCAATCTTGAATACGGCATGATCTCGTCTGGGCTGCACGCTGGGAACGATCAGCCCTACGTCTACAACATCCTGACCGACACCTATCTGACGGTGAGCGGGATCACCGCGGCGAACACCCCCGCCAGTCCGGCGACGAGCGGTGATTGGGTTCCGCCGATCATGGCTGTGGTCGGAACTCGGATCATCGTCTGTCATCCAGGCTTCCCCGGCGGCGCGACCAAGTTCGGCTGGTTCGACATATCGAGCTTCAGTTACACCGGCTCAACGACCACCAACGGCACAACCACGCTGACCAGCGTGTCGAACCTGCTGCAGGACGGTGTGCAGCCCGGACAGACCGTCGCCAAGGCCGACGTGCCCGCCGGGACCACAATCGTCTCTATCGCCACCAACGGGCTGTCTGCGATCATGTCGGCCGCTGCTACCGGTGGCGGGACGGCTTCAAGCACCACGATTGCCGGCGGCACACCCACGGCGCCTCAGTGGGGCGCCGGGGATACCAACGTCTTCAATCTGCCGTCTGTGCCGGTCAGCGTCGTGCAGTTCAATGGGCGGGCCTACTTCGCGGTCGGCAATGGCGTGGCGTGGTCGGACGCCTTGCTGCCGTGCAACCGCACCAACGCCAATCAGGCTGTCACCTTCGCCAACGGCCTGCCGACCACGGCGCTCGGGGCGCTGCCGCTGTCCTCACCGATCACCGGCGGCATCGTTCAGGCCGTGATCGCCTTCCAGGGTATTTCAGCCCTGCAGCAGATTACCGGCGATCAGGCAACCTCAAACCTGGCGGTCAATGTTTTGAACGTCGCCACCGGCACCATGGCGCCTTTGTCGATCACGTCGACCAACCTGGGCTTGGCGTTCATTTCGCCGGAAGGTTTGCGCTTCATCACCTTCTCGGGCCAGGTCTCCGATCCGATCGGAGATGGCGGCAAGGGTGTGACGATCCCGTTCCTGTACGCGCTGTACCCATCTCGAATTTGCACGGCGGCGACCTCGGACGTTATCCGCATCAGCGTGGACAATGGGTATCTGCTGACTCCTGCTCAGCAAGAATACTGGTATGATCTTACCCGCAAGGTCTGGAGTGGCCCTCACAGCTTCCCTGCCAGCCTGATCCAACCCTGGATGAACACCTTCATCGTGCATCCAACCGGGATCGTCGCCACGACGTGGCAGAGCGACGTGCAGATCAGCTCGGCGACGACGTTCCTAGAGAACGGCGCAACACTCCAATTCACGCATCAAACAGTTTTGCTGCCAGACAATCAGGAGATGGCCGAGAACGCCATTGTTGAATCCTCAATCGCCTTGGCGCTGCCCGGCGGATACACTCTAACAGTCTCAGCCGCCAACGACCAAGGTCTACCTCTTAACACCGTAGGTATAGTCACGGCTGGTATGGCGACGATATGGGGCGCCTTTAATTGGGGTGCGGCGCCTTGGTCCGGTGGTCAAGCGGCTCTGCGGCAATATCAAGTGCCCTGGACAAACCCTCTTGTTTTCAAGCAAGCTACGCAAACACTAACCGGTGTTTCGACGGCCGGGGTTAAGATTGGCAACAGTTATTTTAAGCACCAGCAGCTAGGATACCTGCTCCAATGAGCATCATCGGCGCCCTTCCTTACACCTTGACGAACGGTCAGACCGCCGACGCCAATCAGGTCATGGCTAATCTGAATTATATCGTGTCCCAGGTGAACGCGAACGTGCAGACCGCGATCAATGCGGCGGTGCTTGCAGCGGTGCCTATCGGTATCGTTGCGAAGTGGAGCGGATCGATCGCCTCCATTCCGGCCCCCTGGCAGTTATGCGATGGCACCAACGGCACTGAAGACTTGCGGGACAAGTTTATCGTCGGTGCAGGCAACACCTACGCGGTGGGTGCGACCGGCGGCGAAGCAGTCTCCACGATCACGGTGGGCGGAACAACGCTGTCCTTGGCGCAGATCCCTGGCCACAGCCACGGTGTCACCGACCCAACCCACAGCCACGGTGTCACCGACCCAACCCACAGTCACGGTGTCACCGACCCAAAACACTACCACGCCGTAGGTGGCGTGGTGGGTAGTCAGAACGGGGCAACAAATACTTTAGGCGGTGCTGGGTCGGTGGCCAGCGGCCCCTCTACGTTTGTAACCAGCGCCCAGTTAACGGACATCAGCATCAATGCGGCGGCGACCGGCATATCAACGGTTGTGGCAGCCACCGGGATCACGACACAGAACGCGGGCGGCGGCGGATCTCACACCCACACAGGCTCTCAAGACACCAATTTGCCGCCGTACTACGCCCTAGCTTACATCCAAAAAATGAGCTGATTGGACGACCGAAAGGGTCTGCGCTATGATCAAGGCTGCACACAACGGAGGCCGCTTCATGCGCCGACTTCTAGGCTTGGTCGCCGCCTTGGCGATGCTCCAGATCGCGGCGCCGGCCCTGGCGCAAAATACGGTTGCGGCAGTCACAGTGTCTGCGTGCGGCACGCCGAACAATAGCCCGGTGGTTGGCAATAGCTACACGATCACCCAGGACACTACAGGCAAGCTCTGCACCAGTGCTTCGGGCGGCGGGGGTGGGGGAGGTACGTCTTCCAACTTCGGCTCTGCCTTCCCAACCGTCGGGACTGCCGTAGGCTTTAAGGACTCCAACGGCACGAATATGGTCGCCGGAAACTTGAACGCGGCGGGCGCCCTCAAGGTGGATGGCTCTGCCGTAACCCAGCCCGTTTCCGCAGCGTCCCTGCCTCTCCCGACCGGCGCGGCGACCTCAGCCAACCAAACCGGCGGCAACCAGAAAACGCAGATCGTGGACGGCTCAGGCAACGTCATCACCTCGACCTCTAACAACCTGAACGTCCAGTGCGCCAACTGCTCGGGCTCTGGAGTGAGCACGGCGGACGAAGCCAGCATGACACCCGGAACTTCGCTATTCGCGGGTTCCGGTGGCTTCTTCCAAACCACAGCGACCAGCAATGCCCTGACGACCGGCCAACAAGGCATGTTCCAGGTCACGGCCAACCGGGCGCTGTTCACCAACCTGCGCAATGCCTCCGGAACCGAGGTCGGCACCTCGACCACTCCGCTTCAAGTTACCCTCGCTTCGGGCGTAAGTGTGGCCGTTTCAAACTTACCGACTACAGTTGACACCAATACAGGAGCACCCGGAGCGTCTACCCTTCGAACGGTGTCTGCTGCACCGACTACTATCTATTCCGCCCAAAAGACGGTCTCGACTTCGGCGTCGGCAATGACGGCTCAAGCTTTGGCGAATGGATTGGTACTGACTGCACTTCCGACCAACTCCGCTGCGATCTATGTTGGCCCGAGCGGTGTAACGACCAGCACTGGATACGCGCTGCAACCTGGCGCCTCGATCTCCTACGGCGTCACCAACGCCAGCGCCATTTTCATCATTTCCGCCGCCTCCACGACTGACGGCATTACAGCGACGGGGAACTGAGCATGAGGTACATTCCCACCTGGCTTTGCGCCATACTCATTGCCACGCCCGCATGGGCCGGTGCACCGCCTATCCCCCCTTCGCCACCTGCCATAGCGGCCAACCCTACGGCAACCTCCGCCACGGCGGCGGTCAATGGAACCGTGACGGCCTACATGCGGGCAGACGCGGCTCCTGCGCTTGGGACTACGACAGGGACCGGCTCGCTGGTGCGGGCGACGTCACCTAGCCTGGTCACGCCCGCGCTCGGGACACCCGCGAGCGGTGTGTTGACCAATGCAACCGG
>QGNH01001662.1_pt1 | contig 13997 bp, 18 predicted proteins | sample 1735481 | NCBI WGS metagenome assembly QGNH01 (sample SAMN09239004, study PRJNA386568) | Viral metagenome, whole genome shotgun sequencing project. | reverse complement strand
CCGGCGTGACGGTCGGCGTCGGCGCGCCCGAGGGCGGCAGGAACGGCGTCAGGTTGCCCGCGCCGTCCGAGGTGAGCAGGGTTCCCGCCGCGATCGCGACGCCGGTCGGCGTGGTGCAGAGGGCGTTGCACGAGCCCTTCTGGCGCAGCACCAACTGTTGCGTCTGTCCGCCCACCGCCAGTCCGGGGTTGGTGCCGATGCCCGCCGACGAGCCTTGCGGTCCGGCGATGGGCACCGACACCAGGACGCCGTACGAGAACATCGGGATCGGCTGCGCGTAGACGCTGCTCGGTAGGTAGAGCGGGTCGCCGACGTTTTGCGGCGCGGAGAGCCCGGCGGCCGCGAAGTTCTCGACCCAGAGCGTACCCAGGCCGATGCCCGGCGCGGGGCCGGTGCGCGAGTCGAGCACGACGGCGTCGAAGCCCTCGATGTTCGGCGCGGGCTGGAACGCGGAGCCGGGGCCGGCCCCGCCTCCGGTGACGGGCGTCGTCGCGCCGGAGGCGTAGGCGACGTCTTGAAGACTACGGCGCATCTACTTGCCCCCCTTGACGATCTTCTTGGCGTGGCCCGGCGCCTGTTCGCGCAGGACTTCTTCCATGACGTTGGGGCTCTTGGACACGCGGCCTTCGTCGAACACGGAGCCGACGGGCGACTTGATGGTCATTTCGCCCCCCTTGAACTCGCTCTCGTGCCCGCGAAAGAACGGGTTGTCGTAGCCCTCGGTCGGATTCTTTTTTTCGTTGTTCGCCATCGTCAGTTAGCCTCAGAGGTTCTGGATCGAGTTGACGTTGAGCAACTGACCGCCCGTGCGGCATTGGCTCGATGCGTACTGGAAGCAGGTGACGTAGCGCGACACCTTGCCGACGCGGTTGGGCAAGTCCACCCACGGGAAGAACTCGAAGCCCTTTTCGCCCATGTAGTAGAACTTCGTGTGACGGCGGTTGAGGAAGTAGAAGTTCGCGCCGATCTTAGTGCCGTTGGTCGGCGGCGTGAAGTGCTCGTCGGCCAGAATCGGCGTGCCGAAGATGTTGGCTCCGCTCATGCCGGCGTTGGCGATATCCATCGGCGCGACGCGCTGCTGGAACTGCTGCGCGAACATGTACGCCGCGACGCCGCCCTTGGTCGTGAAGCACTCCGTCGGCGTTTCGACGCCTTGCGTCGATTGCGTGAAGACGGAATAGAACAGCGCGAAGGGCGCGTCGTTGGTCGCGGTGCCGATGCCTCCGGCGAGCAGCGTGCGATTGTCGTTGCCCTGCCAGTTGACGAACGAGCCCGCACCCGTGCGCAAGATGTTGCCGTACAGGTTGACGAGCGTGCCGTCGTCGGTCGCTTCGACGACGCCCAAACTGTTGATGCCGTTGGGGGTCGCGGCGCTCTTGGTCGTGTTGGTGAGGTCCGTGCCGCAGATGTCGGCGAGCGAGCCGATACCGGCTTGGACCTGGACCGCGACGAGTTTGACGCGCGCGTTGCGCCCTCGGTTGATCTTGAGCGTCTGGTAGTCGATTGCGACCGACACGACGTAGAACGGCCACGGGAACGAGGCCGTCGAGAGGATGGTCTGGGGCGACGACGAGATCTCGTCGTTCTGCCCGAAGGCGGTCGCGGTCTGGTTCTTGCCGGTCAACAGGTCGACGTTGAGCGTGCGGCCCTCGTCGACGCGCTCGGCCTCGTCCCAGTTGATCTGGAAGACGAGGTTCGACACGAAGACGTTATCGTCAACGCTGCGCCGGAAGACTTCCGCCATCGAGCCCGATAACTGGTCGTAGGCTGCGTTGTAGGATACTGCCAAGGACGTGACTCCACGAAGCAAAAGTGATGTTTGCGTTCGCTCGTCTTCGGAGTATCCGTCGCTCGATTCGGGGCCAAAGGCGTGTCCGCGAGCGGGGCGGGTCGTCGGCGTGCTGTTGGGGCCGGACGTTCGGCGGGCCTCCGGTCGCCCTCCTGCACGACGAAAAAACGAACGGCGGGGGTGCAATCCCGCCGTTCGTTCGTATCAGCCGTGGTACCGTTCAGGAACTCTCTCTACCGAGTGTATCCTACCAGACGGCCGGGGGCGTTGTCAAACCGTCGCATTGGGATAGCGCGCCAGGAAGTTGCCGACCTCTTTGGGCGTGAGCGCGCGCGGCTTCCCGGTACGCGAATCCTTGACGAAGCGCGGAACCTTGATCGGCCGCGCGGTTGCGGCGGGCGCGGCACCCGAGGGCGCACCGCTCGAGGTTTGGTGCGCGACGGCGTTGGCCGCCTCGGCGGCGAGCCGCTCGCCCTCGGCGCGCACGTCGGCGACGGTCTGTGCGGCCACGCTCGGCGCGGCGATGCGCTGGGAGAGACTGACCAGGCCGTTGGGGCTGCGCATCGCCTGGGCCGCGAGCACGACGGCCGCCGGTCCCGTGCCGTAGCGTTGGAAGATCCCGGAGTTTTGCGCGTAGGTGAAGACCTGAACGAACTTGTCGCCGGGCGTCGTCGCGGTGTATTCGTCGGGAAAGGTCTCCATCAGCGCGCGGCGCATCGCGACGCCCGTCGCGCGTTGCTGCGCTTCGGTCTGTTGACGCGCCTGTTGGGCCTGGAGGGCGTGGGCGCGTTCGGTTTCTTGTGCGCTGATCCCGGCGTTGACGTGCTGGACCGCTGCGAGAATCGGCGCGGCGAGTTTCTTGAACGCGGCACGGGTGTACTCGTCCACGCTGTCGTCGCCGTCGATCGACGCCAAGATCGCCGCCGGGTCGATGCCGCCGGCAGGGGTGCCGCCCGGAGCCTGCGTCCGTGTCTGTGCCTGTTGCGCGGGCTCCTGTCGCTGTTGCGTGAACGCCGACACGTCGAGCGGCAGGCCGTTGAGCCTGCGCTGGTACGCCGACGCGATGAAGTTCGCGAACTCTTGGTCGTTGAGCCCGCGCTCGATGACCGGCGCGACGCTGTCGAACTGTTGGTTCGTGACCAGGGGCTCGATCCAGGAGCGGTGCCGGCCGATCCAGCCGATGTTGCGATCCATGACCGAGCGCCTTGTGATGTAGCCCTTCGCTTTTTCGGCGGTGCCCTTGGGCACGCGGTAGCGATAGGTCTCGCCGTTGTCGGGGTCGGTGTACTCTATGTCCTCGGTTTCGGCCCACGGGTCTGGCGCAGCCTGGGCACCGCCGGGGGCGGCTGCTGGACTAGGTGCCGCGCCGCTTGCAGGGGCGACAGGCTGGCTGTCGGCGCTCGGCCGGGCGCCTTGGGGCGGGGTTGTGGGCGCAGCGCCTGGAGCGGCTCCGGCGGCGGCTTGGGCTTGGGCTTGGGCGGGGACTTCGACACGTTGCGTGCCCTCCTCGTCATCGTAGTATTCCGACGTGTCGACGACCGGCGCCGGTGCGGAGCCGACGGAATCGGTAATGTCTTCGTCGAGCAGCGCGCCCCCATCGGGCAGCGCCGCAAGCGCGGCGGCCATCGTCGCATCTGACGTTGCGGCGGTGCGCGTCGGCGCGCCGGGAACGGAAACAGCCATGCTCTATCCTCCTCGAAAGGGAAGAAAACGAAAGCGCCCCAGGGGTCGTCAGCCCCCGGAGCGCGAGATCACAGAACCAGGATTGGGGAGATTAGCCCCGACGCGAACGGCGGCCGTGGCCCTTCTTCATGTGCTTGCCCTTTTTGCGCGACATTGTTGAAAGTCACCCCCTCTCGCTCGTGACGTCCGGGTTGGTTCGCCGACACTATTCCATCGGCTCCGTGTCGGCGCCTTCATCGGAATACCCTTCACCGCCTGCGGACGGACTCGTACTCTCCGGCGCGGCCGACGGCGCTTCGGGCGTCGAGCCTTTTTTGCCGTCGCGCATCCGGTTGGCGATGACGTGGTTGAGTTGGCCGTGAATCGAACGAATCACCGCCAGCCCCTTGGGGTCGGTGTAGAAGCCTCCGGTGTTGATCGCCTGTTCGATGGTCGACGCGGCGACGTCGAGCAGTTGATAGTGCGCCGGCAACTTATCCGACAGGTCCATAAACGGCGACGGGCCGCCGGCCAGCGTCGGAGCCGGGCCGGGAGGCGCCCCAGGCATCTGCCCGGGTGGGGCGCCCGGAGGCGCTCCTGGTGGCATCGCGCCGGGCGGGGCGGCGCCAGTCCCCGGAGGCGGACCCCCGGGCGCTCCGCCTTGGCCCGGCATTTGTACTGCCACGACTTATCCTCCCGGCTCGGTTGCGGATGCTTCGTCGTCGTGCGCGGCGCCGTCCTCGTCGTCGTCGCGATAACTTTCGTACTGGAGCGCGTGAATGTAGCCCATGCCCGTCGAGAGCACGCCGAGGATCTCGGTGAAGTCTTCGCCGTCGCGTCCGCCGCAGCCGAAACTCTCGACGTTGTGGCGGAACGTCGGGCCAGTGTCGTTGACGATGACGAGCACCGCGCGATCGCCGTCGCGCAGATCCTTGATTTCGCCGAGCATCTCGGCGATGCCGGGGCCGTGGATTTTCTCGCCGCGTCCGGCGGTGAGGTCTTCGTAGGGCTCGTCGGCCATCACATTCTCCCTGCCGCCTGTTGCGGCGTGCCGCCACGGGCGCTGCGCCCGGCGTTGCCTTTTGCTTTCTTCTTTTGCTTGCCGCCCGGCGGCGCGAGCGCCGGGATCAGCCATTGGAGCGACGGTGTGAGGCGCTCCTGGGTCAGCCGCTTCAACAGGCGGCTCGCGCTGTCGATCACGCCGAACTCCTCGAGCGCCTTGAGCAGTTCGGGCACGTCGAAGGCGGGCGTGTTGATGAGTTGCATCGCGTAGTTGAGCCGCGCGCTCGGACTTGCGGGTAACATGCTGCCCGCCTTGACGCGCATCGAGATGTTGGCGGTGAGTTTGGTGCCGACGTAGGGAACGTGCTGCTCCACGCCCGCGTCGTCCTCGAAGTGCGCGATGCGCTCTTGCGTGTAAAACTGCCCGACGAGCCCGCGAAACTGGATGCCGAGTTCGACGATCGCTTCTTCGACGCAGCGCAGGCTCGGGCGGAACGCGATGCCCGCCGCCTCTTGATACATGCTGACGGTCTCGGCTGCCTGTTGCCCTTTGAACTTTCCGCCTGTCGCCGCTTCGGTCAGGCCCGACAGTTCGCGGATCTGCCGGATGATGAACTCGAGATACTGCATGACGTAGGCAGGCATGTCCGGCCCCTTCTCGCGCTTGCCGAGTTTGAGGCTACGGTCGTCCTCGCGCAAGATCGCGCCCGGCGCGTTGGTCACGTCCTCGTCGGCCAGTTCGCTGTTGAGCGGCAGACGCCAGATCGGATTCGCGGTCAGGTGCGCGGCGTCGAAGATCATCGACACGATGCGGTTGAGGCAATCTTGCAGGCTCGCGATGCGGTCGATGCTCGAGCGCGGGTAATACTTCGTCGCCGGGCGTTCCAACAGGCGAACGTACGGGAAGCGGTTGTGCGAGAACGGGTTGGCGCCGTCGTCGGCGACGACGTTGCCGACCGCGATCATGCGCCGGCCGTACGGATAGAGCGGCACGGTCTTGGTCGTGAAAACGGCTTCGTAGGCGTCGTCCACGCGCACGACGGGAATCCCGCCGCACTCGCGCGCCGCCCATTGGAGGACGTGGACGGTCGAGAGCGGGAGTTCGTACACCGCGCCGTTGCCCATCACGACGGTCTGGAGCGGCTCCTCGTGGCCGTCCTCGAAGGCGATGAACTTCCGGTCGCACACGGGCTCGCCCGTAATCGTGAAGGTGATCTCCTCGACTTTGGTCTCGTAGCGCGGGCCTTTGGGCCGCGTCCACACCTCGCGCACCAAACACCGACGGCCGTCGCGCTCGAAGTCGCCGCGACTGTTCGGCGCGGAGTAGGGCGGCGTGTGGACCGTCGCGCCCTCGGGGTCGGTGTAGAACTGCGCGGGTTGGATCGTCGAGTCTTGTCCGGCGGAGGGCGAGCCTTCGGCGTTCTCGTCTTCCTCCTCGGTGTCGTAGCCCGCGTAGATGTCGCGGTTGCCGCGCAGGTGCTTGTACTTACTGAGGATCTCGCCCGACGGCAGGGTGTACTCGTGCAAGAAGACCTCGGCGTCGTGGATGCTCGTGGCTTCTTTGTTGGCGTACACGGCTATGCCGTCTACGAACTTGCAGGTGATCGCGCCCTTGCCGCGCCCGCCGATGGGGTCGAAGTCGGTTTTGTAGTACGAGAGTTTGCGGATGCACGCGAGTTTGGCCCCGGCCTCGAAGCGTTGACCGATGCGCTCGCTCTCCCACCACTCGTCCCACGCCGCGTTGAGAATCTCGGCTTGCCAGGCGTCCTCGCGGCGCGCGGTCGTGTAGACGGCCTTGGGTTTGTTGTCGGCCATGAGCGCCGACTTCGTATCGGCGACCCAGGCGACGTAGTTGACGACGCCGGGCATCTTCCACGGCGCGCGTCTGTTGGAGCCGAACGTCTCCCAATGCTTGTCGTCGTAGAGCGACATGTTGCGGCGCATCTCTTGGGTGACGATGCTGCGCTCGTTCGAGAGTTGGTCCCGAAGCGATTGCAGCCATTGGATGCGCGGGTCGCGCGGCTTGGCCGCGTACTCGCTGGAGTCGTCGCCCGGGCGCGGGCTCTTTGACCCGACGCCTCCCGTCAGATACGCACCGGGGCTCGGGAATATCGTCCGTCCCACTACAGGCCCAGGCCCGTGAGGTCTTTATACAGTTGTGCCATGCGGGCCGGTGTGTATTCGTACTGCGGCGGCGGGCCGTAGTAATCGAAGCCGGTGAGACGCTTTTTGGGCTCGGGGCGATGCTGCGGACGGGGCGCAGGGGCCGGACGGCCGCCCGAACAGCCGGTCCCCATCAGTGCGTCGAGTTGCGGCCGCACGGCGTCAAGTGCTTGGCGCAGCATGGCGTTGCGGGCGTTGGGCGCTTCGAGCGCGAGGTCGGTGTACGACATCGAAAGGACTTGCGTATACACCCGGTCGTGCCTCGTGCAACGCGCCATGACGTGGGCTGAGATGTTCACGCCCCTCGGGTCCTTCGTCCACTCTCCTCCTTCGACGCTCCACACACAGTCGTGGACCGGCGGCGCGGGTTCGACGGCGACTTCGATGGCCGAAACGTGCGCGCGTGGGACATCCAGGTTGAGTCGAGCGCGCAGGGCGACGGTGAACTCCTCGGTCGTCACAGTTCCCCAATCTTCGCGGGCGCTTTGGCGGCGGCCCGTTCGGCGGCTTCGGCGTGCTTGGCGTCGCGCTTTGCCTGTCGTTCGGCGCGGATTCGCTCGACGTGAGCGAAATAGCCGCTGTCCATCTCGACGTAGTTTTTGGTCTTCTCGCGCCACTCGCGCCGGCCGCCGCGAATCTCGGTGCCTCCGCGAATCGTGCCGTCGTGCGTCGCCGTCGCGTTGCCCTTGAGGACCTTGCCGCCGCGAAACTCGTCCATCGTTCCGGCCTTGGCCGGGTCGTGGTGCGCGACGTCGGTGCCCGCAATCGTCGGATAGTAGCCGTTGTAGACGTGATCCTCGTGGCGGTGGTACTGCCCGATGCTCGATAGGACTTCCTGACGCTGCTCGACGGTGAGGTCCATCCACGTTTTGCGCAGACTGACGACCTGAGTCACGCGCCAGCCCGCGATCGGCACGATGCCCGACGCTGCGACGGCGTAGAGTTCGGCGTCGGTGAGGACCTTGGGCACCGCCGTCCAGACCTCTTTGACGTAGGCGTTCACGCGCCGTTCGCGGCCCTCGGGCACGGGCTCGGTGCCCGCTTCGACGTAACGCGGCGCGGCGAGCGTCGAGGCGACGGCCGCGTGTAGGCGCTCGAAGCGGTCCGGCGTGCGGCCGGGCTCGACGATGACCGTGCCTGTTTTGAGGCGCGGCGGCTCGAAGCCGGGATCTCCTAAAAGACCTTCGACACCACGGACGAGCGCCTCGGCAGGCTTCACGGGCTGAGTTCGTCGAGGCGGAGCAGCACGTCCACCTGGCTGACCACGCAGTACGTTCGCGTGCCGAGTTTGATCTCGCGTCCGCTAAACTTTTCGACCATCACGACGTCGCCTGCGTCGAAGGTCATCGGGACGATGACGCCCGTCTCGTGGCGCATCCCGTTGCCTGCCGCGAGCACGCGCGCGATGTAATAGCCGTTGTCGGCTTCCTCGCGGCCTGCGTACTCTTGCGGGAAATGGATGATGCCTGTAATCTCGCCCGTCACGTCGTCGGTGACGGTGAAACTCCCTTGAGCCGACAACTTCTCCACGAGATAGCGGTCGCCGTGCGGCGTCATGCGCGAGGGATCGAGCCCGCGTACGACGTTGCGGCTGATGTCGGCCGGCGCTTCGAGAGCGGCATCGAGGGTAAGCGGCATTAGGCAACTCCCTGGCGCACAGCGCCTGTCGTAGCAGCATTGGCGGCGTAGACCTCTTGCACGCCTTCGGGGAAATACTGGCGGAGCGCGCGGCCGTAGTGACAGCCGTTTTTGGCTTTTTCATCGACAGCGCACTTGGCTTGGAAGACTTGCCCGTCGACTAACGACTGAACATGCTTCGGATTACGCTTTACGTCGTCGTACGAGACCATCATCGGCGCAGTAAAGCCGTAGCCGGGATGCGTCGCACAATCGGCGATTGCGTGCGATACATAGCCGAGACTACCATGCTCATCTCTCCACTGGAGAACCGTATACGAGAACACGCACTCGGCCGACGACGCTGCTGCGAGGAGCCCCAAGAAGCCGAGTCGTTTCACAGATCCTCCAAACGCGGGCGGTTACGAGCGGGCACGGTGCCGAGGGCCATGATCTTCGCGTACGTCGCGAGCGTCCCCTCGACTTCCTTCTTCTGTTTTTGACGGGGCGGCATGTACGGGTTGATCGGGTCGCGGTTCGCGGCGAGCGCGATCATCAGCGCATCGGCGTAGTCGTCGTGGCCGCCGCCGCGCGCCTTGACCTTCCCCTCGCCGTCGTTGTATCGCTTGAGCCCGCGCAGTTCGCGCACGGTCTCGTCGTCGCGCAAGATGATGCCGGGCGATGGATTGCCGTCGGAGTCGCGCAGCGCGATCTCCTCGATGAGTATGCCTTCCATCGTGCCGCGCGTGTGATGGCTGGTCTCCCAGCCGAGCCACTTCGTGTCCTCAACGAACTCGGCGTCCAGCCGCTTCCATCGGTACTGGTTGGTCATGCCCATGTCGTAGAGTTCCCGGACCAGATTCTTGCCCGGGCCTTTGGTCTCGATAGCGGTGAAGGCGTTGTTGTAGAACTTGTAGAGGTTGTAGAGTTGCTGGCGGACGCGGTGCATCGGCGCACGGCTCTCGTACACCGCTACCTGTTTGCGGTCGCGACGGCGGATCACTTGAGCGACTGTTCTGTCGCACTCGACCGACTCGAAACTCCAGCCCAAGTCCACGCCGATGGCGAAGGAATCGCGGTTGGGGGGCGCCCAGAAGCGCATCTCGTCCCACGGGTACGGATTGTCGACGATGTCCCAGACGAGCGTGCCGTGTTTGACTGTTGCCTCGAGGATGCCGACGGCACTGGGTTTGGCGACCATCTTGGCGATCGCCTCGAGCCCGAGCGGGTCGAAGACGCTGTTGCCGTAATCGACGAACCCCGCGCTCCACTCGTGGCTGTACTCCTGTTGAAACGTCAACAGTTTTTGGCGCGCGTCGAAGCCTTGAATGTCGTTGTCGAGCGTGTACCGCCGCCACTCCAGGCACCCGAGCGATGCGTGGTACTTCTTGTGCAACTCCATCTCGAAGTCGCCGCCGTACTGTTCGAGTTTGCCCAGCGTCGCGATGAGGTGCTGGCGGCGCTTCGGCGTCATCGCCGGCCGCTGTCCCAACGGGTGCTCGTCGCGCGTACGGTATTCTTCGTGGGCCTGCATCGGATAGAAGAACGGCAGCCAGCCGTCCTCGGGCCGGTCGGGCACGCCCATCGCGCCCGCGATGAGATCTTCGCGTGAGTAGAGCGGCAGGTTGACCCACCGTTTGACCCACTTCGGATTGCGCTCGACGGCTTCCATCACGATCGGATAGTAGTCTTCGTCGTAGCCGTTGGGCGTCGTGTCGATGTAAACCGCCGTGCCCGCGCCCTTGGCGATGCCGCCGAGCAGGCCGTCGAGCATGTCGGCGGGGTCGACCGAACTGTTGTCGCGAACGTGCGCGAACTCCGAGAGGATCACGCAGCGCAGGCTCGTCAGTCCTCGCATCGGCCCGGGAACGACGACGAGGATCTGGCTCTCCAGACCCTTCTCGTAGTCGCGCGTGCGCGGGTCGGGGTTGGAGAATACGACGCGGCCCTGGTTGTCGATGCGCCGCATCGGGGTCATCCAGCCCAGATTGTTGTAGATGTCGCCGATGCGCTTGTTGATGCTCTTGGCGATGTCGTCGTCGGGAACCATCACGACGACCGTGCCGTTGGGTTGAATCCCGACGTGCATCCCGCGTACGAGGAACCACGTCGTGCTGCCGAGTTGGCGGTACTTGATCGTCACGACGCGCTCGCCGACTTCGGCGCGGCGCTGGCTCTCGCACACGATGTCCAGGGCGATCTGGGCTTTGAACGGGTCGACCGTGATGAGTTCGTTGCGCGGCGGCTTACTGATCGTGTGGAAGAAGTTGCGCGCCGCGAACATCGGCGAGTCTAAGACCTTCTCGGCCAGCGCGAGTTTGATCGCGTCGTCGTCCACCTGTTCGGGCGTGATGCGCCGCCGCGCGCACTCCATCTCGACGTAGGCCGTCGCGTACTCCTCTGCGGTCAGCCAGTCGTCGGGCGCGTACAGGCTTTCGAGTTTTCGCTCGGGCGCGGCCGCGCTCACGGCTTGGCCGACTTTCGCGCCGTTTCCATCGCGCGCGGTCCGGCGCCGGCGCGGACGCGCTGCACGAAACTCTCCCACGTCGTGCCGATGCGCTTGCTCTTGCTCGTCGCGTCCAGTTCCCCGACCATCTCGACGGCCTTCAGACTCACGCGCGGGTCGGGGTGAAAGACGGCCTCGCGCAGTTTCGCCAGGCGCACTTCGGTCGTGAGGTCGTGGCGCTCGAGCATGTCGCCGATGGAGAGGTTGGAACGGCTCGCGCCGCGCGCCTGTTGGTGCAGTTCCATGAAGCGGTCGCTGGCTTCGTCCTCGCTGATGGCAAACGTGATCGCCAGACTCTTGATGACGTCGCCGCCGGTTGCGACCAGGTTGCGCGCGTAGATCGTCGAGAGGTTCTTGGCGCTGCGGCTGTCGGGCGGCGTGGCCGCCTCGACGGTCGCCGCGTCCTCGACGTTGCCCACCTCGAGCGGCTCGCGCGGGTCGCGGTCGTCGGCCTTGCGGACGCGGCCGGGCAGCGAGAGCGTCGGGCTCTCATCGAGGAGGTCCGCCTCGGTTTTGGCTTTGCTCCGGCTGCGGGCCATGTCGTGCTGTGACTACGCCTCCATCGGGGGCAGGGGCTGGTTGAACGGGTCCCGTTTCTCGTAGTCCGCTTCGCCCGTCACCCGGTTGGCCTCCCGCTCGGCTTCGTGGACCTCGTCGATGATCGAGGAGGTGCGGACGTTCGGGTCGGGCGGCTGTTCTCCGGCCCGCGCCGCCGTTTTGGCAATCGACCGGATCGCGCCGGTCGTCGCGTCGACCTCGACCTGCACGACCCGCGCCGCCACCCGCGCGTCGATGAGCGCCTGCATCTTGAGCGCCTGGGCCGTCGCGTCGAGGTCGTACCGTGCCGCCTGCGTCGCCCGGCCGTACAGCAGCCACGCCCCCCAGGTCATCAGCCCGCTCTGCACGACGAGCAGCCCGCAGAGCAGAGCGTCAACCAGACTCACAGCGGCTCGTCCGGCACCGGGTCGGGAATGAACACCGGATCGACGGCGGCATCTTGGGCTCGACGGCCCACGATGGCCTCGAGCACGCCGACGCGGTCGCACAACTCGAGAATCACCTCGCGCAGCGCCCAGGTCGCGTTGACGTACGGCGAGCCGGTCCTGATCGCATCGAGCGCCGCTTTCCGTTCGGCGCGCGCCTCCCGGATCTCCGCGCCGGCCGGGTCCGAGAGCGCGGCGTCCTCGTTGACCCGCGTCGGGTCGAGTTCCCCGCGCTCGAGCCTGCGCTGCCGCTCGCGCGAGTCCTGGATGTTCTTGAGCACCTCGGGCCGCATCCCCGGCCCGCCGATGTAGGGCAGGTCTCCTTCGTCCTCATGCACGCCGCTAGACTTCTTCGATAGAGCCCAGGTCGGGGTCGTTCGGGTCCGCGTCTTCGGGGCCGCCCTGGGCCTGGGCGGCGGCGAGCAGCGCCTGCTCCTGGGCGTGCTTGAGCCGGGCCTCGGCTTCGAGCCGCTCCTGCTCGCTCGGGGGCCAGGGCATCACGGCGTCGAGCATCGCGGTCTCGCGCGGCCCCAGCGGCACGATCGGCAGGATCGCCAAACTGTTGAGCCGGTCCTGCGTCGCCGGAGCCAGCGGGTGCGGCTGGTCCTCCAGCGGCGCGATCCCGGCGAACCGGAACCGTGCCCGGCAGGTCTTGCAGCGCACCCGGAACGCCAAGCGGTACGGCTGCCCCTGCGTCGCCAAAAAATCGAACCCGAACTCCGCCTCGCCGTGCTTGCACGGCTCCGCCGACGGCCCGAAGTTCACGAGTTGCCCGCCCGGTCCCGGCGGCCCCGACTGATTCATCATGCCCGTTCTCCTCCATCTGGTTCTGGTGCGTCTGTTGTGTGGCTGTTGAACTTCGGAACGAACGTCTGCACGATCGTCGTCCGGTGGCGCGTGCGCGGCCGGCACAAGTCCAGCGCGTACTCCCGCCCCACAACGTAGTCCGTCGACACGTCGAAGCACTCCACGGTCAGGTCGATCTTCGAGGGCACCGGCCGGCTCGGTGGCTCGGTGAACGTGAACCGCCGCAGCAGTGCCCCGTCCTCCTGCCGCTCCTCGGTCCGCCCGGTACACACGACCGGCATCCGGGGCAGGCCCCGGCTCACGGCTGCCCTTCGGCCGTGAACGGCCGCCGACACGTCGGGCAGCGGTTCTTCGACAGCGGGTGCTCCCGGTACACCTCCGCCGCCGGCGTCCGTACGAGCCGCCCCGCGTCAGCCTCCGCCCGCGCGAGCCGCTCGAGGCGCTCGGCCCGCTTCCGCGCGTGCGCCTCCCGGACGCCCGTAGCGATCCGCGCCCGCCACGCAGCCGGCTTCGGCACGCCCGGCAGCCCCTTCCCCGGCCTCCCAGGCCGCCCCGGTCCGGCGGTCACAGCAGCGGCTCCTCGAGGCGCGGCGTGTGCTCGGGCGCATACCCCCGCGCCGCCTCGATCGAATCCGGCGGCTGCTCGTCCACAACCGGCCCGTCCGGCGCGGGCGGCAGCGGCTGCCTGTTCGCGAGCGCCACGACCGGCGACGGCCCCGGCCCGCCCATCGGACCGGAGGCCCGCTCCCGCTCCGCCCGCTCCCGTGCCCGGCGCTGCTGCCTTGTCTCCGGCCCGGCAGGCCGCTTCGGCCCGAACCCCAGCCGCTCCAGCGCCCGGCGCGTGATCGTCTCCGTCACGTCGCGCGGCCACAGCCACGCCCGCGCCCGGACCAAGCAGGTCTCCGTTATGTCCCCGCTCGCCAGCGGCCGCTCGTTCCCCTTCGGCCACCGCTCCGCCCAGAACACCACCTGCCCGACCTGCTCCTCTATGTACGCCGCAAGCCGCTGGGCCATCTCGACCGCCCCGTCGGCCGGCGCCGTCCCCTGCCCGCTCGGCACGAACAGCCCGCTCTCGGTCCGCTCGAGCCCCGATCCCGGATTGGTACTCACGAAGCGCCTCCTCGTTGGTCGCGATTGGCCGTGCGTTCGACCCCGAGTGTGGGAGGCTTATCGCCTAAAGTCAAGCGGTTAGGGCTTTATTTTTAGTTTTTATGGCTTAAGCCGAGTTGTCTGTTCTCCATTTTTCTTCCGGCTGTTTTCTGCGAAACATGTAGGTGCTATGCGGAAAAGCGCACGGCGGGGGCGGCGCCGGCGGGAGGCGCACTTGACACCTCCCCTCGAGCGCCTGTCCTGCGCCTGTCCGTCTGTTCGCCCGCCTGTTGCCGCCTGTTCGTCTGTCGGCACGCAACCGGAGAATCTCCGGGAGGACTGGACCGACAGGCGGACAAAGAACAGGCGGCAAGGATCC